>Ga0213861_10004095_pt1 | contig 11940 bp, 13 predicted proteins | sample PICome_4_FD_160110 | JGI IMG/M metagenome (GOLD analysis project Ga0213861, IMG submission 160110) | Coastal seawater microbial communities near Pivers Island, North Carolina, United States - PICO131 | ecosystem: Environmental > Aquatic > Marine > Coastal | place: USA: North Carolina...
TAAATTTCTTCTTCGTACTGAATGCCATTTAAGTAAAATGACTTTAACATTTCACTATTTTTATCATAAGGATCAATAGCAGGACCATCCCATCTATGGAATTTCCAATTTTCATCACCTTGATATCTTGCTAAATGTAGGATTGCTCCTCGTGAATTAATTTCCTTGTATTCATATAATCTTACTTTCTTAGCCATAACTTATTATTTTAATTTATTAAATATACGAAAATTATATTGGGTATCCAAATTAATAATGTTCAAAAAATTCTGGGTATTCAACCTCTGAATGTTCTAGAATAGAATCTACAACATAGATTCCTTGTGCTCCAGATACTGTAATACCTCTTGCGCTTAATGCATCACCTACAAAGTGAACATTTGGGTAATCATTTAATGATAAATTTTTATAGTTAACTAAGGGTTCAGGGCTTAAATACTTAATTTCCGGAACATAAACACCCCAATCATCACCTAATGTTGGAAATACTTTTTTCATATCATCAATAAAATCATCAATGTATTTATAGTAACCTTGGAATGCATCTCTTACTTCATTCATTTGTGCATCATTAATTACAACCGCACTTACATTTTCACCTTCAGAAGTTGTAGATGGGGTGCGTGTAGGGCTATAATATAAACCAGTACCATCCTTATTTACTTTAGATACTAATTCTCTTGACCATTTAAAAGGTTCTTCAATACCTGGTATTTCCATTAAAATACCAAAATTAGTCATATCATTTCTAAATGCTTTACCTTTTTTAGCATGTCCATTGTAGCTATGGTCTCCATACGTTTCTTCAACAGCAACGTAAGCGGCATTATTGTTAGTACAGAATGAACGAAGCGATACTCCTTCCTCAAATTTTCTATATAATTTAAAGTCATAACTAATATCAATTAGTTTTTGGAAGTGTTTTTGGGGTGCTTCAAATCGAATACCAACTTGTACTGGTTTTGGTTCAGTAGGTAATTTATAATCGTCTGCTAGCTGTTTACCAAAATCGATACCTGATTTACCAACTGCAAACATTAGACGATCATAATTAATAGGCCAATTTTTAGGATTAATAAATGACTCTTCTTCTCCTATAAATAATTCTTGAGCGTCAAAATCAATGCTAGTTACTTTAGTATCCCATATAAATTTAACACCACTATCTACTAAAAAGTCGTACCAATTTTTACCAATCTCGTGTAAATAATCTGTACCAACGTGCCATACAGGGAACAAACGTAAACCGAAATATGGTTTAATAAAATCTGGTTCTGCAACTGGGTTTGAACATTGTACCTCTGATGGTTTAGGGTGGAAACGTTTAAAATTATTGATTACTTCATCAAATAATTCCATTGCTTTTTCTTCACCACAATACTTAGACATATGTCCTCCAATTGCTGTATGGTAAGTTAATTTACCATCACTCCAACCACCAGCTCCTAAGAAACCAGTCATTACTTCTGAATATGGTCTACGATATGGATCTTTGCCCATATCAATAATGGTGATGTTTTCTCCTGGGAATCCGTTGTCTACAAGTTTGGTTGCAGCATTAACACCTGCTACACCAGCGCCTACGATTACTAGTTTTTCTGCCATTTATTTTAATTTTTAACCCTTAAATATACGAAAGATATTTTAGGAATCCAAGTTGTGGGGCCACAGCTCCCATAAAAATTGAATTAGAATCGACTGGCTATGAATCAGTCTAGATGTATCTTGAGTGTTAAATTGCCTGTGCCTTTTATAACACGATGCCACTCATGACGTTTTATAAATATACGCTCATTTAGTGAGGTAGGCAAGCTATTATCAAGTTGAATTGCCCAATCGGTTTTACCTATAATCTCAATAGTACGGTCTTCGTCATCACGATGCCACATTAACTCAATTGGGTCAATGTCTTCTCCAAATTCACGAATAATATATTTGTTTGTGATTTCTAAATCTCGATACGGTTTACCAGAAACCTCCGAAATTTGATTTAAGTCCGAGTAATTTTGCATAACGTGGTAAACGGCAAGACCAGTATCCTGCTTTTGTTTTATCTTTCTTTTGAGAACATTTATGACGAGCAGCAAAAGCATTACGTGCTTTTTTGTCATTGATTTTTGCTCTTAAACCACCTGAACCAAAACGTACTGTTTTTACTTTTTTAGTTTTAGGGTCTTTAACATAAACCTTATATGCTTTACCTCCTGAGGAGTCGCGCATTGGTTTATTTAATTTTTTAGTATTTTTCTTTTTAGCTTTTTTAGCTTCATCAATTGTTAATTCGATAGGAAAATCTAATGGTACTTTCTTACCATCAACCATGCCAAAATGGCCTAAATCAGTTTCAGTTAGTACTTCTAAATCATCTCCTTGCACTTCAATTATATTACGTGCGTATAAAGCGCGGGCTTCAGCCCATAAATTGAAATAATTCTCCGAACCAGCACGGTACACATGCTCAGTAAGAGGTCGCGCGTTATCCATGTGGTATTTTAAACCTTCAGATAGGATCTCTTTGGTAGATAAACTTTCATTTAACACCACTGGTTGTTTTGTATTACAAGTTCCACATCCGCAATCGCACATAATTATATTTTTTTAATTTTTTGGACTTCTAAAGTACCTTGAGTATTACCATTATTTCGGGCATTAATTGATACAGCATAAGGTTGACCACCTTTTTCAATTTTAAAGTTAATTTTTAAGCCACCAAATGAAGATGTATCCTCAATTTGGATGGGTTCATAATCACCATCTACATTAAATAAAATAATATTTTGACCTTTTTCAAACTTATCTACGTTTCCAGGGGCGCCTGATTTTTGTCCTGTTATTTTAAAGAATGTTGGGTTAATACCCGTTAGTGAAAGTGCAAAACCAACTAAAGCTACTAGGGCTTCATCAACTTCATCAACACTAAATTGTTTAAATAAAAATTCAATTGATTTTAAAGCAGCATATTTTCCTCTTAAAAAACGAGTTTCATCCTTTAAATCACTGTTTTCAATATTATATTCAATGTTTGGGTTACCTCCTACTAATTTAGAAATACTATCTCTTAATCGTTTAATACCATTAATGTATCCTTGATTATCTAAAGCAATTTCATCTTTAGTTAAATTATAATCTGATTTTGCTGATGCATATTTATTTAATAATGCTTTTGCTTTACCACCTTGAGCATCTGCTTGTTTTAGTGAAACAGCTGTAAGTGGTTTATCATCCCCACCCCACTCATCATTGAATAAATCATTAATTAATTCAATATTATCATCTTCAGTTAAAGAAACATTACCTAACTGAACATATAAATCTCCAGGGCACCATTTATCTGCTGGTAAACCTGTAAGGGATTGGGCTTTACTTCTGATTGAATCAAATAATCCTGTACGAATTAATTTTTGACCTGGGTATACTTCTTTAATAGCTAAAGCTGATGATAGTGGTTGGTTAATAAATGCGATATTACCTGTTTTATTATCATCTGCTGTGGCCGATAAGTAGGCTACTACTTTTTGTGAGGCATCACTAGTTTCACCCGGAATACCTTTAGAAGCAATTTCAATTAAATCTTCTACTCTACTTTCATAATTTTCTTTAGTAAAAGGACTATCAATATTAGTAATATAAAATAAAGATACTAATGCTTCTTTAACATCAGTATCACTAGCTGTATCACTGGAGGCTCCTTTAACTATTAGTTTGTAATCTTTGCCATCAAAGTTTACTATAGCACTACCTAATGAAGAACCAGTAGCTAATTTTCTAAAATCTGATAGGGATTCTTCTTTATCTACTAATACTTTAATTTCATCGTAAACATCTTTACGCATAGCATCCGAAGAAGCTCCTCTATTTGGGATATCTGAGAAGGTAAGTTTAATAGTATCTCTACCTGATGTTTCTAAATCACCATAGTCTTTAATATTGGATTTAACTAGAGTAATTAAGTCTTGGTTTTCTAATATAATTTCTTCACCTAATACTTCACTCAACAATGTCTCCAACAACAAAACATCCTGAGCATTATTCATGTCAGGATATCCTTTATCAAATTTATAAGCGTATTGTTGAAAAAATTTATCGAATACTTCCATTATGCATCTACGTCTGTTTCTGTATCAACTGTTACTTCATCCCCACCTCCAGTATCAACGGATATATCTGTTGAGGTTTCTTCAGGGAAGTTACCACCTGAGCTTCCAGTATCAAACTCTGCTGCGTCAACTGAACCTTCAATGTTTGGGGCACCATATCTTAACATACGAGCAATCGCCTGTTGTGCATTTTCTGATTCGTTTAGATTAAGTAAATAATATTTTTTACCTTCAATTTCAGCGATAAATGTTCTAGGAGTAAAAACTAAATAGAAGTTTTCGTTGTTTTTAAGGTTAATACGAAATGTAGTAGGTTTTGGAGCGACCCAATCAATTGAGGCAACAAATAAATCAAATTGTGGACCTAATAGAGATACTATTACATCCTTTAATTCTGGGAATTTAGTTAATTCGTCATATTCGACTGCAGCTTGCTCTATGCTAACTTTATCTTTATAGACTGTTTTAACTAAGACCTTAATTTTATCTCTTAGTTCCTGTTTAGTCATTATCCTTTTTGTTTAGCAGTTGGGCCTTTACCTCCACCTTTTGCTTTATAAGATGCAACTGCACCTGCAATTGCTTTAGCGGCTTTTTCTGATTTGCCTTGTTTTTTGATTTTATTAACTAAAGTTTTGTACGATTCGTCTACTTCATCTTTAGCAACCATCTTTTTATCCCAATAGCCCTTAGGTAAACCTTCGTTTACTGGGAATAAAATATAATCACCGTTTTTATGTAGCTTTACTTTAGCCATTTTTTTAAGTAAGGAAACTACATCATCTTTACTCATGTCTAATTTTTCTACTGCTTTAACTAAAGGATCTAATCCAGCAGCTCCACCTTCATCTTCTAAGGTTTTAATAATAAGTTTTTCTGCTTTGTCTGTAGAATCTTCATTTTCACTAAGAGTATCTACCATAGCATCAATTGCTGGTTCTTTTAATTCAAAATCTAGATAATGTTTAGCACCTGAGATCATATTTTTAGCAGTAACAATTTTTGATTGCCACCAATGTGGGAAATCAATTTCACCTTGTCCTTCTAAATCATCCATCATTTGATATAATTCCATAGAATATTTTCCGATTTTATATAAATCGCCTTTTAACATTCCTGGTTCATTGTCTTGATGGCCTAAATCTAGATCTTCTTGCATCATGTCCTCCTCTTCTTCATCGCCATATTCTTCAATATCAGCTAAGATTGAAGCTAATGTAGTATCGTATCTGTTTGAGCTAGAACCCATATCGAAAGCACCATATGCTTCACCTTTGCTAAGAAATGAAGGGAAATTTTCTGCGATAAGATTTCTGGCTTGGTCTCCTAATGTTTGAAGCTCATCTAAGATATTTCTTAGATCCATAAGAGCATCCATTTTATCTTCAGTAATTTGGCCTTCTTTTAAATCACCTAATTCTTTAATTGCTCTAAGTAAATCAGCTTTAGCTTCATCAGTATTAACACCTCTATATTTAGCAATGCTTTTAATAGCACGCATAGCGATACGTTTTTCTTCGCTTGAAGCCCCTTCTTCTAGACTAGTTTCGTTAAAACGATTTATGTTAGAAGGTTCTACCATTTTAGCTGCCATTGACATAAAGTCAGGAAACATTTTTCTAGCATAACTACGAGCATTTGACATGATAAGACCCTCTCTTTCAGTATCAAATTCTTCGAAGTCATCCATATAAAAATCTGTTGCATCTTCTGCTGCAGCCATAACCCTAGTTAAACCTGGGAATTCAGTTGGTTCGCCTAAATCTCTATGCATTGATTTAATTAATGCAAATTGGTCGGAACCACCCCACTCTTTAACCATTGCTTTTTCAATAGCAGCACCACGAGTTTTCTCATAAGATGAAAGTTTACCGTCTTTATTTAAATCGGCTTTCTTAGGGTTTTGTAGAGCATCTTTTACTAGCTCTTTGATTTTATCTTGATCCATTCCTTCTGATTTCTTTTTAGCTAAATTAGTAGCACGACCATACATTACTGCTTCCGCATCCTTACCATATTTCTGGACTAGCGCACGCTTGTTTTTTTTCATCTTTAAGATGGTATCTTCGCGTTTAGCTAATTCAGATTTGGTAAGTTTACGTTCGTTCATGTTTTATTTTTTGTCTTCAGCAACTGAAGCTTTACGATAATCAGAAATCAATTTTTTGATCCCACCTAATGCTTTACGAGCTCTACCGTGAGCTGCTTTAGAAGTACCTGCGTGCTCCATAGTAAATGATTCGTATAATGCGTCTAGTTGTTCTTTTAATTCTTGCGTGTTCATAATTTTTATTTTATAAATTTTATTAATTTGTTAACCTTTATTTTATTTTATTTTATTCCACATTGGGAACATTGATTCATTAAGATTTTCGTTCTTTTTATCCATTTTAGAATCACCAGCAAATTTTCTTTTACCATCTGCTTTTTCCATGTTTTCAGAATCAGCTCTACGTTGTTTCATATCCTGCTTTTTCTTACCATGTTTAGCACCTTCAGCATCGTCTAACTTGTCGTTGTATCCTTGTTTCTTTTCTTCTAAACCCATTTCAGCTTCCATTTCAGTAGTGTTTAGATTTACATCTAAGTCATCCATTTCATCTACTCTAGCAACTTGGGAACGGGTAAAATAAGTAATTGTATTACCAATTTGATCCATTAATTTTTCATCATTTAAATCAGCAGCAGCTTGTTGAGCTTTCATAAGTAAAGCTTGTACTTCTTCTACATCTTCGCTTTCGCCCGGCATTGAAGCTTTAACATCAATGTCAACTTCTTTTTCTTCGTCGTCAACTTTAATATCTTTTTCGATATCAACATCAATGTTTTCGTTGTCTTCAACTTCAACATCTTCTGCTTCGTCTACTTTATCTTCGTAGTACTTAGCTTCTGTAGCAGCAGCCTTGTCCATATCTGTAAATTGTAAGAACTCATTGTCGTCTTGACTCATTTCTTCATTTACATCATCTTTGAAGTCCTTTTTTAGCTTAGCTAATTTTTCTTCATTATCTTTGATATCTTTTTCAAGATCTTTGATGTGGTCTCTATCATCACGGATAGCACCTTCCATACGCTTTTGTTCTTCTTTATTTCCTTTTTTAGAATCTTCAGCCTCGAACACCATAGCTGCCTTGATCATTTCTTTTAATTCAGATTTTTTCATTTTATTGTTTGTTGAGGGTTTTTCTTTAATTTCGTTTTCTTTAAGATCGTAGTCTCTTATAATACCACCTAAGTATAATTTAGCATCATCAGTTGACATTGCTCTAACTAATTCTCCAACTGCTTTTTCAGCACCAAGAGAATCAATGATTTTTTCAGCCATATCAAATGCTTCATCATCTAAAGTTTCTTTAATTTGTCCTAAAACTTCTTGCATGTAATCGCTTGTTTCTCTTCTGCGTTTCATATAGTCAGTTTCTTCACCTTTAGCTCTATCCATTTCGGCTTTAGCTTCATCGTTTGATAGCATTCTAAAACTACCCATGTTATCGATAATGGCTACTAGACCACCTTTTTCGGTATTTCTAACTTCGTATCCTTCTCCTTTTGGTTTGATTCTAAAGCTACCACCCCAACCTTCACCAACGCCCAGATTGGACATATTAAGAATTCGTTCTGGTGTTTGAGATGTAGTGTCTGTATCTAATTCGAATGTCATATCATCAACATCCATTTTACCTACTGAATAAACCATAAAGGTACCTTCATCAGCATCTTCTTTAGTGAATTCTTCTGCTACAGTGTCAGCGATATCTACTATATCTTGAGGATCTAGTGCTTCGTGTAATTTACCTTCTGCTAAATATTTTGTTAAATCAAAGTTTTCCATTATGATATGTTATATGTGATAAATATGGTTACTTTTGGGACTGATACGTCCCTTTTTTATATTTTGCGGATTTTGTGTTTTTAACAAATTGCTTACCTTTTTTACTACCTCTAGTTTTTTTAGCTACTGTAGCTTTTCTTTCTGCTTTTGTTAAAGATTGAGCTTTTTTACGAGGTAAACAACGTGTAGTTGCTTTACCTTTTTTCATAGTACCACAAGGGCCAGCAATATTACCAGCCGTGTCAATTCGAACCCAATCCTCTTTCTTAAACCAATCACGGAGAGATTCTGAAATTATTTCTTGTAGTCTTTCGTTTGTCATTATTTTTCTAATTCTGGGTGGAATTTAATGTATACTTCATTAGCATCATCTTTTATAGAAACACCATCAACTTCTACTTCAGCAGGATAAATTTTAACATCATCACCATACCAGTAATTAATTTTATAACCACCTTCGTTTGTCAATTCTACAATCAATCCTCTTTGATAATCTTGCTCTTCAGCTTGTAAAATAACTTTTTTACCTCTAGGTAAAATTAATTCAGCTTCAGGTACTCTATTACTATCTTCTTCTTCAGAAGTATTTTCAGTTAATTTACTTTCTGCTAAATATTTTTTTAAATCAAAATTTTTCATTATCCTTTCATTTGACCTTTACATACTTTAACAGCACGACCATTTAGATAAGCAGATGATTTTTCTCCTGCTGCCATTCTTTTCTTTCTATATGCCTGACCTTTTTTACAAAGTTTTTCTTCAATCATGCCTTCTCCTAATTGTTTTAATTCATCTAAATCTTGAATTACCTTCATTAGAATTTTATTCATGGTATCTGTAGTTAAACCACCAGTTTCGCCTTTTGGGTTTTCAGGAGAAACTAATTGTGGAGAATAGCCTTTTTCTAGTTCTTCTAAACCAACAGCTAAATATCTACTAACGATTTCTTTAGCTTTCTTTAAATCACCAACATTCATCTTTCTTCTAGCAATCTTAAGTTGGTGAATTATAGCTTCATCTCCTTTATTTTGATTCATTGCTTTTTGAATATCTGAAGCTATTAAATCAGATTCTGGGGGTGATGAGTGTAATGTAGACCATGAAACATTAGCTTCATCTACTTTACCTACTGCTGTATCGTAGTCCATTTCTTTTCTACCTGATAGTTTAGCGATTGCAGCATCAATTTTATTTAGTTTTCTTCCATATTCATCAGCAATTGGTCCACCTTCTGGTTCTGCTTCTTGCTCCATATCGCGCATCAATTGCTCTCTTTCTTTTTTAAGGAATGCTATTTTTTTAGCATTATCAAAAAATTTATCATTACCATCATCACCAGCATTTGCTTTTCTCATTTTAGCGAGCTTATCTTTAGCTGCTCTCATTTTCATAAGAACTGGATCATTTAGGTCGGCTTCTTTTACAGGAGCTTTTCTAAGAGAATCTTTCCAATCCGCGTATTTTGGAGCAAATGGAGTTTTTGCAAGAGCAGCACCAAATTCATTTGATTGATCTCTAATCGGCCAAATTCTCATTGCTACTTCTTCATCTTCAGAAACGTAAAAAGTACCTCCAGGAAGTATAATAATATAAGCATCTTCTTCTCCAATAAAATATCCAACGTTAGCTTTATGTAAAACACCTGCGGCCCTAGTCATACCTGTCCCAAAAGAATCTGTGTATGCTATTTGAACTGGTTCTGTTAAGATGTATTGTTGTCTCATTGCAACATTATCTGTTGAAATTTCTTCTAATGGTTTAGAAAAGAATTCTTGTATTTGATTTAAATCTTCCATTATTTACTAAATTTAATTCTTGGGTAAAAATCTCTTTCGCCTGGATCGTAATCATAGGTTTTTTCTGATTGTTTACGATCTACGGTATAACCTTTACCTTCGATAAATTTAATCATCTCTTCAAACATATCATCATCGATATCACCTCTTTGAATAATTTCAACTTTATTATCATCTACAAAAGCTTTAACATCAAATTTTTCTTTAAATTCATCAGAGAAATCTGTACCTCTAAGTTCATCATCAGTATAACCGTAACCACTTCCATATTGAGCTTCTTTTATACTAGAAAAGAAATTTTTAGCTAATTGTTTGTATTCTTCTTTTTCATCTTCCTCTAAATATCTAAATGCTTTTTGATAATTAAATTTTAAATCATCAAAATAATTTTTAGCACCTTTAGATTCATTTAATGATTCTTTTATACCTAATTCAGCATGTAATACTTCCATAAATGGATTAAAATTATGGGTACCATACTCATTTTTAAGTATAGTAGCTATAGCTTTAGCAAAATCTTTATACCCTAAAGATTCATCAACCCCCGATATTGCTTGATCGATTGCTTTTGCTGCTAGGTCTGCCTGGCTTTCGTACAGGTTTGCTTCCTTTAGATACTGGTTTTTCAACCACTTGTTTGTGCTGAATTGGCTCATCCTTTTTAGGTTTAATTTCTTTTTTAGGTTGGGTTGGAATAGGTTTTGGTGGGTCAACTTGTGTTTGGACAGTATCCTTAACATAAGTTTTACCTCTTTCTCGTTTTATATTTTGGCCTGGTCTAAATTCCATGGTTATAAATATGGAAAAAAATTTACTTCTTTAACGATTTAAGATATTTAACAGTTTCTGCAAGACTTTTTTCTGCTAATTCTTTATTAATACCACCTTTCCAATTTTGAACATCTCCTGCTTCTGAAACATAACCTTGGTTTGAGTGGGTTAAAGCTTCTTCTAAGAAATTTTGAGATAAATTAATCATTTTATCAATAGTAGAATTATCTAATTCACGTTTATAATCTTCCCATAAACCCTCATGTTTTAAATCCATCTCAAATTTACATTGACAATTAAAACAATGTCTAAAAAATTTGTAAATAGGAGAATCTAAACGTTCTTTCATTACAGATCCACAACTAGGACAAAATAAAGGCATTAATGCTTCTTTTGCTTTGTCTAATTTAGTAATATTTTGTCTTAAACCTTCTTTAATAGTCCATTGACGACCATCTTCAGTCCAAATATCACCTTCTTTATAAAAATCTTTTGATTTTCTATAACCAATCCCATCAACTGTACGTTCACCTGATTTACCAGACATTACGTTACGGACTCGTGTTACATCTTTTTTTGAAAATTCTTTTTTTAAAACATTATCTTGACTCATAAACCTAATTTATCTAATTCTTTGTTAGCTTGATCGTATGACGTATAAAGAATACCAATACCACCAGCAGCTTTCCATTGATTAATATTATCTGCCCTATCATCAATTAATATATGATTAGGAGCAGCATAGTTTTTTTTCTTAGCTGAATATGCTAAGGTTAATTTTGTACTTGGGGTTTTATCACGTCTCCATAAACGTTTACCTATTTTAGATGAATCACCCCTTGAAGGAGATGATAATAATTCATGATCAAATTGAGAAACACGATTATAAAGTGCTTCACCACCATCCATCCATTTCATACCACGCCAAAAACCTACACCTGCTCTATCAATTTCTTGCCAAAACATATCTGTACCATGTTTAGCTTCAAATGTTCTAGGGTCTGAGCCTGTTAGTTCTTTAAACTGTTGGTCAAAATCAGTAATAACCCCATCCATATCGAGGTAAATTTTATAGTCCATAACCTTTTTTTTATTTTCAAATACCGGTAAAGATAATGCCTTCCTTCTGCTTCTCCAAAGATCTAATACCATTTCTTTATCTTCTTTATTTTCAAGACCAGGAGCAATATCTAAATAATTATTAATTACATCAGCAAATGGTTTTTTAGTTTTCTTAGCTTTTAAATATAAGCCTTGAAGCATAGCATCTACTTCTTTATCTAATAAATAATAATTTTTATAAGGTAATAATTTTAACTTATTGATCATATCTCTAATTTGGATATCATCATCTTTATATTTACCTGTTCTTACATTATCACCAGCTTGGGTTAGATGTTCTATTTCATGTCTAATAACATCTGAAACGTCAGCTGAAATTTTA
>Ga0213861_10004096_pt1 | contig 11937 bp, 7 predicted proteins | sample PICome_4_FD_160110 | JGI IMG/M metagenome (GOLD analysis project Ga0213861, IMG submission 160110) | Coastal seawater microbial communities near Pivers Island, North Carolina, United States - PICO131 | ecosystem: Environmental > Aquatic > Marine > Coastal | place: USA: North Carolina | collected...
TGTTGGTTCTATGGGTTGTGTTCCAGTTACCTCCCAAGTACATGTTGTATCGTTAAAGTTTCTGGTTTCCCAACACTCTAATGCGTCTGTTGGTTCTATGGGTTGTGTACCCGATACTTCCCAAGTACATGTTGTATCGTTAAAGTTTCTGGTTTCCCAACATTCTAATGCGTCTGTTGGTTCTATGGGTTGTGTTCCAGTTACCTCCCAAGTACATGTTGTATCGTTAAAGTTTCTGGTTTCCCAACACTCTAATGCGTCTGTTGGTTCTAATGGTGGTGTTCCCGTTACTTCCCAAGTACATGTTGAATCATTGATTGTTGCTGTTTCCCAACATTCTATTACAGGCATGGGAGGTGCTTGGTTTATAGTTACTAAATATTCATCAGAAAATGAAAGACATAAATCATTAGCTAAACTAGCTAGACTTTCGCCAATTTTGGCTCTATAAAAAGTAGTAACAGATGTTGAGATTGTTGCAGTACTCTGGTTTGTTTCACCAGCAATATCATTCCAGTTTATACCATCGGTACTGTCTTGCCATTGATAAAAATAAGTAGAATAAACCGAACCATCAGGGTTGACGGTTAATATAGGTGTATATGGTGCTTGGGAACTACATAATGTTACAGAGGTATTACTGGATGCATCCGTAACAATCGCAAAATCCCCACAGGATTTAAATACGATATCATCAATAGCCAAATCGTTACCACAACCCCCAGCACCATTATTAATCACCTTTAAAATAACCGAAGTTTCAGTTCCTGTATTAAATACCAGACCATATTGGTTCCAAATTGGGGTTGGGGTTTCAACTACATTTCCTGTATTCCCAGAAGCTAGAGTAACAGTATCTGCACTATTCCTAATTTCAAACGCTACATTAATGGGTATAGTCCCGCCAGGTTGAGTAGAACAAAAGCTATTAGCTATTACCAGATTAATTACCCAAGCAGAAAACTCGTAAGTTGTATTTGGACAAAGGCCAGTAATTGTAGATTGATAAAATTCTCCAGCTGCTGCTGCTGCATTTACAATAAGACATTTACCAAATGTATCTAGTTGGGTATGGTCTTCAGTTTCATGCCATTTAAAGCCATTAACAGCAATGCCATTCCTAACAGTATATTCACCATCATTGGGAAGCTCGTTAACATAGTTATAAGTAGTTGTTCCTCCAGGCAATGCGTTAAAACCATCGCCTGTTCCAAAATCTTCAGTAAAAATAGGATCTCCTGAATTACCACTACAAAAACCTAGAGGTAGTCCGGTGTTCTCCCATAAACAGGTCGTTGGATTGAACACAAAATTATCCCAAACATTCACAATAGGAGGTTGAAGGTCTTGAGTCCCGGTATTATCCCAAACACATGTCGCGGTATTGAATACATAATTATCCCAACAGTCTACTACTGGTGGTTGAACAGGTGGAGTCCCTGTATTATCCCAAAGACATGTCGCGGTATTGAAAACATAGTTATCCCAACAGTCTACTACAGGTGGTTGAACAGGTGGAGTCCCTGTATTATCCCAAACACATGTCGTGGTATTGAAAACATAGTTATCCCAGCAATCTACTACTGGTGGTTGTGCAGGTGGTATGTCTGTAACCGTAACAGTAACCGTTATGGTATATTCATAACTTATATCTCTATTAACCACAGCATTACAAAGTGCATCAGAACGAGGTATTATATCAACACTTAAATTGTCTCCAAAATCTGGTACAATAGTAGGATTAAGAGGGCTGCCTAAAGGATTACCAAAATTAAATACTGGAGGGCTTGTATTAGGAGGGTAATTAGGTTCTGCAAGCAAATTAGTCGCTGGCAAACACGTAGCTCCTCCTGCGTATGAAGTACATCCATAAAATAAATTGAAATAGGTTTCATAATGAGGGCAAGGACCGGTATAAGTGTAGTTTGTAAGACTTATCTCTACACTTATATCTGTAATCTGTTGACAAGGATTTGTCCTTGCCGGCAATGTGAAATCATGGGCATAACCATCGCTATGATCTGAAGGTATCCCTGTACCAAGAAAATCTTTCCTATCAAGATCTATGATAGCATCACTATGGGTCTGAATCATAACAGTCTGGCCAAAGGAAAAATCCGTTAATAAGATTAAAAATAATACTATGAGGTATCTAAACATTCAATTTATTTTTCAAAGGGTCAGTGAGCATTAAAAAATAAGGTGATCAAATTTGGGTTCAGAAAAATAGGGTCTCCTGAATTTCCAGTGCAAAAACCCAATTGAGGTTGTACCGTAAAAACAGAAAAGCCTAACAAAACAAATAGAAACATGAGGGTATTCTTGTTAATAACTTAAAATTTTAAACTATTCATAATTATAGAAACAGAATAATTTGAATCTGTTAATTTGAGGAAAAATAAATAAATTAAACGAGTAAGAGATAGAGATAAACCTATACAAAAACAATACAAAACGTTACCAAAACTACATCAGCGCCTATAAAACATGTAAATAATAAAATTAATAGTGCAGCAAAAATGAATTAAGAAGTTTTGATTGTGCAAATAAATTTTGCAAAGTCATGATGTTTTTTAGAGTTAAAAAGCTATCGTTTTAATGTGAAATGGGCTTTAAACATTTTTCTTTCTCCTGTATTTGCATCATTATATTCCAAAATAAACCAATAATCATCTACAGGCATTAATTCACCATTATATATTCCACTCCAACCTTCGCCAGCTGGATTGATCTGTTTTAATAGTTTGCCATATCTATCGAAAATATAAATTCTTGCATTTACTTGATCTGCTATACTATTAATATTCCATGAATCATTACTTCCATCATCATTTGGGGTGAAAAATTTTGGATAACCTATAACTATTAATGTTTGGCTACTTTCAATACAACCTCTTTTATCTCTTACCTTTACATTATGCTCTCCAATAGACACATTATCGAAAAATGGTTCATCTTGCCATGGGCTATCGTCCAGCTGATATTCAAAATCTCCAGAACTCATAGTACTAACTTGAATTATTGGGTTTTCAGAAAAAGCAGCCGTTATTACTTCAGGTTCAAATTCAGGCTGGTACAATGGAATAACCTCAGTTACCTCCGTGCTACTGCATCCTGTTAGATTATTTTGTACAACAACCTCATAACTACCGCCTTCAATTGGACTATATGTTCCTTGGCTTGCTCCTGATATTTCGAGCCCATTTAACAACCATCTAAAATTATACATAGTTGGATTAAGACCGGTATCTATTAAAGTTGGAAACGCTAAATTGCCATTTTGCTCAAAACATAAAAAATATTCTTCTTGTAATGAAAACGAAGGGTTATCATTTACGGTTATAGTTAGATTAAATGTAGATGGACAAAATCCAGCATCTGGAATAAACGTATAGGTTTTGGTTACTGTGTTGTTCAAATCTGGACTCCAAGTTCCGGGAATACCATTTAAAGATATTGTGGGTAATGGAGCTAAGGTTTCCCCATTACAAATTGGAAGTACTGGATTAAAAACTGGTGCCTGATTAGGATTCACAGTAATAGTCATGGTTTGATTAACAGCACATTGCCCTAAGCCAGGAGTAAACGTATACGTTGTAGTTAACATATTGTCCATTACTGGACTCCAACTACCTGTTATGCCTTCGTTAGAGGTGGTTGAGAGTGAAGCTAATGGCTCTCCAATACAAATAGGAGTTACTTGATTAAATGTTGGTGTTATTATGGGGTTGACTGTGATAGTCATGGTTTGATTAGACGCACATTGCCCAGTATCTGGTGTAAATGTATACGTTGTTGAACTCATATTATCCAATACCGGGCTCCAAGTTCCTACTATCCCTTCGTTGGAAGTTGTGGGTAATGCTGATAAACTATCGCCACTGCAAATAGCTAAAACTTGAGTAAAGCTTGGAGTGACCTCAGTGTTTACTAAAATAGTCATCGTTTCACTTGTAGCACATTGTCCTGTATCTGGTGTGAACGTATAAGTCGTTGTCGTTGTATTATCTATTACTGGCAACCAACTTCCTAGAATGCCTTCAATAGAAGTACTTGGTAATGCCATTATAGTATCTCCTTTACAAATAGGCGCTACCTGTGTAAATGTTGGATTTACTATTGGGTTTACCGTAATGGTCATATTTTGATTCGTGGCACATTGTCCTGCTTCTGGAGTAAATGTGTAAGTCGTTGTTACAGTATTATTTAATGCCGGACTCCATGTCCCTAGAACACCCTCATTTGAAGTTGTTAGTAATGGAGATAAACTATCGCCACTACAAATAGCCGATACTTGCGTAAAAGTTGGAGTTGTAGCTGCATCAACAGTTACCTGATAAACATCAGAAAGGGTATTACATAGGAGTTCATTAACAGTAGTCGAAGATTCAGATACTTTAGATCTATAGAATATGGCACTTGTAAGTCCAGAAATTAAAATATTTTGGCTCGTTTCTCCAACTATATCATTCCATGTGATTCCATCAGAGCTTTCTTGCCACTGATAAAAATGAGTTGAAAAAACTGAATTATCTGGAACTGCTATTAAGGTTGTTGTATAAGGCGTTTGGTTACTACAGATACTAATGTTGGTGTTATTAGAAGCATCCTCAATAATAGTTAAATCCCCACAAGTCTTAAACTCAATATCATCGATAGCTAAATCATTACCACAACCGCCTTGTCCATTATTTATCATTTTCAGTACAATATCGTTTTGTCCTGCTAAAGTTTGAAAAACTAAACCATATTCTTGCCAGATTGGACTTGACGTTTCAACAATATTACCTGTATCACCGAATGCTAATCTATTTGTGTTAGTGCTATCCCAAATTTCAAAACGAACATTAATTGGTATTGTTCCCCCTGGTTGACCTGAACAAAAACTATTCGCTATAACAAGATTAATTACCCATGCGGAAAACTCATAAGTTGTAGCCTCACAAAGTCCAGAAACTCTATTTTGATAAAATTCTCCTGGAGTTTGATCTGCTTGAACAATAAGAAATTTTCCATTTGTATCTCCAATTGTATGATCTTCTGACAATTGATGCCAATCCAGACCATTAGCAATTGAGTTATTTCTAACTGTGTATTCACCGTTATCTGGGAAACCAGTTGGCGCATAAGTGTAAGTTGTAGTTCCACCAGCAGTTAGAGGACTATTTGTAACTCCTGTATCAAAATCTTCAGTAAAAATAGCATTTCCAGAGTTTCCAGAGCAAAGTTCTAACTGTTGTGATTGACTTTTTTGAGTAAACAAACAAACAAAAACGATTGATATAAAAACAATTTTTTTATTGATAATAGTCAGTTTTAGTTAATGATTAATCGCAATTGAATAAAAGCAAAAAAGCTATATTAATAAAAATAATAGGTTAAAGAAGAAAAGTAAACCCATACAAAACCTATACAGAATAAAGTAATTAGTATTTACAAACGTGTTTACTGGGGTCATGTTTTTGATCCATTTAATCATGAACTGGTTACTCTATTTTTTTAATAAAAGTTTTAAGCATATTATGATCACTTTTAAAAGTTCCTATTTTTTCAGTTTTCAAAACCTTTAAGTCTTTTGAAACCCATATATGGTCAAGTGAAAGCAATGGAATATTCCAAAACCAAGTTTCCCTAAAGCCATTGCCTTTTTCATTAAAAGCATGGTTGAAATTGTTTTTTATACTATCGAGAAACTTAGATTCAAAAGGTACATTAAAATCTCCTAAAAGAATGGTTTGTATTTTTTGTTCAACATACTCATTTACGAATGTTAATTCCCACTCTCGTGGCACATCCATACTACCCGAAACATCTACAGCATAAAAATTAATATTATAAGTTTCAAAATTGACAATATTAGTACCATAGTTAGAAGATATATCATCTATTAATTCGATAGGCAATTTTGAAAAAACACTTATCCCACTTATCGATTTATAAAAATAGTAATCGGAATATTTTGACTGCAACCGATCAACACTATATTTTCCATGCTCAACAAGTACAAAAACATCTGCTATATTTCCGTTTATATTAAAGGCATCCTCCAAATTTCTTTCATGCGACGCATTCCAGAAAACCACTTCTATATCTGATTCATTAATTTCCTCAGGAATATGAATTTTGAAACTTCGCCCTAGCCAAAATAACAGAAGTGCCCCTGCTAATAACAAATTATACTTTCTGAATGTTTTACTTAAAAAAATAGTAAGACATAATACAATCGCAATAATTACGGGTAGCGGAAATGTATAAAATAGTAATGAATTTTGGTAACTGCTTTCTTTTAAGACAAAATGAATGCTTAATAAAGCTATAATTATAACACTGTTTACTAATAAATAAAGGGTCCTAATAATCTTTAACATCTATCTTAACAAAAAGCCTTTTCCTGCCCACCATGGGTGAATTTCTATCTCCAAGCGTCCAGATATAACCATGGGATCTGCATTTGCTAAACTATCAGCCATTTTCAAAGTTGGTACATTGTAAATAGTAACTCCGCGCATATCGCCATCATCACCGAAAGGTCCTGAAATATCAGCATATCCTAAGTCATACATTTTTGTTAAATGTGCCAAATGCATCTCCTGAAGTTCTGCGGATTCTTCTTCATTTTGTCCTCGTATTGGTCCTCTTTTTAAAAAAGCCATAAAATACTGCTGCATTAAAACGGTGTCTTTAGTTTTCACATCAACATAATCAAAGGTTTTAAAACCTTTAGCAATCAGTTCGTCTTTGATTTGCTTCCTTGTTTTTGGAACAACTATTTCAATAACTTCATTTAATTCTGTAGTGATTGAATCTTTTACTTCCTTCGAAACTTCTTTAATCTCCTCTTTTATTTCTAACACCGGTGCTTTCGACTCTTCTTTACAACTCAAAAAGAATGAAACAAGTATTAATGCTAATATGCAGTTTTTCATGATTTCCAAGTATTATAAGCGTGCTTACTCAATTGCGAATTATAATATTTTATTTGTCCTGTTACCTCTTCTCCTAACCATGTTGGTTTTTCAAAGGTTTCTGTTTCATGCTCTAGTTCTACCTCAGCAATAATTAATCCTGCATTGTCTCCAAAAAACTCATCTACTTCAAAAACATGTTGTCCAAGCCTTACTTCATATCGTATTTTGTCAATTATTGTTGGCTCACAAAGTATCAATAATGATTCTGCTTCTTTAGGGGTTATTTCTTTTTCCCATTCAAAACGAGATAATCCATTTTTTGAAGACAATCCTTTTACCGTTATAAAACCTAAATCGCCTTTTACCCTAATACGAACCGTACGGTCTTTGTGCGTATTAAGAAATCCCTGAATAATCCTGGTGTCTTGAAATGCTTCCTTTTTATAAGCATCAGACTTTACTAAAAACTTACGTTCAATTTCTATCATCAATAACTCTAAATCAAAACTTAAAACTAAGTCCCCCGAAAGGTAATAATTAAAAGACATTTAATAGTAAATTTACGCTATGTCTAACAAACTACCAATACGAAAAATTATTCATGTTGATATGGATGCATTTTATGCCTCTGTAGCCCAAATGGATAACCCTGAACTTAAGGGGAAAGCTATTGCTGTTGGTGGCGGTGGAAAACGCGGTGTAGTGAGTGCTGCCAGCTATGAGGCTAGGAAATTTGGTGTTAAAAGCGCCATGGCAGGATCTTTAGCCGCGAAATTATGTCCTGATTTAATTTTTGTGAAGACGGATTTTGATAGATATACTGAAATATCAAAAAAAATTAGAAAAATATTTTATGATTACACCGATTTAGTGGAGCCGCTATCTCTTGATGAAGCCTATTTAGACGTTACTAATAACAAAAAAGGAAATCCCAGCGCTTCTTTATTGGCAAAAGAAATTCGAGACCGTATTTTTAATGAAGTTGGTTTAACAGCTTCCGCAGGAATCTCTATTAATAAATTTATAGCCAAAGTTGCCAGCGATTATAATAAACCTAACGGACAAAAAACGGTAAACCCTGAAGAAGTTATTGCGTTTTTAGAACAATTGGATATTAGAAAATTTTATGGTGTTGGTAAAGTTACTGCCGAAAAAATGTACCAAAAAGGTATTTTTACCGGATTCGATTTGAAGCAGAAATCTTTAGAGTATTTAGATGAACACTTCGGGAAATCTGGAGGATCCTATTATTACATTGTTAGAGGGATTCATAATAGTGAAGTAAAACCAAATAGAATCCGGAAAAGTTTAGCTGCTGAACGTACGTTTAATGAAAATTTGTCTTCTGAAATATTCATGCTTGAAAAGTTAGAGCGCATAGCAGAAGAGGTTTCACGTAGATTATTAAAAAGCAACGTAGCTGGAAAAACAGTGACTTTAAAAATTAAGTATAGCGATTTTACGTTGCAAACTCGAAGCAAAACATTGCCCTATTATATAGGTGATAAAGACGTGATTTTGGAAACTTCTAAAGATTTATTATACCAAGAAAAGTTGAGTAATTCTGTTCGATTATTAGGTATTTCTATGTCTAATTTGAATACTGAAAAAAAGAAAAAACCTGAGTTAAAGAAAAGTGTTAGTGTCCAATTAAAATTTGAGTTTTAATGATTGGAAGGCTGCTTGACTTTGGCAGAAAAATGAGTTGACTTCGTTTAGCAATCGATAGAATAAAATGAAACGGAACTTTATCTTTGCATTGTAAGTAATTAACGCTATAATTTAAAATTTGAAAGAATTAATAAACAAAATAAAAAGCCGCATACACCTGAGCCCAGAAGCTGAAGAATATGTTTTTTCCATTTCAAAAGAAAGAGCACTTCCTAAAGGAGAAGTCCTAATTCGTCAAGGACAAGTCGTAAAGAAGACATTCTTTGTTACAGCAGGTTGTTTAAGGTCCTACTGTACTGATAAAAATGGGAAAGAACATACCTTACAATTTGCTATTAAAGATTGGTGGATAAGTGATTTTATTGCCATTTACAATAATGAGGTCGCAACACTAACAGTAGAATGTATCACAGATTCAAATATCATTGAGTTTAACGCTAAAGAATTAGATGGAATACATTCGCTATTTCCAGAATTTGAATCTTTTCAAAGGAAAAACTTAGAGCGACATGTAGTAAGTTTACATAAACGAATTTTAAATCAACTGCAATTGACTGCTCCAGAAAGATATGACTTGTTTCTAAAACAATACCCTGATATTGAACAATACACCCCCAATTATCACATCGCATCTTATTTAGGAATTACACAACAAAGCTTGAGCCGTATTAGAGTAGAAAAAGCAAAAAAATAGTTTTCTTACCATAAGGTTATTTTTTTACGGAACCCGTATTTTATTTTTGTATTAAATTAACAAATAATAAAAAATTATGATGAAAAAAATATTAATTGGATTAGCGAGTATCATTGTCCTTGCTTTTATAGTGTTATACTTCACAACCAGACCAAAACTTGAGTCAGATGGCTCTTATAGTCCATCAACACTTGCTTTATCGCTAGCTACTGTTGATGTAAGCGATTTTGAAAGTGTTACTTATCAAAAGTACGAGGGAAGCAAAACCAAAATACTGGCAATTTTCACTGAGCAGAAAAACATGGAAATGCAGAACGGGAAACTGTTCTCTACAGGAAACCATCCTATTGAAGCTCTGCTGCCTATGTTGCATCTAAAAAATGCTGGTTTTGAATTTGAAATAGCTACCCGAACGGGAAGGCCAGTAGTATTTGAAATGTGGGCATTTCCAGAAAAGGACGAACAAGTTAAGGCCATTTATAATGAGTATAAAGCTAGTTTTGAAAAGCCGAAAAACTTATCAGATTTTGTAAATACTTCATTTGCAGATAAAGATTCTTATGCTGCGGTCTTTGTACCAGGCGGACATGGGGCTATGATAGGTCTTCCTGAAGACCAAAACGTAGGGAAAGTATTAAATTGGGCACATCAAAATGATCTATTTACAATAAGTCTTTGTCATGGCCCAGGAGCATTTTTATCCACTACACTTAATAATCAGAAATTTATTTATGACGGATACAAGATGGCCGTATTCCCTGACGCTGTTGATGAACAAACACCAATGATTGGATATTTACCAGGTCATATGACCAGTCCCCTAAGTGCAAAACTAGAAGGCTTAGGCGCTACTATTATGAATACAAAGTCTGATAATACCGTTTGTATAGATAGAAAATTAATCACAGGAGCAAGTCCTTTAGCCTCTAATGAATTAGGTAAGCTAGCAGCCACCACCTTGTTGAAAGAATTAAAGTAAAACGACTTACACACTATATAAAAGCAATAGCGGTTTGGGTGCATACTTAAACCGTTTTGGTGTTTTATAAGTACATCGCCACCTAAAAAACATAAGCGTTTTAATCTACAACTGATCTTATACTTAACGTTAAACAAGCCTCTCAAAAAACAAAACACTTTTGATTTAAAACATTAGTGAGCAAATACCTGCGTTAGCGTTTGCAACCCTTCGACTGCGCTCAGGATAAACTTATCCTTTTAAATAGAAAAAACTGCCCAAAAGCAGTTTTTTCTATTTAAAAGATCTAGTGAAACATTTATGTTCATGAATTCTTTAATTTAAGATAACAATCTATGAATAAAAGGGCGACCCTTAGGTAACGCTCAAATATTTATAATTTAAAAATTACAGGTTTCAATTTCGGTAACACGAAGGGTGTTTACCATACCCTTTTCTTTCATTGGCATTGCAGCTAAACTAATTAGCATATCACCAACATCTAAATAACCCATTTTACAGGCTATGCCGTTAACGTCGTCAATAGTTTCGTCGGTACTTACAAACTTATCATAATAAAACGCGCGAACGCCCCAAAGTAAACTTAAACGTGTTAAAATACGCTTGTTTGATGTAAATACTAAAATATGACATGATGGTCTCCATGCTGAAATTTGAAATGCTGTGTACCCACTATTTGTTAATGTTGAAATGGCTTTTGCATTAATTTCATTTGCCATATTAGCGGCATGATAACATATAGATTTTGTGATATAACGGTTAGTACGAATATGGGGTGGTAATTGAGGGACTTGAATTAATTTTGAGTTCTCTACACTTTTTAAAATGTTAGCCATTTGCCTAATTACTTCAACTGGATATTGACCTACTGATGTTTCACCAGAAAGCATTACAGCATCAGCACCATCCATAACAGAGTTTGCAACATCATTTACCTCTGCTCTTGTTGGAGTTAAACTATCAATCATAGTTTCCATCATTTGCGTTGCAATAATTACTGGAATTCTTGCTTTTTTAGCACGCAATACCAATTGCTTTTGAATAAGTGGTACTGCTTCAGCAGGTACTTCTACTCCTAGATCACCACGAGCTACCATTAAACCATCACAATGCGCAACGATTTTATCAATATTTTCTACCGCTTCTGGCTTTTCAATTTTAGCTATAATCGGAATTTTATGATCAGAATGTTTTGCTATTAAATCACGCAATTGCATTAAATCTTCTGCATGACGCACAAAAGAAAGCGCAATCCAATCTACATCTAGACTAATGGCAAAAATAGCATCTTCAATATCTTTTTCTGTTAATGCTGGTTGTGAAATATCAGTATTTGGTAGGTTAACTCCTTTTTTAGATTTTAAAGGACCACCTTGAATCACTTTTGCTTTTACTTCTTTCTTTTTATCAGTAGAAACTACTTCAAAAAGTAATTTACCATCATCTAAAAGAATACGTTCGCCAGGTTTTGCATCTTGTGGAAACCTATCATAGGTCATATAAACACGTTCTTTTGTACCTTCAAAACGTTCTCCTGTAGCAAAGATTATTTCATCTCCAGGGTTTACAACCACTTCCTCCTTCATCACACCTACACGAAGTTTTGGGCCTTGTAAATCTGCAAGAATAGCTGCCGTATAGCCATGTTCTTCATTTAACTCACGTATCATTTGAACACGCTCCTT
>Ga0213861_10004100_pt1 | contig 11930 bp, 8 predicted proteins | sample PICome_4_FD_160110 | JGI IMG/M metagenome (GOLD analysis project Ga0213861, IMG submission 160110) | Coastal seawater microbial communities near Pivers Island, North Carolina, United States - PICO131 | ecosystem: Environmental > Aquatic > Marine > Coastal | place: USA: North Carolina | collected...
TCTTCGGGAGCATTGATATCACATAGAATAGCCGCATCACTCTCACCTACCAACTGAGGAATGCCTCTCCAATTCGTGCTTACAACTGGTAAGCCAAAAGCCATCGCCTCAATAAGCACCAAAGGAAAATTTTCTGACTGATAGTGCGAAGGAAAAAAGAACACCCCTGCATCCGCATACGCCTGCCACTTGTCATCACCTTTGAGTACTCCAGAAAAATAAACTACCTCTCCGAGATCCTCTGCTGCAACTAATGCCAAAGCTTCAACTTTAAACTTCTCAGAGGCCCATGCTCCTACCATCTGTAACTCAAACTCCAGGCCTCGATTTTTCAATATCTTAGCGGCTCTAATCGCGTCCATGACTCCCTTGCCTTCGTTGAGAGCTCCGAGAAACATCACTCTTAATCGACCGTCTATCGCCCCTCCTCGTGGTTTCAACTCAACATCCAGACCATTTGGAACATAGACCGTTTGTCGGGCCTTAAACATCTCACCTGGAGAATGTTTCGTTTTACAGATTTCTATGCTCACATCTGCCTTCGCATATAAGCGTTTGGCGATACGACCCAATACCCCAGCCGATTCCAGATACTCAGGCAATCCACCAGCATGATAATGAAAGACTGTTTTTGAAAAGCCCCACCTTACAGCTGTCAGATAAATGACATCTCGAATCACAGGTGCTTTATTAGCGCTCGCAGGAAGGTAATAAAAAATTTTAGGTCTTTTGGTAGCCACAATGATCCAAGTCTGAAGAATGAGTGAAAACAAATGGATAATTTTTCCGAAGCTCGCCCTGCCAACGGCATCAATACTATCACTATATGACATCCTCAGGCGCTCAACTTTAAGATCCCCCCAATCGTGATCAAATAGCATAGAGGTAACCACAGCCTGACCGTGATATGGCGGCGGCGTTTGCCCAACTAGCAATATATCCGAACGAATTTTCATTTCTTAAGCTTCAAGTCTCCTGCCTTCTAAACTCCTTCGCTCCAAGCTTGAAGGAGCTCATCGCGTTCAAAGCCGGCTATCCAAGCAGAATACATCAGATAACTTCCAAGCCACTCTTCAGTGTGCCGGCCCCACCCAGCCGCGCTCAAAAATGATCTGCCTTCAGATGTTGAAGCCCACAATCGACATTCGGTCAATACCTCTATCGCTGAATGATTAGATACTAGTATGCCATGCTGTGTCATGTAATGCAACCAATCCCAGCCACCTAACCCATCCAAACGAGCATGCTCCCAGTCGAGTACACATACTTCACCATCGTCTGATATTTTAATATTCCACGGAGCAAAATCACCATGGTACAAGCCGACCTTTATCTCCAACCCCCCCAAACCTTCTATAAAATCCACATAGCTGTCCGACTCAGTGACTCGATCATGTGATCGCAATAAATTCCATACACTCGTCTCCCTGAGCTTCTGAACCTCAGAATGCTTCATCCACTGAGCCAGGACCGCCAAACTTTGGCCATCTTTACCCCGCTTTGGGCCAGCTCCCTTGCTTAATGATGTCGAATAATAATACCACTCATCACGCCCAGAATATTTGCGTATACATGGAATTCCAGCATGATTTTTAGGTAATGACCTAATCATGGTCGCTTCAGCCTCTACTGACATTGTTGCGACCTCTCCCACGCCTACTTTTGCGACCGCTAGCGCATTACCATCCCGATATAACACAATAGCTCTTCGAGCCTCAGCTTCGGGGTTACCCAACAAAAACCCAATTTGATGACGACCCACAACAAAGTCAGCAAAGGCGCTCTCTGACCTAATCTGCATATCTAACCGCGACAATAGGCGGTGTAAGCCTAGCTTTATCATGGCAGAAAGCCCCTTCGCTAACAGCTTTGCCTTACTTGTTTGCGGCTGATACAGGCTCAAAGTCAAAAGAGCCAATTCCTTATCCTTTGGCAACGCCAACAACAAGTGACCATTCCGCCTCAAACAGTGAAAACGTAGTGATCTAACAACGTCACCACTCCCCTGTAAAGCATCTAGGATTTCAACATCTTTCATCACCGAAAAAAATAACACAAATCCAAAGTGGCCTGTCCACAAATAACAACGCCAGCAGCTTATTGACGTAAGAACACCTACTTCATCTCTACTACTATAAAGAGTTGGATGTTTTCATCGCATTAAGTTTGCTTTCCTCTAATCCAGATTCTAATAAATCCATTTTTACGCCCCATTGAAAACGAGAGAAATCAAAATTCTTAGTAGCATTAATCATCGCTTCATAATCGACCTTATCTTGGAAAAACTCGTCAAACCAATTAACCAATTCATTTATCGTGCGTTCCGGAGTATGCACCGAAAACAACTTTCCAGCACCAGATTCACCAATTACATCTGCTGGCCCGCCCCAATCCAAAGCCAATACTGGAACACCACGCTCAATCGCCTCTAACATTCCCGATCCACCACCATCCCGTAATGTAGGAAATGCAAAAAAATGAGAGCTATTGTAAATGTCGTCCACAACATCCTTCCCTACCCAACCGTGAAATACTACTCGATCAGCAATGCCTAACTCCAAAACTTGCTGTTTCCAATACTCTAAAGCTGAGCCCGTCCCCGCAATATCTAACTTCCATTCCAAATCACCCATACGTTGTAAGGCCCTAAATAAAAGCGGCATACCTCGTCGTCCTTGACAACTTCCAACGAAAGATAATTGCAAAACGTCCCCTTTGCGCCAGCTCCTTTTCGATTCATCATTTTTTTTATCTTCAACCGTATTTGGCATCACAATTCGATTCACTCCGCACCGGGATGTCTCTATACTTTTCTGGGTTTGGGTGTTGCCATACAGAATGACATCATATTTCTTAGCCCGTCGCTCAATACTTTTCCGGATACATTTATTCAAAGAATTTCTGAATATCTCTTTCCATTTTTCTGGCCCAATTAAACCCCAATAAGATTTAGGGACATACTCCCCTCCAGAAACAGGCCCCCAAATTTTGGGACAAGTCAACTGATCAAACACGTACGGCATCCATATACTATGGAATGTGATCAAATGGGCATAAGCATATTGCCCATTATTATTTAGATTACTCATCACGCGACGAACAGCCATGGCCCATATGTAGATGCGTATCCATATGCCAACATCACCGAATTTTTGAGTCCATTGTCTCCAAGGTTCCGGTACAGCCACTTCTATAAGCTCAATACCATGCTCTATACAAGCTTGAGGAAGGCCTTCTCTCCCTGGGCGAGTCACGAGAACCACTTTGCTATGTTTTTTAGCTGTATTCTCGACCCACTGCCACCCTAGCCCATGCTCGGTGCCACCACGGGGAGTACATGCATAGGCCACAATGATAACAGCTTGATCTTTCATGACGCTACAATCTTAATTTTCATATTCCAGAAAAAGTTGGCAATGCAACTCCAGCATTTTTTGCTTCTATTATTTGATCAGCATAATCAAGTGTTTCTCCAATCACTTGGTGCATATCCATGTATCGATAAGTTGCTAAACGACCAAGAAATGAAACATTCGGGGTATTTTCAGCGCGCTCTTTATATTTTTCAAATATCAACATATCTGACTCCATTCTTTTGGGGTAGTATGGAATATCTCCAGCAACTGTTTCTTTACTATATTCTGTAAATACAGCTGTTTTTTCGTGTGATTCCCAGGGTGCAAAATGTTTATGCTCATGGATACGAGTGTAAGGGACATCCTCTCCGGGATAATTAATGACGGCATTTCCTTGATAGTCACCAGCAGCCTCTGTTCGATCCCAATAGACAGTTCGATACCCTAAACGCCCTTCCTCGTGATTAAAATATTCATCGATAGCTCCCGTGTAAAAAACATGATCATATTCTTCAGCCTGCTTAGGATTCCATTTCGTTCCCAGCCTTACTTCAATCAACGGGTGGTCTAGAATGTTGCTTATGACATCCGAGTATCCATTCACTGGCATTCCCTGATGCTTACTATTATAATAATTGTCATCGTAGTTAAACCTAACTGGTAACCTTTTGAGTATCGACGCAGGCAACTCAGTAGGATCGCAGCCCCACTGTTTTTTGGTATATCCTTTAAAAAAGGCTTCATACAATTCTTTACCAAGAAACTTCATCGCTTGTTCCTCAAAATTTGCCGGAGTTTCGATACTATCATCACCAATACTTTTTAGAAACGCCTCCGCCTCCGTGGGGTCCATTCGTGTCCCATAAAATTGATTGATCGTATGAAGATTGATTGGCATGCTAAACACGCCCTTATCAATGGAAATTTTGACACGATTCACAAATGACCGAAATTCGCCGAACTTCTGAACATATTCCCATACATCATCCCGTGAAGTATGAAAAATATGCGGCCCATAACGATGCACCATAACTCCTGTTGATTCTTCTCTTTCCGTATGGCAGTTTCCCGCTACATGCTCACGTGAATCAATAACTACTGAATACCAACCTAACTTTTCAGCTAGCTCTCGAGCCAACACTGCACCTGAAAACCCAGCACCTACAATATATATTTTTTTCATATGTTTACTTATTATTAATTTATTTTGACGACTTAGACAAAAACGCATTCATCACTTGATTTTTTGAGTTATTAATACTTCCCTCTGTATCAATCCAAACAGCTCTGGAGTTCCTAGTGCAAAATGCTTTCAGCGCATTGACTTGGCGCCTCACTTCTACCAGAGAGGTTTCTGGCTTCCGCACATAAATAGCCTTTGGTTCTCCACCCAGGCAAATCACCACCCTAGGCTGAGGAGCACAAAAAAGAACCATACGTATGACCCATTGAGGTAGGGCTATTCTCATACGACGAGGATCCAACAAAAGGTCATAATGATAACGATCGAAAAGACATATATGTGGACACTTGACTAGACGTGGGTATATTTTCACCCAATAACCAACCGTGTAATCAAGGCTGTAGTATATTAATCTTGCTAGTGAACCTATAAAGCCACTCGGCTGATGTGAATGAGGATCCGTCACTGCAGATCCATCAGCCTCCGCCCTTTGACCCATAGCCACGCCAATAGCTGGAAGCCAATTTGGGCGCATATGTTCATACTGAATTTTGTTATGGAGTGCTTGTTCCAAGATTGGCGTAATTGCGTCAATCATCGTCGTTTTGCCTGCTCCATCAGTTCCCAATAAAGCTATGCACATACCCGGAGGGTGAACCAATCTACGACATCGTGATATTATATTTTTTATTCTCGCTGCTGCTTTCGAGAGAGATTTACGACCAAGTATGTCATGACGCATCATGGAGACTAACTTTCCAATTTTATCAGGGTCCTCAACTCCCGCTGTGAGTATCTCCTCAAAATAGCTTACTGTTTCCGGGGCGAAAGAATCTTGCAGGCTAACTAATGAATTTTTTCCTATAGTAGCTTGTAGTTCCGCCGCTCTGGGAAAATAGTCTTTCCTGCTTTTGCCATTTGTTAAAAGCTCCTTTGCCAATGCCACGATGTTAGCATCGTAATTATTGGCCACCTTAATCCCCTTATAGTCAACAGCGCGGTTAATTAAGCTATTTGTGCTGATATATTCCACTCCCTTATATTGGATAGAACTAAACAGGTCAATGGCCAGACCCCACCACTCATTCTGGTGGCAGCCCAAACATCTTAATACTGTTAGAGAGCCGTTATATTCAAGAATTATACCACCTCCATACTCATTCACCACTTCGCGGATCAGCAAGTAAACAGCCTCCTCCTCAACAGGCAGCACGGCTAAATCCAGATCGCTACCTCCCAAGGACTCTGGTAATGTTTCATAATTACGTAAAACGCAGTAATTACATTCAGAATTGTTAAGGCTATCGAATAGCTTTTTTAATAATTGTTTTTCCATTTTCTGATTTAAAATAACCTAGGAAATTGCTGCTCATGCAGCAGTAATTATATGCCTATTTTGTTGCGCGTTTTCTGCATTCACAGCTCCTTTGGAGCCTCAGTCTCTAAGGTATTGTTATTGGCCTCTGGATTGTAATACCTCGCAGCCATGTATGCCAAACATACCCAATGGATAATCGCGCCGTGGGGAATTTCGTAGGTTGATTGCAATACGCTGTTGACCATGCCCGCAATTACAATGCCAAAGCATATTAGGTCCGCGTCTCTACGATATACACTACAAAAATATTTTCTGCAGAATTTTACTGCCAACATTCCAATATTCACAAAAAGCAATCCAAATATAAAAAGCCCTATAAACCCTAGCCTGCCGAAATTAGTTATCATCACATTATGAGGATAACGGGCATGACCTGTAGGATCAGCATGCGCTGGCCCAAGCCAAGCCTCAAGAAATGGACCTGTTATATCTGCCCCAAAACCCTGACCCCAAAATGGACTATCCCTCATAGTATCGACACAAACAGTTGTCCACCACAGCATACGCCATTGTGATGTACCCGAAAAACCTACAAATTCACCACCTTCCATTCCAAAAGCCTCGCCTGTATCGCCGCCCAATAATAATTCAATCGCAAGGTCTGTATTAATAAATGCTATGGTTGATAGAGCAACTAAGCCTAACGAAACAAGGACCAGCGAAGGCATAATTAACTTACGGACTCTTCCAATCAGAATGGCACATAGAACAACCGCCGCGACTGCCAATAATCCAGCGGTTTTTGCTGTAATAAGTATCATAGCTATTACGCCAGCAAAAATAATGTAATGTATTTTTTTCTGCTCAATTCCTATGATCACTGAATAAAGAACTAAGGCAGTGCACAACGGAATGAATGTATCAATATGCGGTGAAAATCCGGGGAATACAAAGCCTATTCCCGACATGTGATATAGCATTGAGATGCCACCCAGAACGATTGCAACTTTAATCATACGTTCAAATGCTTTAACAACATGCTTATTATAAAACAGGCAGTACGCCGCCATAAAGAACAGAGCATAATAAGCGATTGAGCTATCTCTTATGGCTAACAATCTATAGTTGGAGTAATCAACAATCAAGTGGATGGCAGCATATAGAACATAAGCCCAAATCAATCTGTGGATAGGGGTGTCAAAAAGGCTCATCTGCCGTGGTCTCAAAAGAAGACCGAGAAGGCACAGCGATAGCGAGATCTCACCAATGTATATCGGCTCAAATGGACTGACGTAAGCAAATCCTTTGCCCCCCAAAGCGTATCCGAGGAAGATGATAAAAAGTAATTTGGCATCAATAGGTACATTGCGCCATGCAACAAGTAACAGAACAGAAAAACATCCAGCGCCTAAAATTACATTCCTAGTATTATATCTGAGCTCTAGAAGCGACGACATAGCCATCATCGATAACAGCATCAATAATACTAATAGTGCCAGTTGGACAATTTTGTTAGTTTGCATTTCCCGCTTTATGTAAATGTTTTATGCTATGAGAATTAGTTGGCCTAAGAGGGCGCTCTGGTTACCCAACTATTTGATAGAGCAGCTCAAATGTTTTTCGGGCCGCGCAACTAATAGTAGACGCTTTTTTTATGCCCTCGTTCAATCTACTTTTAATAACCAATGCTTACATCTCCACTCAATGTATAAGCTGGAGCCTTAATGTCTGGTAAAATTCCTTAAAGCTTCCCTGCTTGGAATCGGAGATAAAATCCATAGAGCAACATGTTTAATTTGGCTACCAAGTCCACTATAGTAATAGTTAGCAAGCATAAGCACGAATGCAGAGATTGGCATCACAAAGTATGCCCCCCATTCACCATACAGCGAAATGAGTATATAAGCTCCACACAGATTGAATGCCAACAACAGGAAATCAATAGTCATGATTCGTCCGGTTCGCTTTTCTGATAGCAGTTTAATTTGTGCGGGTATCATAGCCCAACCAAAGACAAAACTGATACTTGCTATCGAAAACTTCAAACCCACCCCACTATACTGCTCTCCATAAAGAATCTCTAACAGAGGAGATAAAATTGTAAATGAGGCTATGATTACCAGGCAAGAAAGTGCTGCTACCGACTTCACAATAACTCTTAAATGTTCACCAATGAATTTCTCGGCATTGAGGCCGCTTGATTCCATATAATAAAACAAATTACTGTGAATTACATAGGATATAAATGCAAAAAATATATACAGCTTTAGCACTACCGCATACCGCCCTACAGATTCCAGTCCGGTCATCTCACTCAATAAGATCAGGCCAAGGTTGGCGCCTATCATCGTAGCTATACCTCCAACCGCCAAAGGCGCAGTATTTTTTATTAGTTCAAATGCTCCGCGCCAGTTAGGCCTCGAAAAGGAGTATATCATATGCTCTCTCCTCAGGTAAACAATCATCAACACAAGATCAACAACGCTTACCAACATACAGTTGAAGTATAAATAATCAAGATTCTTGTTAGACAATACAATATAAACTCTGAATGCAATAGATGCCAATAAGCTAATAACAGCAATCTGTGCTATCTTATCATTTCGCTGTTCCGATTTAGCTATGACATTAAATAAATTAATGTTGTGAAGCAGCCCAGCAAGCAGCCCCATTCCATATCCCCTTAGTACGATATCAGATACATCAAAGGATTTAAGAATGACATAACCTAGCACGGCAAACAAAAGGTATGTTAATGAGCGAATAGATAATACTGCCCAAAAAAGCCCTTCTTTTAATGAGGGTTTTTTAATGCACTGGGCCGCCAGTAAATCATTTGTACCGAGCGCGGAAACAACGCCTACTACCGTAACATAGAACCAGCTTAGTGAGAATACTCCGAATAATTCTGGGCCGTAGTGACGAGCCACCATTGCCCCAACAAATACCCCAGAAATGAGGTTAAACATATGCTGTATGAGCATATATTTCACACTCAGCGAAAATTTATTAAACCGCGTTAGTCCCATTATCTATATCTATATAATTTTTCTGCTCTGGCGTATACAGCCCTGAGCTCCCACCAAATTAACCCCATGAGCTGATCAGTCTCCTCATCGAGCTTGCGTTTATAGCTCGCGGATTGTTTTTCACCCTTTCCGGGTCGAATCCGTTTTCAATAATGAGCTCGATATCATCCTGTGTTTTAATACCCAACTGAGAAAAACTGGCTTCCAAGCCAAGGCTTGTCACTTTTTTGCTCAATGTATCTGATGCCTGATCTCCGGTAATTACTCCGAGCTTGATATTAATTTCATATAGCCGCTTTTTTACCCACTCCGGCCCTCTTGCATCAAGACAGTCTTCCTCCGTTACTCCTTCGTTAAATGTTAGGAAGCGAGCCGTAAGCAAACCAACCGCATGGCCGTGAGTAATACCGAAATAAGATGTCATCGGGTAAGAGACCGCGTGCGGTGCAGTGGTTTTAGTAATATTGATAGCACAACCAGCTAGATGAGAAGCCTTCGCCATATGATTAAGCGCGTCTGGGCAGCGCTCGTTAACCGCTTTTTCAATCCAATTCCAGGCAAGCGTGATTGCTTCTGCGGCGAACTTTCTGGACTTATCGGTAGAATGAATTGACCAATAAGACTCAATACCCTGACAAAGGGCGTCCATGCCGCTTGATGCTGCGATGTGTGGTGGCACACTTGCCAACAAGGATGGAATGACCACCGAAAAATTCGGAAGAAGGTCATCATGCTCAACTGAATATTTTTTTTTGTTTTTATAAACTACGGCAAACCTCGTGGCCTCACTACCAGAACCAGCAGTGCTTGGTATTGCGATGAGTGGTAATGCAGCTGGGCGAAGTTCTCTGATATCTTCAGAGCCAAGATACTCATCAAGGCTTGGCGGGTTTATCCAAAAGGCTTTTAGTAATTTGGCAGTATCAATAACGCTTCCCCCGCCGACTGCGATGATGGCTTGGTAACTTTCCTTGTTATCAATCTGGTTTAGAAGCTGGCTAACATCCTCGACTCTAGGATTAGTATGAAAACAGGTAAGATGGGTAACTTCTTTTTCACGCAATACCGGCTCAAGCGATTGCTCTGCGCCAGATGCGCGGTACGTGCTATTGCCCGTTACCAGAAGAATGTTCCTTGCCGAGACGGCATCAAGGTATTCAGCAATTTTTGCCCAACCATCGTCTCCTTGGTAGTGTTGTTGTTCTGGCATAGCCAAGTTTTCACTTATCTAAATGGCGCATGAAGGCACGTTTTTGCTCCTCTAGTGTGATCTCAGGTCTACCGAGATTGTCTCTATTTCCAGAGTTTACTTTGACTTCTAATAACACAGGTCCTTGAACATCTATTGATGCTCCTAAGATTTTACTCAATTCGGCTTCGTTATCCACTGAATGTACTGATGGATAACCACAGCCTTTTGCAATGGTCGTGAAATCAATCTCAAATCCACATGTTGGCTGGCCGCCAACGGAGTCATGCCTGCCGTTATTAAGGATGATGTGGATCAGGTTAGCTGCGCCAGATTGCGCGGTAACGGCCATCGATCCCATGTGCATGATGGCTGCCCCGTCTCCATCCAGACAAATGACTTTTTTGTTTTTGTTAGCCAGGGCTACACCGAGGGCAATCTGGGAACAATGGCCCATGCTGCCCACGGTGAGAAAATCAGTATCATGTTTCTGCTGAAGTCCTTCGCGCAATTCGTAGAGCTCACGAGATATCATTCCCGTAGATGATATTACCGAAGTGTCAGCATTGATGTTTTCAAGGATAATTCCAATGGCTCGCTCCCTCGTCAGAGGCAGCCTTTCGTCACCGCTATTTTGATCGGCCTTGTATTGAGCAAATGAATTTTTACTTGCGAGGATAGCTACTGGCCTCTGCTCTGATAACGCACGCTGTGCCAGCTCCTCAATCAGGGAAACCGCTTCCTCTGTATCTTGAGGCAGTCGATGGTATGCAATGCCCATTGCGTCGAGCAGTGGAATAGTCCCTTGTCCCTGGGCCAAATGCTGTGGCTCATCTTTGACTCCAGGCTCACCACGCCAACCAATCATCAGCAACATGGGCACTGCGTAGACTGAAGGGTCAGCCAAGGAGAGAAGCGGATTGATGGCATTGCCCAAGCCTGAGTTTTGCATATAAACCAACGATGGTTTCGCTGTGGCCAGATAGTTGCCTGCCGCTAGTGCTATGGCCGCGCCTTCATTGGCTGTTATGATGTGTTTCCCTTCAGGCGCGCGCTCTGCAATACAGGCGCACAATGGCCTTAACAACGAATCAGGCACGCCTGTAAAAAACTCAACGCCCGATTTTACCAAGACGTTATAAAATGTTTGGGGATCAACCACAATATCAGTCTTTAATCAGTCCGAGAATGTCCTTGGTGGAGATGCAGTCAGCATCCGCTTCCTTGGATCTGCCGTGCTTCAAAATCGATTCTGCCGTTTTCAGCATCGCTGGGTAGGCGCTTCTTAGAAGATGGTTGGCATAGATGACCACACTAAACCCCATCTCGGTGAGCTCACTCTCATAAACTTGATTGTAGGTAGTGGGAACGGCGACCAGTGGGACTTTACCTGCCATATCTTGGTAGGCCTTACAGAACTCATTGATTTCTGTGAGCTCTGATTCACAGCTATGAATCATAATGGCATCCGCTCCGGCTTCAATATAGGCTTGTGCCCTGTCGAGCGCGTCTGCAAGGCCCTGCTTGGCAATCAAGCTTTCAAGGCGCGCGATAATCATAAAATCCTCGGTAACCTGGGCTTGTTTGCCAGCATGAATTTTCTGGCTCATCACTTCTTTTGGAATGAGCTCTTGGTTTCTCTCAGTTCCATAGAGCGAGTTCTGTTTCAGCCCTTGCTTGTCCTCGATGATAACGGCTGAAACGCCGACGCGCTCGAGTGAGCAGACCGTCTTTGTGAAGTGTTCGGTAAGCCCCCCTGTATCCGCATCATAAATAATGGGCTTGGTGGTGACATCTAGAATCTCATTGATCGTTTGGGCCCTTGAGGTCCTGTCAATATACTCAATATCTGGGC
>Ga0213861_10004101_pt1 | contig 11929 bp, 12 predicted proteins | sample PICome_4_FD_160110 | JGI IMG/M metagenome (GOLD analysis project Ga0213861, IMG submission 160110) | Coastal seawater microbial communities near Pivers Island, North Carolina, United States - PICO131 | ecosystem: Environmental > Aquatic > Marine > Coastal | place: USA: North Carolina...
CCATCGGATCGGGCGGCGGCCGCGAAACCTTCCTCTCGGGAGGCTCCGACTTTGCTGGCTCCGACGCCGCGTTGAAGGACGACGAGTTCGAGCAGTCCAAGGACCGCTGCGCTGGTGACCAGGGCGCGATCAACCTGCCGCACTACATCTCACCGATCGCCATCCCGTACAACCTCCCTTCGATCGAGGGCAGCACGCTCAACCTGACTCCGGAGCTCGTTGCTGGCATCTTCGCCAATGAGATCACGAAATGGACTGACCCAGCAATCGCCAAGATCAACCCCGACATCGAGTTCCCCGACCTCGCCGTCAACCCGGTGCACCGCTCGGATGACTCGGGAACCACCGAAAACTTCACCGACTACATGGCGCAGACGGCTCCCGACATCTGGACCTACGGTCCCATCGAGCCGTGGGACGTCGATGGCCCAGGCGGCGGCGAAGGCGCCCCACAGACCAGTGGTGTCGTCGCCGCAGTCGCAGCCGGCAAGGGATCGATCGGCTATGCCGATGCCAGCCAGATTGGTGACCTTCCGGCCGCCGCAGTCGGTGTCGCTGGCGAGTTCGTCGAGTTCAGCCCCGAGGCTGCGGGACGCATCGTTGATGCTTCCGAGCGCACGGGCGGGCGCAGCAAATACGACTTCACCATCGAAGTGAACCGCAACCCTGACACGGCCGACTCGTACCCGATCGCGCTGGTCTCCTATCACATCGTCTGCCTCGCATACGACGACCGGGAGACGGTCGACCTCGTCAAGGCGTTCATGACCTATGTCGGCTCCGAGCAGGGACAGGCCGACGGTGCAGCCGCAGCAGGTTCGGCACCGATCTCGGCAGAGGTCCGTGCCGAGATCCTCGAATCGATCAGCCGGATTAGCGTCGCCGGCTGATTGATCCAAACGATGTGGACCGAACAGACGCCGGTTGGCACCGCAGCATCCTGCGGCGTCACCGGCGTCTGTTCAGTCACCCGTCACCCATTCCGCCACCTCCCCACCGGAGTCCTGACCACGTGACGATCACCGAGAACCCATCTCCGCGAGCGACCGAAGCCGATTCCTCGTTCACCCAACCGATCAGCCGTCTCGGCGATCGGGTGTTCGGCGGTCTGTCCTTCGGCGCTGCCGCCCTGATTCTGGTGGCGCTCGCCGCGGTAGCGATCTTCCTGTTCACCGAGGGACTGCCTGCGTTCACCGCAGACGAGGGAGAATTCAACCGCTCGTTCTTGGCCTACGTAGGCCCACTCGTGTTCGGAACGACCTACGCAGCGGCGATCGCTCTGTTGCTTGCCACGCCGGTTGCCGTGGCCGTTGCGCTGTACATCTCTCACTACGCGCCGAGGCGACTTGCGAAAACGCTCGGTTATTTCATTGACCTGCTCGCTGCGATTCCCAGCGTCGTCTACGGCATCTGGGGAATTGCGGTGCTGGCACCGATCCTCTCCGATTCGCTCTACCCGTGGCTCGAGGACAACGCAGCCTTCCTGCCATTCTTCGGGCCGACGGCGTCGACGAGCGGCCGAACGATGATGACCGCCGGCATTGTTCTCGCTGTCATGGTGTTGCCGATCATCACGGCGATCTCCCGAGAAGTTTTCGTCCAGACGCCGCGGCTGCACCAGGAAGCATCACTCGCACTCGGCGCGACGCGCTGGGAGATGATCCGCCAGGCCGTGCTGCCCTTCGGCCGGTCTGGCGTGATCTCAGGTGCGATGCTCGGCCTCGGTCGAGCGCTCGGCGAGACGATGGCTGTCGCGATTATTCTTGCCCCTGCCAACGGCTACTTCTGGAATGTGATCACCAACCAGAACTCGAACACGATCGCCTCGAACATCGCGCTTTCGTTCCCCGAGTCGTCGGGCCTCGAGGTCAACCGACTGATCGCCAGCGGCCTCGTGCTGTTCGCCATTACCTTTGGGGTCAATGCCATGGCGCGCAAGATCTCGAGTACCGGTTTCTCGGGAGCAGACTGATGATGCTTATCACTGACACCGTCGAGCCGACCGGGTTCGAACCCGACGACGCCATGACGAGCGGGTCGTACACGCGTAGGATTCGTGCAGCGATCGGTGGAGCCGCACTCTTGGTCGGCGCATTCAGTTGGCTGCCGGGTGGCAGCGTCAACTTGGCGCGCTGGGTCGTCGTGTCGATCCTTGCCTACATCGCGCTCACCTATGTGGTGGCCCGACGGATCGAGTCGAAACGACAGGCGACCGACCGGCTCGCGACCGCCGTGGTCACGAGCGCATTTCTGGTCGTTCTGCTCCCACTAGTGTCCGTCATCTGGACAGTCGTCGAGCGCGGGTCAAACCGCTTCGACTCGACGTTTTACACCGAGACGATGCGTGGCGTGTTCGGTGAGATCGAAGGTGGCGGCTACCACGCAGTGGTCGGCACCCTCGTCGTGACAGGGCTGACGACGCTGATGTCGGTACCGTTCGGGTTGTTCGCGGCGATCTATCTCGTCGAATACAGCTCAAAGTCGAGCCTGTTCTCGCGCGCCGTTCAGGCACTGGTCGACGTGATGACGGGCATCCCATCCATTGTCGCCGGTCTTTTCGCCTACGCGTTCTTCGTTTTCCTCGACGACATCCCCGTGCTCACGGTCCTGTCGACCGGCGTCGGACATCGGTCCGGCCTCGCCGGCGCAGTCGCGCTCACACTGTTGATGACCCCCGTCGTGATCCGGGCGAGCGAGGAGATGCTCCGACTGGTACCGAACGAACTCCGTGAAGCGTCCTATGCGCTCGGCGTTCCGAAGTGGAAGACGATCGTGAAAGTCGTGCTGCCGACCGCAGTCGCCGGCATCCTGACCGGCATCGTGCTTGCCGTCGCCCGCGTCATCGGCGAAACGGCACCATTATTGGTAACGGTCGGATTGGCACAGGACACTAACTGGAACCCGTTCGATGGACGCATGACCACACTGTCGATCTTCACCTATTACCAATACGTGCAGCCAGGCGTTCCTCCACAGGTGGGCCAGGACAGAGCGTGGGCCGCAGCGCTGTCGTTGGTAATCATCGTCGGCATTCTCTTTACGATTGCTCGTATCCTTTCGACCATCCTGAAACCGAAGGGTCTCAGGTGAGCTCCAACAACGATCTGGCCCCAACGGCATCTTCTCTGGTAGAACGCACCGCAACCCGAACCGAGGTGTCCATGACCGAATTCATCTACAGCCCTGCTTCGGCTCAGACCGCGACGGTTGCCAGCGGCGTCGCTGTCGACACTCGCAACGGAATCGAAGTCACCGACCTTGACATTTACTACAGCGACTTCCTCGCCGTCGAAGGTGTGAGTATGACAATCAACCCGCGATCAATCACGGCGCTCATCGGCCCGTCCGGGTGTGGCAAGTCCACTTTCCTGCGTTCGCTCAACCGCATGCACGAAGTGATCGACGGGGCATACGTGCGCGGCAGCGTCGTGATTAACGGCAACGACCTCTACGGTCCAGGTGTTGATCCGGTCGCTGTGCGCCGCAAGATCGGCATGGTCTTCCAGCGGCCTAATCCATTCCCAACGATGTCGATTTTCGACAACGTGATCGCAGGATACAGGCTGAATTCGAAGCGAATGAGGCGAGCGGAGAGTGAGGACCTCGTGGAGAAGTCGCTCAAGGGCGCGAACCTGTGGGATGAGGTGAAGGATCGGCTCGACAAGCCTGGATCGGGTCTGTCTGGTGGTCAGCAGCAGCGGTTGTGCATTGCTCGCGCGATCGCGACGTCGCCCGACGTGCTGTTGATGGACGAGCCGTGCTCGGCGCTGGATCCGATTTCCACCCTTGCGATCGAGGAACTGATGCTTGAACTGAAGAACGAATACACGATCGTCATCGTCACGCACAACATGCAACAGGCGGCCCGCGTCTCGAACCGCACCGGATTCTTCTCGATTGCGGGAACGGGAAAGCCGGGCAACTTGATCGAGATGGATTCGACCGAGAAGATCTTCTCGAATCCCGCGCAGCAGGAGACCCAGGACTACGTCACAGGGAGGTTCGGCTGATGACCGAGCTGCGGTCGAACTTCCACTATCAACTTGCCGAGATCTGCGAAGGCATTGCGCAGATGAGTGCAGGTGTCACCGAGTTGGTGCCTCGGGCCACGCAGATTCTGCTCGACGGTGACCTCGAGTCGGCCGAATACGTCATCCTTGGCGACAGTGAGTATGACGCAAAGTCGGTGGAACTCGAAGAGCGCTGTTTTACGAGCATCGCACTCCAGGCCCCGGTTGCGTCCGATCTCCGATCTCTTGTGTCGGCCATCAAGATCATCGCGGACGTTGAACGGTCCGCAGATCTGTGCGTTAACATTTGCAAGGCAGCTCGTCGGATGTACGGCCACGAACTCGATCCCAACCTGCGGAGCGTCGTTCAGAAGATGGGCGATCAAGCGACCGTGCTTTTCAAAGAGGCAACCGAGGCGTACCTCAACCTCGACGGCCCGCGGGCTGCGGCCTTGCATGACATGGACTCGTACCTCGACGATCTCCAACGCCAGTTCATTCAAGTCATTTTCGAAAGCCACGCAGCAGGCAACATCGATCTGCAAGTCGCCGTCCAGTTGGCAGTCGTAGCGCGGTTTTTTGAGCGCATCGGCGACCATGCGGTCAACGTCGGCGACCGCGTTCGCTACATCGTCGACGGCTGGGTTCCGGAACATCCCTACCCCGAGAGCGACAACGACCCGCCGGAAGTCGCCGTCGCGACCAATTCCTGACATGTCAACGGCCTTCGTGTTGTTGATCGGCGTAGCGCTCGGCGTTGCAGTTGGTCCGTTTCTCGCTCGACGGGCGGATAACCGAGCCCGCGTTAGGTGCGAGCGCTCTGGACCGATCACAGAGTCGAACACGCACTTGACACCGTGGCCCACGGACGTCGAGGATGAAACCGATTCGGACTTGGCACGCGGGTTGCGCGGGGCTGTCGATCGTCTTCAGATGGGCGTAGTCATGTGTGACTCGTCGCTGAAGACGACCTACCGCAACGCGTCTGCCGATGCCCTAAACGGAACGCACGGCGGAGTAATTATCGACGCGCATTTGCAACAGCTTTTCGCTGAAACGCAGTCTGGTGAGCCGGCTGCTTCCATCGTCGACCTGCAAGGTCCCCCGAAGACGACTTTCAGCATTGAGGCTATGCCGGTTCCTGACGGCGGAGCGGTTGCAACGATCGACGACATCAGCGAGAGGGTGCGCATTGATTCGATGCGCACCGATTTTGTTGCAAACATCTCGCACGAACTGAGGACTCCGGTCGGCGCCATTGCTGTCCTCGCGGAGATGCTGGCGGACGAACCTGATGAGGCTGTGGTCAGCACGCTGTCGACTCGGATGGTCGAAGAATCGCACCGTGCCGCTCGGACCATCGACGACCTCTTGGAGTTGTCCCGCATTGAATCGAGCCATCGCCTTGATGATGCGGTCGACCTGGCCGAGGTTGTCGCCGAAGCTGTGACACGCGGCCGAATGGCCGCCGACGGACGTCAGGTCGAAGTGGAATCAATCAAAACCCAAGAAACTGTGCGGATCCGTGCTGACCGCCCGCAGTTGAGCTCTGCGATTGGCAACTTGGTCGAGAACGCCGTTAAATACAGCGACAATGGCGCAACGGTGCAGGTCCGTGTTCGGCTCAACGAGCGGTGGGTCGAAGTGATGGTGGTCGATCACGGCGTCGGCATCCCTGCTGCTGACATCGACCGAGTGTTCGAGCGCTTCTATCGCGTGGCTAAGGCCCGAGCTCGTGAGACCGGTGGAACCGGTCTGGGTCTGGCAATCGTTCGTCATGTCGCGAACAATCACGGCGGAGTCGTCTCCGTTGAGTCTCAAGAAGGGGAGGGGTCGACCTTCGCGTTCCGTCTTCCAGCCCGATTGATTGAGCCTGCGAACACATCTTCAGCGGCGTCGAAGCCGACGAAAGTGGGTCTGTCCGATGAGTGACGCTGTGGTTCTGGTTGTCGAGGATGAGCCGTCCTTTGTTGAAGCACTAAATGTTGGACTTGCTCGCGAAGGGTTCACGGTGCACGTTGCTGTCGACGGTGTGGAGGCGCTGGAGAAATTTGACGCAGTGTCGCCTGACTTAGTGCTGCTCGATGTGATGTTGCCAAAATTGTCTGGTGTCGACGTGTGCCGCCAGATCCGCAAAAAGAGTCGAGTTCCTATCATCATGGTGACGGCCAAGAGTGCAGAGATTGACATTGTGGTCGGCCTTGAGGTGGGCGCAGACGACTACGTCACCAAGCCGTATCGCATTCGTGAACTCGCTGCTCGTATGCGCGCTGTGTTGAGGCGTTCGCCTGAGACCCCTGAGTCGTCGGCTGGCCTGGGGAGCGGAGTGATCAAAGTTGGCAGCGTGTTGCTCGACCCTGATGCCTATCGCGTCACGCTTGATGGCGACGACGTCGTGCTGCCGTTGAAGGAATTCGAGCTCCTCCACCTGCTGTTGATAAACGCCGGGCGAGTTTTGACGCGAGAGACTCTGATCGATCGGGTCTGGGGGTACGACTACGTCGGGGATACCAAAACTCTTGACGTGCATATCAAGCGGTTGCGTAGCAAGCTCGAGGCCGACCCAAGTAATCCTATTCTCATCACGACAATCCGGGGCCTCGGCTATAGATACTCTCGCTGAGAGCAGATTGGCAAATCTTTGCGTACGTCCTCATCGCTCGTGGCCGGAGGGCCTGGTCGATGTCACAAGCCTCGCTTTCCCGCATTTGGCCCCAAGCGAGTTCGACCATGATGAGCGGGTTCGGTTCGTGGTTGGTCAGTCGTCTTTGTCGTCGGGTTGGTTGGTGGTGGGAAGGGGCTCGGCAGCGGTGCGGACGATTCCAAGAAGGTTGGCAACGATGCGCTTCAGGTAGCGGTAGTAGATCGCCCGCGGCACCACTTCGCGACCGGGTCGGTCGGAGTGGAGATAGCTCTCGATCTTCGCCTGGTGCTCTGAGATAACAGCGAGCACACGTTCGGCAAATTCCTCTGTGCGCTCAACGTCGGGTTCAGACAGCAGGTCGGCTGCCTCTCCGAACATGGTCGATATCAGGCCGCGTTCGGCCAGCATTGCCTCGGTGTCGGGTTCACCTGCCAGGCGCACGCCGCTCTCTGCAAGGTCGAGCACATTCGTTGCTTGGTCGCCAATGCGCTCGATCTTCTTTAGCAGCAGGATCATGCCGAGCACAGAGCCGATGTCTGTTGAGCCTTGCACGGTGACGTGCACAACCAGTTCGGCACGCAACTGTTGCTCCATGTTATTGATGCGCTCGTCCGTCTCACGGATGTCGGCTTCAACCGCTGCGGTGTCGGTGTTGGTGAGCAACGCCAACGTGGCCAGGTCGAAGGAATGACGAGCGTTGCCGAGCATTCCGACTGCTTGCGCCACGATGTGGTCGAGACCGCTCTCGCGCTTGCTAAAAAATGACATCACCATGATCGAGTTACTCCCTCGTGATCTTCGAATGAAAAACGTTCCCTTTGCTGGCTCATTGCAGTAGTAACAGGCCGACGAGGGGAAGGACAATGAACGCCGTCATTACGTAGACGACAGCCCAAACGGGGCTCTTGACAGCAACGGTGGCGAGACCCTCGGCGAGCCGCACAGGCACATAGCGAATGAAGCGGGGGACATAGAGCAAGGCAATCCCGAGGACGTTGAATGTTGTATGGGCCAGGCCCACGGTCAGCGCTTCGGGAACGGATGCTGCGAGTGCCGCAAGTAAGGCGGTGATTGTCGTGCCTACGTTGGCGCCAAGGGTGACGGGGTAGGCATTCCGCAGCGAAAGGACCCCGGCAGCGGCTAGCGGAATCAGAATTGATGTGGTGATGCTTGACGACTGAACCGCGATTGTGATCACGAGGCCGAGCAGCATGGCAACTGAGCCGGACCCTTTACCGAGCACATTGTTCACCGACTTCTCGACTCTGTCCGCAACAAGCTCGCGCATGTTCCGAGTGATGAATGTGAGTGAAAGCAGTACGACTGCAAGACCGGTCAGCACAACGGTGGTGCCGAGAACGTTGCCGCTTAACCCGACTGCTTCCCAGCCGTCCACAATCCACCCGACAGGCTTCTTGACCCAAGCTTTGACTGGGCTCTTCCATTCGGTGCCCGCCGTGCCGACAAGCTGATCGGAAATTGAGGTGGCGATTTTTGAGATAATGCCGGTCAGCAATTCGATCGGCAGGAGGATTCCAACGGCCATGACGTTGAAGAAGTCGTGCACCGTGGCTGCAGCGAAAGCGCGTTTGAACTCATTCGACTGTCGGATTGAACCAAGCGATACCAATGTGTTGGTGACTGTGGTGCCGATGTTGGCACCCATGATCATCGGAATAGCCGCTTCAACGCTAATGCCTTTGGTTGCTACCAGGCCAACGATGACCGATGTTGACGCCGACGACGATTGGACTAGCACAGTGCCGAGGATTCCGACGCTTAACCCGGCGAGCGGGTTATCTACGGCTGAGAACAGTCGTTCCTGGGTGTCCTCGCCCATGATCTTGATTCCCTTTTCAAGGGCGGACACGCCAACAAGGAAGCTGTAGATGAGGCCAAAGACCAAAGCCGAACGCATCCACGTCGGCATGTCAAAACGATTCGGTTTCTCTTCGGTGGAAACGTCCATACAAGAACAAGAAGTTAGCCGATGACCATTGATTCTCGACCATGAAACTGTTCAAATCGTTCTAGTGGCGCAACTCGGGTGAGGTTGTTCACGCGTACGATAGGAGAGGTGGAACGAGAGACACCCGACGTCGCCCCAGCGACGTCCAAGTTCCGGCGTCTTGCTATCACCCACGCGTTGATGATGGGTGGCGATGCAGCGATGGTCATCGCACTCGCTGACTCTCTGTTCTTCGACATTGACCTCACAGCGGCGCGAGCCCGCGTGATGCTGTTCCTTGCAATCGGTTTTGCGCCGTTCCTGTTCGTCTCACCGTTGATCGGCCCACTCATCGACCGGGCTGCAGGTGGGCGACGGCTCGTGATCCAGATCATTGCAGTGATTCGTGTGGTCCTGCTGCTCTTGATGGCGCAGTACATCGACGCACTCGCTCTGTTCCCACTGGTGTTTGCCAGCCTTGTCTTGCAAAAGGGCTACGTGATCTCGAAGTCTGCACTTGTGCCTTCGACTGTGAGATCAGAAGATGAACTCGTCGAGGCCAACTCGAAACTCGGTCTCATTGCTGGGATCACCGGCATCGTCGCAGTGATTCCAGCCGCAATTCTTCTCAAGGTCATCGGCGCGCCAGCGACTTTGATTTATGGGGCGCTCATCTTCGGTGGAGCGTTTCTCAGCGCCACCCGCCTGCCGCCAGAGGTAATCGCAGCCCACGCTGTCGACAGAGAGGAGTCAGTGCAACTGAGGTCAGGCAGCCTTCATAATGGGGCCATCACGATGACGGTGCTTCGCGCCTGCGTGGGCTTCACCTTCTTCCACTTGGCATTTTGGCTGCGAGAGCAGGATCAAGGCGCCCTGTGGTTCGCTGCTGTTGTCGGCGTCTCGGCGCTCGTCGTTATGGTCGGTAACGCAATTGCGCCCCTTTTACGTAACCGGATGCGCGAAGAAACGATGCTGGTCAGTGCACTGGCCATTGTCGGCGCAGCTGGCATTGGGGCCGCACTACTCGGCGGTCCGGTAGGTGGGGTGATGCTCGCCGGGGCGCTGAACCTGGTCGCGGCAATTGGACGGCTCAGCTTCGAGAGCATCGTGCAACGCGATGCCCCGGGAGCCAACCAGGGCCGAGCGTTTGCAAAGTTTGAAACTCAATTCCAGTTCGCTTGGGCGGCTGCAGCGTTCATGGCGGTCGCAATTCAGGTGTCTGGTCCGCTCGGTTTTTTCATCGTCGGCATAGTGGCGCTGGGAACTCTGGTGAACCTAGTGGTGGGTACGAGTCGGGTCGGTGCCCGACGTCGCCAGCAGTTCAACCGAGGTCAGTCTCAGCGACGCGCGCCAGCCAGAGGCCCGGCGCTTCGATCTCGTTCGGGGTCGGCATTGCGTCGACCGAAATAAACAACGGTGCGAGCCCGTTCTCGCCGGCTCGATCGGCCACACCTTGCACGAACGCCTTTCCCCGAGCCGTTTGCCCTGCACCGAGTCGGATGCCAAGCAGCCGCTCGACAAAGAGATCGTCAGGTGACGCGTCGGCGCGGCGGCGCCGAACAGCCTCGGCGATCTGGAGTGCACTACCGCCGATGATCCGGGCGGCCACTGCGTCGACGACCCAGTCGATCACGCCGATGGTCACAGCGACAGCGGCATCAAGTTGCGGCTCCATCGCCAACTGTTCTTCGGACCGGACTGCGCCCAGGAGTACCTCAGGGTCGCCAAAGGCTGCTTGCATGGCGGCCATTGGTTCGGATGGATCCATGTCGAGACCGCTGAGTTTGTCCGAGATCGCAGACGTATCAGGTTGGAATGCGCCGACGTGGCGCTGGACGCGCATTCGCAGGTGTTCAGCGATGTGGGGAATTGACAACAGCGTGTGTCCCGCCAGCTCGTGTGCGATGACCCATAAGCGCATTTCGTCGAGCGGAATTTCCCATTCTTCCGCGAAAGCGTCGATTGTTGGAGGCACGACGACGAGGGCGGGCGTCGCACGCGGGATCGGGAGGTCATATACGCCGAACGCCCGGCGCGCAAGTCCGCCGACCATGGATCCAACGCTCATACCCATCATGGCAGGCGCCATCATTTTGCTGAGCCCGGCCATCATCTGCGCCATCGGGTCAGCGGAGGCACCGGTGGCAACATCATCGGTCTGCCCCAGCGATGCTGCAAGGTCATTAAAGAGAGGTCGATAGGCGTCAAGTGTCTGCACCGCCCACTGTTCAGCGGTCGCAACCTCGGGTTCGGCGTCTGCGACTGGGAGTTGCATCACATCGGCTACATGCAGGCGCGCGATGTTCCCAAGTTCCGCATACTTAATCCGGACAGACGGGTCGATGTTGGCCGTGGCGGTCGGAGCGCCACCACCGGTCATCATTCCAGCCATGTCGCCACCGCTGGCTGCTAGCAGCGCAAACTGGCGGGCAGCGTCCCAGTTGAGCGGTCCCTGCCCAGACAGGGCCCGCGACAAGTCGCCGAAGACTGGCATGCCTGAAAAGGGATTGAAGTCGCCTTCACCGCTTCCATCTTTTGGAGTGATGGAGTCGTCGTTGCCGTCGTCCATGAAACGATGATACGGCCACCCGAGTAGTTCACCGCGACCGCTGCTAGCCGCTTTCACATCGCCTTCGCCACAACCACCTCCCGAACCGCGCACTATCGTAGAAGCCGTGAGTGCACTGATCGACGCTGAAACAGCTGCTGACGGTGCCGGAGACACTTATCGAGGCACACGTGATCTCAGACCATATGCGGGCTCGCTAACCGTTGTTCTGACCGGCACAACTGGCCCACTTCAGCGACGCGTTGTTGCTGGTCTTGAGTCGCTGGGCGACGTCACGGTGTTCGAAACAACCGGCGATATCACCGGCTTGGAAGGCGATACTGTCGACGTCGTGCTCGACATGGCGAGCAGTGATCACGACTGGCTGGCCATCAATCGCGAAAGTGCGACACAGTTCGCAACAACCACTTTGTCGATTGCTGATGAGTTGGTTGCCGATCAAGTGGTGTTCGTCTCGTCGGCCATGGTGTACGGGGCAAACGCCAACAATTCGTTTCCCCTTACCGAGGAGACGGTGCTTCGTCCCGACAACGAGTTTGTGTTTGCACGGCAACTTGCATCAGCTGAGGAACTTGTCGAGCAGTGGCGGCGGAGTCGAAGCGGTCGCCGCACTTGTGTGCTCCGTCCAGCGATCTCTCTCGCAGGTGACGGCAACTCGCGCCTCGCCGGGGCGTTGGTGTCAGGGCTTGGTAAGCGGTTCGCCGAAGACGACCCACCATCGCAGTACGTGCACCTTGATGACCTTGCGGCGGCCATCG
>Ga0213861_10004105_pt1 | contig 11926 bp, 15 predicted proteins | sample PICome_4_FD_160110 | JGI IMG/M metagenome (GOLD analysis project Ga0213861, IMG submission 160110) | Coastal seawater microbial communities near Pivers Island, North Carolina, United States - PICO131 | ecosystem: Environmental > Aquatic > Marine > Coastal | place: USA: North Carolina...
AGTTGGCAAAAGATTGGAGAACAGATAAATATTTAAGAAGACTAGAAGCTTTAATGGCAATTGGTGATAAAGATAATAGTTATATTATTTCGGGTACCGGTGATGTTCTTGAGCCAGAAGGTGATGTAATTGGAATAGGATCTGGTGGAAATTATGCTTTGGCAGCAGGAAAAGTTTTAATGGAGTCAGAAAAAAGTGCAGAAGAAATTGCAAAAAAAGCTATTGAAGTAGCTTCTGAAATTTGTGTTTTTACAAATAACAATATTAAGGTTTTAAAAATTTAATGGAAAAATCAAACGTTACACCTCTAGTTCCTAAAGATCAAAAAGAAAAAGGGAATACAAATCTTGTAAGTTCGTTATCTCCAAGAGAAATAGTTTCAGAGTTAGATAGATTTGTAGTTGGTCAAAATAAAGCTAAAAAAGCTGTTGCAGTCGCTTTAAGAAATAGATGGAGACGTCAAGCTCTCAAAGGTGAAATGAAAAATGAGGTTTTGCCGAAAAATATTTTAATGATAGGACCAACTGGTGTTGGAAAAACAGAAATTTCAAGAAGACTTTCAAAGTTAGCTGAAGCACCATTTGTAAAAGTTGAGGCTACAAGGTTTACAGAAGTTGGTTATGTTGGAAGAGATGTTGAACAGATAGTAAGAGATTTAATTGAAATTGCTATTGGCATGGAAAAAATTAAAATGAGAAAAGAAGTTCATGCTCAAGCTCAAAAATCAGCTGAAGAAAAAGTTTTAGACTCACTAGTGGGTAAAAAAGCTAGTCTTGCAACAAGAGAAAGTTTTAGAAAAAGACTTAGAAATGGTGATTTAGATGATAATGAAATAGAAATTGCTGTAAGTGATAGTGGATCAAACAACACATCTTTTGAAATACCTGGAATGCCTGGAGCTAATGTTGGCATGATTAATATTGGAGAAATGCTTGGTAAATCTATGGGTAATAAAGAAAAGAAGAAGAAAATGACTGTTAAAGAATCTCATGAAATTTTAATTAATGATGAATCTGACAAACTAATAGAACAAGACAAAATTATTAAAGCAGCAAAAATTTCTACAGAAAATAATGGAATAGTTTTTTTAGATGAAATAGATAAAATATCTGCAAGAACAGATAGAGTTGGAGGAGATGTATCGAGAGAAGGTGTTCAAAGAGATCTTCTTCCTCTTATTGAAGGAACAACAGTTAATACAAAACATGGGCCTATTAAAACTGATCACATTTTATTTATAGCATCAGGAGCATTTCAGCTTGCAAAACCTTCAGATTTACTACCAGAGTTACAAGGGAGGTTGCCTATAAGAGTTGAGCTAGAAGCATTAACCAGTGATGATTTTAAAAGAATTTTAAGAGAACCAGATTTTAGTTTAATAAAACAATACGTTGCTCTACTAAAAACAGAAAATGTAGAGCTTGAGTTTTCTGATGATGGCATAGATACAATTGCAAACATTGCTTCTGAAGTAAATGCTACTGTAGAAAATATTGGAGCAAGAAGACTTCATACAATAATTGAAAAAATTTTAGATGAGATAAGCTTTACTGCAACAGACCGTTCTGGTGAAAAAATCATTATAAATAAAGATTATATAAATAAAAACTTAGATAATTTAGTAAAAGATACCGACTTATCAAAATTTATTCTTTAAATTTTATAAATACCCTAGTTCTTTCATTTCTTTTTGACAAACAGCTTCAATAGATGTTTTAATAATTGGATCTAATGTTTTTTTCCAGTTATTACTTTTTCCTTCTCTAAAGAAAGGTATTTTGTTTCCTTTTTCATCAGTCTTAGCCTCATTAAACCCTTCTTTTTCCTCTAATTTTTTTAATTTATCAAACTCGATTTCTTGTAAAATCTTTTTAATTTTTTTATCATTTATTTCAAAATTAGATTTCGTAAGTACTTTGATAAAATTTAATATTTTTTTAAAGTTTTCCTCTTTATATTGAATTAAATCTTCAAACTTTATTAGTAAATATTTTCCTGTTTTATCAAAAGTTTTCCATGAATTGTAATTTGACGGCCAGGAGCCCATATATACTGGAACTTTATCTTTTAAATTGGCACACACAACAAAATCCTTATTAATCATTTCAGTAGCTTTTTCGATTGATTGATTGTTGTGATGTGCAAAAGAAACAACAACATCTCTAGGGTCTCTAACAATATGAATAACTCCAAGCGTATTTGCTAAATCAGTAAAACTAAAACCATCCATTTTTACAAAGCTAGAGTGTGTTTTTAAAAATTTAAATGATTTTTTATCTTTATTAATAAATTCTTGAACTCGGATATGACTTTTGGCAATTTCATGTGGATCATTTATGTTTACTCCTAATTGGGTTAATAAATCACCATTTGGGTATTGTTTGATATTTTTTAATAACCCAAAATTAAAAGTACCATCTTTTGAAAAAAAATATGAGGATAGGAGGCTTCTCATTAATGTGTTTCCACTTTTTGGATAAGAAGCTAACCATATAATCATATTATAGATATCCTAATTCAATCATTTCTTTATTAAAAGTTTTTTCAATTTCTGCTGTCATATCTTTATCTAATGAATTAGCCCAATTTCTTTTTGCACCTTTATCAAAGAAAACTACTTTTTTACCCTGCTTATTTATTACATGTTCTGTAAAACCATCTTGTTTTTCTAATTTTTTTAAGTTCTCAAAAGAAGTGGTTTCTATTACATTTTTAAGCTTATTTTGATCTACTATTAAATTTATATTTCTTAATTTAAAAAGAAATCTTAATATTTTTAAAAATGTTTCTTCTCTATTAGAAATTAAATCTTCATATTTTATCAACAAATATCTATTATTTTCTCTAAATGATTTCCAACTTAAATAATTTTGTGACCAATTCCCCTGGATCATTACGTTTGTAGAGACACTTTTTGTGACAATCTTAACAGCTTCTTTTAAAGACACATCAACATGACGAGCATAAGAGACCACAACATTTCTAGGGTCTCTAACAACATAAACGACACCAAGAGAATTATTATAGTCAGTGAATGGATGTTGGCCTTTAAAATTATATAGCATATTATGAGTTTTCATAAAACCAACAGACCTTCCTTTATTTATTTCCTGTTGAGCTCTAATAGAATTTTTAACTAATTCATTTCGATCATTTGTATTAACTCCTAAGTTTTCATATGTTAATTTATTTGGGAACTGTTTAATTTTTTTTAACAGATCAAAATTAAATATTCCTTCTTCACTAAATAAATATGATGATAGCATAGATCTTAATAAAGTATTTCCACTTTTAGGGTATGAAGCAAGCCAAATAATCATTCGGAATTATAACATTTTTTTATTTAATATTAGTATTATTTCTTAAGGTTTTTTAAATTTTTTTTAAAAAAATATAAAAAGCACCACTGCCACCATCTTCTATTTTGGCATCTTTAATTTTATTAATGACATTCATCAAGCTTTTATTATTAGATATATATTCAGGTATAGAATATTTCAAAATACTTAAATCTTTTGAGACGTAAGGGTTTTTTTCATTTTCAGAATGAAGGCCTTTGCCTGTTACAACAATAATTTTATTTACTTTTTTCTCATAACAATTTTTAATGAAATCACTAATAACTTTATTAGCTTCATCCAATGTGTAACCATGCAAATCAATAGATTTGGTTTTTATTGATGAATGTTGCTTTGGTTTTGAATCTTTATTTGGTAATTTTTCATTACTTGAAAGAAAATTTTCCCAATCTTTTTTATCTTTTTTTGAAATACTATCTGTCAATTACGTTAATATATTGACCAATTGCCAGTTTGGATTTACTGATGTTGTGTCTCTAGAAAAAACCCAAGTATCATAAATTTTTTTAATTTTTTCTGGATCACCAGATATTATCTTTTTATCTTTGTCTTTAATGCAAGTAATAACTTCTCCTATAAAATCTACAGTTACATTTAATATTTTATCTATTTTTTTGTGTTCTTTAATGGTTGCAGAATTTACACCGATAAAGGTTATTTCAGCATAATGTCCCCTAGCATTTCTTTCTTTTAATGCTTCATTGAACTGATTATAAATCTCCTTATTTAAAAGTGGTTTACTTGATATCAGTTTATTATCACTATCACTAAAATCAGTAATAATTGTTTCATAAGCAATTTTTGCACCATTTAAAAATTCTTTTTGGTCATTTTTATCAAAGGTTTCTTTCTTAATTAAAGGTGCTTGTTTTGTTACCGCTTCTTTAAGTATCTTGTCAAATTTTGCTGGGGCTTTTCCTTCAAACCCAGTTCTTTTACCTAATATACCTCTCAATCTTAAAAAGATAAAACCAGCAATCATGGCCAAAAGAATTATATCTATGTATTCAAAACTGTAATTCATACATATATAGTAATTACTAAGTTGATTAATTTCAACCAGCAATTTAGATTACGGACAAATGAACTCAATTTTATTATTAATAATTTTTATTCCTATTATTGAAATTTATCTTTTTATTAAAATTGGAGCTCAAATTGGAGCTATCTATACAATTCTTCTTATTTTTATAACTGCAGTTGTTGGTGTTTATTATGCAAAATATGAGGGTTTAAATACTCTGAAATCAGGATTTATGCAAATAAGTAAAAATGAACCACCTACATATGAAATGATTTCTGGAGCTGCAATCGCGATTGCAGCCATATTATTAATTATACCCGGGTTTGCAACAGACACCCTTGGTTTTTTAATAATTTTTCCATTAACTAGAAAAATTTTTTTTGATAAATTTGCAAAAAAAATAAAAACAAAAAAAACAAATAAAAATAATTTCATAGATGGAGAATTTGAGGATATAGAAAGTGATGATGACAGAAAAATATAAAATATTAGGAAAATATATCAAAGACTTATCAAGCGAAACTAAAGATGTAGAAACTTATTTATTTGTTAGAGATAACATCTTTAAATACCAACTAGGAATAGATATTACCTCTAAAGCTTTAAAAAATAAAATGATAGAAGTTAACACAACACTCAAATTTGAAGATAAAGAAAAGAATGAAAAAAAATCATATTTTGAGATGGTTTTTGCGACAATCATCAAAGTTAGTGATGAAATTAAAGAAAAGAAAGAATTAGAAAAAATTATTTTGAGTGATCTTCAAATCAAAATTTATTCCGATCTTGAAAAAGCACTTTTAGATCTCTTACATAACTCAGGCTATCCTGGAATAAAATTTGAAAAAAAAATAGATTTCGAGAATCTGTACAATCAAAGATTTAATTAAAATAATTTTTTTTTAAATTATATTTTAAATACTCTTTATGTTTTTTTATTTCATTTTCAGTTGGTGAAATAACTTTTTTAAAATAATTTATGTTTATATTTTTTCCTTCATTTGTAGCTTGATCTTGACTTTGAAAATTTAAAGTTGGTTCTTTTTGATCAATTAAATTGATATAAACTTTAGCTAATAAATCACAGTCAATTAAAGCTGTATGTTGTGTTCTTTTGGAATTATCAACTCTGTATCTTTTGCATAAAGCATCTAGACTAACAGGTGAACCTGGAAATTTATCTCTAGCTAAAACTAAAGTGTCGACTATTTCGTTGCTTAATTTTTTTTTGCCAAAAATACTTAATTCATTATTTAAATGACCCAAGTCAAATTCAGCATTATGAATTATTAATCTTTTATTTTTTATAAATTCTAAAAATTGATCACCAATATCTTTAAATTTTTTTTGATTAGCTAAAAATTCATCTGTATAACCGTGAACTTCTAAAGCTTTTTCAGAAACTTTTCTTTCTGGATTTAAATAACAGTGGAATTTGTTTTGAGTCGGAACTAAATTTTCTAATTCAATACAACCAATTTCAACAATTCTATGGCCTTCTTTTATTGATATACCAGTTGTCTCTGTATCTAAAACTACTTCTTTCATTTATATTATTTGTTTTAGAATATTGTTTATACCTTTTCTTATAGATTTAGGAGTAAAATCATTTTTAATAATAAATTGAGCTTTTTTCTTTTTGTAGTTATTGGGTAATTGGATACTTTTAAATTTATTTAAAAGCTTTTGATTAAAATTTTTTCTTTTAATTAATTGTTTTAAAATTTTAGATTTTTTAGACTCTATATAAACTAATATGTCTTTTTTATTATTTATTTTATTTTCTAATAAGAGTGGAATATCTAAAACAATAATTTTTTTCTTTCGATTTTTTCTTAAAAAAAAATTTAATTTATCTCTAATTTCTAAATGAACAATCTTTATAATTTTATTTAAATTATTTTTATTAGCTAAGATTGCATTTGAAATTTCTTTTTTATCAATTGGAAACGAATGAATATGTTTTGGTATTTTTTTTTTAAGCTTACTAAATATTTTTTTATTATATTTATATAATTGAGCGACTTCATAGTCTGCATTAAAGACAGGATACCCAAAATTTTTTGATATATAAGTTTTACCAGCACCTATTTCCCCTAAAATTCCAATTCTAATCATTTATCTAAAAGACGTAAAACATCATCATTTATATCTGGTTTTAATCCGTGCCAAATATTAAATGCCATTAATGCTTGATAAACAAACATTAATTTTCCATTTATAGTAATATTCCCTAGTTTTTTTCCAGTTTTAAGAAAAGTTGTTTCTTTAGGATTATAGATAACATCATAAAAAAATTTATTTTTACCTATCAATGAAAAATCTAGGTGAATTTTATCTTCTTTTTTTAAGCCTAAGCTGGTGGCATTTATAATCACATCAAAATTAGGGAGTTCGCCCCAATTTATCACGATTATATCATTAAAAAGATTTTTCAAATTTTCAGCTTTCTCTTTTGTTCTATTGGCAACTATAACCTTGGACACTTTCATTTTTATTAATGAATAAATTATTGATGGAACGACACCACCCGCACCTAGAATTAAAACTTTTTTATTTAAAAGATTGATATTTGATTTTTGAATGCTCATATCAAAACCACCAATATCAGTATTGTGACCAATTACTTTATTGTTTGCCAAATAAACGGTGTTCACGGATTGAGTTTTTTGAGCTTCTATAGATAGTCTATCTAAAAATGGTATTATTGATTTTTTAAAGGGTACGGTTACATTCATCCCATGAATCTTCTTTTCTTTAACTTTTGAAATTATGTTTTTTAAATCTTTCTCATCTAGTTTTTGTTTTTCGTAGGTGGCATTTATATTATTTTGTTTAATCCAATAATTATGGAGTTTTGGAGATAATGAATGATCAATAGGATTTCCTATTACTAAAAACTTTTTCATTGAGCTTTATTTAAGTACTCCTTAATTTTTTTTATTGGTAAACCCATTATAGTATTTCTATCTCCTTCAATATTAGAGAATAATTTTCTTCCCTCTCCCTCGATTTGGTAAACATTATAAGCATACAGTGCCTCATCACTTATTTTCGATAAATATGTTTTTAAATCGTGAGCTGTAAATTTTTTCATCGTTAGCATCGCTTTATCTGTATAATTCCAAATCATTGATCCATTCTTTGATATACAAACCGAGCTAATTAGATAATGTTTTTTTCCGTTTAGCTTTTGCAGAATGTAAAGCGCCTCTTCTCTATTTTCGGGCTTTGATATTAATTCACCTTCTAAATCAATTACACTATCAGCACCTAAGACATGCTGATCTAATTCTTTCAAACTTACCTTGTTTGCTTTTAGCTCAGCTAGATTTTTCGAAATTATTTCTGGTGAAGCTTTTTCCTTTATTAAACTTTCTTTAACAATTTCTTCATCAATATTTGAGGGTATTACATCACTTGCGATATTGTTTTCATCTAATATGCTTTTTCTAACTTTACTTTTTGAGGCCAGTATTATTTTATTTAGCATTGTTTAAAAATATTTCATGAATTTTTATTATTGACGCTGCAGCTTCTTCTACAGATTTTCTAGTAACATCAATTGAGGGCCATCTGTATTTTTGAAAGGTTTTTTTTGCTTCGTCCACCTCTTTTTTAATATTTTCTATGCTTGTATATTTCGTGTTCTCTGATTCCTTTAATGAATTCATTCTGTTTTTTCTTATTTCAGCAAGTCTTTCGGGTTCTGTGCTTAAACCGACAACACAAGCTGATTGTGGATTTTCTCTTAATTTAAGTGGGATAGAATTCTCATTTACAAGAGGAATATTTGAAGTTTTAAATCCTCTGTTAGCTAAGTAGATTGAAGTGGGCGTTTTACTTGTTCGACTAACACCTACTAAAACTATATCTGATTTTTCAATATCTGAAACAAGATTTCCATCATCATGATTCATGGTAAATTGTATAGCTTCTATCCTCTCGTAGTATTCATCATTAAGAGCGTGTTGGCCACTAGGTTCGTGTGATGCTTTTTGATTTAAAATTTTAGAAAAATTTAAAATCAAATTACCAAGAACACTAAAGCAAGGTATATTTCTTTTTTCACTTTCGCTTGCTAAATATTTTGCTAAATTATTGTCTACAATTGTATAAAGTATCACAGAATTTACGTTTTCTTTTGCATCATCAATGATTTTAAGAGTTTGGTTTTCAGTTCTAGTAAATGAATATGAATGAACTTTATACTCAATGTTCACAAATTGTGCTTTTAAAGCTAAAAAAATTCTATCTAGTGTTTCACCTGTTGAATCAGAAATTAGGTAAATTTGGAATGTATTACTCATGAATAAATTGTTAAATAATTTGTATTATTTTAATTAAATTACTCAATTTAAATATTGATTAATAATTGTTGTAAAATAAGGGTTTTATTAACATTAACAAACATATGAATAGAATTATACAATATATTAAATAAAAACTTAAAAAGCTTCAAATTGAACAATTTTATTCACTTATAATTGTTATTAAGTTGTTAATAAAATGTTAAAAAATACTTATCATCTATATTCACATTACATAATACTAATACAATAATTATATATAATATTTTAATATGACACCTCTACACGAAGTAATAATAAATAAAAAAACAAAGCAAAATCCAATCTGGATTATGAGACAGGCTGGAAGATACCTTCCTGAGTTTCGAGAAATTAGAAAATTAAATCCAAATTTTATAAATTTGTGTTTAAATGAGAATCTATCCTCAGAAATTACATTACAACCTTTAAAAAGATTTAATTTAGATGCTGCGATAATTTTTTCTGATATTTTAATGCTTCCATATGGTTTAAATCAAAAAGTTGAATTTGAAAAAGGTTTTGGTCCTAAACTAGGTAAAGTAAATATTGATGAAATGTCCAAATTAGATGAGGTTGATTTTGTACAAAAAATTTATCCTGTATATAAAGCATTAAAAAAAGTAAGCATGCACGATATAGTAAAAAATAAAAATACTATAGGATTTGTGGGTGCGCCCTGGACTTTACTTGTTTATATGATCAATCAACAATCACCCAAAAAAAATTTAAAAGAAAATTTTTTTAAAAATAACTTTTTAATTAATAGAATTTTATTAATTTTAGAAAAGTTTTTAAAAATACATATAAAAAAACAAATTGATAATGGTGCAAATGTGATACAAATATTTGACAGTTGGGCAGGCTTGCTAGAAAAAAAAGACTTACCCAATTATGTTTATTCACCTACTCTTAACTTAGTAAATTACGTAAAATCTTTAAACACACCTGTTATTTGTTTTCCCAGAGAAATTAAGGACTATAAAGAATTTTGTGAAATTGTTAAACCAGATGCAATTGGTATTGACTATAATGTTGATCCCAAAAGAATTTTGCAAAATATAAAGATTCCAGTTCAAGGTGGACTTGATCCCAAAGTATTACTTACTGATAAAGAAACAATTAAAAAAGAAACTATAAAATATTTAGATATTTTTAAAAACCATCCTTATATTTTTAATTTAGGTCATGGGGTTTTACCCGAAACAAATCCCAATATGCTTGAATACATGGTAAATACAGTAAAAAATTATTGATGAAAAAAGCTGTAATACTTTTTAATTTAGGCGGTCCGGATAAATTAGAAAATGTTAAACCTTTTTTATTTAATTTATTTAATGATCCAGCAATATTAAATTTACCATCTTTTTTTAGATATCCTTTAGCTAAATTAATTTCCAATAGAAGAGCACCTACAGCCAAAAAAATATATCAAGAACTTGGTGGATCATCTCCTATTTTAAAATTAACAGAAGAACAATCAAAAGCTCTTGAATTAAAGCTTAATAATGATGACCAAAACTCAGAATATAAGTGTTTTATTGTCATGAGGTGTTGGCACCCAAGAGCAAATGAAATTGTAAATTATGTAAAAAATTTTAACCCAGATGAAATTATATTAATGCCTCTATACCCACAATATTCTGCAGCAACATCAGGATCTTCAATTAAGGAATGGAAAGATATTTGTAATAAAAATAATCTTAAAATTAAAACGAGTACTATTTGTTGTTATCCTACCGATAATAATTTTGTTTTAGCGCATAAAGAGGAAATATTAAAAAAAATTGATAATTTAAAAAACTTTAAACTAATATTTTCTGCACATGGTTTACCAGAAAAAAATATAAAAAAAGGAGACCCTTATCAATGGCAAGTAGAACAATCAGTTGATAAAATTGTTAAATCATTAAAAATTAAAGATTTAGACTGGATATTAAGCTATCAAAGTCGCGTGGGTCCTTTAAAGTGGATTGGCCCCTCTACAGAAGACATAATCGTTGAAAATTCAAAAATAGGCAAACATATTGTTTTGGTTCCTATAGCATTTGTATCTGAACACTCAGAAACCCTAGTTGAATTAGATATAGAATATAAAGAATTGGCTGTTAAGAATGGATGCAAAAATTATACAAGAGTGTCGGCCTTAGGCACAAATAAAAATTATATAGAGGCAATGTCTAATTTAATAATTAAAAAACAAGACTATAATTTTAATGGAGAACTTTTTCCTCCAAAGATACGATGTCCAAATCAATTTATTAAATGTCCATGTTTAAATTATGAATAGTTATTTGATATTTAAAAGTTTTCACTTGATAGCCGTTGTTTCTTGGATGGCAGGTCTTTTATATCTTCCAAGAATTTTTGTTTACCACGTTGAGAACAAAGAGAAAAAAGAGGCTACCGATATTTTTGAAGTAATGGAAAGGAAACTTTACTATTATATAATGCGTCCTGCGATGATCTTTACTTGGGTTTTTGGTTTAGCCCTAATCTATTTAAATGGGATAGAAATATTCTCTCAACTTTGGATGCAAATAAAAATTGTTTTAATTATTTTGTTATCAGCGTATAATGATTATCTTGGTAAATGTCTTGTATCGTTAAAAAATAATTCTAATATCAGATCCTCAAAATTTTTTAGAATTATTAATGAAGTACCTACAATAATGCTGATTTTGATAGTTTTTTTAGTCATTTTTAAGCCAATCTAAGGTTGTAATAACAATTGTAGCATATATATTAGAAGTATCTTTATAGTCCTTAAAAAATTAAAATCATGAATATCCAAGAGTTAAAATTAAAATCGTCTGAACAGCTTATTACTCAAGCAGAAGAACTTGGTATTGAGAATGCCAGCACATTAAGAAAACAAGAAATTCTTTTTGCAATTTTAAAAAAAGTTGCTGAAAAAGAAGAAATTACAGGTGCGGGTGTTTTGCAATTACTACAAGATGGTTTTGGTTTTTTAAGAGCAATGGAGTCAAATTATTTACCAGGACCTGATGATATTTATGTTAGCCCTAGCCAGATAAGAAAATTTGGATTAAGAACGGGGGACACAGTTGAAGGACCAGTTAGAGCGCCAAAAGAAGGTGAAAGATATTTTGCATTACTTCAAGTTAGTAAAATTAATTTTGAAGAACCAGAAAAAGCAAGACATAAAATTGCATTCGATAACTTAACTCCACTTTATCCAGATCAACAAATGG
>Ga0213861_10004110_pt1 | contig 11922 bp, 5 predicted proteins | sample PICome_4_FD_160110 | JGI IMG/M metagenome (GOLD analysis project Ga0213861, IMG submission 160110) | Coastal seawater microbial communities near Pivers Island, North Carolina, United States - PICO131 | ecosystem: Environmental > Aquatic > Marine > Coastal | place: USA: North Carolina | collected...
CGTCGTCTTCTTCTTCTTCTTCTTCTTCTTCCTCCTTTTTTAGTAGCAGTCAAAATCGTCGTGCTCTATATATTCGCAAAAATAATAAACGTCTGAATTTGAAACCGAAAAGAACGAAGACGGCTTCGTTCTTCAACGAGTTGCCGTGGTTAGAAGATTTCGAAGACGACGAAGACGTCAAAAGAGGAACACAAAAAGAAGGAAACAGAACACAGTCGGACTGGCTGGACGCTTCGCAAGAACTCGATCTCTTCAACACGAAGAGCAGCAGGAGTACCATGTCGACGATGGAGGAAGACAAAGAGAGAAGACAAAGAAGACAAGTGAAAGAAGCAAAAATGAAAACAAATTCGTCCTTCTTCACCACCGCTGAGGAACAAGAACGGATTGATTTTTTATCCATCACGTCGGAGGAGTTCAGAAAGGCGCGAGCGTTCGTGGAACCAGAAGTGAAGAGCGGGTTCGCGAAGAATATCTTTGAAAGCGCGACGGAGATGAAAGAGATGATGGAAGAGGATGATGGAGGAGAAGACGAAGAAGCGCGAAACGTCAGAGCCGCGAACGAGGACGACGAACGAAGGAGAAGACGAAGAAGACGAGAGGAGGAAGAGAAACTCTCATCATCGAGTAAGAGCATTCCGTTCGTGATAAAGCAAGTCGTGAGAGCGTTTTCGTACGTTACGAATGCGATAGTGAACGCGTTAGAGTCCGTGGTACCGTATCAAGTACCTTTGACGGCAATTCGATGGAGCGTTTACGGCGTGTGGGCGCTGTTGGCGGTGTCCTCGGCGCAGAGATTTTTAGTTTTGTTAGCGTGTACTGGAGGAATGCTTTTACTTTTCGGTGCCTTGAATGCAGGTCTGAATGGTGTCGTGGGAGATGATTTCAATGAAGACAGATATGGAAGTAGCGATAGAAGCTCTAGAAGAAGAAGAAGAAGAAGAAAATCGTCGTCGGCAAACACGAAAGGAAGAGACTTTGACGCGAATAGAAAAGCGTACACGAGAGGCTCGCAATATCGCACGCGATCCAACCCGAGATGGGGAAAAGGAGAGAACAGAAAAGCGCCGTCCACTATGAACGACGAGTTGATGGATTTAGAAATTCCTTTCACAGATTTCGTGAGCGAAAACTTGAATCGAGCGGCGCAGTTTGGCGGCGACGCTTTGCGAGATTTGGGATTATCGTTTGATGAAGACGAAGAAAATTATTCTCGAGCGCGAAAGCCGACGAGAAAAGCAACAATAAAAACAAACAGTAGTCTCAAAATAGAGAACGATAACGATGGTGACGAAGGGTTCATCGACGTGACGCTCGAGAAACAGACGCAAGATTCGTCGAGCTTTACCGTCGGATACCGGGAATGGCTCGAGGAAAGCGGTACGAAGAACGTGAGCAGTAGTACCAAAGATATCCGCGCTTCTTCTACTCCAATAATAAGTAACACCGAAAAAGATGATGAAACTCTATCTGGCGATGGCATCAAAAACGACGAGTTTGTATTCAAACGCGAAGAAGAAAAAGAGGAAGAAAAGAAGGACGAAATGAAGGCGACAAGTGCGGCCTACGAAGCCGACACTATAAGTTACGACGACGAGGAAGACTACGACGACGATGAAATATTCTTCGACTATGCCGAGTACGACGAGGAAGAAAGAAATTACGACGAGAACAGTAGATTCAATACTGCGTTCATAGAAGAAGAAGACGATTTCATCGAACCCGTCGTCCGGCGTCTTCGTCAAAGTGCCGGTCAATCGTTCAATTGGTTCAACGAGTTTCTCACCGGTCGATTTTACGGAGCGTTTCAGGAAGACCGCGTGGAGGCGTTTTTGCCGCCTCTCGAAGAAGAAAAGGATGAAAAGGATGGCGAGTTTGTTGAACCACCAGAAGAGAACGACGACGACGTCTACAAAGAAGGAGGTCAAAAGGTTGGTCGTGCTACGCGATAAAAAAGTATAGTTTGTATTTCCGTGTCGTTGTGTGTCTTGTATGTATTTCTTACGGTTGGATGATGCTGTGTTTTGGATTTTTTGTTTCTTCTTTTTGTGTCTCTTTTTTCTCTTTGTCCTTCTTCTCTTCTGTGGGTGGTCGCCAAAAATTCCTTTCTTTTTGTTGTGAATAATGAAAAAGAGATCTCCTCGTCCCTTTTCAAACGAAGAGATCTCGTCTCTTTTTGGTTTTTTGTGGGGGCAACGTGTCCTTCATCCCTTACAAATAAGATATATCTCTCACGAACATCATCATGTTTGCACTCACTACCCAATTTGCTGGCGTCCAAGTCGTCTCCAAGACGAATGCGCCGAAGAAATCGGTCAACAAAGTCGTTTCGGTGAGTTTTAAGGTTTTCTCGCGTGTAGTTTATCCTCCTCTTTCGCGAGAAAGATGACGACGCTCTCTGATGAATTTTCTTTTTTTCTTCCATTCTCCCGATGGATCATCTCTCCGTTGGATGATGATTGTGCGCGATGAGATGATTTCTCGATGTCATCTCCTTTACTAATACAAACTACCACTCATTTTCACATCATCAAACAGAACGGTTACACGATTGACACCGACAAGCGCAGACAAGCGTTAGAAGCGAAGAAGAAGGCGAACGCGGCGGCTGGCGAAGCGGCGAAAGCCAAGGCGAAGGCGTTGGCGGAAAAGAACAAAGCAGCGCAAGCCAAGGCTTTGGCCCAAAAGAAGATGCTCGCGGAACAAGCCAAGGCAAAAGCGGCGGCGGCCAAGCAAGCCTCCATGAAGTTGAACAAAACCGTCGGCGGTTCCTCCAAGTTCAAGAACTCCTTCACCCCGGCGCCGTCCGTCAAGGACCCGTTCGCCGAAAAGAAGTGGGGCGGCTTCTCCTTCAACCCGTTCGGCAAGAAGGACTAAGACGTATTTTTGTGTGTGATATAACGCGCTCGCACCTCTTGAGATTTTTTAATTACCATCATCATCTTATACGTTTTTCTATTACATCCATCTATATACTATCGACTTAACACCTGTGCGAGTTCTAACGCGACAGAACAGCCTTGTTCGAGGTGCACGGCGTGACCGGCGTTTTCGATTTCAATCGCCTCGATGTCGTTGCCACTTAATCGCACGGCTTTTTCAGCTATAGACGCAAACTTTTCGTCCAATTCGCCGTATATAAAAGTCACTCGAACATTCCTCTCATTCGTTTCCAGTTCATCCCACACGTGCTTTTGTTTTCCAACGCTCGCGTGTTCCAGAACGTTTGCGATTTCATCCTTTCTGTCTTCTCCAACGGACGTCGCGCGTTTCCATGCAACTTCTTCAATCGACATTCCATCCCTCGAGACGAGAGGTTTCCACATCGGCTGCTCGTACCATGTCGTACAAAATGAAAGCATTGACGGAGAGGTTCTCAGATTTTTAGCGAGCGCGGCGTCGCGCTCGCATCTAGTCTCTTTACTCACGTCGTCTCCAAGCATTCCGCACGTGCCGCTGAGCGAAATAACGGAAGAAATGCTGTTCTTCCATTCTTTCGACGACGAGAGAGAAAGCGAAAGCGCAACGCGAGCGCCTAGACTGTATCCAACTAGTGTAACATCTTCAATCTCCATCTTTTCAAGCAATGAGCGTAACGTATCCGATATCCCTTCGATGGAATACGTGGAACTTGTAGCGTCGGAATTTATAATCTCGGTTTTCGTTTCACCGTGTCCGGGAAGGTCGATAGCAACGCATCTGTGTCCGAGCGTCGCCAAAGACTTTGCAATTGGCGACCAGTCACTCTTATCGCCCATAAACCCGTGGAGAAAAAGGACAGTTTTCGAGGATGATGCGGTATCGGAAGGAAAGTATCCCTCCAAGCTAATGTCGTGTGTTACTCCTTCTTTTTCAACCATCACGTTGTATTGCTTTACTTCCACAGCAGCAGTAGCAGTAGTAGAAGGTGAAAAGTGAGATTGCGCCCATTTCGTTGCAACTTCCTTCTCGAAGGAATTGGGTTCGATACATACAGACGATGTTTCATTGATCGATTTTGATGGATTCAAGGTCTCGTCGACGAACCATCGTCCCGTGTCCAAGCCGTGAGAAATTACGCCCCCAGTAGAAGATTCCCCCAGTGTTTCTGCGATTTTTGCATTCATCGTCATCGCAACGGGAGATTCAAAAGCCGATGATATCACCGGGATTGCGCTCGTAAGCTCTAAGACGATGTCGCATATGTCCTTCGTAATCTCAACACCACCAATTATGGATGGTTTCAAAACAATCGCAGCACATCCCAACCGATTTCGGAGGATGCGTTTGTAAAAACTACTCGCGATATCCCCTGAAAAAGAAGCTTTATTGCGAGTCTTGATGAACGCATCAACGGTTTCATCCAAAGCATAAAAGACATTTGTATTAAAGAAGAACTCTTCCAGATCTTTTTCTGATTTTGTAGGCTCTTCAATAAATTGCAAGTTGACGTCGCGTAAGCGCTCGAGCTCTTTTCCAAACAAAATTGCGTCTTCCAAAGACCATGCTCTGTTTGCATCCGCTCGTATTTCAACATCAGCACCAAGAATGTCTCGGAAGGCTTTCAATCTCGACGCGTCGCGCAGCACGTTCTCATCCCGACCAACCTTTACTTTCACGCATTTGTATGGACTTTCTTCAAACAGCCTTTTCAAATCTTTCGCGTTTTCCTCGTCAGATTTTCCTATATCGGGGTCGAACAAACAGTTTACGGAGACGTAATTGTTGGAAGTTTCGTGAACACTTTGCAGTGGATTTTGTGCAGACGTCGCGTTTGCTAGCGCGTTTAATACTGCTGTCTCTATGCAGAAGCGTACGCTCGGAAATAAGGATGCAAACGTATTCTCAGAGATACTGCTTTCAGCGAACCACTTTGCAAACTGGCCTCTCAGTGAAGTTACGGAAGCCGGGATGTTTTTGCCGAGAAGTTTTGACTCACAAAACACTTGCAGTTGTGCACCGGCTAACGCACACTCCGCCTCGTCATGCAAACCAGGAAGTGGAGAACACTCGCCGTACCCTACAGTCCCATCCCCAAGTTTCACCTCAAGTAAAAAGCCATGGCGGGATTTTTGCTCAGATTTGGTTGTATCCTTTGCTCGAAGAGGTTCATCGAAAGTGCTCACCGAGACGCTTTCAACAAATATTGAAGAGTCATTATTGATATCATTTTCCACTTTCAGAAAGTGCTCGACCGCAAGTACCGCTTGGCGTTGCGCTGATCTGTGCTCTTCTAAGTTCTGCGGTCTGGACGTCGTCACTTCAATCACGCGATGGCGTCCTTCACCGTAGCTCGTTGCAAGTTCATTCGAAAACGAGTGCATCGATCTAGGATGAGCAAATGCTACTCTGTTAGCTTCGCATAGCAAACGTCGACTGGTATCAGGGGGTGTGGCGAACAGCTTCTCGAAGGTTTCGCGTTCTACTTCATCGGATACTGGGAGAAAGCCGAAAATCCCTCCACCGCCGTTGTTCACAACAACAACAGTTACCGGAGGCTGACCGGGACGCTCGCGCAAGAAGAGTAAGCCGTTTGAATCGTGCTGGAAAGATACATCACCTATGAATAGTGTAACGGGTCGGTTCAAACCACAAGCGTAACCGGCAGCAGTTGATATGATACCGTCGATTCCAGAAGCGCCACGATTCGCAACGACCGGATTACCAAGTATCGAACTACTCTCATCCATAATATCTTCATCGAATTGTGAATACATTTTGATTCCAGTCAAAGCGTCAGCATCGCGAATTGGCATGGAGTTACCGAGAAACAATGCGGAAGACTTTGGCAACGCATTGCAAATTTCAGCCGCCACGGACATTTCTGTAATCCCATTTTGTTCATCCATCTTCAAAATGCGTCGCGAGAGTACATCTGACACGATTTCGCCACACGCAACGAATGTCTTTGCATAGTACTTTTGCTCGTCTGAGGGCGACGATAGTTCCGCTTTAAGTATTGCGCTCGCAAACACGTCCCTAGAACACTGGATGCGATGTGACACAACGTGACTGGGATCAAAATTCCGAGGAGAAGGATCTACGACTATGTAGGAGACGTTATCAGCAGCAGCTGCGTCGTCGACAAATTTACATAATCGCTTACTCACGATACGGGACCCAAGCTGAACAATGCAGTCGGGTGAAAATCTTTCGACAGCTTCTGCGGAACACAAGAGGTAATCGTAACATTTGACGACATTCAAGTCAGTGGGACTACCGTTGACGCCAACGCGCAAGCCAGAAGTAACATCAGCCAGAACGGCCCACCCGAGTACTTTAGCAGCCATGGCTGACATTAAAGCGTCTTTTGGGTTTGCAGAACCACCGATAATCAAAACACCGCGCTTGGATTCTTTCATTTGGTTCGCGGCGCTTTCAAAAACGGAGAAATCTTGAATCTCCAGAGAATCGTCCGAAATAGTATCCCCGCGCACTTTCTTTACCTCTTCTTTGATACTTTCCATCGTCGCTAACGACATTTTTTCACTCGCACCATCACTATTGTTGACATTGTTTTCAATCTTTTGCCTCGGTCCGAGAGGTTCGCGAAAAGGTAAGTTCACGTGCACCGGTCCAGGGTGAGCGACGTCAGTGGATTTACCGTACGCAACCCGAGCGATATTTCGAAACGTTTGAACTTGTTCATCATTCGTCTGCAAGTCTCCAGGAACAGGGGCATCGACAAAGTAACGTCGAAAGTTCTGAAATATGTCTATTTGATCGATTGTTTGGTTCGCCCCAGTATCTCTCAGCTCTTGCGGACGATCCGCTGTGAGATAAATTGCAGGAGTTTGCGATTCGTGCGCTTCGACAAAGCTAGGTAGTAAATTCGCTACTGCTGTACCAGAACTAACGATAATCGCGCACGGCTTACCGGCTCCTTTACCAAAACCTAAAGCATAAAACCCAAGGGAACGCTCGTCGATGCACACGACCACTTTCGCCGATGGGTGGTTTTCTGCTGCGAGAGCGAGAGGCGTGGAGCGAGAACCAGGAGCGATACAAAATAGCTGAACACCATTCAATACCAGCTCATCCACGAGCGCGTACGCCGCGCGAGCGTTTGGATTATTCGGAAAGTACGCTAAAGCTTTGATGTTCCTGATATTGTTCTGCAGTAACAGCGCTTCCATCGGTTTGGTTTTCAAATTCAATTCTTGCCACTCTGATTTTGCGTTTGCCGCCTTCACCACGCCCACTCCGGCAAAGAGATCTGCAACTTTATTATCACCATTATCACCGTTAGAAAGTAAGGCTGACCTGATGGCGACACAGAATTCGGCGCCTTCAGAATCAATCCAACCGAGTGGTCCAGCATATAAACCTCGGTCAAACGTCTCCGACTTTCGGACAGTTTGCATAGCAAGATCTCGCGGATATCCGCACACGGCAGGAGTAGGATGCAACGCGCTGATGACATCAGATTCGTCAACTTGCTCGTCGATCTTTGCACGAAAGCGCGCGTACAAATGCTGCACAGATACGTGGCGCAGAATTCCTTTTTCGAGCTCTTTGAATACTCCCGAATCGCCGTCACGCGCAATTTTTGCGAGCGATTTTCGAACATCTTCTCTCACGATGGCAAACTCTTCGTGCTCCTTCTCCGATAGAAGCATATCGTAGGCTAACGCAGCATCTTCACCAGGATCACTTCCTCTTGGTCGTGTACCAGCAACGGCTTCAGATTCGACCGATCGCGACGTAATATTTGACTTGAACAGTCGCTCTGGTGAAGATCCGATAAATGAAGTCCCACTCGGGTGCGTCAAAATGAATTGGTACGCGTCTGGATCCCGCCTCTGTAACGACTCAATCAATTCGCACTCAGATACGAACTCAGAAACATCCAAAGTAGTTTTCCTGGCCAAGACCACTTTGCGCAAACTCCTCTTCCCTGATGCATTTTCAGTTCGCTCGATAGCGTCGTCGTCGTCGTCGTCGTCGTCATCACTCTCCCGGGGAGAATCGTCATCTGGCAGCTCTTGCAAAGTAACGCCCGTATTTTCTTCGTTTTCAATTTCGCTATCATCCCTGTTCTTACTGACGAGGTTTTCGAAAACATCCAATATGGACTCGTCCGCGTTAATTCCGCTCCTTCTTCCCATGTTTTTCAAGGCACTTCGCAATCGTTCGGCGCTTCCCATCGGAGCTTCTGCAAACGCATCTTCGTCGAATGAAGTCCCTAATAAGAGTTTTATATCATCTTCTTCATTTTCTCCTAAAGCGTTCATCTTTTCGATCGTTCCACTCACAACGTTCTGCCATGTTTCCTCATCCGGTGAAACTCTTTTACTCGAATTATTCGTCGATGGTGTTCTTGTTGTTGTTGTTGTTGCTGCTGTTTTTACTTCTTTTGCACTTGCTTTTAACGATGCCTCGATGGACTCTAAGCATTTCAAGCACTTCTTCACGGCTTCGTCCAACGTTTTTGCGCAACTTCCATCGTTTACAATCCCGTTGTCATCCCAGGAGATGTTTACGCCAACTTCCCCGCACGATATACTTTCAGACACATCCACGATTGGAATGAATACATACCTAGAACCAAAACACTCCCACTTATTACTGTCTACTTCTGCTGCTACTGAATGCGAAATAAAACTAGGATCGAATCGCCCGGCGCCAAACGCTTTCACGTTCTTCGATACTTTCAAAAATTCCCTCACGGCTCGTAAGCGCCTCTTGGTCAACAACGAATCGTCATCATCGATACCATTCGACGAAGGAATCGTTGAAGTCCACAAGCAACTCGCACCGATTGCCGCCATCGCACCTCTCGTGTCTTTTGCAAACTCCTCGTTCACTTCTTTGCCTTCTTCGCTTCCTCCTCCGCCGCCCCTTTTCATTTCCTCTTCCTCCTCGCGCTTCTCTTGTCGCACCGGTTTCGGCGGCGGAGACCTCGGCGAAAAGTAAAACCTGGGCGTCGTATTCGTCCATCGCTCGAGTCTGTTTTCATCTCTTTCTTTTTCGTTCGGTGTTGTTGTCTTCGTCCCTTTGTTCATCGAGGACAAAAACTGCAGAGCGTTTGCGTCTCTGGGCACAAAACACCTAAACCGAAGCATTCCAGATTTGGAAGAACCCGCCGCGCTACCGCTGCTCGTCCTACCGCATTCGCTCTCTATCGTCTCGCGTAATCGTGCAATCGCTTTCTCAATCGTGTTTTCACTCGATACTTCCTGTAACCGAACAAACTCTAACCGTTTTTGTTGTTGTTGCCTTTGAGGAGGAGTATCTTCTCCTCCTCCTCCCATCAACTCATCGTCGAATGAAGACGTCGTCGTCGCGTTGTCCGAAGATATCGCGTTGTTCCGTGCGAATCCTCCTCTGGACGACGACGTAAACGACGACGGCACAAACGACGAGTTTGCTCTCTTTTGACGCTGTTTTAATGATGATGAGAAGAGGTGTTGTCGTCGCGAAAATCGAGAGGAAGTTTTCTTTTCTTTTCCTCCGTCATCGATGCTTCGCGGTACCGCGAAGCAGGAGCGACAGACCAGCAAACCCGTCGTCGTCGTCATCTCCTTCGAAAAAACGATGACGAGATGCTCTCTTCCTTTCTCCAAAACGAAATAATACGAGAAGAGAGAGAGAGAGGGAGAGAAGGAAAGGTTCTCTCTTGTCGCTCGTGAAGAGATGAATTTTTGAGGAAGCAGATAAGGAGAAAGGTGAAAGAATCAGAGAAAGAGACACACGAGAAACTACCATAAGACGAGAGAAAGGCAAAGAAAAGCGAGAGAGATAAATCGCGCGCATTTAAAGTATCAAACATCATAATCACAAAAATAGGTTCTATCATCTACCACTTACCCTTTCCGCGACCGCCTTTGCTAAACTTGCCGCCTCTTCCGCCGCCCCTGCCTCTTCCTCCTCCTCGTCCACCGGACCAGCGACCGCCGCCGCCGCCGCCGCCTTTCGTTCGGACTAAAGCTTGCAATTCCGGCGGTATCGCTTGGTCTGCGCCTTCCATAATCTGCACCAACTCTCTCGCTTGTTGCGAATCTTCTCTGGTGAACAGAGTGTGCGCGATGCCGGTTTTACCGGCGCGTCCGGTACGTCCGATTCTGTGGACGTAATCTTCAACCGCGCCGGGAAAATCGTAAATCAAAACCATAGCCACGCCAGGGATATCTAAACCTCTCGCCGCGACATCCGTGGCAACCAACACGTTTCCTCTTCCTTTACGAAAGTTGTCTAAAGATTTTTCGCGCTCGTGTTGGTCTTTATCGCCGTGAATGGCGCCGCAACTGTGGATGCCGCTTTGTCGCAACTTTCGATCGAGGAAATCGCACCGCCTTTTCGTTCCGCAAAACACAATGCACGTATCTTTCTCTTCCAACTCACCCATAGCTTGCATGCAGTTATCGAATTTCTCGTCTTCTGTGCACACTTGGACGATTTGCGTGATCATTTTATTCGCGGTGAGTTTCCCGGTGCCGCCTTCGCCGATGGACACTTGGATCGGTTTCGTCGTAAAGTTCGCGGCTATTTTCTGCACCGCTTTCGGCCAAGTCGCGGAGTAAAAGAGCGTCTGCCTCGCGTGCGGACACAGTTTGATGATTTTCTTAATTTGGGGTTCAAAACCCATATCCAACATGCGATCGGCTTCGTCTAAAACGACGTACGTCGCCGCGCTGGCGGAAACCGGCGCGGAAAATCCCGGCGGCGGGTCCAAGAAATCGTTGATTCTCCCCGGCGTCGCGACAACAATGTCCGCGCCACCTCTCAGCGCTCTCAACTGGTCGCCTTTAGCCGCTCCGCCGTAAAGAACGACGCATTTTGCTTTCACCGCCGGGCAAAACTTGGCGCACTCGTCGTTGATTTGAATCGCCAACTCTCTCGTAGGCGCCAAGACGATACTCGTCGGTTTCACCGCTCCTGGTTTCCACCGACCGTTGACGAGTTCCATCTCCGGTGCTTTCTGAGGTCCGCCGTTCTTTTTTATCCTCGTCAGTGCCGGTAACAAAAACGAGCACGTCTTCCCGCTCCCCGTTTTCGCAATCGCGACGATATCTCTCCCGGTTAACGCTATCGTCCAACTAAACGCCTGAATAGGCGTCGGTTTCTCGTACCCTTGCTTCTTCAACGCGGCTACAATTTCCATGGGGAATATTTCGTGACACTTCTCGAAGGATAAAATCGGGTTCGGCGCGTCTTTCGTGCTCACCGTGACGTGATGTTCCTTCACGTACGCTTTCACCTCTTCCTCGTCTGAAACTGACATTTTATTCGTCTTCTTCTTCTTGGATGAGAATATATCGTCGTCCTCTGAATCGACGACGGCGATATTCGCATCATTTCCGTCGTCGTCGTTCCCTTTCGACTTCTTTAACTTCTTTGCCTTCTTTTCCTTCTTTGACTTCTTTGACTTCCTCTTCTCATCATCATCATCATCATCATCATCATCATCATCTTCAGCCGCCGCCGCCAACTCTAATTTCCGTTTCTTATTCGCTTTCTTCTCCGCTTTCCTAATCTGTTTTGCCGCTCGTTTTTCTTCTTCCTCCGAAAAGGAAGATTTCAAAGCTTTTGTCAAAGCAGCGGCTTCGCCTTTGCCCATTATATAATGTTGTTGTCTTCTTCTTTGTCTTTGTCTTCTTCGGAACAAAGTTGTGTGGTGTGTGTGTGATAAAAAGTTTTTGGAGATGAAATAAAAATGTTTTTATTTTTTTCATGAAGAAAAAGGTGTATTAAACTTATGCTGCTAAAATTTTCTCTCTTTTATCTATCATCTCCTAAAACTACGCGGCACACCCGATTCGCCGTGTTCTCTATCTCTATGACTAGTATTATTTTGAGTATTGTTATTGTTTCTCGTCGTCGTCGTCGTCGTATAATTATTCGGCGAAGAATGAGGCCCCGACGAGGTGTTGTTGTTGTTTTCTTCCTTCCTTCCGGGAAACGTCATCTTTGGCAAGACGTATTTGTTGTTTTTATCGTCGA
>Ga0213861_10004112_pt1 | contig 11921 bp, 14 predicted proteins | sample PICome_4_FD_160110 | JGI IMG/M metagenome (GOLD analysis project Ga0213861, IMG submission 160110) | Coastal seawater microbial communities near Pivers Island, North Carolina, United States - PICO131 | ecosystem: Environmental > Aquatic > Marine > Coastal | place: USA: North Carolina...
TTAGATTTTTTGTGTAGTATTTCTAAACTTTGCCAAGTGCAAATTGTGTGCGTTTTATTGTATTCTTTTCTGTCCCCGTAGAAAACACCAACATCAAGTCCTAAATGCTTGTAGTCCGCTTCTGTTTGCGTTACAAGGTCCTTATTAGGCACTATCACTATTGTTCTACCATACTTCTCACATTGGTGACTTAGTGCGGCTGTTACCAATGTTTTACCAGCACCGGTGGCTATTTCTTGTATGCATTGTGGGTTTGCTAAAAATTTGTTAATTATTTCTACTTGATAATCTCTGAGTATAATTGGTAATCCTTCTGCAGGATGTTTCTTTGGCCAACTGAATTCTTCATATGTGTCTTGCTCAACTTTGTCAAAAGCAAATTCCCATGCTTGCCTTTTATCATCAAGTACAACTTCGTAACCTAGTTCTGTTACTACCGGAATAAGTTGGTCAAGCAAATTTAAATAACTTCTGCCGCCGACATCACAGTACCTAACATAACCATCCCAGCGACCTAATTTGTATGCTGGCATATGATATGCATATGGTAAGAAATATTTGCAAGTGTCGGATAGTTTTCTGCGTGTGGCTACATCTAAGTCATGAAACTTGATGTTTACTTCATCTCTTATTTCTAATCTTGTTTGTCTAGCCATAAAGTTTATTATACATTAAATATGCGTTTTGTCAATCTCTAAAAGGAATTCAGACACAAATTTTTTATGTCTATTTTCATCTAATAATATTGATTGATTATGTTTTAACTTTTCCTTAATTAAGTTGTAGTCTATACCGTTTTCAATTTTTTCTTTTGCTTGGTCACAAACCATAAGCCATCTTTTTAAATGATCTTCTTCTTCATCAAAACTATAATCCCATATTTCGTCATATAGTTCAATATCTAAATATTTTTTTAAGTTGTTGTGAAAGTTTGTGTGTGCAATACATATAAAAGGTTGGCAATGATATATTGGTTTAAAAACTTTTTCAGTTGGAAAGAAACAATTTTGGTTTTTAATTAATGCTTTAGATGTTCTGTTTGCTTCGTTATGACTTGCACTTTCTGTTACCAAATTAAACCAAGTTTTTTTAAACCAACTGTGATCAAATAAATTATCCCATTGTACACCATCATCTTTAACTTTTATATCATTAGAAAGTTTTATTATAGGATATTCATTTTCCCATTGTTCTTCTGAGCCTCTATTATGAAAAGAAAATGTTGCATCGTTAATCAAATTATTGTCTTTAAAATAATCATATACAAATCGTCTACCTAGTCTATTAATACCGTTAAGGCATAAGCATGAAAGTTTTTCTGTGTTTAAATGATCATTAACATCTAGTGCTGTAGTTACAAATCGTTTAGGAAATTCTTTTGTCCACAGCACATAAGATTGTATAAAAAAATATGGCAATACTATTGCATTTTCAAATCCTTCATGATTCGTTAATTCTAAATTTGATATAAGTAATGTTTTAGGTGTATCAATATTTACATTATGGAATTTCATAACATTTGCTTCATACAAAGCATCAATTAATACAGGAATTTTTTGCTCTTCAATATATTTTATATATGGATTATCTTCTATACTTTCGTTTATTAAAGCATCAATGAGTACTTTATATCCTGCGTCGACGAGATGCTTAAAATGTTCTAAGTCGTTAGGTTCAACAATATTAATTTTACTATCAATTTCTTGTAACCTACTAATTCTAGTACCATTTACTTTTATAAAATTATACATTATCTATTGGAATATTTTTGCAAATCTCTATACTTTTCCTGTTGTAAGCCGTTTGCGATACAGTTCCAAATCCTATTGCTAGTCCTGTTTTATCTTGCCTATGATACGGCAAATAATAGTGTAATTCTTTTGTTGTTGCTACAGGACCAAATACAATTATATCTACACCATTATTATATAATTCTTTGCCTCGTAAAAAATCTTCATATGATGCAATTTTAATTACTTTAATATCATGATTATGTACTATGTTGCAAACTGCTTTAATATTTTCTACATCATCTGGTAATATTATGCAAGAAATAAATTCTGATGATTCATTACAATGTGTTTCTAGTGTATCTAAATCAATTATATTGTTATTACAACTAACAGCAAGTCCTGTAGAGTTTGTACTGCTAAGAGCATTTATTATGTTTATGTCTGCGTTATTAACAGTTATTACACAATCCTTATGTGCTTTCATATGATGTCTATAATATTCTCTTACTGTCATGATGGCTGTAAAAATATCATTGGTTTCACTGGATGATTGAAATGTCATATCGTAGAATCCAGTGTGCAATAAAATGTTTTTTTGCATCTCTTTTATGTCAATATTCTTTTCTAAGTTATCATAAAAATAAGAGAAGGATTTTTCTGCATCATCTGTAACTAATACAAATCTACTTGGTGACTGATGCAATGTTGCAAGTACAGATTGTTTTGCGTTAGGAATAACTTTTATATCGTGCCATTTGAGATATGTTCTTAAGATATCTTTAAATGTATCTTCAACAGATTCGTCTAAAGATAGTACAAATTTTTCTGTGTCTTTAAGTTCGTGTATTGATTCAAGTAGTTCATCCAATATATCTAGATTGATATATCTTCCATACCTGCTGTCCTCAATTTCACTATGTGTCCTATTTGCCATTGTTTAGTGTCTAATCCTTTCATTATACCGAGATACTTGTTTCTTAACAAACTGAATTGATTTGCAAGTTGTGTAAGATTAATTACATCATCGTCGCCGTCGACATACTTGTCTGCATCTCTTGAGGTTAATGTTCTGTTGTAACTTTCTAAAAAGTTTCTAAAAACTCTACTGCGAGTTTTCCTTAATTGAATATTAATGTGTTCTAATATTGCTTCAATTTCTTGTAGTTGATTGAACCTGTGTTCAGTAACTCCAGGTAATGCGGCACTATTGCGTTCCACATTACCTTTGATATAACATTCCTTTTTTGCATCTTCTAGTTCAGCATCAAAATATTCTATTGCATCTACTATGTTGCTAAGATTGTCTGCTACTTTGTTATACCAGCCTGCCATTACTAATCCCAGTCCTCTTCTTCTTCCTCATGATCTTCCACTTCAAAGTATTCTTCAATTGCTTGGCGTAAATGCTTATCACAGTCATTTATGCTTACTTCGTCATAGTCAACCATACCCTGGTCATCAAAAACTCTTACTAAATTTGCACAAACCTCGTCACGTTCCTTAACGTTTACAGAAGGCTTAACACATTCCCAAGTTTCAATTATTAAAGTTAAATCTACAGTCATTCGACATTCTCCTCATATACTGAAGGGTCATCCAACTCGTTCTCATCAAAATCATCATCGATATCTTCTGGAACTGCTTTAGGATTTTGTCCCCATTCGTCTATAATTACCTGAAGTTTTTCTCCACTCCAGCCTTTTCTGAACTCTTTAATTTCTTCGCCTGTTACAGGAGATACATAAGAAAGTTTATTACCAACTTTTTCTACTATACCTTTTGCTTCAAGCATTTCTAACATACCGCTATATGGGTCCATTCCTGTTTCATAAGGAATCTTAATTTGTACACCTTCAAACGGTTTGCTGTAACGAGATTTCATTACTTTACATGCCGCTCTAATACCTTGTACTGTTGAAACTTTGTTACCATCTAAATCTTCTTTTAGTTTAAGTTTCTTAATAGCAACAACAATACTACTTGCATATACAAAACCTTGTCCACCACTTATTTTATCATCTGGGTCAAACATATCTTGCGATGCGTATGTGTGGTTAGTACAAACTAATCCAATTGGGTATGGTGCTAGTTGGTTAACGGTGTTTCTGACCAAGGCTGTTAATGCCTTAGGCTTTCTACCCATATCACCTTTCATGTCACCTTTTTCAAACTGTGCTACATCTGTAGGGGTTAGCAACATACCCAAACTGTCAACAACAAATAATAATTTAGGCATTTCTTCATACTCTAAATCACCGTAGTTGCTTTTATAGTCTTTCATAAACTCTGATATAGCCTTTGCTACATCGTCAATCATTGACACACTAATTTTTAATAGTTTAGACGGGTCTGTGTCAACATTTAGTGCCTTTAGCCAATCCTCATCTAGAGCATTTTCTGAGTCAAACAATACAACTTGACACCCTTGGTCTTGTGCATTTCTTACTAAGTTACCAGAACAGATAAAACTTTTACCTGAACCGGACTCTCCTGCGAACACACTAACTTTACCTAGTGGTACGCCTCTGTTAAAATCACCACTAATTAAATAATTGAGTGTGTGATTGCCTGTGCTGATCCAGTCAACTGGATCGTGAAAACCAGCACTAATACCACTAATACTTTTAGTGATGCCGGTTCTAAATTTACTTAAATCAAATGGTTTTTGCATTTTATACTCCGTATATATTCCTTTCTTTTAATTCTTCGACTAGTTTCTGTGCCCATCTCTCATGCCCTGCCTCATTGGCATGACCTCCGTTAATTTTAACTTCTGGAAATTGTCCACCCATAATCCAGTCCCAATAACTTGTTTCCATATAATTGTTCTTATCTATTGCTTTATATAATGATTTATCAATTGGATGTTCACCTGACCAAAATTTTACATCTTCGTCTTCTAGTGGTGCTTCATCTTTAGTATTTGTCATTACATCAAACATTAGATATGGAATGTTATTATTTTTGCATATATTTTCACATATATACAATGTCCTATATTTTTGTGCTAATAAGTCTTCTGCAAGGCATATAGGTAGAAACTGTTTATAAGTTTCATATCTTTCTGTGCCTTCTGTCATTTCTGGTGCTCTCCAACTGTTCACTAAATTATAATGATACGAACCGTCTTCGTCAAAACCGTCAGCATATTCATATCTGCCTAAACATGTCCAACCTAATATAATTAAGTCTGGTTTAGGATTGTCTGCTAAGTATTCGACTAGTAGTCTTTCTGTTCGCATAACACTAGCACCAGGTTGCCCTAGATTAACACATTCATCTATTTCTAAAAGTTGTCTTAATTTTTCTGGGTAAGCCTTGTAGATTGATTCAGGACGATTATCGCCTTCGCCATATATCTCTGAACCAAATGTGTGGCTATCGCCTATTGCTAATATTGTACTCATTTTTATTCCTTAAAAATGTAGCCATACTAGTTCTTTGAAGTAAACAGGACCAAGTATTCAAATTCCTAAGTATGGCTACCCATCATCAATCAATTAAGATTGACGATTCCTAATCATCTGCAAAATATCATCTGCAGATGCTTTACCAGTTTCATTAGAAGTGTTTTCGGCAGAAGCACTTGCTGTTTCTGTTACTGGTTGCGCCACGGGTGCTGTTTCAACTGCTGGTGCAGGTGTTTCCACTGCTGGTGCTGTTGGTTGTGCTACCGGTGTTGCTGTTGCCTGAGCCGGTGCTGAAGGTGTTTGTACCTTAGCAGGTGCGGCCTGGCCGTTAGGTCTAAAAAAGTTACCGTACTTGTCGTTATCATAAAGTTCGCCATTTACAGAATCTTGGAACATGTTGTATATAACATCTACTTCCTCTGCTGTCGGCTTCTTGGGTAAGAAATCTTTAAGATCAAACAATCCGTTTGTGTCAACTGCGGCAAGTTCATTTTCATCTAATGATCTTTCTTTTCTTGCCCATTTGCTTGTTGAGTAGTCAGCATACTGACCTTTCATTGTTTTACTTAATCTAAAGTCTGTACCGTTAACGTAGTCTGTTGGAATGTTTTCCATATCAGGGTCCATTAATGCGCCTTTGATAATGTTGAATATTTGAGGTCCAATAATGAATCTTCTGATAGGATTCTCTGGAGTTGTGTCCTCTTGTAGTGGACTATCTACTACATATCCTTGGAATATATAACTTCTTTTTTTCCAGTACTTACGACCCATATCTTCTAGTGAAGCATCTTTGAACCAAGGTCTGATCTCGTTGTGGACCGGACATTGTTCTCCCCACATTTCCATACAGGGTACCTGTACAGTTGTAGGTTTCATATCACCACCCTTTATGCCTGGGAACTGCAAACGAATCATTTGTCGTTCTGTCCAAAAGAATGTGTTGTTGGGATCTCCGTCTGGTAAGAATCTCATTGTAGCACTAGTGCCCTCTGAGATGTTCCAAAATGGATAGATAGCATTATCGCCACCTGTTTGTGAACCGCCTGGTTTAGAATCCATTGCGGCTAGTTTTGCTCGTATTTCAGCCAATGTTGCCATGTTTTTTCTCCTTGTTTGCCATGTCGTGTAACATATAAATCTTACACTTGTTTGCCTATTATAATGCCTTTTGAGGTTGAAGTCAACCTCTTTTTGCCATGTTATGTAATTTAATTTAAAATTTCTTTTATATTAACTTTACTCTAATATATATCAAATTTAACAGATTTTGTCTAATTTTTCGGTAAAATCGACAAATTCTACTAATTCTGCGTTTATATTAGTATCTACTTTTTCGTTTACTTTGCTAATTAATTTCTTAACCATACTAATTGTAAACTCGTCAAGTTTATGATCTTTTAAGATCTTACTTGTTGTGTTGTTTAAAAATTCTTTAAGTATTTTATCGTCAATGCTTTCACTAATTGTATTCAATTTGTGTGCTATTTCTGATTTTACACTTGGAAAATCAACAACTTCTTCGTTAATTGCTGGTACACTAAACCTACTAGTTTCTATAGAATTTTCAATGTAGTCTGCAACTGAACGTTGAATATTAATTAATCTGCTTATTTTTGGAAATGCTGTTTCAACTGCGTTATCAACATGCTTTTCTGTAAACAAATTTGAAAAATCGTTTTCGTCTTCACTTAATGTCAATGTATTCATTGCATCAATTGTATCTACTGCTTTTGCATATGATTTGGCACCACTTAGTCTTTTTAAGTTTTGCCTCATTGTAGATATTGATTCTTTTGCTATTCGGACATACTCTTGATTGTCTTCATTGACTAATCCTTTTCTGTCTACATATCTAACAAAAGATGATAAATCTTGTAAATTATCGACCATTTCGTTTATTGAATGGCCTACTTGGTCAAATGGGTTACCACCGTTGTGTACATGCCTTGCCATTGCTCTTGCACCTGCTAAACTTTTATGCGGTAGTGCAAATCTTTCATCTGCTCGTTGTATAAAGATTTTTGAAATTGCTCTACTACGCGAGCCTCTAACTTCTTCATTAACAGGTTTAGTATGTCTAACAACTATTTTTACAGCATCTAATGGCTGATAACTAGTCTTGGTACTTCCGTACATTTTTCCTAAACTTGCTTCTGTTACTTCTTTTTTCACTTTATACTCATCATGTTTTGGTGTAATATTTTTGCCATATATCTTATACTTAAAACTGTATAATCCATCGTGTGCAATTTCCTTTATACCTGTATGTATTTTATTTATGACCTCTTTAGGAACAATCTTTGATCTACTAAGTTTAACTTCCTGGTCTTCTGCATTTACAGTTACCATTACATTAGGATCACTGCTAAAAAATCTTTCAGCATCATCAACTTCCATTGTATCATTACCTGCACTATCTTTAAGGGATAGTTTTAAACCATGTCCTTTAAGAAAGTCAAATAATTTAGTATTAATTTCTGCTTTATTGTTCATACTTATATTTATCAAAAAATTATTATAAGACCCCTATAGGGAGTGGTCCATTGAAATCGTCATCGTCGCCACTTACACTAGTTTCTATTTCGTCGTATATCTCATCTTCGTATTGTGCAATATATGTAATCATTCTAACTGTAACTAAAGTAGCCATTACTAAGTCATCACTACCGCCTGGTTTAGCGGCAAATGTTGTACCACGTGCTACAAATTCTTTTAATTCTCTTATAATATTTTTACTACTTAATGAAAGTTTATTGCTTTCTATTAGGCGTTTCATCGCTAAGGCACCTTCCATTTTATTTTTATGATGTGTATGATATCCTTTGCGTCCTTTCTTGCCTTGAACTTTATTGGGTTCATGTAAGAATGTACCTGGAAAACTTTCTTCTCCTGTGTCTCTAATAACAACCAGTGCCGCTTCACCGATAGCATTGTTTTCTACTGTCCAGTATATTTCATTAGCACCGTAACTCTGTATTTCTTTTGCTATGTCTCGCAGTAGTTTTACTTGCCCTTCAATTGGTGTTTTGTTGTGTTGCCATTCACATACTTGATTCATACTAGGTAAGTCGTAACACACTATGGCGGCATTGTCTCCCCCTGTTCCTGTACTAGGATCAAGTGTAATAGCATATATTTTGTTTGGATCTATATTTTCAAACCAACGAATTTGTCCACTACGCCTAATAGGTTCTTTTGATTTCATGTCTACTAGGTATAAAGAATCAATAAGTGTTTCGTCGTAAATAATAAATTCGCATTCATGTTCACGCCTAAACCTTTCTTCGCCAATCCTACTGCGTTCTGCTTTTGCCCAAATATCATCTCTATCTGGGTGCTCTTGCCAATTAACACGAAATGCTTTAAATCCGTTTGTGCCAATATCACTTTCATTACCGTGTTCGTCTATTTCTCTAATTGCTTGATGCCATATGTTAGCAAATGTATCGTCGTCACTATTTGGTGTACTAGTAACAATACACTTACCACCTGTACTTAATGTTGGCGATAATGAAGTCCAAAACTCAGACGCAATACGCGGAGGTACAAATGCAAACTCATCTAAGTACACTAACGAAAGCGACATACCCCTACCGGTATTTTCTGTTGTTGTAGCACTTATTATTCTACTGCCATTGTCAAAACTTAAACTACCTTTGTTATATTCTGTGACACCTGCTCTAATATGGTTAGGCACACTTTCATATGCATATCTTATTCGTTGCATAATCTCTTGTGCACCTGTGTGCTTATGTGCCGCTACAAGTATTGTACTATCTGGAACAAACATTGCATACCACAACAAATATGCGGCCGCACATGTTGTTTTACCTGTCTGTCTAGGTAACATGTTAATACTGTATCTGTATTGCGAATAAACATCAATTAATCTTTCTTGGAATTCAAAAGGTTCAAAGTTTATTCCGCCTTTTGTAGGGTGTTGTATCTTTACAAAATTTGCCATGAAGTACGATGGACCTTCAATTAAGTCCATGCATTTTTGCAAGTCAATAATCTCTTGTTCTGAAAAACTTTGCTTTGCAAATGCTCGTTTGGTTAAACTGTAATCCTGCGTTCCTTTAGGCATACAGTTATTTATGTGGGTTTTGGGTTAAGAAAAGTGTTTAAAGGCTTTTGTAACGATTCATTAGTGCGTGAAGAATTTCTTTTTTATCACCACTAACTGGATTATATCCCATTGCTTTTGGTTTGAGACTTATAACTTTCATTTTTGGATTTTCTTCGTCACCGCATTCATCTTCGCACTCTTCATCATCACAGCATTCATCATCAGCATATTCGCCTTGCTTTGGCTCTTCTTCGTGATTATGTGCCTCTGGTTCTTCAGGCCCTTTACTGCCTTCTAGTCCGTGTGCGTCTATTCCTGCTAGTTTAAGTATCTTATGTAGTTCGTCCATGCTGTCAGCATTAGCATTAACTGTAACAGTTGCATCGCCTTGCTTTTTAGTTCTGTTATATGTAACAGTTTCTTTGTCGTCCTGATCGTCTGCACCTTGCATACCATAAGGAGATGAAGTATAAAATGACTCCATCAGTGACATATATTTTCTAATTTCTTCTGACATTATTGTACCACTGGTCCTTGATTAATTGGGTATTCGTTACCTTGTACACTTGGATCGTGTGCTAAGCCTACTGCGTCTGCTAAAGGTTTTAGGTCGTCTCCCATCATCATGCTTTTACTTGGATAGTTACGGAAATAGTCTGCACCTTTTTCGTTTTTAACTTTTTGCAATTCATCTAAAAACTTTTGATTATGTTCTTCACCGTACATGCCTAACTCTGCAAAATCTAAATCTTTATTTTCGATTTCGTAATGTGCTTGTTCTTCATTAGTAAGTTCTGCTTCATCCATGTCAGCATATCTATCTTTGTCATTTTCGATTCTGTTTTTAGTAACTTCATCTTCTAATGTTCTTGGACTGTCTACTGGTTGAATAACTACATGCTCTGACATCATTTGCATATTTACTGCTACCCAAACTTCTAATAATTTCTCATTGATTGGGTATTGTAACACAACATCTACACTTGTTACTTCTGTTGGGCCTTTAAGTTTTTTGTTTTTAAAATCTAAAGGTTCTTCTTGAATAGGAGTTCTTTTAGCACTACTAACACTTTGAACGCCATATTTGCCTAAAATGTTTTCTAACTGTTTGATGCCTTCGTTGGATACATCACCAGCAAATTTGATTCTATAGTTAAAAGTTTTTTCAAAACTTTCGTTTATAAATTGTTTAAAAGGTGTTTTCATACTATCTCCTATGTAGTTATTTATCTTTTTTGTTTAAAATTTGGAGGATGTGATTTCTGTCCATTACAGTACCCTCACTTGCAGTTTCAGTTCCTTCGTTTTGATCTAGTCTCATTTTACGAATTTGCAAGTCAATCATCTTTAATTTTTTATCAACTTTAGCATTTTTGCTGTCCATTGCTATTTGTAACATCTTACTTGCTGTCTCAAATACTCTACCTGCATGAGCATCTTGGACATTCATACCTAAGTTCATAAGTTCATCATAACTGTCCAATGCCTTAGTGGCAATATCTTCCATTTCGTTATCATGTGCTGTTAAGTCTTTTACTTTAGGTAGTGCTGAATCTATTTTTTCAGCATTTGTAAGTGCCTCCTTGACTTCTACTTCGGTAATTTCTTTTGATTGTTCTACTTTGTTTGGAACAGGCATTACTTCGTCAATGGGCGGTAAATTAAATTCTTCTTCCAGTTTCCTTGTCATAACACTATTTAGTTCTTTCTCTTCTTGGTGTTCATGTATATGTGATTCTCATTTAGCACTCTAAATCGAACACCCTTGCGTTGACACCACTCATTTGCGGCTGTCCACTTTGCTAAATTTATTGCAACTTGTATTTTTTCTGCACTACTTCTTGCACTTTCCATAGTTGATTGACTGCCTGGTTTTATTTCTATTACTTCCATATGATTCTTTCCGTCTTTGTCATTATATATCACAGTGAAGTCAGGAACATAAACTGTATGCTTTCCTGTTACAGGATGTCTATATGGTATTTTTAAATTTTCACTTGCCCATTGTGTAATGTTAGGATGATTGTCGCACATATTCATAAATGCTAATTCCCAACTACTACGATAATATGGTGTTTTAGCACCTGCATATTTTCCGGGATTTTGTGGTTCGAATGTGCCTTTGGCGTATTTTGGCATGTTACGCCCCTATAAGTAGGCGAACATATTTGTCTGAAGTTATACTTACAGGATTTTGGAATCTTACAGAATTAGGTAATGTGTTATTAATTTCTTCTAGTAATGAATTACTGATAACAACTTCATTATTATCATTTTTTGTATAAAGAGTTATTATATCTACTTCTTTTTTATCTGCAATATTTTGTAATGTTATTGTATAAAAATTTGCTAATTTATCTGTTAAACCAGCATTCTTAAAGTCTGCATAAACTTGATCAATCCTATATCCATTGATACTATTTCCTGTGTTCGCTTTTGTGTTTAGTTCCTGTAACTGTAGTGTCTCTGGATTTAAGTTAAGTTCTTCGCCTGTTTTGGATATAATCTTAAAGGAGTTATTAGACTTATTTGTGTCGTAATCTATACCAAAGTTTTTATATATTGTGCTCATTAGTTAATATTAAACTTGTTGAGATTTTTATTGTTCTTCTTCAGTAAGCCATCAGTAAGTTCATTTGCTTTTTTTCTAACAGCATTTCGAACTAAATTACCAAGGAATCCGCCACCTCCGCCGTCTCCTAATTT
>Ga0213861_10004115_pt1 | contig 11918 bp, 14 predicted proteins | sample PICome_4_FD_160110 | JGI IMG/M metagenome (GOLD analysis project Ga0213861, IMG submission 160110) | Coastal seawater microbial communities near Pivers Island, North Carolina, United States - PICO131 | ecosystem: Environmental > Aquatic > Marine > Coastal | place: USA: North Carolina...
ATGCAACTCTATCATCGCATGCATCTTGCGGCTGCCCACGGGTTCATCGCCCACCCAGCCAATCCGGCGGAGCTCATCGCCAAAGGTTTTGCCCTCGGCATCCTTGCGGCTATAGGCATAGTCTTGAGTATGCATCCCCGCAAACACACCGCTTGCCAGCATCGCGGGGGCAAAGCGCGTGCCTTCCTCATTCGTCCAATTCGTCACCACTATCGGATGCTTGGTCTTGATGCCCGCGTCATTCATGCTGCGCACCACCTCCAACGCGCCCAAAACGCCCAAGACCCCGTCAAATTTTCCGCCCGTCGGCTGCGTGTCCAAATGGCTGCCCATATAGACCGGCAGCGCATTTGCATCCGTGCCCGCCCGCGTAGCAAACATCGTCCCCATGGTATCGACGCCCATCGTCATGCCCGCGGCCTTGCACCACTCGGCAAACAACGCGCGGCCCTTTGCATCATCATCCGTCAACGTCTGGCGATTGTTGCCCCCTGCCACACCGGGGCCAATCTTCGCCATCTCCATCAGGCTGTCCCACAACCGTTCCCCATTAATCCGAAGATTCTCAGCAGGTGCTGCCATGTCCATCACTCCCCTTGTGCGCGGGGCGTAAAACCCCTTGCCGCGAGTCTGCTCGCGGTCCTATGCTTTTGCAACAGCGCAACACAACCTGACCAACTGGTCAAGATAATTCGAAGGGATACGCATGACCCAAGACGCCCGCCCTTCAAAACGGGAGGAAACCCGCCGAGAAAATGAGCGACTGATCCTTTCGGCGGCGGAAAAAGTATTCGCCGAGGCCGGGTTTGGCGGGGCGACCATGCAATTGATCGCCGATGTGGCAGGTCTGCCCAAGGCCAATCTGCACTATTATTTCACCACCAAAGAGGAACTTTACCGCCGAGTTGTCCAAGATATCTTTGAAATCTGGCTTCGTGCGGCTGACAGTTTTGACAATGCCCCTGACCCCGCCTCTGGCATCGGCGCCTATATTGACGCCAAAATGGAAATCTCGCGCAGCCGCCCCAATGGCTCCAAGGTTTGGGCGTCCGAGGTGATGCACGGCGCGCCTGTGATCCAAGATTACCTAGAAGGCACGCTGCGAGAGTGGACCGAAGGGCGGATTGCGGCAATCCAAGACTGGATTGATGCAGGCCAGATGGCCCCAATCGACCCGCGCCACCTGCTTTATATGCTATGGGCCACAACCCAGCATTACGCCGATTTTGGCCATCAGGTTGAAACCCTGAACGACGGCCAACCCTTGTCAGAACGCGATTGGCAGCTGGCGAAGGACAATATCAAAACCGTCATCCTGCGCGGCATTGGCGCGGCATAACCCCAAAAGGCCGTTTATGGATATCGAAACCCTCTGTGCCCAAGAAGCCCTGCTTGTCTATCCCAGCTTTAGCCCCGCAGACGCGCTGACCCTCGGGCTGATTTTGCTAGACATGGGGCGTGCAGATAACCTGCCCATTGTGATCAACATCCGCACGCCTAACCAAACGTTGTTTCATGCAGCCTTGCCAGGTGCGACGCCGTTGAACGACCTTTGGGCACAGCGCAAATCCAACGCGGTCCTGACGTATCACATATCCTCGCTGCATTTGGGCGCGCGGATGCAAGCAGGCGACAAGACATTCGCCCGTGACGGCCTGTCCGATGCCAACTACGCGGCCCACGGTGGCAGCGTGCCGATTCGACTGGCTTCAGGCCAAGTTGTCGCCGCTGCCACCGTTTCCGGCCTGCCGCAACGCGACGACCACGCGCTGGTCATCGCCGCGTTAAAAATCGCTCTAAGTCTATAAGAAAAAGCGAAAATATGCTGTAAACTTTCGGTGTAAACCCTCAAAACAAACCTTTGTGCAATGGCAGCCGCCTCCAGATCCTCGTTAGCACTCACTCAGGTCTCGGCACTGGGTCGAGGCGCAAACCTACAGGATCACACCATGAAAAAGCTTCTTTTGACAGCCGCCTTCACAGCCTTTGCAGCACCTGTTTTCGCAGAACCTTCCTGCACCCCCGGCACAGATCTGAAACCGGTCTGGGAATCGATCCAGGCGTTTGAAACCGAAGGTGGCAAAGTCCTTGCGTTCAAGATCAATGATGGCGGTTGCTATGAAATCTACGGCACCTTGAACGACACCAAGATGGAAGTGTTCTTTGACCCGAACACTGGCGTCGAGCTTGAGCGTATCGAAGCCTAAGCCAAGCAAAAAAGGGCGCATCATGACAACCGTATCTGACGTTAACGCATCTGGCAAAACCGTCCGAGCTTGGGACATCGGGGTGCGCCTGTTTCACTGGTCTTTGGTAGCGATGGTTGCCGGAGCCTATCTGACCGATGATTTTCGCAAAATTCACCGCTACCTTGGCTATGTTGTGATCGCCTTGATCGGGTTTCGCCTGATATGGGGGCTAATCGGGTCGCATAACGCCCGTTTCATCACCTTTATCCCCGGCCCCCGCCGCCTGATGGCCTATCTTTGTGACATTTTCGCGGGCCGCGAACAGCGCTACATCGGGCACAACCCTGCAGGGGCCGCAATGATCATCGCTCTGTTGGTGACCCTTGGCGCGGTCGGCGCGACCGGGTATATGATGGGGATGGAGCGCTACTTTGGTCAAACTTGGGTCGAAAACAGTCACAAGACCCTCGTCGATGGCCTTGTCGTTCTTGTTGTCTTTCATCTGGGCGGTGTTTTGCTCGCAAGCTACCGCCATTCCGAAAACCTTGTCCGCGCAATGATTACTGGCCGAAAGTCTCTGGATGACCCGTCTCAAAATCACTGACCTGCATCAGATCACCGTTCTGCCATCGCTTTTTCTAGTGGCTGCCGCCCTGCAAATCGGATGCGGGGCTGTGTTTGTCATTGACGTGATATCCGAATGGAAAGAACTTAGTCTACACGGGATTGTCGAGGTTTTGGCCGTTCTTGGCCTTGCAATTGGCGCTTTTCTGGCACTGCGGGAATACCGCACGCTCTTGCGCCGCAATACCAAAGTTGAACGCGAACTCAACGTTGCGTCGGGTGCATTCCAAGAGGTCATAGAGCATCATTTCGACCGTTGGGGCCTGACCCTTGCAGAACGCGACGTTGCCTTGTTTTTGATCAAGGGCCTGTCAATCGCCGATGTTGCAGTCATGCGCGCGACGCGCGACGGCACGATAAAGGCGCAAAGTGCCGCTATCTACCGCAAAGCGGGGGTATCCAGCCGCTCAGAGCTCATCTCAGTGATGGTCGAAGAGCTTATCTTGGGGCTCGGCTCCGGTTCAACAGTACAACCTAGATAAGCTTGGCCTTTTCTTTTCGGGACAAGGCCTTGCCAAACATCGCAACCTTCCTATTTCCAAACCACAAGCAGACGCTTGTTGTCCCTAGTTTGCAAAGGAACCGATATGTTTAAAGGTCTTACCCGCAGCCTCACCCTTATCATGGGGATGATTGTTGGAGTCCCTTACCTGATCTTGTTGGCCGTCGAATAATAGGCCGCCCCGGCCGCAGTTATGCGCCGGGGCATCGCTTTAACGCCCAAAAACCATGCAAAGACAGCATGCTTTCCGAATAGTTTGACCCGACCTGTAACCCGGTCTAATATTGGCGTTCTCCGGGATCTGTCCGGTTTGTCAGCAGGACCGCATATGATCCGCCCGCGCACGCGTATCCAAGTTAAAAACTCTGAAACCATTCTTGATGCCGCGCTCGATGTATTTTCGGCGCATGGCTTCCGTGGTGCAACTCTTGACCAAATCGCTGAGGTCGCGGGCCTGTCAAAACCCAACCTTCTCTACTATTTCCCGTCCAAAGAGGCGATCCATCTAGAGCTGTTGAACAAGCTTTTGGTCACTTGGCTGGACCCTTTGCGTGCTATGGACCCAGACGGCGAACCTTTGACCGAAATCATGGCCTACTTGCGCAAAAAGCTGGAAATCAGCCGCGATTATCCGCGTGAAAGCCGCCTGTTTGCCAATGAAATCTTGCAAGGCGCGCCGCATCTGCGCAGTGCAATCGAAGGTGAGCTGAAGGCCTTGGTAGATGAGAAGACCGTGGTATTGCAGGCTTGGATGGACCAAGGCAGAATCGCACCTTTGCCGCCCGTACATCTAATCTTTTCGATTTGGGCTCTCACCCAGCATTACGCTGATTTTGACGTGCAGGTCCGTGCCATACTTGGCCCCGATCACGATCCTTTTGCTGAGGCCGAGGTGTTTTTGGAAACCCTATTCAGACGGCTTTTAACCGTTTGAAATTGAAATAAATCCTTCAGATTTTGTACGTGAAACCGATGCACATCTTTGCTACGGTAAGGGTCAGGCGGGGGCCTAACCGTAAGCGGAACACAATGATGGACTTCCCAGTTTCACCAAGGGTCACCGTGCCCACACCCACGGCAATTGATATTCAAAAACCCATTACCTCGACATCGGAAAAAACCGTGCTGCCAGCTCCGCTCAGCGTGGATGAAGCACGCATAGCCGCCCGAACCGCGATGGAACCGCGCGAAAAAAACGCGATCATTCGCGCACTTTTGGCCAATCCACCTGCGTCCTCGGCGGCGCTAAACCTTGCCACCCAAATCGCAGCGCAGTCGCAGCAGGCGATGGCAGGTTACACCTCGGCGCGGCCCACCATAGATGTCTCTGACACTCTGCCAAAAACCGCATGACCCGGCGCTACTCTGCCGCGGACACGCTTGGGTTATTCGCATGGGTCGTCCAGTTGGCATAATCGCCCACTTTTTTGCCAGTGCGTTCGTCTAGCGCGCCTTTCGGCAGTTCAACCATCTCGATGCAATCCTCAACCGGGCACACGTTCACACATAGGTTGCAGGCGACACATTCGTCGTCCATCACCTCGAACACGCGGTCTTCGCTCATCGAAATCGCTTGGTGGCTGGTGTCCTCACAGGCCGCAAAACAGCGTCCGCACCCAATGCAGGCATCTTGGTCAATCCGCGCCTTGGTCACATAATTCAGGTTCAAAAATTGCCAATCCGTTACATTCGGCACCGCTTTGCCCACCAGATCGGCTGTTGAGACCATGCCTTTCTCATCCATGTATTGCGACAGGCCGGAAATCATTTCCTCAACAATCTTAAAGCCATAGGTCATCACCGCCGTGCATACCTGCACATTGCCAGCCCCCAGTGCCATAAATTCCGCCGCATCGCGCCACGTCGTCACCCCGCCAATCCCTGAGATCGGCAAGCCGCGCGTCGCCTCACTGCGCGCAATCTCGGCCACCATGTTCAGCGCAATCGGCTTGACCGCAGGCCCGCAATAGCCACCATGCGTGCCTTTGCCGTCGATCATCGGCTCGGGGCTAAAGCTGTCAAGGTTCACGGATGTAATTGAATTAATGGTATTAATCAAAGACACAGCATCCGCCCCACCGCGCTTTGCCGCCTCGGCAGGTTTGCGGATATCCGAAATATTCGGCGTCAGTTTCACGATGCAGGGCATGCGCGAATGCTGTTTCACCCAACGCGTCACCATCTCAATATACTCTGGCACCTGCCCTACGGCGCTGCCCATCCCGCGTTCGGCCATGCCATGCGGGCAGCCAAAGTTCAGCTCGACCCCGTCTGCCTCGGTATCCTCGATCCGCGCCAGAATGTCTTTCCACGATTCCTCATCACAAGGCACCATCAGCGAGATAATCATCGCGCGGTCTTTCCAATCGCGCTTGACCTGCTTGATCTCGCGCAGGTTCACTTCCAGCGGCCGGTCAGTGATCAACTCGATGTTGTTCAACCCCAGCAAACGCCGGTCCGCACCCCACACCGCGCCATATCGCGGGCCATTCACGTTCACCACGGGCAGCCCTTCAGACCCAAGGGTTTTCCAAACCACCCCGCCCCAGCCCGCCTTGAACGCGCGGCGCACATTGTATTCCTTATCTGTAGGCGGCGCGCTGGCCAGCCAGAACGGGTTGGGGGATTTGATGCCGATGAAATTGGTTGTCAGATCTGCCATGGTATCCCCCTTAGGCCCCAAAACTTGCATGAATCGCCTCGGCCGCATCGCGCCCTTCGGCAACCGCAGTGACGGTCAAATCCTCGCCACCCATGCCACAATCGCCACCCGTCCAAACCTTCGCCATTGGTGTGACGTCCAGCTTTGGCCCGGCCAGCCCTTCCGGTGCGACCAACGTTTGCCCAATCGCCTTGAACACCTGATCGGCCTTCAAGGTGAAGGTGTCGGCCAGCAGCTTCAAACCCTCAGGCCCATCCTCGGTATAAGCAAACTCCACAGCGCTGACCGCACCGCCAACCCCAATCACCTCAACCGGGGCCGCGTTGCAAATAATCCGAACACCCACCTGCTGCGCATGGTCTTGCTCATGGCTTGAAGCGCTCATCTTTTCCTGAGCACGACGGTAAACGATCGTCACGTTTTGCGCGCCCAGCAATCGCGACTGAACGGCGGCATCCACCGCTGTCATCCCGCCGCCAATCACCACCACATCGCGGCCAATACCCAGCATGGATTTATCAGGTTGTTGCCGCAACTCCGCAATAAAATCAACGGCATCACGCACGCCGCGCAAATCCTCTCCGGCGGCCCGCAATGCGTTCACACCGCCAAGGCCAATGCCCAAAAACACAGCATCATAGTCAGCCCGCAACCCATCAAGCGTGACATCGCGGCCCAATTCCACACCGGTCTTCACCGTGATCCCGCCGATTTTCAGCAACCACTCCACTTCACTTTGGGCAAAGTCATGCGGGGTCTTATAACTCGCAATCCCATATTCATTCAGCCCGCCGGGTTTCGCGCGGCGGTCCATCACCACCACATCATGCCCGTGCATCGCCAAGCGGTGCGCACACGCAAGCCCCGCAGGCCCCGCCCCTACCACGGCCACCCGCTTGCCCGTCGCAGCCGCGCGGGTATAGGGGTGCACACCCTTTTCCATCACGCGGTCCGTCGCAAAACGCTGCAAACGCCCAATCTCCACCGGCTTACCCTCGGCCGCCTCGCGCACGCAGGCCTCTTCGCACAGCTGTTCTGTCGGGCAAACGCGGGCGCACATGCCGCCCATAATGTTCTGATCCCAAATGGTTTTCGCTGCGGCCTCTGCCGTACCCGTAGCGATTTGGCGAATGAACAAAGGGATATCAATGCTGGTCGGACAAGCCGTGATACACGGCGCATCATGACAAAAATAGCAGCGATCCGCCGCCACATGCGCCTCATGCGCATCAAGCACAGGATCCAGATCATCAAAATTATGGGCATAGGCCTCGGGCACAAGGCGCGCCGAAACAATACCGGGTGTCAGCGGGGTGTTGGACAAGGTTTAATCCTCCGGCTGGTGTGGTTTTCAAAAGGCTGCCACAGGCCTTTGATTTTATCAAATGGTAAATTTTCTCAACCCAAAAATTTTAACCCACTGCCCCATTCTGCAACTCGTCCTTTTCACCAAAGCTTCCCTAGCGTATAACCTTTTCACATCAGTCGGGGGCAGACACAGGATCTCTGTCATAAACACCCAAAAATACGCCAATCGAGGACGGTAATGAGCAAACAATCAACAGACGCCGATGTCGCCTTTATCAAGGCTCTGGCCGAAATTCTGAACACAAATGAACTGACCGAATTGTCGGTAAAGCGCGACTATGCCGAGGATGATAGCCTTGATGTTCGGGTCGTAAAGCAAGCCAATGTGGTCACGATGACCCAAGCGGCCCCCGCCATGCAAATGGCCGCCCCGGCACAAACGGCAGCAGCGGCACCCGCCGCCGCCGCAATCGACGATCCGGCACAACACCCCGGCGCGCTGACCTCACCTATGGTCGGCACTGCCTATATGGCGGCCGAACCGGGTGCCAAAGCCTTTGTCGCAATTGGTGACAAGGTTGCCGAAGGCGATACCGTGATGATCATCGAAGCGATGAAAACCATGAACCACATTCCCGCCACCCGCGCAGGCACGATCAAACGGATCTTGTTTGAGGATGGCAGCGCTGTCGAATACGGCGCCCCCTTGATGATCATCGAATAAGGGGCAAGGTATGTTTGACAAGATCCTAATCGCCAACCGGGGCGAAATTGCGCTTCGCGTCATTCGCGCGTGCCGTGAAATGGGGATCGCCTCAGTCGCGGTGCACTCCACCGCCGATAGTGACGCCATGCATGTACGCATGGCCGATGAAAGCATATGCATCGGCCCGGCCTCCTCGACCGACAGCTATCTGAACAAAGCCGCCATCATTTCCGCCTGTGAAATCACTGGCGCGCAAGCGGTGCACCCCGGCTATGGGTTCCTCTCGGAAAATGAGGCGTTCGCCCAAGCGCTTGAGGATCATGACATCACCTTTATCGGCCCATCAGCGGAACATATCCGCATTATGGGCGATAAAATTACCGCCAAAGAAACCGCCAAGGCGCTTGGTATCCCGGTTGTTCCGGGGTCCGAAGGGGGCGTGGCCAGCTATGAAGACGCGATTGGGGCGGCCGAAAGCATCGGCTTTCCGGTCATCATCAAGGCCACCGCCGGTGGTGGCGGACGCGGCATGAAAGTTGCCAAAAACGCCAAAGAGCTTGAGGTCGCCTTCCGCACCGCGCGGTCCGAGGCGAAAGCCGCCTTTGGCAATGATGAAGTTTACATTGAGAAATACCTGCAAAAACCGCGCCACATCGAAATTCAGGTGTTTGGCGACGGCAAAGGCAACGCAGTCCATTTGGGCGAGCGGGATTGTTCCTTGCAGCGCCGCCACCAAAAAGTATTCGAAGAGGCCCCCGGCCCCGCCATTACCCCCGAACTGCGCGCAAAAATCGGCAAGATCTGCGCCGAGGCTGTGGCCAAGATCAACTATATCGGTGCCGGCACGGTTGAGTTTTTATACGAAGACGGCGAGTTTTTCTTCATTGAGATGAACACCCGCCTGCAAGTCGAACACCCCGTGACCGAGGCTATTTTCGGCGTTGACCTTGTGCGCGAACAAATCAGGGTCGCCGCAGGGATGGGCATGTCCTTTACCCAAGACGATCTGGAAATCAACGGCCACGCGATTGAAGTACGGATCAACGCGGAAAAGCTGCCCAACTTCTCACCCTGCCCCGGTAAAGTGCGCACCTTCCACGCGCCAGGCGGCTTGGGTGTTCGGATGGACTCGGCGCTTTATGGCGGCTACTCGATCCCACCCTATTACGACAGCCTTATCGGCAAGCTGATCGTGCATGGCCGCGATAGACCCGAGGCTTTGGCTCGGTTGCGCCGCGCTTTGGGCGAGTTGATCATCGACGGAATCGACACCACCGTGCCGCTGTTCCATGCGCTTTTGGCCGAACCCGATGTCCAGAACGGCGAGTACAACATCCATTGGCTGGAAAAATGGCTCGACTCCCAATTTGGCAAGCATTAACGATTTGGGGGGCCGCCGCGCCCCCCTGTTCTTATGCCTCCCTCTCCCATGTCTGAGCGCGTAACCCCTCAACTTCTGCTTTCGGCCTATGCGGCTGGCGTGTTTCCGATGGCACAAAGTGCCGATGCGACAGGCATGCAATGGGTAGATCCGCGCCGCCGTGGCATCTTTGAATTAGACAAATTCCACATTTCACGCAGCCTTTCGCACCGAATTGCCCATTGGAATTACACTATTCGAACAAATTACGATTTCGCCGCGACTGTCACCGCCTGCGCAGACCGCCCCGAGACATGGATAAACGAAGAGATTTTTACTCTCTACCAAGCCCTGCACGCCGCTGGCTTTGCCCATAGCCTAGAGGTTTGGGAAGGTGACGATCTGGTCGGTGGTGTTTACGGCGTTACGCTTGGGGCGGCGTTTTTCGGCGAGAGCATGTTTTCGCGCCGGACTGATGCGTCCAAGGTCGCGCTGGCATGGTTAGTGCACCGATTGCGCGCAGGGGGCTTTACCTTGTTCGACACGCAGTTCATCACCCCCCACCTCGCCTCGCTGGGGGCCACAGAAATCTCACGCAGTGACTATCACACCCGGCTGAACGCGGCCTTAAAACTAACCGCCAGTTTTGACCCAAAGGACTATGCGCCGACCCCTCAGTTGGTCAGGCAGCGCAACACCCAGACGTCATAGCGCGAATGGTCCATCGCCGAAAGCGCGGGGCTGCTGGCGATCATCCAGCCCGCAAAGGCCGGTTTATCCATCAATACATCCAGAATGGTCAGATGCGCATAGGCCTCGGTAGGGGCGTCACCTTCGGGATAGCGACACTCATCCAATTGGATCGTCAGGCGCCCGTTTTGAGCCGATTGACCGCGCGACAGTTCCAAATCGCCGGTTTCCCCAGACACCTTGTCCAGCCAGCGCACCACGCCACCCGACGCACTTATGGCCGTTTCGGCTTGTATAGGCGCCGCACAAACCATCGCTAACAAAAACGCAAGGATACGGGTCATGTCATTCTTTTCCGGCGCCAGATTACTCTGGCTGCCATGCCTCATAATCCGTGCGCGCGACAGGGGCCGGGCGACGAATGGACCCTGTGGGCACATAGGCGGCGTCCGTCCCGGTCAGGTTTTCCTGATGCGGCTTTTCCCAGGCTTTATGCACCAAAGGCTTGTCGCTTGGGGTTTCGTCCCAGGTGAAATGTAGCCAGCCGTGCCAGTCGGGGGTCACGCGCGTCGCCTCAATCTCACCATTGAAAATCACCCAGCGGCGTTTGCCATTGGCGGTCTTGTAATAGATGTTGCCTTGCGCATCCTCGCCCACCTTGACGCCTTTGCGCCAAGTGAAAATCTGGGTGCTGATCGTTTGGCTGTTCCACCACGTCAACAAGCGCTTAAGGAAATACATCACAAGACTCCCGTCATCTATTAGCATAGGTTCCTACACCGGCACCTATGGCGCAAGGCGCAGGCAAGGTCCAGCCTCATCCCGCGCCCCATCTTCAAAAGAAAAGGCAGGCCAATCGGCCCGCCCCCCTATCAGCCAGCAGTAGCAGGCTCTTTTTTCTTGCGGTCAGTGTGAACCAACAAAGGCTTGGCCCCCGAATTCACCGCTTCTTCATTCACCACAACCTCTTGCACGTCATCAAGACCGGGCAACTCGAACATGGTATCCAGTAAGATGTCTTCCATGATCGACCGCAAGCCCCGCGCCCCGGTCTTCCGCTTGATCGCCCGTTTTGCAATCGCGGTCAGCGCATCGGCGGTAAAGGTCAGCTGCGTGCCTTCAATGTCGAACAACCGCTGATATTGTTTGACCAACGCGTTCTTGGGCTGCGTCAAAATCGTGATCAACGCGGCCTCATCCAGATCGGTCAGCGTGGCCAGAACCGGCAAGCGCCCCACAAATTCCGGGATAAGCCCGAATTTCAACAGATCTTCCGGCTCCAACTCTTGGAACATCTCGCCCACGCCGCGCGCATCGGGGTCTTTGACCTCGGCACCAAAGCCGATACCCGACCCTTTGTTGCGCTGCGCGATGATCTTTTCCAGCCCCGCAAACGCCCCGCCACAAATGAACAGGATGTTCGTGGTATCCACTTGAAGGAATTCCTGCTGTGGATGCTTGCGCCCGCCTTGCGGCGGCACAGATGCCACGGTACCTTCCATAATCTTCAAAAGCGCTTGCTGCACGCCTTCACCCGATACATCGCGGGTAATCGACGGGTTGTCTGATTTGCGCGTAATTTTATCGACTTCGTCAATATAGACAATGCCGCGCTGCGCCCGCTCAACGTTATACTCAGACGCTTGCAGCAGTTTCAGGATGATGTTTTCCACATCCTCGCCCACATAACCTGCCTCGGTCAGTGTCGTCGCATCGGCCATCGTAAATGGCACATCCAAAATCCGTGCCAGCGTTTGCGCCAGCAAGGTTTTGCCGCAGCCCGTCGGGCCAATCAGCAAAATGTTGGATTTCGCCAGTTCAATATCCGACTTTGACGAATGATTCAGACGTTTATAGTGGTTGTGCACCGCCACCGC
>Ga0213861_10004117_pt1 | contig 11916 bp, 8 predicted proteins | sample PICome_4_FD_160110 | JGI IMG/M metagenome (GOLD analysis project Ga0213861, IMG submission 160110) | Coastal seawater microbial communities near Pivers Island, North Carolina, United States - PICO131 | ecosystem: Environmental > Aquatic > Marine > Coastal | place: USA: North Carolina | collected...
GGTTGAAACTGCTGCAAAATGTTTGGCAACGCAATTTTTGCCAAGCTTATTAATTAACCAGTTTTTAATTGTATTTGCATTAGAAAGAGTTTCTTGGGTAGTAAATGTTTTGGAAACAACAATAAACAATGTGGTTTCAGGGTTTAATTTTTTAATCACCTCTAAAACATGGTCTCCATCAACATTTGAAACGAAATGTGTTTTAAGATTAGTTGAGTAATATTTTAGTGCCTCGACTATCATTACAGGCCCAAGGTCCGAACCTCCAATTCCAATATTCACTATATCGGTAAATTTTTTATTGGTAGAACCTTTTAATTTTCCAGAAAGAACGTTATTAGTGAAGTCCTTTATTTTTTCTCTAGTTTTTTTCAAAGAGGGAATAATATTCACCCCATCCAGTTCAATTTCAGAATTTTTTATAGATCTGACAGCAGTATGCAAAACTGCTCTATTTTCAGTTTCATTAATTACTTGCCCACAGAACTGTTTAGAAATAGCATCATTTAACTCACATTCTTCTGCTAGCTGAAGGAGCAAGTCTAATGTGGTATCGTCAATTATATTTTTTGAGAGGTCTAGATTAAAATCTTCCCAAGAAATATTAAAGTTATCTGGATTATTTCTTTCCTCAAGAAGAGATTTTATCTTTTTGTTTTTAATTTCATCGAAATGAGCATTAAGTTTTTTCCAAGATTTAGTTTGTGTTGGATTTATTTTTTTTAAAGTCATTTAGATAAATCTTTTATGATTTTGTTGCAAAGGTAACATTTGATTTGATAGCATCTAGCTGTTTTTTGATAGGATCCATGTGAATCATATAACGCTCTTTTAATTCCTTAGAAATAGGTTTTGCTTCAGGTAGCTTTTGTTTTAAGGGATCAACTTGTCTACCATTTTTCCAAAATCTATAACAAACGTGAGGCCCAGAGGTGTTTCCAGTCATTCCTACCGTACCAATGTAATCGCCTTGTTTTACAAATTGCCCTACTTTAACGCCTCTTTTATCCATGTGAAGATATTGAGTTGAATAAGTCCCATTATGCTTTATTTTGACATAATTACCATTAGATCGTGTATAGCTTGATTTTGTTACCGTTCCACTAGCAGTTGCTCTGATTGGAGTTCCAACAGCAGCAGCAAAATCGGTACCTTTATGAGGTCTAATTCTATATCCATAGTATGCAATTCTTCTTTTTAGATTATATCTAGAAGACACTCTACTGAACTGAACAGGGGATCTTAAAAAGGCTCTTCTTAAATTTTTCCCATTTTCATCAAAATATTCAACAATTCCTCTTTTTGGGTCAGTCTCAAATTCAATGGCGTAAAAAGGTTTACCACGATGTTCAAAAAAAGCGGAATGAATTCTATTAAGCCCCACATAAATAGAATCATCAATATATTTTGCAGAATAAATAATTTTAAAATTATCTCCTTTCTCCAGCCTAAAAAAATCAATAGTCCAAGCATATATTTCAGAAAGTTCATTTGAAAGTAGTGGTGAAAGCTTTTGTTTTTCCATTGTCTCGGACAATGAACTAGTGATAATACCCTCAGCTTCAAATTCTTTTATTTTTACAGCCTTTGATTTTTTTTCTGCCCAAAGCGAGTCGGTGAGGGAAACAACTACATAATCGATTTTATTAGGCTGATAAATAAACACCAGAGGCGTTTTCAAAGAATCTTTTGAAGAAAGAATAGTATAGGGTTTGCCAATATTTATTTTTCTAATATCATATACCTTTTTTACCTTTTGAACTATATTATAAATTTGAGGATAATAAAGATTATTTCTTTCTAATATTGAACCAAAAGAATCACCATTTTTTACTTTACTTTTTTTTACATTATAATTGTTTAAAGTGTATCCAAATTCAGTAATAATTTTTTCTTCTACCTTTTTTTGAACTTCTTTTTTTTCTGCTTTTGAGCATGAAATAAGAAATAAAGAAATAAGAAATAAAGAAAGTATTCTATTCATTAATATTAACTTTAAAAGGGTGTTTTAAGCCTCTGAACTCTTCAAGATCTGCCTCAATTGATCCTATTCTAAGTCCAGCTTCAATTTTTATTGGCAGTTTATTCTTGTCGTTACTGACCCATAGAGTCAAGCTTTCACTATCACTGAAAACTCTTCCTGATTCTATGTAAGGTCTAAATTTTAAACAATTAATTTCGCCAAATTTAGTCTTAATATTCTCATACCCTAAAAACTTCATTTTAAAAGGATAATTTTCAGCATCAAAAAAAATAGTTATTCTTATAAAGTCATTAATTTTTAAACTTTTTACATCAAAATGATTTCTAAGAAAATAAAATGTTGAAATTAAATCCTGAACATTTTTTTCAATATCAACAGTGCTTAATTTGGAGTTTTTAATATCATTTACTTTTGCAAGATTATTATTGTAATCGTAAAGTATTTCAACGTTTTTAGTATAGCCTCCTTCGTATATGTTTCGAGTTGATTTTAAGGGTTTGACTAACGATTGATCAAAATAGGTCTCGTAAATATCCTCAACTTTAAAAAAAAATCTTGCGATCCCAGTAGTTCTTCCAATAGCGGTTGCCTTATAAATTTTTAGATCGTCTAAAATTTCTTCTTTTAAATCTAAAGTAGCGTAACTAGCATTAAAAATACCATAATGAATTCTAAATTTTAAAGACTCTCCGGCTTGGAAAGCATCGTAAGATTTACTTACAAAAGGAGCACTAACACCAGTGTAGTTTTGAGCATTGAGTTGAAAACAGATAGATAAAGTAAACAATAAAAAAGCTTTCTTCAGACTCATTAAGTGCTAAAATAATAAATACTAACTTCTTGAATTTAAAAAATCTCTTAATTTTTTAGTTTTACTTTTCCCAATTTCAGCTATTAACAAATCATCTGGGGTTTTGCTAATTATTTTTAAAGATTTAAACTTTTTTAAAAGTTTAACTTTAGTTTTTTCTCCTAATCCTGGAATGGAATCAAATGATGAATTTAGAGCCTGTTTACTTCTCTTATTCCTGTGAAAAGTAATTGCAAAACGGTGAGCTTCATTTCTCATCAGTTGAATTACTTTTAATGTTTCAGATTTTTTGTTCAGGTAAAGTGGAATGGGGTCATTTGGATAAAAAATTTCTTCCAACCTTTTAGCAATTCCAAGAATTGCGATCGTTTTTTCGAGGTTTAATTTTTTTAACGCTTTAATTGATGAGCTAAGTTGACCTTTTCCTCCATCAATTACAATTAAATCGGGTAAATTGGAGTTTTCATCTAACATCCTTTTATACCTGCGATAAACGACCTCTTCCATAGAAGCATAATCATCTGGACCCTCAACAGTTTTTATATTAAACAATCTGTAATCTTTTTTAGAGGGTTTAGCGTTCTTAAATACTATACAAGACGCAACTGGATTTGAACCTTGAATATTAGAATTATCGAAACACTCAATATGAGCAGGATTAGAATTTAATCTTAGATCCGTTTTCATTTGAGCAAGTATTCTGTTCGAATGTCTTTCTGGATCAACAATCTGAATTTTCTTAAGTTTCTCAAGTTTAAATTGAGAAGTATTTCTTAGGGATAAGTCAAGAAGTTTTTTCTTATCCCCTGCTTTTGGAACAATAAATTTGATATCTAAAATATTTTCAAAAGCTATATTAGAAATAATAGTTTTATTTTCAGATTGAAATTTTTCTCTTAGGTTAATTATAGAAATTAATAGTAATTCATTATCAGGTTCATCTAACTTTTTTTTGATTTCTATATTGTGAAATCTTATGACCCTCCCATAAGCTACCTGTAAATAATTTACGTAAGCATGAGTTTGGTCTGAAATTATACTAAATACATCAATATTATTGAGCTTGGAACTTACAACAGTTGATCTAAACTGATAATTTTCTAATAGCTGTATTTTTTCTTTAACTTTTTGAGCATTTTCAAACTCTAATTTCTTAGAAAATTCATTCATTCTAATCTTAAGCTTTTCTTTAGAAGGAGATAATTTACCCTTTAGAATTTCTCGAACAAACTTTATATTATTTTCATATTCATTTTCTGAAATCAATATTTCATTTGAATCAATAATATCACCTTTATGAAACCCAAGAATTAAAGTATTTCCAGATTTCTTTAAAATTCGAAGCGATAGCTTCTCCTCGACTGAGTTTATTTGTTTTTCAGAAAGGTTGTAATTGCTAATTCTTAAAGGATATAAGTTATTTATAAGGTCTAATAAAATATTAATCGTTTTATAGTTTGTATAAGGCCCATAATATTCTGATCCATCTTTAACTATTTTTCTGGTAAATAAAACTCTAGGGAATCGTTCCTTTTTAATACAAATCCATGGATAAGTTTTGTCATCTCTTAATAAGATATTGTATTTAGGTTGATATTTTTTTATAAGAGAGTTTTCTAAAAGAAGAGCATCAGATTCAGTACTAACAATAACGTGTTTAATCTCACAAATATTTTTTACGAGATTTTTTGTCTTCCTTGACGTAATTGTTTTTCTAAAATAAGACGAGACTCTTTTTTTTAAATTTTTTGCTTTTCCAATGTAAATGATAGCATTGTCTTTATTCAAAAATTGATAAACGCCAGGTTTAGCAGGCATAGTGGTAAGTTCAATTTTTAGAGAAGGGCTAATCACAATTCTAAATTAATTCTTTTTAAATTTGTATAAAAAATATAATATGGAAATGTTTTGGGGGGTTGTTATTTGTGATTTGACGTTTATTGCTGTTGCATACATTACCAACGAAAATAATGCTGATATGTTACTTGCGGGATACAATACCATGTCTAAAAAAGAAAAAGAATCTTTTGATTTGAAAAATTATTTAATTTTTTTTAAAAACTTTTTTATTAAGCTAACTCTCTACAGTACCATAATTTTTTTGATGCTTTTCGTAGCTTTTGATGAAATTACAGCATTTATAGGATACTTAGTTTCAGTTCTTGTCCCTATGCCCTTCTTCATATATAAAGGGCTTTATAAATTTAAAATTAAAAAATAGTGTTTAAGCAAGAATTAAGAAGCCTTTATAAATCTAAAAGGAATTCCTTGACTAGCAACGAAGTTGAAGCTCTAAGCTTAACTATAGCCAATAATGTTTTGGGATTAGAAATATGGGATTACGATAATTATCATATTTTTTTTCCAATTGAAAAAAATAATGAAATTGATACTAAATTAATTATTCAAGCTATTCAAGGTAAAGACAAGAATGTTATTCTCCCTAAATTAAATTTAGCAAAAAAGACACTTTTAAATTTTCTTTTGACCGATTCAACTTTGTTAAAACAAAATGAGCTTGGAATAGTAGAGCCTCAGTCAGGAATTTTAATTGATGACTCTCAAATTGAAGTTGTTTTTGTCCCATTATTATCTTTTGATAAAAAAGGACATAGAGTTGGGTATGGTGGAGGCTATTACGATCGATTTTTAATAAAATGCAAACCAAGCAGTATAAAAATTGGGGTTTCTTTTTTTGATCCAGTAAAGGAAATATTGGATATAGACGGAACTGATGTAAGGTTAAATTTTTGTGTTACACCCAAAAAAGTTTACGAATTTTCAGGATAGATTTTTCTATTAAAAACTAGCATTATTCCAACACCAATAGAAATTGCACTATCAGCAATATTAAAAACAGGTTCAAAAAAAGTAAAACTTTCTCCTCCAAAGTAGGGAATCCAGTGGGGCCATTCCCAAGAAAACATCGGGAACTGAAGCATGTCAACTACATGACCATAAAAGAAAGATTCATATCCATTCCCAGGGCTAAATTGCGCTATATTATAATAACTGTTAGTGAATAAATAACCATAAAAAACAGAATCTATAATATTTCCAATAGCTCCGGCAAGTATTAGCGATAGACTTATTACTAAAAGTTTATTAGCATTTTGTTTGATACTATTGTAAAGCCAGTAAAAAATAAAAGTAACGGCAACCATTCTAAAAAGAGTTAAAAATAGTTTTCCGTTTCTTTCAGAGATGAAAGGGATAAAATCATTAATTGTTGCTCCCCAAGCCATTCCTTTATTTTCAATAAATAAAAGTTTAAACCAACCTAAGTCGAATAAAGGAAGTTCTCCGTAGAGTGTTAAAGGAAAATTTAATTTAATGTATATTTTAGAAACTTGATCAACAACTAAAATTAAAAAAACAATAAGTAAAGATTTTTTTAAAGTCATAGCCGCAGAGTTGAATAAAGAGATGAATTATTTTTGCATATTCTTAGCCTCAATACTTAGTGTGGCATGAGGAACAAGCTCCAATCTTTTTTTATTTATCAGTTTCCCAGTTACTCTACAAACACCATAGGTTTTATTTTCAATTCTAATCAGTGCACCTTGCAAGTCTCTAATAAATTTTTCTTGTCTAATAGCAAGTTGTGTATTCGCTTCTTTGGACATGGTTTGTGAACCTTCCTCAAAAGCTTTAAAAGTTGGAGAGGTATCTTCAGTGCCATTATTTCCATCGTTCATATATGCACTTTTAATTAACGCTAAGTCGTTTTGAGCCTTTTGTATTTTTTCTTCTATTAAAGATTTAAAATGTTTTAAGTCTTTGTCTGAATATCTTGTAATTTCCATAACTATTCAATTTTAGTTAAATGTAATTTAGAATTTATATTGTCAAATTTAATTTCAATACCATTATCTAAAGAGTCTGAAAACTCGAGTTTTTCTGCTAGAGTTTCACTCAAAATATAATTTTGGTTTTCAAAAATAGCTTTTTCAAGTATAATATCCTTCTGAATTTTTAAATAAATTTTGTCAGTTACCTGAAGACCAGTGTCTTTTCTCAAGTTTTGAATTTTATTAATTAGTTCTCGGCAAATACCTTCATTAATTAGCTTTTGATCTAACTTTATATCAAGGGCTACTGTAATTCCTTTTTCAGATGCTACAAGCCAGCCATCTATGTCTTCAGAAATAATCTCCAAGTCGATTGCTTCCAGAGCTATTACTTCCTCGTCTAGCTTTATAGAAACGGATTGATTATTTTCAATTTTATTAATCTCACTTTCGCTGAGATTTTTAATTTTTTCAACAGCTTTTGAAAGTTTTTTCCCAAGTTTAGGGCCAAGTGTTTTAAAATTTGGCTTAACTTTTTTTATCAATATTCCAGATGAATTGCTAATTAATTCAACCTCTTTAATATTAACCTCTGATTTAATTAAATCAGAAATTTCAACAATTTCTTTTTTCTCTAAATCGTTTAAGTAGGGGATCATAATTTTAGAAAGCGGCTGTCTTACTTTAATCTTCTCTTTCTTTCTTAATGATAGTGCTAAAGAGCAAATTGTTTGTGCTTTTCTAATTTTTTGCTGTAAACTAGGATTAATATTCGACTCATTATAGGCAGGGAAATTTTCGTGATGGACAGAATCAAGTACGTCTTTACCAGTGCAATTAACTAAGTCTTTGTAAAGTCTATCCATGAAAAAAGGTGCAATTGGAGATGATATTATGGCAATATCTTTTAAGCATTTGTAAAGAGTTTGATAAGCACTTATTTTATCTTGACTATATGACCCCTTCCAGAATCTTCTTCTAGATAATCTTACATACCAGTTACTTAAATAGAGTTGAACAAAATCTGAAATAGCCCTAGCTGCTTTTGTTGGCTCATAGTTGGAGTAATGACCATCAACCTCAGAAATTAATGAATTGAGTTCTGAAATTATCCATCTATCAAGCTCAGGCCTTTCATTTAAAGAAAGCTCTTTTTCATCAAAAATAAAATTATCAATGTTTGCATATAGAGCAAAGAAAGAATAGACATTGTATAGGGTTCCAAAAAACTTTCGCTTACTTTCTTCAATACCTTCAATATCAAATTTTAGATTATCCCAAGGATTTGCATTACTGATCATATACCACCTAGTTGCATCTGGTCCAAATTCTGAAATAGTTTCAAATGGATCTACAGCATTACCTAGTCTTTTGGACATTTTTTGTCCATTTTTATCCAAAACTAGACCATTAGATATAACGTTTTTATAAGCGATTGAATCAAAGACAGTGGAAGCAATTGCATGAAGAGTGTAAAACCAACCTCTAGTTTGATCAACTCCTTCTGCAATATAATCTGCAGGAAAAGCTTCACCATTTTCAATTTTAGATTTATTTTCAAAAGGATAATGCCATTGAGCATAGGGCATAGATCCAGAATCAAACCAAACATCTATCAAATCAGATTCTCTAAACATTTTTTTCCCAGATGCAGAACACAGAACAATATTATCAACAATATTTTTATGTAAATCAATTTTATTATAATTTAAATCACTCATGTCATTTGGGTCAAAGCCATCAAATGGGTCTTTTTGCATAAAGCCCTTAGAAAGAGATTTTTTAATTTCATTTTTTAGTTCCAACATTGATCCAATAACGATTGTTTCTTTTGAGTCAGATGATTTCCAAATTGGAAGAGGGATTCCCCAGAATCTAGATCTAGACAGGTTCCAATCATTAGCATTAGCTAGCCAATTTCCAAATCTTCCCTCTCCAGTAGATTTTGGTTTCCAATTAATTGTTTTATTAAGCTCTACTAGCCTTTCTTTTTTATCGGTTACTTTTATAAACCAAGAATCTAAAGGGTAGTATAAAATTGGTTTATCAGTTCTCCAGCAATTTGGATAACTATGGACATATTTCTCAACTTTAAAAGCTCTATTTTGTTCTTTTAGTCTAATTGCAATTTCAACATCTACAGATTTTTGAGGAATGTCATTATCATCATAATACTCGTTTTTAACAAACTTTCCTCCTAAAGATCCGAGCTCTTTTCTAAATTTTCCTTGTAAATCAACAAGAGGAACTAATTGTTTGTCTTCATCTTCAATCAATAATGCAGGAATTGGTGGGTTGGCCAACTTTGCGACTTTAGCATCATCAGCTCCAAAAGTTGGAGCAGTATGAACAATCCCAGTTCCATCTTCAGTGGTTACAAAATCTCCTTCAATGACTCTAAAGGCATCATTTGGATTATCGTTGGGTAAAGGAGCTTCGTCCCAAAGTTGTTCATACCTGATGTTAAGAAGATCTTTTCCATAAAAATTTTCTTGCACTAGGTATGGAATTTTTTTGTCTTTACTAGAATCAAATATTAAATCATCATCACTATTTACCTTAGTGTAATTGCCTCCAAAAACTTTAGAAATAAGATCGCTAGCCATTATGACATTGATGAATTTGAAAGTATACTGGTTGTAAGTTGAGATTACGCTGTAGTCAATTTTAGGGCCAACTGTTAGTGCAGTATTTGAGGGGAGTGTCCATGGTGTTGTAGTCCAGGCTAATATAAAAAGACTTTCATATTTTTTTAAAAAATCTGGGAGGGAGTTTTTAATAGCTTTAAACTGAGCAGTAACGGTTGTATCACTAACATCTTGATAGGTTCCAGGCTGGTTTAGCTCATGTGAACTTAAGCCGGTCCCCGCTTTTGGAGAGTAAGGCTGAATAGTATAACCTTTATAGATAAGGTTTTTATTATATAATTCTTTTAGAAGCCACCAAACTGATTCAATATATTTAGATTCATAAGTTATGTAAGGGTTACTCATGTCTACCCAGTAACCCATTTTTTTAGTTAGATCATTCCAAACATCAGTATACTTCATGACAGCTTTTTTACAAGCCTTATTATAATCTTCAACAGATATTTTTGTTCCTATATCCTCTTTTGTAATACGTAGATCTTTTTCTACACTTAGCTCAATTGGAAGGCCATGCGTATCCCATCCTGCTTTTCTTTCAACTTGAAATCCCTTTAAGGTTTTAAATCTGCAAAAAATATCTTTGATGCTTCTAGCCATAACATGGTGAATACCAGGCATTCCGTTAGCAGATGGAGGGCCTTCGTAAAAAATAAATTTTGGAGCATCTCTCCTAATACTAATGCTTTTTTCAAAAGACTTATTCTTTTCCCAGTCGCTAAGTACTTCATCCGCAACTTTCGATAAATCCAAGCCTTTATATTCTTTAAACGCCATTTTTATTATATCAGATTTTGATAAAAGCGAAAGTAACTATTTTAGATCAAATTTTATGACTTAAAACAGATAACTTAAAACAATATTTAAGTTTCGGCCTGGAGCAGATATCCCAGATGCAAATTCTCTATAATGAACATCTAGTAGATTATCTAAAATTATTACAGTTTTAAGCCTTTTTGAAAAAGAGTAAGAAGAGGAAAGTTTTAATACACTCCATGAAGGCATTCCATAATAATAAATTTCCCCATTTTTACTTAATATAGGTGTTTCTTCAAGCCCGTCTTCACCTCCAATACTGTAATCTTCTGGAGCTTTGGATTCGGAAAATCTAAAAGAGAATTGAGTTTCAAGTTTATTCAAATTTAACTTCAATAGTAGGTTGCCAAAGAGAGGAGAAATTGAAGGTATTGGATGGTTGTAATCCGTATTTCTTCCTTCAGTATATGTCAAATTTCCTTTGACAAGTAAGTTTTTGGACAAAGAAGTTTTAAAATCAAACGTGGCTCCATAAATATATGCACTGCCTTTATTTATGTTAGCCATTGTAATGACCTCTTCCGAATTGAAAATAATTGTTTTATAATCATCGGAAGATTGATCAGTTTTAATTTCGTAGAAATCTCTAGAAATATGTTTTGAAATATGTGTGTAATAAGCGTTTATCGAAAATCCACTTAATTTATTTTTGGAATATTTTGATATACCAATTTCAGAGTTATACGCATATTCAGGTTTTAAATGTGGATTGGGAACTGTAAGAATTCCACTTTTTTCCCTAATTTTTCCAATATCGTCAATGTTAGGTGATCGAAAACCACTAGAAAAATTTCCATTTATTTTCCAGTTTTTTGTGGTTCTATACACGAATCCAATACTAGTGGTAAGGGAAGAGTTATTTGAAGATACATCGCTAAGGTTTGATTGAACAATCTCTTTGTTATTCCACTTAGCTTTAAGTTGGGTATTTGTGTATCTCATACCTAGGTTTACATTGGATTTTTTAGAAATATCTTTTCTGTACTCATAGTATGTCGCAATTGATCCATAATATCCTTGTTGACTTGGATATCGAGTTGGAGCATCGTAAGATTTATTATCTTCAATTAATCTAGAGGAGGAATCTAAAACAAATTTTTGTAAATAAGCTGTTGATGAAATATCGTTAAACACATATTCAAATCCATAAGCCCAAGAAGAATTATCAGATGAATTTTTAAATAAATCGAAATTAATGGAAAATACATCTAGTGATTCAATTTGATTTAAACTTTCAAGATCTTGAAATTTTCTGTAATGTCGTGATTCCCCAATTTTCTGATAGGCTAAAAGAAGTTTTCTTTTATCACTAAAACTATTTTTTTTTGAAAAATTAAGATGAGATGAAATCATTGTTCTTTTCTGAGGTCCATAACTCCATTTGGAGTATTTATAATTCCCATTTTTTAATTCATTTAACTTATCAAATCGATGTATGTCAGATGATTTTGAGTTTTGAAAATTTAAAATAAGACTAGAGAAATCAGATATCTTAAAATTTAGTTTTTGTAAAAAATCGTATTGATTATAAGAAGTGTGTTTTTGTATATTAGGATTTGGGTTTGTAATAAAAGAATTATTATACTTTTCTGGATTAAGGAAATGATAGTCAAGACCCCACGACTCAAAACCATGATTTCTATTTTTACCCATTATAATATCCCCGAATTTTGAAAAAGAAAAATTGGTGTAGCTAGCCCATTTTTTTTGACTATACTCAATATCAAAATTTTGTACAATATTTTTAATACGAGGGTTATAAGATGAAACGCCAGTGAAATTCCATTCTTTTGAATTATTTATTTTAGGTGTTTTTGTGTAATAATGAACTACTCCTCCAAGCGCATCAGACCCATAGCCTACCGACGA
>Ga0213861_10004121_pt1 | contig 11914 bp, 10 predicted proteins | sample PICome_4_FD_160110 | JGI IMG/M metagenome (GOLD analysis project Ga0213861, IMG submission 160110) | Coastal seawater microbial communities near Pivers Island, North Carolina, United States - PICO131 | ecosystem: Environmental > Aquatic > Marine > Coastal | place: USA: North Carolina...
GCGATGTCGACGGACAAGAGCTCGGCCGCTTTGCGGGTGAGAGGTTCGCGCAGGACAGTGCCAAGGGCGCCACAGGCCCCGGTAAGGACGATCTTTTGCATCGCGTGCTCCTAATTCAGATGACGGCCCGTTCAATCAACGGCCTATTGTCGAGGATACGGGCAAAGCCCAGGGGAGACAGGTCAAGGCTGCGGTAGGCGCCATAGACGATGAGCTCTGACAGCCCCCGACCAACTGCAGGGGATTGTTGCAGGCCGTGGCCGGAAAAGCCATTGGCAAACAAAAGGTTGGAAACTTCTGGATGGGCGCCCAGAATAGCGTTCTGATCCAGGGTGTTATAGGCATAGTGACCAACCCAGGAATTGCGCAGGCGGACACGCTCGAACGCAGGAATGCGGGTGGCGACAGCCGGCCAGACCTTATCCTCCCACAGGCTGTGATCCATCGTGAAGTCGGTCGGATCCACGGCAGGGTCCTCATGCGGAGGGCAGCCCGCCATGTACCACTGACCGTCCGAGCGGACATGAACGCCGGAAGGGTCAATCGTCAAAGGCAGGTCGCGGGGCAACCGGTCTTCAGCCTCAAAGACAAAGGTAAAGCGGCGGCGCGGCTCGACCGGCAAGGACAGGCCCGCCATCTTGGCCACCTGCGCGGCCCTTGGGCCCGCGGCGTTGACGACCTGGCCCGCTGCGATCTCGGTCCCGTCGCCTAGGACGACATGGGTCGCTCTGTCCCCTGTTTGACGCAGGCCCGCGACGGTGGCTTGCACATATTCAACGCCTCGCTTGCGGGACATTCGGCGCAGCCAGTCGAACATGGTGCCCCCATCGAAGTAACCTTCGTCGATCGGGTTGTGAGAGCCTGCAACGATATCGTCGAGGGCATAAAAGGGATATTCCTGCCCGATCTGCTCGGGCGTCATCATCCGGGTTCCGGCCCCAAGGCTGGATTGCAGCCGTTGGTTGGCCGCCAGGACCTCGGCAAAGGAGGGGGTGTCGGCAAGGTAGAGGTAGCCAAAATCCTGCAAGAGGATCGCGGGCGCCTCGGGGTCTTCCATTGCATCCTGAAACTGGCGGATGAATTCGACGCCGAACTGGGAGATGCGGATGTTGATCTCGGACCCGAACTGCTGACGGATGCAAGAGTTGGTATGGGTGGTGGAGGCGTACTCGAAACTCAAATCCCGGTCGAGCACCAGGATACGGCCCTGAAAATCGGGGTTCCTGGCGGTCCACCAGGCGATAGAAGACCCGATCATCGCCCCGCCGATGATGACGAGGTCGTAGGCAGTGTGGGTCGGTCGGTTTGGGTGTGCCATGCTGCGTCCTGTCTTTGACGGGACGCTAGATCGGACGCCGGGCGAAGGGAAGGTGGGTCAAGACCCACCTTACGCAATCAGTTGCAACTAGGCCGCTTCTGTCGCCTCTGACACCTGCAGGCCCAGACTGCCGGCATGTTCCAGATAGACATAGCCACTGCCGGGCAGGGCCAGGTCCGTCCCGGTCAATTCGGCGGCATGAGGGCCAACCGGGGTCGCCGGGGCCGACAGGCACAGCGCCACGGGGTTCGGTGATAGGTTGAACACACAGGTCAGCGATTGGCCCTCGTTGGTCCGGGTGAAGGCCAGTATCGGCTCTGGCAGGTCAATGAAGATCGTCTTGCCCAGCGTGAGTTCGGGACGGGCTTTGCGAAAGGCAATGATCTGGCGGTAGAAATGCAGGACAGAGTCATTGCTGGCCTCTTGTCCATCAACAGCATTGGCCGCCTGTTCCGGCTTGACCGGCAACCAGGGGGTGCCCGTGCTAAACCCCGCATTGGGGGCGTCACGTTCCCAGACCATCGGGGTGCGGCAACCGTCCCGGCCTTTGACCTCGGGCCAGAAACGCAGGGCAGGCGGGTCGGTCAGTTCGTGAAACTCCATCACTGTTTCGGTCTGTCCAAGTTCCTCGCCCTGATAGATGCCCAGGGTGCCCTCAAAAGACATCAGCATGGCCGCGGCCTGTCGGGCAACGGCATCGACTGAGGTGCCATGCGCCGCCCAGCGGGTCGGGTGGCGGGGGACGTCGTGGTTCGAAAAGGACCACTTGGGGTGGCCATCGGGCGCCCCGCGCTGAAACCCTTCGATACAGCGGCGGAAATGGTCAGCCGAAAAGTCGGGGCCGAGCATGGCAAAGGAATAGCACATGTGCAGGCGATGCTCGCCCCGGGTGTATTCGGCCATGATCTCGATGGCGCGGTCGCCCATCTCGCCGACTTCGCCGACCATCATGATGTCGTCATACTGATCGGTCAGGCGGCGCAAACGTTCAAGAAAGCCAATGTTTTCAGGGCGGGTTTTGTTGTAGATGTTTTTCTGCATGCCATAGAGATCGGTTGCCATGACATAATGGCCTCCGCTCGCTGGCGGGTTGGACCGCAGTTCCTGATCGTGGAAAAAGTAGTTGACGGTATCCAGGCGAAACCCGTCGAGACCCCGGTCCAGCCAGAACTTGCAGGTCTCAAGGATAGCGTCCACCACGGCTGGGCAGTGATAGTTCAGGTCTGGTTGCGAGCCGAGGAAGTTGTGCAGGTAATACTGACCGCGACGGGGATCAAACTCCCACGCCGGTCCACCAAAATGGCTGTGCCAGTTCGTCGGGGGGGATCCGTCGGGCAGGGGATTGGCCCAGACATACCAGTCAGCGCGGGGGTTGTCCCGGCTTGACCGGCTTTCCTCGAACCACGGGTGCTTGTCCGAGGTATGGGACAAGACCTGGTCGGTGATCACCTTCAGGCCAAGGTCGTGGGCGGTCGCGATCATTTCGTCGAAATCGGCCAATGTGCCGAACAGCGGATCAATGTCGGTGTAGTCCGACACGTCATAGCCCATGTCGCGCTGCGGCGAGGTAAAGATCGGCGACAGCCAGATGCAATCCACCCCCAACGAGGCCACATGCGGCAAGCGCCGGGTAATGCCCTTGAGGTCGCCCACCCCGTCACCGGTCGAATCCTGAAAGGACCGGGGGTAGATCTGGTAGATCACGGCATCTCGCCACCATTCGCGCATGGACATCCCCTTCGGACACAACTGCAGTCTCTTGATTCGTCGGCAGACATAACAAGGCAGGCATCCAGTTTCAAAACGTTTTGAATTTCGGCTGGACGTATTCCATGGGTTCATGCCAGCGGCGTTGATCTATGGTGCAAAGGCAAGTACGTCAAAGCCGTAAACGATTTGAAAATAGGCAGAGGACGACATCGGTTTGGCGACGCTCAAGGACATCGGGGCCGAACTTGGTCTTTCGGTGGCAACCGTCAGCCGGGCGCTGAACGGGTTTCCCGAGGTCAACGCAAAGACCCGCGAAAAGGTCCGCCAGACGGCCGAGCTGTTGGGATACAGACCCAATCGTGTCGCCCAAAGGCTCGTCACCGGGCGGTCGGGAATGGTGGGCATGATCGTCAAGCTCAATCCCGACATGAGCTCTGACCAGACCTTTTTTGAGGTGGTCGCGGGCCTCTCTGCCGCCTTGGCGGCGCGGGACACCGACCTTGTGCTGGCGGTGGATCAGGGGACTGATCCGGTGGCAGCCTATGCCCGGATGCTGGAACGGGACATTCTGGACGGCTTTATCCTGAACGCCCCGGTACCGGATGATCCCCGCGTGGCCTTCCTTCAATCCCGCAACATCCCCTTCGTGATGCATGGCACGACCGGTGACGCGGCCGACTACCCTTTCTTTGCCATCGGCAACCATGCTGTCAGCCGTGACGCGGTGAACCTGCTCACTGCATTGGGGCACAGGCGGATCGCACTCCTGAACGGGGAACATCGCTATGCCTTCGCCCGAGACCGGGCCGAAGGGTTCCGGCAAGCGATGCCCGTTTCGGTGCCAGACCATTTCATGGCCGGTCACCCCCAATCAGAACCGGCGGGCTACGCCCAGGCGCTGACCTGGCTGTCAGGGCAGCAGGGCCCAAGGCCGACTGCAATCCTGTGTAGTGCGACGCCTCAGGCCGCCGGCGTCTACCGGGCCGCCAAGGACCTCAGCATCCGGATCCCCCAGGACGTGTCGGTGGTCGCCCATGACGACGGATTTCCACAAATGCCCGCAACCGGCTTCGCGCCCCCGCTTACGGTCACCCAGGCACCCTTCCGCGACGCCTGTGAGCCCCTGGCAGCGGCCCTTTTGGGTCATATCGAGGGAAGGCCGGCCCGGGACCTGCAAACAACGCTGCGCGCAGACCTCGTCCTGCGCAATTCGACCGGTCCAGTGCCGCACGACCAAAAGATGGCCTGGCCCATTTCCCAAAGCTGACAGCTTTTTCTTGCCAAAAATATTCCCGCCGGAGGCAACCTGACGGGATCGCCGCAAGGCGATCGCGGAGGTATGACCTTGCGCCGCAGGCGCACCTTCAGGTCACTGAAACCCGATCACCGCGCGCCCCAGGTATCGGACAGGCGGTAGCCTTCGGGCCAGGGGTCGTCGGGGTCCAGCATGTGCTGGTGGGTTCCCGTTATCCAGGCGCGGCCCGAGATGTCGGGCAGGATCGCGGGTGTTCCGGCAAGGGTGGTTGTCCCGGCGATCCGTCCGGTAAAGCTCGATCCGATGATCGAGCGGGCCTCAAGTGTCTGCCCCTCGCTCATAAGGCCTTGTGCGTGCAACAGCGCCATCCGGGCAGAGACGGCTGTGCCGGTTGGGGACCGGTCAACCTTTCCCGGCCGGATCGCCACGGCAGAGGCAGCGGCAAATCCGGTGGCGGTCTCTTCCAGGGGACCTGCGAAAAGGCAGAACGAGATGTGATCCCAATCCGGCAATGTCGGATGCGCAAAGCCCAGCTGCTCCTGTGCTGCCGCCGTGATCCTCACGCCCAAACACGCGATGTCATGCGCCTCGTCGGGGCCAAGGGACAGTCCAAGCGCCCGCGCCGGGATGACCACGAAACTGTCGCCGCCAAAGGCGGTGTCGACAGCGAGCGACCCAAGGCCGGGCACCTCCAGCGGGGCAGACTGGCGCAGGGCAAAGGATGGCAGGTTGCGCACCGTGATCCGTTCGGCCTTACCGTTTCGGCACTCTGCCCGGACGCGGACAAGGCCGCCGGGCGCCTCAAGGGTGATTTCTGTCACAGGCTCCACCATCGGCAAGAGGCCGGTGTCCAGCAGCACCGTGGCCACGCAGATCGCGTTTGAGCCCGACATCGGCGGGGTATCTTCCGGCTCCATAATGATGAAGGCAGCATCGGCGGCGGGGTTTCGGGGCGGAACCAGCAGGTTTACATGCCGAAAGACGCCACCCCTCGGTTCATTCAGCATGAACCGGCGCAGGGCGCCGTCCTGGGCGATATGGTCCCGCATCTCCCACAGGGTAGCGCCTGGGGGCGGGGTGACACCGCCCACGATGACGTCGCCCACCTCGCCTTCGGCATGGGCTGAGACTGTATGGATCACTCGGCTCGTGCGCATGGGGCCTCCGGTTTGGGGTGTTACACTCTGGGTCGGTCCAGGGCCAAATTCAGGGTCGTCTTCTGCCCCGCCCGGCAGTCAGTTCTTGAGCAACCGAAGCCCTTGGGTCGAATCGGTTCGCACCGCCAATCGCAAACCGGGCTCATCCCCGGCCTTCAGGGCGGCGATGATCAGCTTGTGGTTATAGGGAGGTTCCGATCGTTTGAGGCGGCTATAGAGGGCCCGCATCGTCGGCCCCAACTGCAGCCATACCGTCTCGGTCATGGCAAGGATCGCGGGGGCCTGGGCGCGCAGGTAAAGGGTCCGATGGAATTCCAGGTTCATGCGTATGTAACCGCTGGCGTCATGGCGGGCGACCATCTGGCTGACGCCCTGGTTTATGGCCTCCAAACGGTCAATCAGGGCAAAGTGCGCGCGGGGCAGGGCGCGGCTGGCCAGTTCAGGTTCCAACAGGGCGCGCAGCGCGGCCAGTTCCTCGATTCGCTCGTTCGACAGTTCCGGGGTCGAGACCCGGCCCGAGGAGGACAGGGTCAGCGCCCCTTCCGCCGCAAGCCTGCGGACGGATTCGCGGGCAGGCGTCATCGAGACACCATAGTGTTTGCCGATGCCGCGCAGGGTCAAGGCTTCGCCTGGGCCCAATTCTCCGTGCATGATGCGGGTCCGCAAGGACCGATAGACACGGTCATGCGCGGCGCCTGTCTGGTCTGGGGTGCGGGGTTGGATCTGCATGAATAGAATGTGATCACAAATCCTGCCTTGGTCAAGCCGACCTTTGCAACCTAGCGGTCGAATCGCAGGCGGTGCAGCTCCGAGCCGTTGTTCTGCAGCCAGCGTCGCGCTGTCTTGTAATCGGGATAGAGGCGCGCGCAAACCGCCCAAAAGGCATCGGAATGGTTCATCTCGGCAAGGTGGGCCACCTCGTGGGCCGCGACATAGTCGAGGATCTCGGATGGGGCCATGATCAGTCGCCAGGAAAACATCAGATCCCCGCGGGACGAACATGATCCCCATCGGGAACGGGTGTCGCGCAGGGTCAGCCGCCCGTAGGTCCGTCCAAGGGCCGCTGCATGGCGATCGCAGGCTACGGCAAGGCGGTCCCGGGCGGCGGCCTTGAGGTAGGCAAGTGTCCGGGCGGCCACTTTGTCGGGGTCGGGCGGCAGCAACAGTACCGATCCCTCTCGCGTCGGTCGGCGGACCGCCCCGGCCGTCAGGAGGACCTCTGCCCCTTCAAGCGGGATGGCGGTGCCAAAGACCATCGGCAACGCACCCCCTACGCCAGCAAGATGTGTGCGCAGCCAGCTTTCGCGGTCTTTGAGAAACGCCAGCCCTTCTTTTTCGGCGAGACGGGGGGGCATGGTCAGGGTGACTCGACCGTCAAGTCGCGAGACCCGAAGTGTCATTCGACGGGCGCGGGGAGATCGTTTAAGCTCCACCTCGATCGGGGGGTTACCGGCAAGCATATGTCGACCCATGAATGACCCTTCGCAACAATGCGCACCAAAGGCTTTGACACGCCCCAAAGCTTATGGCAGGGGACGCTGATCCGCCGCAAGGCCGCCCGTTGCGGCCCGCGTGATGACAATGTCGGACATGATGCCGACAATGGCTATAGGAATTGAAGGAACACTGGATGCCCAAGGAAGAATGGGGAAAGAAGCGTATCTGCCCGACGACGGGCAAGCGGTTCTATGACCTGAACGCCAATCCCATCATCAGCCCCTACACCGGCGAGGTCGTGACGATCGACCTTGGCAAGAACCGGACTATGGTCGCTGATGCCGAGGATGCACAGGCCAAAAAGGCCAAGCTCAAGGAGGTCGTGGATGACGATCTGCTTCTGGCCGATGACGACGACGAGGACGACGATGATGTCGACCTGGGCGACGAAGTGCTTGAGGACGACGAGGATGACGACGCCGTCTCCTTCGACGATCTCAAGGATGTCGCTGCCGACGACGACCTTTGATCCGGCGGGTCCTTGTGGCCTGTCACAAAACTCTGGCAGGGCGGGATTTTCCTCTTGATCTCGCCCAGCCCGCCGCTTAGAGAACGGCACGGTTTGGGGCCTTAGCTCAGCTGGGAGAGCGCTTGCATGGCATGCAAGAGGTCAGGGGTTCGATCCCCCTAGGCTCCACCAAACCAACCTATAATCGCATTGTTTTAAAATACTTTTCTTGGGAGTCCTGGTTTGACTACCAAGGTGCATGCCATTCTTGCTATGTAGGCGGCCCAGTTCGACCATCAATCGGCAGAATCGTCCTCTAACAAGGCGAGCCAACGCTCTTCTGACTGGGCAGGGGGGGGGGCTCTTCATACCGGCCGATTGTGTCCCCCTGCAACTCAGCAGCCCGGAAGCGGGGTGTTTCATAGGCTCCAGAGGTTATCTTTGCCTCTAGGCGATCAGTTACCTTGTACGCCCTCATGTAGACCTGTCGGCACTCCTCATCCTAAGTGTCCCACCCCTGACGCAAGTTTCCCAGTTCGCCACTGGTGAGCTGGTATCGTTTGGACGAGGGTCCAAGCGTCGGCTTTGCGCAGGGAGAGGGGTTTGCAGAGTCGTGGGTCATGGGCGCAGTTCTCGTCGAGGTCGGCCCAGAGCGGACCTTAGTAGTGATCGGTGCAAAGGTCACCAGCGCGCCATAACCGCCTGAATTGCATCAAAAAGAACGACGCAGAAGCTAGGTTTCCAGCGAACAGGCGTCTCAAGGACGTCTCTTATGGGAGAGCTTCGTCTGGTGGAGTTATCACGCCAAACTGACCTGACGGCTTGTTCTCTGTGGGTTCTCTGAACTCCGTGGTCTGCAAACCACGGCTCAGCAATTCACGGATCGCTGCTGCTCTGGATGGCAAACGGTTCTGGAAGCGCCAATCGTCAATGGCTTTGATCTCGTCATCGTTCAACATGATTTGGACTTTTTCGGTCCTCCTGACGACAGAGATAGTCATAGGGTTCGACCTATTTGACATCAATAAAGTTCCGTAAAGCCTAGCATCAATGAGTACTGCGACAGCTGGCGTCCGTGCCGGAGCTTCCTGCTCGACAGTTGGCAGCAACATCCTAACCGCTGGCTGCGGCAGCGTGGAGTCACCCGCCCTTAGCAATCGTATGCTGTACTTGAATCCAAATTATACAACTCTAAATTGAATACATATAATTTTCCATATATATCCTTTTGGATGTATTTACAAAATATGAGGATAGTGAATTATATCCTAAAACATTCAGGAGGCAGGCTATGGATGGGATGAAAGCAAAAACAGATCACACTTGGATACCTGAAATCCTTCGTGACCTCGAAACTTATGCAGAACTGCGTGATCAACCCAAAGTTGTTTCCCTGATTTGCGCGGCACGAGGCGCGGTGACCCACGCCTTGGGCGAAAGTGAAAGGCCATCTGGCGGCACTGGCAAAACTGACGATCAGTGGTTCGACATCGCGCTAGATGAACTCGCCAGATATTGCCACGTCCATGGCTTTGCTGAGACAGAAGAGCATCTCGTGACGGCGCTTGGAAGCTGGGTTGAGGCGCAAGAGGCGACGCACAGAAAAGGTAATGTGATACCTTATCACAAGCTCCGGTGAGACTTTTGCGATTTCAGACACTCGCTAGAAAGTCCCACCCAGCCGACCTTGGCGCAAGTTACGGCGAACAACAGTTCCCGCCCTACGGTCCGAACGCTGCAGCTGCGCCAGTGGCCAAGCTCTTAACTCATAACCATAAGATCACGGTTGCAGCGAGAGAGATGGCTGAGAGGAAAACCCAGGCTCCACCAAACCCCCCATAGCAATGTTGGGTATGGCTTTGCACATTTGTGCAGGACCAAAAGGCTTTTCTGGCAATTTGTGGCTCAGGTACGGTATTGACCAAAGGGTGAGCCCTTCAGTCGACAGCGTGAGGCCAATGCCATGACGAACGACCAGGCCATGCTGTTTGGCATTCTCTTCATTCTGTTCGCTTTGCTGATCTGGGGGCGTATCCGCTACGATCTGGTCGCCTTTGGGGCTTTGCTGTTGACTGTCCTTGTGGGGTTGATCGAGCCTGCGATGGCGTTCGAGGGCTTCGGTCATCCTGCTGTCGTCATCATCGCCCTTGTCCTGATCGTCTCGCGTGGCTTGATGAATTCCGGCGCGGTCGAGTTGATCGCCCGGCTTGTCACGAAACCTGACCGCAGCTTGCCGACCCATATTTCGATTATGGCGGTGGTGGGGGCGGCCTTGTCTGCGGTCATCAACAATGTGGCTGCACTCGCCCTCTTGATGACTCTGGACATTGATGCCGCCCGCAAGGCCAAGCGGGCTGTGTCGCTGACCCTCATGCCATTGTCCTTTGGCACCATCCTTGGCGGCATGATCACCCTGATCGGGACGCCGCCCAACATCGTCATCGCCCAATACCGCGAAGACGCCCTTGGGGCACCGTTTGCGATGTTCGATTTTGCCCCTGTCGGGCTGACCGTCGCCATAGCAGGCATTGCCTACGTCGCCCTCGTGGGCTGGCGGTTGTTGCCAGAGCGGGCTGACACCGTCTCTCTTGAGGGGGATGCCGGGCTATATGTCGTGGAGGCGCGGGTCAAGGATGGGTCAAAGGCGATCGGTCAGACGGTTGGAGAGCTTCATCCTCTCGCTCATACCAATGACGTGACCATTCTGGGGCTGGTTCGGCAAGGCAAGCGGCTGCCCGGCTTCTCGCAGTCCAGGGAATTGCGCAAGGGCGATTTTCTGGTCCTCGAAGGCGATCCGAAGCAGATCGAAGGATTTATGGGGGCAGCGGAACTCGATTCGGTCGGGGCCGAGCGTCATGGCGGCCTTACGGCCAAGTCAATGACGCTGGCAGAGGCCATCGTGCCGCAAGACGCCCGGATCGTCGGCCGGACAAGCATGAACCTGCGGCTGCTGCAGCGGCATGGCGTGACCCTGCTGGGGGTATCGCGTCAGGGCAGGCGGTTTCGGGACAGGGTGCGGCATTTGCCGATAAAGGCGGGCGACATGCTTCTGCTGATCGGGCCGGACGAAAATGTCAGCGCTGCGATGAACTGGCTAGGGGTACTGCCATTGGCGGACAGGCGGGTGGATGTCATCCAGCGGTCCAAGGCCATTCTGGCGATCCTCCTGTTTGCCGGCGCCATCGCCCTGTCGATGACCGGGATCACTTCGCTCGCCGTGGCATTGGGATTGTGCGTTGTGTCCTACATCGCCATGGGGCTGATCGGAGGGAGCGACTTCTATGCCTTGATCGAATGGAAGGTGATTGTCCTGTTGGGGTGTCTGATCCCCGTGGGAACCGCCTTGCAGGATACGGGCGGGTCGCAATTGATTGCGGACCAGATCGTGTCTTGGACCGCCGATTTGCCGCCCTGGGGGGTTCTGACGGTGATGATGGTGATCACCATGACCCTGTCGGATTTCCTGAACAACGTGGCCACCGCACTAATCGCGGCACCCATCGGAATTGGCGTGGCGCAGGCTATCGGGGTCAATCCCGATCCGTTTCTGATGGGGGTCGCTGTTGCCGCCTCTTGCGCGTTTCTCACGCCGATCGGGCATAAGAACAATACGATCATCATGGGGCCCGGCAATTACCACTTTGGCGATTACTGGCGGATGGGGCTGATCCTTGAGGTCATCGTGATCGTTGTCGCGGTGCCGGCCATTCTCGTGTTCTGGCCGCTTTAGGCCCGCCGGGACAGGTTTGGCGTAAGGTGGGTCATGACCCACCTTACCTTGATTTCACGAATGGATGGGGCCGTCGCCACAGGCCAGAGCCGCCTCGCGGACCGCTTCGGAATACGTTGGGTGGGCGTGGCAGGTCCGGGCCAGATCCTCTGCCGCGGCGCCGAATTCCATTGCTACACAGACCTCGTGGATCAGGTCACCTGCCATCGGGCCGATGATATGGGCGCCCAAAATCCGGTCGGTCTGCTTGTCGGCCAGAATCTTGACGAAACCATCGGCGGCGAAATTTGCCTTGGCGCGACCATTGCCCATGAAGGAGAACTTGCCGATCTTGTAAGCGCGACTCTCCTGCTTCAACTGCTCTTCCGTGGCGCCGACGTTTGCAACCTCGGGATGGGTGTAGATCACACCGGGGATGACCCCATAGTTCACATGGCCCTTCTGACCGGCGAGGATTTCAGCCACCGCCATGCCTTCGTCTTCGGCCTTATGGGCCAGCATCGGCCCTTCGATGGCGTCGCCGATGGCATACACCCCGGCCAGGTTAGTGCCGTAGTGCCCGTTCGTGGCGATCTGGCCGCGTGCGGTCATCTCGATGCCCAAGGCATCGAGGCCCAGGCCGGCCGTGTAGGGTTTGCGTCCCGTGGCGACAAGAACCGTGTCGGCCTCGACTGTCGCCTCGCTGTCGTCTTTGCGCAGTTTGTAGGTGACAGTGGCCTTGCCCCCCTTGACCGTCACGCCCTGAACGGCCGCGCCCATGGTGAACTTCAGCCCCTGCTTTTCCAACAGCCGCTTGAAG
>Ga0213861_10004128_pt1 | contig 11908 bp, 10 predicted proteins | sample PICome_4_FD_160110 | JGI IMG/M metagenome (GOLD analysis project Ga0213861, IMG submission 160110) | Coastal seawater microbial communities near Pivers Island, North Carolina, United States - PICO131 | ecosystem: Environmental > Aquatic > Marine > Coastal | place: USA: North Carolina...
AGCTGCTCTTTAGTGATACCAATATCCATATCCAGCGCCTTAGCACCTTGATATACACGACGCATATGGTTTTCCAGGAACACCACGACTCCAGCATGCAGCCGGAGGCCTTCCCAGACACCGTCGCCCAACACGAAACCGCTATCAAGAACCGATACCATTGCTTCGCTGCGGGGTTTCAGTGCGCCATTAAGATTGATTAAAACATGTTGATTACGTGGATCATCTACGTAATCGTGGGTACCTTTGCTCATAGTGGATTCTGCGAATAATAAAAGCCGAAGCTTATCATGGGGGTTTCCATTATGTGCGATGAGAATTTTCGCTACCTATTACGCATTGTGAAAAGGAGTTTCGTAATAATTATCATTACGCATTCGCTATGCAACGTCATTTCATGTAAAAATTACCGGCCGTAAAATATTTAGCGATAACCTCCTACAAAAACTGATGACAACCGCCACTACACTCCTTGAGCTTCTCTCGACGCATACTGCAAATTCGAGCGCTTTAGTTACGAGCCATGCGGGGTCACTCAATTTTGAAGCTTTGCGTACACTCATAGATAACACGGTTTCGGCACTTAATGCACGCGGAATTGGCCGCAGGGAACGGGTGGCAATTGCGCTACCCTACGGGCCCGAGTTTGTCGGTTGCTTACTGAGTATCAGCTGTGGCTCAACCTGTGTTCCGTTAAACCCTAATGATAATCGAAAATCCCTAGAAACCTACCTGCAAGAATTTAATATTAACGCGCTGGTCGTTGAGAAAGGCAGTACGTCAGAGGCAGTTTCAGCCGCTCAGGCGACAGATACTGAGGTACTTGAAACCATAAGCCATGCTGCAGACCCAATAGGCACTTTTCAATTTAGCGGAGCAGCTAGCGGTAAGCGCGCCAGTCACGGTGGTATTGCCGACAGTGAAGATGTTGCCATGATTATCGACACCGGCAATAATGGTAAGTCGAATATGATTGGTTTATCACACTATGAGTTGGTTAAATGCGCGACTGAGCATAAAGACACTATTGCATCGAAAAGTCAGCCGGTATTCCATATTAGTGGCCTAATCTCCACAGTACTCGCCCCACTGGCTGCTGGTAACCAACTAGTTTTTTCATAATACGCAAAAGATATAGGCCAAGTGCTAGTTATAAAAATGCTCCTCAGTCGTCGGTAATAGCTGCATAAACCTCCATTCCAAGTTTTTTTAATTATGGCCACTCAGACATTCAATTTGCCATATCAACATATTCACTATCCCACCAGCTGAACTACACCATAATTCGATAAACCATTCATTATATTGAAAAACCTAATTAGATAATCCTATCCAATCCTTTACATTTGGCAATACTAAGGCTAAATTTACTTCTGGCATACCGTATACCAAACGCATTTAGCCGCGTTAACGGCACTACTTACGTAGGGTGGCTGTGGTTCGATATGAGTTTATTAACTTATAAATTCAAAGCAATTGGTCTTAAATTGGCACCTGCATTACTATATAAATTCAAGCCTATAGGGCTTTTTAATATTGGCTCTTAAGTGAGGAAAATGCTATAAATTTCATTGCCAATTTTTTGGCTCAGCGAAGCCTTCACGATTCAAAAGCCGAATGTGCGATTGAACGTCGTCGGAATTCGATAACTAAGTAAAATCTTAAGGAATTTGTAGAGTTAGATCCAGCAATTAATTTACGCAACAGCGCGCTCTAATTTATAGCCGGTGAGAATGGTTATCATTCTTTCCATGTTTAAAAATACAGCACTGTGTTCGTAGTAGTTGCATTAACTGTTACAAATATATTAAGTAAATTGTCACAACAAGAGGAGTACCTCAAATGATTAAGACCCAACACACATTTAAACAATTAGCATGCGTTGTTGCATTGTCAGCAGGTCTGGCGGCTGTTCCAGCCATCAGTCAAGCGGCGTGGGAGCCAAGTAAGCCGGTAGAATTTGTAGTAATGGCTGGTAAAGGCGGCGGTGCGGATAAAGCAGTGCGTTTACTGCAAAGTATTATCGCTGAAGGAAAAATGGCCCCGGTACCCTTTACTCCGGTTAACAAGCCGGGTGGTTCTGGTGCAGAAGCATTAGTACATATGAAAGGTAAAGATGGCGATAACCACACCATTATGTTTACCTTAAACAGCTTTTACACAACTCCTCTACGTCAAGCCGGATTGGGCATCGATATTTCAACATTCACACCGGTAGCACGTATGGCAGAAGATACTTTTCTGCTGTGGGTTCATTCCGATGAGAAAGATATCAACAACGTTGAAGATTTCGTTAAGGCAGCCAAGGCAAAGGGCAACCAGTGGATTATGGCTGGAACCGGTAAAAACTCGGAAGACAATCTAATTACTGATTTTCTAAACACCGCCTACGACCTGGACATGAAGTATGTTCCTTACAAAGGCGGCGGAAAAGTAGCGAAAGAGTTGGCCGGTAAAAATGCTCACTCAACCGTTAACAATCCTTCTGAGCAACTGGGCTTCTACGAAGCTGGCACCACCAAAGCACTTGCGGCTTTCACTGATGAGCGTTTACCACTGTTTCCAGATGCGCCAACCATGAAAGAGCTTGGTAATGACTTCGTGTACTACATGCAGCGTACTGTTGTAGGTGCACCGGGCATGAGTGCCGAGGCTGGAGCGTACTATACCGATCTGTTCACACGTGTATTCAACTCTGACAAATGGCAAGAGTATCGCACCAAGAAAAGTTTACAGGGCGATCTGTTAACCGGCGATGCGCTAATGAGCTACTGGATGAAAGAGCGCGATGTTCATGAAGTAATGTTAAAGCAAATGGGCGCACTTTAAGCTTGTTTGATTAACACGTTTTCTAAACAGAAATTATTATCAGCTGAATAGAAAATCTTGTGTTGCTGGGTCTGATTGAGAATCCCTTCAGACCCAGTTCACTATCTGCACAAAAGTATTGTTTAGTAAAACGATCAATACTAAAACAAAATAAAATTCCAACCATAGGATAGAGGAGATACTTTCCCATGTCGGTTCGAACTGCTGAATTGCTAATGGCGCTTGTTATGGGTGCATTCTCGATCTACTTAATGTCTAAAAGCACCGAGCTTGAAATAGGCTGGATTGAAGACGAAGGACCAGGTGGCGGCGCATGGCCATTCTGGCTATCAACCATAATGCTTATCTCCTGCATTGGAATTATTGTAAATTGGGTACGCAAACACGGACCGATCGCCAATTCACAAAAAACATATATCCAAAGCCATGTATTACTGGATGTCGGTGCTGTAACCATCGCCCTGATCGTTACTGTCGCGCTGTTCTCATACATCGGTGTATACGGTGCACTGCCATTATTTCTAATTTTCTATCTACGATTTATGGGCAAGCACAGTTGGAAGTTTACCGTGGGCTTGGCCGTGTTAATTCCGGTAATTATTTTCTTCTTTTTTGAAATCACATTAAAAATAATTCTACCGAAAGGAATATCTGAACCTTTATTCCTTCCGCTCTACAAAATGTTTTTTTGACGACATCACCGCTACAGATTCCGGGAAATAAAAAATGACTGAAATTCTAGGGCTGCTTGCCAATGGTTTTCTCGTAGTATTTGAACCACAAAATTTAATGCTCATCATCGTTGGGTGTGGGTTAGGGCTGTTCATTGGAGCAATGCCAGGACTTGGCTCGGTAAACGGCGTTGCCATTCTTCTACCACTTACATTTTTGGTTCCGCCTACGGGTGCCATAATCTTTCTTGCCGCCATTTATTATGGTGCCATGTATGGTGGCGCAATCTCATCAATCATGTTGGGAATACCCGGCGCATCTACGGCTGTCGCCACAACATTTGATGGTAGACCATTAGCAAAGAATGGACTCGCAGATAAAGCGCTTACCGCGGCGGCTGTTGCCTCTTTTGTCGGTGGATCTATTTCAGTTGTATTATTTACTTTCTTCGCACCGCCATTGGCTCACGTAGCCCTAGTATTTGGTGCACCGGAAGAATTTGCCTTAATGATGTTAGCGTTCGCAACTTTTGTTGGGCTGGGAAATGATGATATTTTCAAGACTATCTTTTCGATTTGTATCGGTCTCGTTCTTAGCGCCGTTGGTTTTGACATAATTTCCGGCGAGCCACGCTTAGTGTTATGGGACATAACCGGATTCCTCCACGGGGTAAACTTTCTGGTGCTAGCCATCGGAATTTACGGTATCGGCGAAATGATCTGGACCGTTGAGGAGCATACCCTTGGTGGTGGCAAAAGCATGCTGTCTGAAGCCAATGTAACTGTTAAGCGAACAATGGCTAACTTACGGGAATTAAAGGCTACCTGGAAGACTATGATCATGGGGTCTTTTCTAGGCTACTTCGTCGGCATATTACCCGCCGCAGGGGCAACACCCGGTTCACTAATGTCTTATGGCATAGCGAAGCAGATGTCTAAAGAACCGGAAAAATTCGGTCATGGTTCGGTAGAAGGTGTTGTTGCGCCAGAGGCGGCAAATAACGCGGCCAGTACTGGTTCTATGCTACCTATGTTAACCCTAGGTATACCCGGCTCACCAACTACGGCCATTTTATTGGGTGGCATGGTTATCTGGGGCCTGGAACCCGGCCCACGACTTTTTGTCGATCATAGTAAGTTTGTATGGGGCCTTATTGCTTCGCTATATGCAGCAAATCTATTTTCGTTGCTTATCAACATAGCATTTATTCCAGCGTTCATAAAAATCCTTAAAACGCCGTTTACAATTCTGGCGCCAATTATCTTTATCCTGTGTTTGATCGGTGGATATGCGCCTACCCAAGACATGCATGACGTTTGGCTAATGCTGGCATTTGGCGTGGTTGGATACCTGATGCGTAAACTGGATTATCCATTAGCACCCGCGGTTCTAGCAATTGTATTAGGCCCCCTAGCTGAACCGGCATTACGTCAATCGCTAATTATTAGTGATGGTTCATTTGGTATCTTCTTTACGCGAACCTATGCCGGACCCATTATGATTATCGCGCTGATACTGCTGTTTCTGCCCGTATTGAAAATGGGGTATGACAAGCTACGCAATAACAACAAAGCCGCGTAAGCGCACTTCAATAACCGGTAAGTGCTATGAAAAGCTTAAACATAACTCCTCTCGAGCCCACTACCGCGTTAAAGACGCGGGTATATAAGTCACTAAAGGAGCTGATCGGCCATATCGATATTTATTCCGGCGATGAACCACTGCGCTTGGATGAACGCGCACTGGGTGAAAAACTCGGTGTGAGCCGGACACCAATACGAGAAGCAATATCCCGCCTCGAACAAGAGGGCCTAGTTGAGAATATTGCCCGCCGAGGTGCTTTTGTTGTTCGAAAAACCAAGAGCGAGATACTGGAAATTATCGCCGTTTGGGCAGCTCTTGAAAGTATGGCCGCCCGCCTTGCAACACTGCACGCGACAGACGATGAAATAGCCAGCTTACGCAGTAATTTCACCTCTTTTGATGACAGCGAAGAGGCGCAGGCTCACATCGATGAATACTCTGAAACGAATATTCATTTTCATCAAACCATTATTGAACTCGGCAAGTCACCGCTTATCAGCAAAATGTCGAATCCTTTGTTTTTTCATATGCGCGCAATCCGTGCATCAACCATAAAAGACAAGGACCGTGTTTCGCGCTCAGTGAGCGACCATATACGGATTATCGAGGCGATTGAATCACGAAATGCAAACCTAGCAGAGCAATTGGTGCGAGATCACGCGCTACAGCTCGCCGAGCATGTAGATCAATTTGTGAACTATCTGGATTAATTTTGATGTACTTTTGCAAGAAAACAATTAAGACCAAACTGCAACTATATCGCCGTATTTAAATTAAAGATCTTTGTATAAATCGAGCGGGTCGAACTTGCGTAATTTTAAACGCACCATACTCGTCGCTAATTTTATTTTTCTATAAGACATCCCTTAACGGGGCACACACTGTAAATTGAGGTAAACAATGTCAAAAGCACTTGACGGTCTACGCATACTAGACTTCACCCATGTTCAATCCGGACCCACATGCACTCAACTTCTTGCCTGGATGGGCGCCGATGTTATAAAGGTGGAGCGTCCCGGTGTCGGCGATGCAACACGCCAACAGTTGATGGATGTAGAAGGTGCAGATAGTCTTTACTTTACCATGCTCAATCACAACAAACGGTCACTTACCTTAAACTCAAAGAATGAAACCGGTAAAGAAGTACTAGAACGTTTAATAAAGAAGTGTGATGTATTAGTTGAAAATTTCGCTCCTGGTGCATTGGACAGAATGGGTTTTAGTTGGGAGCGTATTCAGGAACTAAACCCACGAATGATTTTAGCTTCTATTAAGGGTTTTGGTCCGGGTCCATATGAAGACTGTAAAGTTTACGAGAATGTTGCCCAATGCGCTGGCGGTTCAGCTTCAACCACTGGGTTTCGCGACGGTGTTCCTATGGTAACCGGTGCGCAGATCGGTGACTCTGGTACCGGATTACATTTGGCTTTAGGCATCACTACTGCCCTGCTGCAAAGAGAAAAGACCGGTCGTGGTCAAAAGGTAACGGCATCGATGCAAGATGCCGTTCTGAATCTTTGTCGTGTAAAACTCCGCGACCAGCAACGTTTGGATCATGGACCACTTAAAGAGTACTCCCAATTTGGTGAGGGAGTAGAATTTGGTGAAGCAACACCTCGTGCCGGCAACGATTCAGGTGGGGGTCAACCCGGACGCATTTTAAAATGTAAAGGCTGGGAGACCGATCCCAATGCTTATACATACTTTATTACCCAGGCTGCCGTATGGAAAAATATTTGTGATGTAATTGGCAAACCTGAATGGAAAGAACACCCGGACTATGCAACCCCTGCTCTGCGCTTATCTCAACTTAACGGTATTTTTGATGAGATTGAGTCGTGGACAATGACTAAAACAAAATACGAAGTGATGGATATTTGTAACCCGCTTAATATTCCAGTGGGACCCATTTTATCGATGAAGGAGATATCTGAAGAGCCATCCTTACGAGAGACCGGAACCATTGTTGATGTAGAACACCCGGAGCGCGGAAATTACTTGACGGTGGGCTGTCCAATCAAACTATCTGATACTGATGTAGAAGTGACCCGTTCTCCACTATTAGGTGAACATACCGACGAAATCCTCGCCGAAGTGCTGGACTACAATGCGGATGAAATTGCTACAATTAAGCAATCGGGTGCTGTTTAAGGAGTCGTTTAGTTGCAGTGGGTAGTATTGCTGGTATTTCCAGCAATACTTTATTTTACATTTTTTGAAAGATTGATCACAGATCAATCATTAGTGGAATATATATTATGAAAGTTTGTGTTGTTGGCGCCGGTGCGATCGGCGGTTACATGGGTGTGCGAATCGCAGAACAAGGACACGACGTGTCCTTAATTGCCCGGGGCCCACATCTGGAAGCAATTAAGGCAAACGGTTTAACTCTGCGCCAAGACGGTGAAGAAACCTGTGTAAAAAATGTGTTTGCTACGAACGACATGACCGAATGCGGCGTGCAAGACATTGTGCTATTGGCATTAAAAGCCCATCAAATTGGTCCAGTTGTTGAAGATTTAAAGACGCTTATCGGTCCAGATACGGTAATGGTAGCCCTGCAAAACGGTATTCCTTGGTGGTATTTTCAAGGTAATGGTGGCGACTACGAAAATCGCATCGTTGAAACAGTAGATCCAGGCGGCGTATTGGCGAATAGTATTGATCCAAAATGCATTATCGGCTGTATTGCCTACCCTGCAGCAACCATCGCAGAACCGGGTGTTATTCAACACGTGGAAGGCAACAAATTCCCGGTTGGTGAACTGAATTGTAGTGAATCGGAACGACTCAATATGGTATCCGAACTATTCACCGCAGCCGGTTTTAAATCCCGTGTGCTTACCGATATTCGCTCAGAAATATGGTTAAAACTATGGGGCAACCTAACCTTTAACCCGATCAGTGCACTGAGCCACTCAACCTTGGAAGATATCTGCCAGTTTCCATTAACGCGTGAGTTGGCAACAACCATGATGACCGAAGCCCAGCATATTGCTGAGAAACTTGGCGCATCCTTTCGAGTGACTATTGAGCGCAGAATTGCCGGTGCGGAAAGTGTCGGTAAACACAAAACGTCAATGCTCCAAGATGTCGAAGCAGGTAAACCACTAGAAATTGACGGTATGTTAGGTGTAGTTATAGAACTGGGAGAGATTACCGGTATAGATACGCCGGCACTCAAGGCCCTATATGCCTGTGTGAGTTTATTAAATAAGAAGATTCAGGACGAATCTGTTTTTATTAAAGAGCGTCCTTTAAACTAACTTCGCGCAGCGTTCTATCGGGTTTACAATTGACACGACTCTACCTGTAAAACGTTGAGTAGCGTCGTAATGCCGAACCCCATAGAAAGCAACCTAGAGTATGGGCCCTGGAATCCAGGGCTGCAGTCGACATTGCCGGGAAAATACTTGGCATTGTCGACAATGTTCCGAACGGAAAATGTTCTTACCAGTATCAAAACCGCCCAGGAGCTTCACGATTTTACCGGTCTGCCAATTCAACAACTCATTCGCTTTCGCCCCGAGCGATTAATAGTTCACGAGCTGCTTATTCGAGTATCGGCCGATATATTTGTCTCTGATGGATCCCGTTACGAAGACCTTGGGGTAAATTACCGAACCATTGTTGATAATATTCTACGACACTATATTGAGCCCCATAAAAGTGAAATTCTAAACAGTTTTGATCTTTTAAGTGGTGAAATTGAAGCTCAGATTTCCACGCAATTATGCGAGTTAGTAGAACCCCCTAAAGATAATACGACCCTAGAACGGGACTCATTTTTTAAACGAATTTTCGCTATACGTCGCAAAAGCGCAACGATACCAGCTCCGGAATTAGCGAATGACCGGCAACAAAAAATATTCGCTAAGTGGCGACAACAACTTCGCTCTAGCACCGATCCACGAACCCAAGTAATCTACTCGGCATTGCTAAAAATAACCAATGCCATCATTGTCAAACATGGCCGACTGATTGGCGATCAATCATTATTGATTCAGCTCGCCTGTGTTTTGGTCTGCAATGACTGGGGCAGCCGACATATCGGCGCACTGATCACACCTTACATAGAACAGGCGGCAAAAGATAACAACTACACGATACTACCGGCACAAAAACAACCCGTCATCATTAATATAAAGGGCGCATCTGCATCAGGTAAAAGCACTATGCGACCCTTACAACAGAAACAAACGGATGGTTTTGGTCTGAACTGGCATGACTTTGCACTGATTAGCCCGGATATCTGGCGAAAATATTTATTGGATTACGAGACTCTCGCAGATGCCTATAAATATGCCGGAACGCTCGCCGGTGACGAAGTTCCTATTATTGATCATAAACTTGATCTTTATATTGGTAAAAAAGCTCAAGAGGGACGAGTTTCCCATTTACTTGTTGATCGTTTTCGCTTTGATAGTTTCGCGCCTGGAAAGGACACCAAAGAAGGTAGTAACTTATTAACGCGTTTTGGCCATACTATATTTCTTACCTTTATGGTAACGCCACCTGAGCAAACCGTTGAACGAGCCTGGAAACGCGGCTTGCAGGTAGGTAGATATAAAGCCGTGGACGATTTATTAGATCACAACGTCGAGGCGTTCAAAGGTATTCCGGTGATATTCTTTACCTGGGCTTTGAATCGGGAAAAAACCGTCCATTTTGAATTTTTAGACAACAGCGTAGCCTACGGTGAAAAACCCCTAACCATTGCGTTTGGATCCAACAACGAGATGTATCTCTATGATTTTAAATGCATGATCGATATCACGCGCAATGTAAAACTGAATATTGATGCCACCTGCCCTGAAGAAATTTTTTCAGATTATGTTGATACTTCACCGCAATCAAATACGGATTTTTTAATCTCTTGTGCTAAAAAACTGGAAAAAATTCACTTTGTTGATCGGCAATCAGAGCATATATATGCATATATGGAGTGCGGAAAACTTCTATGGATGGACCATGGAAAAATAGATACGTTAATCATCGATAACCATGTGCATGCAGGGTTATACGCTATGGACAAAAGAATCTTCGATCATCCTCGGCAGATCCAGCACTGCGATTCCAGGACAATACCCGAACACGTGCTTCAACATACCTTACAAGCTACCGGGTAATGCAAAAAATCAAACTATTTCACATACCACTCAACTTTTGCGACTAACGCAAGTCATGTTTATTCGTGACAAGTAGGGTGGCTCGCACGATAAATTATTACGCCGCAGTTACAGTATGATACATTCCGCAAATTTGTAAATTACCGAGTTAGAAAAATGACCCATTGGATACGTTTTACCCATTCTGAAACATTAAAATTTGGCACACTAAACGGCAGTGAAATCACTTGCTACAGTGGCAACCTGCTTGGTTCAAATGCTCCTACCGGAGAGACCCTCTGTCTTAATGATATTACTGTAGAAGCGCCATTTACGCCTAAGTCCATTTTAGCCTTGTGGAACAACTTTCATGAACGTGCTGAAAAAGAAGGACAAACAATTCCTCAAACACCGCTTTACTTCATGAAACCCGTTAGCAGTGTGATCGGTCCGCAGGAAACTATCTATCGTCCAAAGGGGCATACGGGACGTGTTATTTTTGAGGCGGAGCTCGGTATAGTTATTGGCAAAAAATGCCAGAATATTGCTGTAGAAGATGTTAAAGACCACATATTTGGCTATACGTGTGTAAATGACGTAACCGCGGTCGAAATCTTGTTTGAAGACAAGGCTTTTCAGCAGTGGACTCGTTGCAAGGGATTCGATACGTTTACCCCGCTCGGACCTGTTATTCAAACTGAGTTAGATTTGGAAAACTTGCGTATACAGGCAATTCAGGGTGATGATGTACGTCAGGATTACCCGGTCAGTGATATGATTTTCTCTCCGCACGAAATTGTGTCCATGCTATCGAGTTACCAGACACTTGTACCCGGTGACCTGATTGCCTGTGGCACATCGGTCGGGGCACGCACCATGAAACCCGGTTCAAGTATAGAAATCAAAATTGACGGTATCGGTTCGCTAATTAATTCCTTCGATGACCATTCCTGAGCATCGAGCCTTAACTCGATAAAAGACTAATGGTATGCACTGAAGTACGAAATTTTCACATAGGCAAAACTAATGGCAATTGAAATTCGAAAAGTTATCCGCTATCAAGAAACGGCATTAATTGAAGGCGGCAAAGCCGCAGAAAAACCATTAACTTTATTCGCCGCAGCCGCGGTGATTACAAACCCATGGGCAGGTCGAGGATTCGTGGAAGATCTTGGCCCGGAGATTCGCGAAGCCGGGCCAATATTAGGGCAACTATTAACCGACGCGGTGCTTGATATGACGGGTGGTGGCGATACGGTTGAAGCCTACGGAAAGGCTGCAATTGTCGGCATCGATGGGGAAGTAGAGCATGCGTCTGCGCTCATCCATACCCTGCATTTTGGTAATATTTATCGCACCGCTGTTAGCGCACAAAGCTATCTATCGTTTACCAATACCCGCGGCCCCGCTAACGCGCCAATTATGATTCCATTGATGGACAAACACGACGCGGGACGTCGATCACACTACCTAACGATATCTTTTGCCATCAATGATGCACCAGCAGCCAATGAAGTAGTGGTAGCACTTGGCGCATCTATCGGTGGTCGACCTCATCATCGTATTGGCGATCGTTACAAGGATCTTGAAGAATTAGGACACGATTCGAACAAACCGGCCGGATAAATCTTGTGAGTAACGACTCAACAACATCAGCGGGAACCCGCTATCGCGTTAGCGGTAACGGGTTGCCATTAGTCATGATCCACGGCGTG
>Ga0213861_10004130_pt1 | contig 11902 bp, 25 predicted proteins | sample PICome_4_FD_160110 | JGI IMG/M metagenome (GOLD analysis project Ga0213861, IMG submission 160110) | Coastal seawater microbial communities near Pivers Island, North Carolina, United States - PICO131 | ecosystem: Environmental > Aquatic > Marine > Coastal | place: USA: North Carolina...
GTGCTCCCAATGTTGGAGATAAGAATATTGATGGGAAGTTGGAATGCATTTCTAATTGCTACGAAGTGTTTGAAGGAGCTGAAACGGTTTATATTGCAACTGACAATGATGAGAATGGTAGGAATTTAGAGAAAGAATTGGTTAGAAGGATAGGAGATGAAAAATGCCTATTGGTCGATTTAAAGCCTTATAAGGATGCGAATGAGGTCTTACTAGCGGAAGGAGTAGAAAGTCTCGTAAAACGCCTTAAAAGTGCCTCTAGCCCGAAGTTAGAAGGTGTATTCTCAGTCGATGACGTGAGAGAGAGTATGTTAGATGGTTTTCACAATGGACAAGATAGAGGAAGCACAACTTATATTCCGCAGATAGATAAGGCTTGGACTTGGAGAAATGGAGAAGTTAATATTTGGACTGGTTATCAGAATGAAGGAAAGTCTATGTTTGTTAATCAATTAGCCTGTATAAAGTCAATTAGAGACAATTGGAAGTTTGCAATATTTTCTCCTGAGAATATGCCAATGAATGATTTCTTCAATGATATAATTGAAATGTATATTGGTAAATCAGCAGACCCATACTACAAGAACAATCAAATGAAGTTAGAGGAATATAAAGAAGCAATGGATTTTGCAAGAAAGCATTTCTTCTTAATATATCCACAAAAGAATTTTACATTAGATAGTATATTTTCAAGAGCTAAACATCTAGTAAAAACTAAGGGAATTAGAAGTCTAATAATTGACCCTTACAATACTGTTCAACATAAAATGTTTAGAGGAGAAAGAGAAGATTTATATATCTCTAGGTTTATGAGTGAATTGAAGAGATTTGCATTAGACAACAATATTTCTGTACATTTAGTTGCCCATCAAGTTACTCCGCATAAAGACGATAATGGAAGGTATATTAAGCCTGATGTCAATAGAATCAAGGGTGGAGGTACATTTGCAGATAAGGCAGATAATGTGATGTTTATATGGAGACCGAACAGAGGTTTGGATTTCTCAGATAGTTGTGTTACATTTGGTTCGCAGAAGATTAAGAAACAGAAATTAGTAGGTATTCCACAAGAGGTGGATGGAATAGATTTTGACATAAAAACACAAAGGTATTTATTTAATGGGTTTACACCTTTTACTCAAATAGATTTAGATAGAAATGAATCAAAGTATGACATTGCCGATAGTGGCTTTTAGTGGAAAGACTAAATACCATTTAAACCTTAATCAATATAGAAATTGGCATTATGCAGTTTCTAATAATCTAAAGAAAAACTTTAAGGAGTCTATTTCTAGTGAATTATTCTTTAATATCAAAGGAGAAGTTCAGGTTGAGTATTCTTATTATGCCCCTGACAAAAGGAAAAGAGATTTAATGAATGTAGTGGCTGTTGTAGATAAATTCTTTCAGGATGCACTTGTAGAGAGAGGTTGTATAGAAGCAGATGATACTTCAATAGTCAAGAAGGTAAGTGTTGAGTATAAGGGTATTGACAAAACAAACCCTAGAATAGAAGTTAATTTAATATATAATTTATGATGGTTCAGTTATTCCCTATTTATGGGGTTATGCTAGGTTTTAATTATTGGAACACTTCATTAGACCAATTTGAGGAAGAAGATAATGAAGAGACAGAACACCTGTTTCAGATAATGTTTTTAGTAATAGGAATATCTTTTCACTTTTGGAGTCAGAAAAAAGTTTAATACAGCTTCTGGGAGAGAAGCATGGGGATTGGATTAATATGGCTAGGTCTTTTAAGGTCAGCGATTCAGATGCCAATGAGTTAGTGCAGGAAATGTACGTTAGAATTTGCAAGTACGTTGATGACCACGATAGAATTATGTATAATCCTACCGAGATTAACACTTACTACGTATATGTAACTCTAAGAAATTTATACTTATCTAGCTTCCACAAGGAAAAAAGAATAAATCACTATTCTATTGAAGATGCACTTGATATGGACGATTTTATCGATTTGAATTATAAATCTATTAATTTAGAGAATCAAATAGAATTTAACAATTTAGTCAAGGAAATACAAACAGAAGTATTAGAATGGTATTGGTATGACAAAAAGATATGGGATATTCATTTCAACTCACAAATGAGTATGAGAAAAATATCTAAAGAAACAAATATAAGTTTAAGTTCAATATTTAATACATTAAGCAATGGTAAGAAAAAAATCAGGGACAAAACCCAAGAGCAGTACAAAAAGTACAAAGAAACCGAAAACTGAATCTAAAGGCTTAGGAGACACTATCGAAAAGGTGTTTGAAGCTACTGGAATAGCTAAAGTAGCTAAGTGGGTATTAGGAGAGGACTGTGGATGTGATGAAAGAAAGAAGAAATTGAATCAATTGTTTTCTTATAGAAAACCTCAATGTCTATTGGAATCAGAATATAATTACTTAAAAGAGTATTTTGAATTATCTTCAAATACAATAACTCCTGCTGTTCAAGCTGAGATGTTAGAAATATACAATAGAGTATTTAAGGACAGCAGAGAGCTTACCACCTGCTCTAGCTGCTTTATGAATGGTGTGCATGGTAGGTTAAAAATAGTGTACAATGAGTATGAATAACAGTAGTCTTATAAGGGACAGGAAGAGGATGAACCAGATAACTGATTTTACTGGTGTTTCAAATGGTAAAATACATCCGTCTGATATAGATGCTGTAATGGAATTTGATAACAAGGTTCTTATACTTATAGAGATAAAAAAGAATTTTGCAGCTATTCCAATGGGTCAGAAAATATTATTAGAAAGAATTTCTAGTAGTTGGCATACTCCTGAAAAGTCCATTGTTTTAAAAGTGGAACACGATAAGCCTTTATCTGAGGATATAATTTTAAAGGATTGTAAAGTAACTAGAACTTTTTATAAGGGAAGATGGCTAACATTAGATGAGCCAATCAATTTAATTGTATTCTTGAATAATTTGGGATTGAAATGGGAGTGTAAAAAATGTAAATTTTAGATATGAGTGATAGCGTAAGTAAATATTTCGAAAATGCAAATTCTAGCAATGGGAATATTAAACCAATACAGAAAGACCCAATTGTAGAGAACGTAAAGCGTTTATATGATGTCAGAAGTAAAATTGGTATAGATAAATATAATACCACCTTATTCGATAGTCCTGATGGCTTTTATAAATTCCTTAATCATCTTCAGGAGGAATTGATGGATGCTACTCTTTATGTTGAGAAGCTAAAGAATATGAAAAAATAAACAAATGAAGGAAACTAAGTTAATTAAGATGCAGAGAGACATCAAGGATTTACAACAATTCGTGATGATGCTCCACATGCAAGTTGAAAAGTTACAGGGAAAAACAAAGAAGGTTAAACCTAAAGAATAGAATTATGCCAATTACGATGAAGCCAAAAAAGTACGAAGAGATAAAAGACTTCAACAAAAGATGTATGAACAATGCAGGAATGATTAGTGATTATCCTGATAGAGAGCAAAGGTTCGCAGTGTGTCAAACTATATGGAAGGAGACCTTTACTCCGAAGAAAAGTTAACAAAGTGTTAATATTTTTTGTTTATTGATATATTTTTACTACTTTTGTGTCAAACAATGTTAGATATGAAAGTAATAAGACTACTATTAAACACCCCTAAGATTTTACTTATATTCCTATTTCTATCAGTGTTCTTCTTACTGGAAGGATTCCTGATGATAATTTACGTTATATTTGAGACTCCGCTATCCTTTACATTAAAGTCTTTGGAGCGTATAATGAGAGCATTATTAAAACACGTTCGGTAATGGGAAAGACAAAAGAATTACTAGAGCAAGAATGGTTTACTGAATCACAGAGAGCAGAGCTTCATTGGATGCAGGAGGAATATCTAAGTGAAGAACAAAGGGAAATTAACAAGAATAAAAAGAAATAATATGCACTTAGTAAATATGCCTAAAGTTAGGGTACAGAAGTATAGTAAAGGTTGGGTTGTAGAAAGACAAGTAAAAACTTGGTATGGTAAAAAATATTGGACACATATTGAAGGTGCTTACTTTAATAATACCCAACCTCGGCATTATAAAACAATAGACTCTGCGGTACACGACGCACAAAAGCACTTTGCTTGGGATTTATATCACGGACACGCTATGTATACCTATAAAGTTGTAAAATCGTTTGTTTGCCCTAACGGATGTGGGCAAAATGGAGACGCAGGTAGTTGTATGCAATGCGTTGGTAAGTAGTAAGTTAAGTAAAAAGAAAAAAACAATGTACAAAAGCAAATACAGTAATTTAATGCAACACCTAATGAATGAGCACGACTTGATATTGTTAGATAGCGAACAACAAGAAATCGAAAGGTGGGTAGAAAAAGACTTAATAATTAATAACAAAACTAGCAATGTTTTACAACACAAAGCTAAAATCTAAAAATTATGGAATACAAAGCAAAAGGGGCTTATTTTCAGTCTTACAATTTTGAACAATTACAGCGATTTCTAATGGACACCACAGAAGAGTGTACGTTTGAGATGGAAAGCGACTTTACAGAAGAAGAAATCAAAGACTTTGATAAGGTGAAAGCATTAGAATACCTTATTGAATTTTTATATTTTGAGCAACAAGCTTGGCGGAAGAAATATGCTTTGAAAAAACCTAAGCAGTAGTATTTTTTATTGCTTATACATATTGTTGTGGTGAGTACGGATTATTAACTGATAAACATAAAAAAATGATACAAGACAAATTAGAAAATCAAATCCATAACGTAATTATGGAAACAGAAAGAGAGCCAAAAATTATTGTAATGCACCCTCGAACTTGGCAAGACCTTGCAAAAGAGATAACAGGCGAAGATGGAATGGCTATAAATAGACATTACCCAGATATGAGGTACTACAGAGGTATTAAGGTGCTTAGAAGTTTGGATTTGTTGGAAGGTGAGTTTAAAATGTAGTATTCACCTCTTTTTTGAGCGTTGGCAGATTAATTTGAAAAATTAAAATATATGATAGATTTAAAAATGAGTGATGCTCTTGAAGTATTAAAGACAATACCAAACGAAAGTATTGATTGTGTAGTTACAGACCCACCTTACAAAATTATTACTGGTGGTGATAGTAATGGCAAAAATAGTATTAGACCTAAAGGAATACTAAAAGGTAATAGAGAGTTAATGAGAACCGTACCTAAATTTAGCGAATGGTTGCCCGAACTATTTAGAGTGTTAAAAGATAGAACTCAAAGTTACATAATGGTAAACTCTTCTAATTTACTAAAAATGGCAAATGAGATAGAAAAAGCAGGATTCAAAATTCAGAACTTTTTAGTATGGCAAAAAAATAACTGCACACCTTCTCAATTTTATATGAAGAATTGTGAATACACTATATTTTTTAGAAAGGGCAAATCTAAATACATAAATGATATTGGTGGAAGTAAAACAGTACACTCGTTTGATAATATAATTGGTAATAAAGTACACCCTACTGAAAAACCAATAGACTTAATGGAATTTTACATAAACAACTCTACTAATGAAAACGAAACTGTATTAGACCCATTTATGGGAAGTGGTACAACTGGTGTTGCTTGTAAAAACTTGAATAGGCAATTTATCGGAATCGAAATGCAAGAAGATTATTTCAATATTGCAAGTGAAAGGGTAGGAAAAAAAAGAAAAGAAAAAGAGATTGAAGCACCAACTTTGTTTAATGAACTGAATTAAGCACTTGTAGGTAACACCAAGCTAAAATCCATTAAATATGTGTGATATAACAATGTGTCGAGGAGAAGGGTGTGAGTGTAAATTAACTTGCTATAGATATGTAGCAGAACCCAATATGCATAGACAATCATATTTTGTGGAAAGTCCTATAATAAATAATGGTTGCGATTACTATATTAATATTAACTAAATAAAAAATTACATAATGGAGGTTAAAGAAATAACAACACTAGACAATAAGACTTGGAATAAGCAAGAGCTGCTTATTAAGATGGCAGACGATAAGTTTTATTATGATTACTTAGGGGTTAACGCTCTTTCTAGTAGTTCTGTAAAGAAACTACTTGACTCGCCAAAGGCTTATGAGGATTCATTAATAAAAACAAGTAGCAAAATAATACCTGCTTTTGAGTTTGGTTGGCTATTCCATACTGCTATACTAGAGCCTCACGTTTACGAGAAGCAACACTTTGTAGATATAAAGTCTAGGAATACAAATGTATTTAAAGAGGCATTGTCTAAACACGGTAGAGTATTCACCTACAAGGAGAGAGATGAGGTTGAGAGATTGGCTGAGGCTTTCTATAACAATTCTATGGCTATGGAATTGATGGAGAATACCAAGAAGGAAGTTCCTGCCATTGAGAATTTATTCGATATTCCATTTAGAGGCAAGGCAGATGTTCTTGGGGATGGTGTCATTATAGATTTAAAGACTACAGGAAATATAAATAAATTTGAGTATTCAGCAAAGGAATATAAATATGGATGTCAGGCTTATATATATTGCAAGTTATTTAATGTGGACTATAGAGATTTTACCTTTATAGCTATAGATAAGACTACTGCTACTATAGGATTCTATGGGGTTAGTGAGAGAAGCTACTACGAAGGAGAGAGAGATGTTGAACAAGCTGTAATGATTTACAATGAATTTTTTGTGAATAAGAATAGAGATGTATTTGATTACCAAATAGAGGGAGAAATATAAATGAGTTATCTTACTAAGAAGGAATGTTACGATGACGTATTGAAGTCTTTAAAGCTAAATATAATTAGCTATCCTGATAAGCAATTACTTTTAAAGTATTATGAGGAGGATGAAGATTATCTTTGTTGTCAAGGAGTTTTAGAAGCGTATGATGATTATGAAAAATTATTACTATTATGAAATTAAATGAGATTAGAAAGTTAGTGAGTTTAGAAGCAGGAGTAGACATAGCTTTGGAAACACGAAAAAGGCAGGTTGTCTATGCTAGGGCAATATACTTCAAGCTATGCAGGAAGTTTACTATGCAGCCATTAAGTGCTATAGGCAAGGAGGTTGGAAAAGACCATGCAACTGTATTACATGGTATAAATGTTTTTAATGATATTATCTCTGAGTATGAGATGGAATACAATAAGATATACGAGAGGGTTGAGTCTGTTATAATTAGCAGCGATGCCAATAAAGAAAAGTATTTTGAACCTGATGTATATTACAAGAAGAAGTATCTTGAGTTGATTGAAGAAAATAGAATTATTCGCCATAAGTTTAAATTCCTTTTATCTCAATTGAAGCATCATGGGAATAAGTTTACAGACAAAAAAGAATTTCAGATATGAGCGAAGAAGAAGAAGACAGAGAAAAGAAAGTAGATGGTCGCAAGAACAACGGAGCTGTCAAAGGAGTCTACAGAGGTCAAGGGAGACCACGTAAGTCAAAGGATAAGGACATAGCTAATATGACTTTAAATGCAATGAAGAAAGCCTTTGGTAGTGAAGAGAAGGCTTGGGTAGAGATTGCTAAGTTAGCTAAGACTGGTTCTGTTCAGCACATGAAATGGCTATTGGAATATAGATATGGTAGACCAAAAGAACAACAAAACATACAGATAGATACAAAAGTAAATATCCCCATTATAGATTTTTTCCCTACTAAAACAATAGATATAACACCTAAAATAGAAAACAATGAGCAGAGCGAAAGTGATAAGTGACCCTAAAGATATGCCTAAAGATTTTTGGAATTATAGAGTGAACCCGATATTAGGCTACTATATTAGACCTTTAAAAGTATCTGAATTTGGAACTAGGGAAAAGAAATATGAGTAGTGTTTCTTTAAATTCTAAATATAAGGGATTAAACTCTGATAGTAGGTACTTTGTTATCACTGGTGGAAGAGGTTCAGGTAAGTCTTTTAGTATTACTGTGTTTCTAGTATTGCTTACATTCGAGGAGAACAACAAAATATTGTTTACTAGATATACAATGAGTTCAGCAGGTATGAGTATTATTCCTGAATTTATAGAGAAGTTGGAATTGATGGGATTACTTGAACACTTTAGTATTACTAAGTTTGAAATAATAAACAATCTAACAGGCAGTTCAATATACTTCTCAGGGATTAAGACTGCTAGTGGAGACCAAACTGCAAAGCTAAAGTCTATTAGTGGGGTTAATACTTTTGTACTTGATGAAGCAGAGGAATTGCAGGAGGAAGAGAACTTTGATAAAATAGATTTTTCTATACGAGCTAAGGGAGTTAAGAACAGATGCCTATTGATTCTAAACCCTGCTACTAAGGAACACTGGATTTATCAGAGGTTCTTTCAGAATAGAGGCATTCCCGATGGGTTTAATGGCACTAAAGATGGTGTGACTTATATCCATACAACCTACGAAGATAATAGAGAAAACCTTTCTGAATCATTCCTGAAGGAGATTGAGAGAATGAAACAGAGAAGACCTAATCATTATAAGCATCAGATTTTAGGTGGATGGCTACAGAAGGCAGAAGGAGTTATATTCACCGACTGGCAGGTGGGTAAATTCAATACTGAAATAGATTCGATATTTGGATTAGACATCGGATTTTCTAGAGATGAGTCTGTATTAGTTGAAGGCTGTGTAGACAAGGTTCGCAAAATAATATGGCTTAAAGAGCACTTCTACAAGAAAGGACTAGTTACATCCAATATATATGAATTATGCCTTAGACACGCAGGAAAACGCCTTATAGTGATTGATAACTCTGAGCCACGTCTAAGGGCTGAATTAAACTCAAGAGGTCTTAATCTGACTCCTACATTAAAAAAGAAAGGCAGCATACTCACAGGAATTGCTTTGATGCAGGATTATAATATAAACATCGAAGGAGAAAACCTAGTTAAAGAGTTTAATAACTACGCTTGGAAGGTTAGCGGAGTTACTCCTATTGATAAATATAATCATGGAATTGATGCAGCAAGGTATTTAATTCAATACTTATTAGGTAGAACTGCACCAAAAGGAATGTATGTTGTAAAATAATTTGTTTGTTTGGAATAAATGTTATACATTTGTCTTGTTTTAATCTAGTTAATTATTTAATACTGTTTGTGTTTCATTTGAAAGCCATCTTCGGTTCATAGCGGAGGTGGTTTTTTCTTTATATAAGAAATAATAATGCATATAATAAGACGCAAATTGTATCCATAAATGGATACATATATAGTATTAGGGTGACAAGAATGACAAGTTTTATAGCAACATTTGTTTTATATAGTTAAAAAAAAAGTATTATAGGTATAAAATCTGTCACAGACGTCACCTTTTAAGTGCACAGAGTACACGAAAGAAACACACAAACTAAAATCAAATAGCTTTCAAATAACTTTTTAGTTAAAAGTTGGTGCACTTGATGCACTCATTGTTAAATAAATGTTAATATATTTTGGTATATTAAAAATATTATGTAGTTTAGCTTCAAGTTTAACAATTAAAACATATATTACTATGACAATCACACAAATTTTAGACAAAGTTTCAAGTGGCAAAGTATTCTCTGCTAAGTTCATTAAGAAGGATGGCTCAGAAAGAGTTATGAATTGCAGGACAGGTGTTGTAAAGCACGTTAAGGGAAGGGGATTGACTTTTGACCCAATAAAGAAAGGATTGATTCCTGTATTCGATATGAATAGCAATGGCTACAGGTTCATTAACTACAAAACTTTAATCTCAATTACTATTGAGAAGGAAACTTATAATATAAAGGAATAATGGAAGAACAATTCGTAAGTTCATTGAAGGTGGAATTAGCTGCCATCAGAGCAGCAATGCAATTGATTACCGAGTATAAAATGGATTCAACATTAGCAGCAGAGGTTGTTGGTCTAGTTATGAAACACTTAGAGGAAATGAAATATGAATGAGAAAATACTAAAGGAAAAGATTAATCTATTGGAATTTAAGATTAAGGATTTATTAGATAAATTAGAACAATGCCAAAACAAAAAATGATATGAGAGAAATAAACGGACTTTATAGATTCAATGAATTGAAACCTGTCTCTAAAATAGAGGCTTTATATCAACAGCGTGAAGCTGTAATAGAAAAAGGTTATGTTTACGGAGACGAATCAATTAACAGCTTAATCGTATTCGCTGAGATATTACATTCAGAACTCAAGGAGTTCAGTATAGACTTCCATGGTCTTGAGGGTAGTTTTTGTAAATTTAAGAAAGTATTCAAATATAAGGATATAGACTTTGATTATATAATAAAGACAATGAGACAATACGATGGACTCTTCACAGGCTACTATATTGATATAACGCTTCACGCTGAGTTAGAGGAGTGTTTAAGCGAAAAAGAATATAACCCTAACATAATACTCAAAAGATGCTTTGACGAGTGGCTAAGAGCCTGTCAGGAGGAGGCTGCTGTATATTTAACAGAAGATTACTTATTGCAAAAGTTTGAGCATAATAATTATTTATTTTTGGAGGATGGCACATTCTTTTCGCAGGAAAATAATTTCATAGCATAAATAGACAGAACATGGAAATAAACAAAATATATCAAGGGGATTGCTTAGAGTTAATGCCTAAACATATTGACGGCAAAAGTATTGATATGATTTTTTGTGATTTGCCTTATGGGACAACTCAAAACAAATGGGATAGCGTTATTGATTTAGATAGACTGTGGAGGGAATACAAAAGAGTAATTAAAGATAATGGCGCAATAGTGTTGTTTGCAGCACAACCATTTACAAGTGCTTTGATTATGAGCAACCCAAAAATGTTTAAATACGATTGGATTTGGCAAAAACCAAAAGGAACAGGACATTTGAACGCTAAGAAGCAGCCAATGAGAGACAAAGAAGATATACTTGTATTTTACAAAAAGCAATGCACTTATAACCCACAAATGGAGCAGGGTACACCTTACAAAGATAAAGCAGGGAAAGACCATACTAAAAGTACAAGTATGACAGGTAGCTATGGGAAATACACAAACTATCGTGATGTAAATACTGGCTTTAGATACCCAAAACAAGTTCAAAAATTTGGAGTTGTGGAGCGTGGAACATTACATCCAACGCAAAAGCCATTATTTTTAATTGAGTATATGATACGCACTTACACAAACGAAGGCGATTTGATTTTGGATAATACTTGTGGAAGCGGAACTACTGGACTTGGAGCAAAAAATCTTGGACGAAACTTTATTATGATGGAGCAAGACCCTGACCATTATGAAACTGCATGTAAAAGAGTACTAACTGATTTTGTTGTGGTGAAAGATGGTTAGTATATTATTGAAAAAAAACATAGCATAAATGTTAATTCAATACCCCTAAATGTGAACTCAATAGGGGGTCAAATGTGAATTTAATACCCCTCCCGAACTATAAATGTGAATCTAATACCCCCTTTCTTGGGGGTTTTTTTGTCTATTTTACATAATAAATAATATGTTAAAGTTTTGTTAAATGTTTGGCTATGTCAAAAATTCCATTATTTTAACGGGTGCGTGTTATCCTTATATAGTTCATTGATTTTGCCAAATGTTAAAGTTTTGTTAAAACATTACTTTTTATTAGGATGCTATAAAAATAATATTACTTTTATGGGGAATTAAAACATTAACTAATATGAAAACACAAAAACAAATTATTACAACTATTGACAAAATAAGTCGATATTTATTTTTAGGTTGCCTGATTGGTATGCCTATATTTTTGGCTTATAACCTTATAAAATTATAACATTATGAAATTAATCGGAATAACCGCAAACCAAATAGTGTCAAGATACTGCCCAAAGAAAGGAAAAGAATTAACCTTCGTCCTTAATGGGTATGTTGAATGGGTTTGCATAGACCCTAAAAAAGGTATTGAATCTTATGATGAAATCGAAACAACGGTGAGTATGAATATTCA
>Ga0213861_10004132_pt1 | contig 11898 bp, 6 predicted proteins | sample PICome_4_FD_160110 | JGI IMG/M metagenome (GOLD analysis project Ga0213861, IMG submission 160110) | Coastal seawater microbial communities near Pivers Island, North Carolina, United States - PICO131 | ecosystem: Environmental > Aquatic > Marine > Coastal | place: USA: North Carolina | collected...
TTTCCATACAAACATACCTAACCCTAAAGCTGCTGCTATAGGAAATCCTAGTTCAGTTATTACTGCTACTGCATCCATTAGTCTTTAGTAGTGTTAGAAGCTCCGAAGTAAAAAGATATAACAGCACTTGCTAAACCACCAAGGTATCCAAGTACAAGGTTTATAAGAGCTTCAGAGTTCTGCTCCGGTGGTTGTAGAGTAACAAGGAATATGTATCCCATGAAACCACCAACAACAGCTATACCCATAATACGGGCTGTCCAGTCTTTACTGAACTTATTCCTAGCATCTTGTCCATCTTGTGTTTCTAATTTAAACACATCTACTTCAAGCTCTTTCATCTGTACTTCAAAAGCTTGTTCAGCTTTTTTAAGTTCTAACATTTGTTCAGGTGTTGCTTCAGCTAATCCTTTCTCTATAGCTTTTGGAGTATTAGGAACACCTAACACTTCTGATATCATGTTAGCTGCCATTCCTCCCATCGGTCCACCCAAGGCAGTTCCTAATGTAGGTGCAACAGCTCCAACTATGTTTTTTAATAATGCTTTCATTTCAGGCTCCTAATACCATTTCTTGTAATTCTTTACTTCTTCTACCAACTTGCCCATACCAACGACTGTCTTCCATTTGAACAGCCATTTCTTTCCAGTCATGGTTTCTACAAGCTTTTAACATGTTACGAAACTTGGAAAGCCTAGAGCCTCCTAAGTTAAAACACATGTTGACTAACACTCTCTGTATAACTTCTGGTAGCTTTTCAAAGTCTTCCTCGCTACCAAAAACATGTATAGCTTCCTTGTAATGCTTTTCAAAGTCATCCTCGTAATACATATCTACAACTTCTTGAGATACAGATGTACCGACTGCCCAGTCATATTCAGGGTCGTTAGGTTGACAAAGATGTCCAACTCCTAGAGTTTTATAGCCTAAACTATCTTTATAGATGTTTAGTACTTCGCCTTCGTGTCTTTTAATTTGTTCTTTACATAGTTCTATGTTCATTTTAATCCTAGTCCTTCCATTTGTGATTTAAGCTCTCTATCTTCAATGTCTTGTGCGGCTTCTGAGGTTGCGTTAAAAGGTAATCCTGTATTTCTGTTTATCATTTCATCGGGTTCGTCTTTTACATTAGATACGTTTGTAACTATACCACCTTTAGAATATTTAATAGGTTCAAATTTCTTTTCTTTTTCTTTAGCTCTACCAGCAGCTATTCTTCTTATATTCTTTTTAGTTCCTTCGCCGAATATCATATCATAAGCAGAGTAAAAAGGTGCATTAGTTGCAGCTACTTCTATAAAGTTTTTTCTATAAAGCAATGCATCAACCCCGTCTTGTACAGCAGGACCACCTACAGCTTTAATAATACCAGCTATCGGACCTACGTTTCTATCCATTTCAGAATCATATCTATATGCATAATCAAATGGACCTGTTATACCGGTTCGTCTTGCAGCATCAAACATAATTTCATGTATAGGTTTATCTTCTCCTGTCTCATAATCAATAGTAGCTTTACCATTACTTCTAATTTCATTACCTATATGAGCTACAGTCATCATTAATGCAACAGTACCTAATGTCTTACCACTAGCAGTTGCAGGGTTATTATATCCTTCATTAACAAATCTTTTAAGAATAGTATTATTAAAAGCTGTAGGATAACCAGCAAACTGTACTAAAAATTGTGCTGCTGGATGTGAAAACCATAAAGGTCTATTAGCTTCTGCAGTTGTAGGGTTAAGAATAATTTCTTTAGTAAACCTATTTGCACCACGTAAATAATCTTTACTATAAAAATTACTATTAAAAGAAACATTACCATAACGGTCTTGTATTATTTCTCCTTTACCGTTCATTCCTCTAGCTTTGTTTAAATCATATTTACCGTTTTTATCTAATGAACCTTTATACCACTTTAAAGCTTCGTTTTCATCTATACCTAATTCATTAAGTTGCCTTGTTAAATAATCTTTGTTAGCATCAGTTAATTTTCTGCCTACTAAAGTTTTACCATAATACAACTGTTCTGCATTTTGTTTTATTAATCTTTTACCAGTTGTAAAGGATGCAAGTTGTACAGCTTTTGTCCATTGTGTCAGTAAGTTTGTTTTAAAAAATGCTTGTTGTAACCACCTAAGTTTATCATTTCCTAATGCTTCACCAGCTAATCCTTCTATTCTTTCTTGAACAGCTTGTTCTAAAGCTAGTCCAGTTTGATAAAGCTCTGTCCATGTTTCATCATTAAGGTCATCAAATCCTTTTATTTTTTTACCTTTCTTTAATCCACCAAAACTACTTCTTGAAATATTTTGAAATAATCTTTTAAAATTATTTTGAGTTTCTGATTTAATACTTGTACCTATACTTCTTGCAGTTTCTTTTACGTCTCCGGGATTTGCACGACTTAATAAAATTATAGGTTCTGTAATACTAGAGATAGTAGCAAAAGGTAAATGAGCCATTTGCTGAACTAACTTAGAACCATCACTAAAAGCTCTACCAAATTTTGTATTTCTAAAAATACTATTTTGATAAGTTTCTAATCCAGTAACTTTTTGAAACATTTTGCCTACGCCTTCTGAAATTTTTTCTGCTTCGTTTCTAGCTTCTGTTTTACTTAAACCTCTTTTTAAAGCTGACTGCATAAGTTCATTTTTTATTAATTGTCTTTCAGTTTCAAATTCTCTTATTGTATTTCCAAAATATTTTTTACGTCCTTGTGACTGTGACATATTAGTAAAATAATTTTCTAATACTTGTTGTACATCTGTTTCTAAAAACTCTGCAATATCACTATCTTTTAAGTTACTAAATCTTCTAGCTTGAAAAAAACCTAAAGAATTATTAGCACCTGCTTTTCGTAATTCATAAGGAGTGTATCTTTCATCAATCATGCCTTCAACTATTTCTCTAGCTTTTAATTCTTTAGCTGTATTTTGTATATCTAATTCAGTAATAGTTTTTTTTCTACCTGCAGAGACTTCTACATCTAATTCTTTTTTAGCTAATTCTTCAAAACTATTTACTTGATATTTTTTACTTAATTGAAATACTTCATCATCTAAAGTTTTAGCATCGGCAGGTCTACCTGTGCCTTTAGTTCCATCTGATAATATTATATCTATTTCAACTAATGAATTATCAGGGTCAGCATGTCCAGCATTAATTAATTTCTGTGCAAATACATCTTGTTTTTTATAAAGAACATCATGCTTGTACAATCTAGGAAAAAAACCACCTTCATTAGTAGTACCTGTTTTAAATAAACCCATTGATTGTGCTTCATCAAAAGATTCATCTAGTAATGTCCTAACTCCTTTATATGCATCTGCAACATCACTGTCAATTTTATAGACTGTAGTTTTACCATCAATTTGAGATGTGTATTCTCCTCGTTCTAGAAGAGTCTCTATACTTACTTTACCTTCTCCTCTTTTAACACCTATATTTTTATCGGATAATAAAGAATATAAAGTATCATTTTGTTCTTTAATTACACGTGCATTCCATCCAGTTCTATATAAAGTATTTAAAGATTTAGCTAATCCTAAATGATATTTACCAAATTGTCTACCTACAAACTCTCCAAAAGACCATTGACTTTCTTCACCATCTTTTAAAACTGCTTTCTTTACACTTCTTTCGCCTTGTGTAATAAGTTTTGTATCGTAATCATATCTTATTTTTCTTAAAAAGTTTTGTAATGCTGGAGAATCTTTAGCATATTCTAAAAATTCTGTTGTGGCTTTTCCTGTGGTTTTAGCCATCAACACATTTAATTGATGATTTCTTTTTCGTTGCTCATCAGGTAATCCTTTTTTTACACGTTCTTTAAGTCTTTGAGAAAAAGATTTTTTTTCTAAAAAATTACTATCTGGTAAAGGTCCAATAAATTCTGAATCTAAATCTTGAAGATTTGTAGCAGCTTGGTCTATTTCCCATTGTTCTAATTCTACTTTTCTTTGTTGAGGTCCTACAAAACTAACAGCATCTTCATTAGCATATCTAAATTCTTTTTCTGCTAATCTAGAATATCTTCTACCCATACCTACACCAACAGCTCCACCAAGACCTGCTCCCAATCCAGCACCTAATAAACCAGAAGCAGCTACTTCAGATAAATCAATAGAATCTATTAAGTCTAAATCTACATTCATGTCTTGCATAAAATAATTATGTAGACCTTCCCAAGCCATTCCTTCAGCAGCTCCAAATAAAGCAAAATCTTTTGTAGTTTCTTTAGTAATTGCTTTTTTTAATTTAGACTTAGTAAAAGCTTTCATGCTTTGTTGAGCAGCAGCACCTAAAGCAGCACGACTAGCTACACTAGCACCTGCAGTTGGTATTGCAAAAACAGCAGCTAAAATATTTAATGGGTCTAAAAGTAAATCACCTGCTAAATCTTTTACTAAACCAAAATGTTCTTTAAAACCTTTAAGGTCTGCATTCATAAATTGATTTTGTAAATAAACATAATCTTCTTTTTGTTCTTTAGTCCATTTACCTGTTTGAAAAGAACGAGTAGCTGCAGCACTTAAACTATATTCTGCATCTCTAAGATATTCAAATATGTTTTCATTACTTTCAATACCTTCTAAAAATCTTTCAGCTCTTGTAGAAAATTCTTCATCTTCTGCTAACTCTGTTAAACTTTTTTTAGTTTTAACAGCAGTAGGAGGAGTAATGGTTTGTTCAATTTCTTTTTGAATATTACCTACAATAGAATCTTTAGCCTGTTGTATTTCATTAGGCTTAACTTGTGGTATTTCTTGATAAAGAGGATTTACTCCTTCTTGCATCTCTTGAGGCTTTTGAGTTTCGTCTTCAGTTAATTCATTGTATAAATCTACAATTGAACTTGTTGGTTGACCAAATGGTATTCTCATTAGTTAAAATATTTCCTTAGTTTACTTTTTAATTAAATTATTGTATCCGTTCTTTTTTAAATATATATCTACAGTAGCATTACCATCTCCTGTATTATAATTCTTTAACCAATAACCTGCTTGTTTTACTTTATCAGTAGGAATAGGTTCTGGAAAAATCATATAATATCCTCTAGCTACTGCTACATTAACTAATGGTATTTCTAAATCTTGTGCAGTTACTGTTGTTAAATCAATATTATAATTTGATTTTAATTTTTCATTATATTTTACCATTGTTGGATTATTAATATCTATTCTTCTTTTTAATTCTGCTAAAGATTGACTAGGTACTATTTGCATAATTCCTCTAGCACCTGATTTATTAGTAAAAGTATTACGATGCTTTCCATAACTAGATTCTATATTAGCAGTATCATTTAAAAAACCTATTATATTTTTTTTATCTTCTTCACTTTCTGAACCCATATTTACTATAGCATTTATAGCTTCTGAAGTTACTTTTTTACCTACAGCTTTATTTTTATAAACAGAATCACTTAGTTGATTATCGTCAACTACATTATTTTTTTTTTTAGGAACATTAACAGGAATCCTAGCTGTATATCCTCCAGTAGGTCCTGACATATAAACATATCTATATTGTGGCTTTCTACTTTGAGGTGGATAAGCTTCTAAATATTCTTGAGGTGTTGTAAATTCTGGTTGTCTTACATTTTCAAATAAATTTTCTATTAACTTCATTTTAGAAGTAGGACTTAACTTACTTTGCTCAATAAATTTTAATTGATTATCAAATGCAATCTTTCTATCTTCAACACTCATTTTACTATAACTAGCATCTTCTTGATAATTTCCTGTAGTGGTTTGAGATGGAACAGAAATACCTTCTCCTAATAATGTAGGTATACTTCCTTTAAATCTATCGTATTTATATTTTTGAGCTACTGTATCAAAACTGTCTCTATAGTATTCAGGCTTTCTACCTAAAAATCCACCACCAGCAGCAAAGCCTTCATTAGCTGCTACAGCAGTTGCAATGTTTAATCTATAAGTTTCATTATCTGGACCTGTTATTTTTTGATAAAATTCTGCTAACATATCATCAGTAACTTCTTCTCCTCTATCTTTTAATGTAGAACTAAAAACAGCTAAAGCAAAATCTTTATCATCTTGAAATGAATTAGCTAAACCAGCTACATCTTCAGCAAATTTTTGTTTTTGAGAGTCAGTAAAATCTCCTGTATATCTATTCCAACTTCCTTCGCCACGTATTGACATTTTTAAAGTATTGTCAGAATTATATAATCTTTTATTACCTAAATTTCTACCATAAGTTTCTATAGCTGTATTAGCTCTTGATACTAAATCAGGGTCTGTTTTAGCACTAACTAAAGCTTGAGTAGCACTTCCTCTATATTGAGCTAATGATTTATCTATGGAAGTAATTAAAGGACCTTCAATATTTAAAGTTGTTAAAATATCATTTATATCAGAACCATATAAATCTGTTTGTTCTACATTTCTAAATAAATTAAAACGTCCTTGTTGTTCTTCTCTCCTACCTATTTTTCTAAATATATCTTTAAAACTTTCAATGTATCCTCTGTTAGCATATTCACTTTTTAATCTAGCATAATATCTTTTTTCAGCTTGATTTAAACGTCCCGGTGTAATAGCAATAGCTTGTTCAAATAATTTTGCAGAATCTAAATCTCTTTCATTTAGTAATTTTCTTAATTCAGTTTCATACATTTCAAAATTACGTTTACCTGTTTTATTACCTTTAGCATCAACATGAGGAGAAACATAATTACTAATTAAATTATGTAATCCAAGTTGAAAAGCTGTATCATATTCAGATGTACCTGATTTAAACATAGCATATTCTTCTTCAGGTACGCCTTGTTTAATAGCTGCATCAATAACAGGAGCTAAATTTTGTTGTAAGTTTTTACCATACCTATCATCATTTAATATTTCTTTAGTTATAGTATTTACATCCATATCTTTTCTTTCTGCAAACCATTCTTGATTTGGCATGTTTGCACCTATTCTACCTAAAGTTTTTATTTGTTGAGATTGTTCAACATTATCTTGCATATTAAAAGATTGAAGTTCATCTAATTCTTTTAATCTTTTTTGAGTAGCGTTTTTAAATATAGCTTGACCTGCTGTTAATAAACCTATAGCTTGTTGAAATCTTCTATTCTTTTTAGCTTCTTTAGCTCTTTGTTCTGCTATATCTGACTGTCGTTGTAATAAAGAACTTCCGAGTTCTTCAATACTCATATCACCATAGTTACTGATTAAATTTTCCATACTATTATCAGCCATCTTTAAACTCCTGTTTTACCTAATAGACTTTCTTGTGATTGTAGTTCTGGTTTAGGTTTTTGTAAAATACTTTGTTGCATTTTTTCTACATCTAATTTATCTAATTGTTCTTTTATATCTGGACCAACTGAAGCAGATTGAGGTTTTGCGACTCTAGCATCTTGAAATCTTTGACCACCGTCTTTCATAAATGTTTCGCTACTATCTCTTCTTACTTGTGCAGCTTCTTCTTCATCAAGGTCTTCATCATCTTCTTCACCTGCTGCATCTAATGTAGGCTCTATTCCAGACTTCTCAGCAATAGCTAATAACATATACATAGTAGGTTCTAATAATTGTAAAGCTAAATCAGGATTGAATTTGCCTTGTCTAAATCCTTCAACTAATACTGTTTGAGCTATAGCATCTACTGGAACTTCATTAATCATAAGCTTTTGAATTTCTTCTAGATTTTTAGGTTCTAATAAATTTAAAAATATCTTTTGTCTAGCTACGTTTAAGTCTACCATTTCAGGTGGTTTTTCCCAAGCATAACTATTTTCAGGACTATTAGTTAAAGACTGTCCCGGTATTGGAGCTTCAAAAGCTGTTTGCTCTATTAATGGTGATATTGGTTTACTTTCCATATTTTATCCTTTATGTTATGATGCGTAAAAATCTTCTAATATAAGACCATAGCCTGAAGTCATTTGTGCTATTGCATTTGGATTATTATTTAAGTTATTCATTTCAATAAAGTCTTGCGGTGCATAACTATACTGATTAGTAGGAACCATAGATAAAGTTTCTTCAGCTATTAACCCAGCTCTTTGAGCATTTTCTCTTTTCATTAAATAATCAGCATAAGCTGCATCACTTTCATCTTGAAGTATTCCTTGACCTTGTTCAGATACAAAAGCTACTTTTTTATAAGTATCTAACTCTCTACTTGATTTTACTCTATCTCTGAATGAATCATATTCACCTTCAGCAAATACACTAGGTTTTTTAACTTCAGCTTCAAATGGCAAAGTACTTTTATCTATAATTGATTTATATGAACTATCTAATAATTTTCCATCTTTTCCAGTTTTATAATATTCAAAACCTGTGTCAGTAGTTTTTTTAGTTAATCCTTCTATACCTTTAGATTCAAATTTATTAACATCTCTCATAAATTTATTTTTATCTTGCAAATCACTTAAATATTTTGCATCAGAGGGAGTATTAAATTCACCTGTTGTTAAATTTTTACTTACGTCTAATTTACTAACATCTACAACATTACCCATATCATCTGTTAATCCAACTTTAGACTTATCAATAAATCCACCAGTTGCTTCACTTACAAAATCTCTAAAAGCACTACCAGCACCTCTAGCTCCTTCTTGCATAAAAGGTTTACTAACAGCATTCATTCCATATTCAATAGCATCTGTAACTCTGTTAAAAACTCTACCAACTCCGTTTTTAACCCAGTTTGCACCTTTTTGAATTTTAGAACCAATGTTTAAAATAAATTCACCGACAGGTCCCATATTACTTAGCCATCCCGATAAGACACTGCCCATACCCGGAAGTAAAAAAGAAAGTGCAATAGAACCTAAAGGACCTAACTTACCAAAAGCTTTAACTATTTTACCAAAACCTTTTTTAAGTTTTTTACCTAAACTTTTAAATCCTCTTTTAATTTTTTTACCTATTTTTCTTAATTTACCCATAATATTTTCCTATGTTAACCATCCATCTAATAATCTAGCAATACTAGATACATTATCATCCCAATATTCTTTTCTATTTACAGCTTCTGAATTACCTAAAGCAGCTATAAGTAACGAAGCTTTACGTTGTTGTTCGTTATCCCATCGTTTAAAATCAAAATCTGCTTCGTCTCTAAGTTCTTGCCATAAAAAATTATTAGCAGAAGCAGTAAGACCAAAAGCATTCTGTGCATTTTGTTGATTGACAGCATTAAAAGCAGCAGTGTCTGCAGTATTAGCTTTACGTCTCCACTCTACATTTGACTGTGCAATAACTGTTTCATTTTGTGTATTGAATTGTTCTTTTGCAAAATCTTGTTGTGCATTAAATTTAGACATATCACTTTGTAATTGTGCTTCTAGTTTTTCAACTTCAAACTCATTACCCACTCTTCTAGCTTCAGCAGCGTTTGTATTAGCTACGTTAAACTGTTCCATAGCATTTAATTGAGATTTATTGAACTGTTTATTTTGTTGCTCTAAGTTAGCCATAAACTGATTAACTTGATTTTCACTTGTAGCATTAAACTGTGCTTGAGCATTCATAGCAGACTGGTCTGATAATAATCTTTGTTGTTCTTGTTGACTTCTCATCATACTTGCTTGTTGCTCATTTGATAAGTTTGCCATATCCATTTGTAAAAAGTTTTGAGCATTACTAATAGCTAACTTTGTTCTTTGGTCTACATTAGCCATATCAAGTGATGCTAAAGCTGTAGCTTGTTGCATTACAAGTTGTTGCTCTGCATTCATATTAGTAATAGCTACTGTTTGCATAAACTTACTATTTGCTAATACTCTTTGTTGGTCAGCATTAAAGTTTGCCATGTCCATATTTGCAACAATGTTTGCATTTTGCATAGCTCTTTGTTGGTCAACATTAAGTTGAGCTAATCCCATTGATTGAGCTAACTCACCATTCTTAATATTAACCTGCATTTGTTTGTTAAGATTTGCAAGTTCTGTCTGTTGTTCAGCAGTAAGATTTTCTGAACTAGCTTGATTAAGAGCTGACAAGTTTGCAAGTCTCATTTGCTGGTCATTACTTAAATTAGCAAGTTCCATCTGCTGTTTAAATCCAGCATTCTTAGCAAGAAAATCAGCAGCAGTTTGCATTTCTAACATACGTTGTTGGTTAGTTGCAGTTTGATTAGCTCCTTGAACTTGTGCTTCTATTTGAAGCTCTGCCATGTTTACTTGCTGCTCATTACCAAGATTAGCCATGTTTGCTTGTTGTTGGTTTTGAGCATTGACTAATGCAGCTTGTTGTTGATTCTGCAAGTTAGCCATTCTTGTTTGTTGCTGTTGTTCAGCAGTAGTCATTACAGCTTGTTGTCTAAATTGACTTTGCATTGTTCTCATTTGCTGAGACATTTGTGCAGTCTGACTTGCAGCATCTTGACGATTAGCTAAGTTTTGCATTCTTAACTGTTGTTCTTGAGTAGCTTGTTGTAAGTTTGCTTGTTGTTCGTTACTTAAATTTTGAGCTGCTCTAGATTGAAGTGCTTGTGCGTTGCTTTGAGCTATTGGCATAGCACTTTGAATAATAGCATTAAATAAACTATCTCTACCTACTGTAGAAACTGATAGACCTCTTTGTGCCATTCTTGCATTAATAGCATCTACAGCAGGTTTAGCCCACATAGGAACTTCACCGTCTTCCATGCCACCTAATAAACTTTCCATTTGTGAAGATACTAAAGCTTCTGTAGGTAGTGCAGCAATAGCAGCATTAACTTCTACAGGTGCTGTATCTACTTGAGCTTCTACAGTTGCAGGGTCTTCTACAATAGCAGCAGCTATATCAGAAGGTATATTACCAACTTCAGCTACCATAGATGCAGCAGCACCTTTAGCCTCAACACCTTTTACCGGTCTTTGTTGTGCAGCTTCATAACCTACTGTTCCTATAACTTGAGCAGCTTGTCCATCTGTAGCAGGTACTCCTGTAATAGCTTCACGTTCTTTAACTTCTGCATCGGCTGTAGGAGCTACTTGTACTTTAGCTCCTGTTACTTCTGGAGCAAATGCACCTGCAGATAAAACTCCATCTATATCTTTAGCCATTGCTGCATCTCTTATGCTATTTTCAATTTGAGCAGCTACTGCGTTTCCAGATAGTTGTCTTATTTCGTCTACTGAAGCTTGTGCTTCTGGTGATAGTGTTCCTGTTTTAGCATCTACAGCTACTTGAGTTCCTGATACCGTTGTAGTAGGAGCTGTAACAGCTACACCGGGAGATGAATATATAGGCTTTCCTTCTGCATCTGTACCTATTTGAACTTGTGTTGTTGCTTCTGCTGTTTTAGCTGTTCCTTGTTTTACTGTTTCCGCACCAACATCATCTACATCTACAGCTACACCTCTTTCAGTTTCTCCCATTTGAGGTACATCGTCTTTTGCTATTTCCGTATCTTCTCTTGATATTTTTTGAGGTTCAGGTATTGTTGGCATACCTTCAGGCATTACTCCTGCAGCTATTTGTTCTGCACTTCTACCTGTTTCTATAACTCTTTGACCTCTTTCTTTTTCAGCTAATGTTTGTTTTTGAAGCTCTGTCATTCCTGTAAATTCATCTACTTCAGGTTCTTCTTCTTCATCACCATTGTCATTGCCACCATTGTCATTGCCACCATTGTCATTGCCACCATTGTCATTGCCACCATTGTCATTGCCACCATTGTCAGCAGGTTGACCTGTATCTACCCAATCATCTCCTGTCCATACATGAATAGTTCCATTTATAACTTTAGTAGTTCCGGGAGGAATTCCTTGTTTATTTTCACCGTCATCTTTATCTTTTACATCAACTACAGTAGTAGAAGGTTGTGGCTGTGGTTGTGGTTGTGGTTGTGGCTGTGGTTGTGGTGTTGGTTGTGGCTGTGGCTGTGGCTGTGGTTGTGGCTTTGGCTTTGGCGGTGGTTGTGGCTTTG
>Ga0213861_10004134_pt1 | contig 11896 bp, 10 predicted proteins | sample PICome_4_FD_160110 | JGI IMG/M metagenome (GOLD analysis project Ga0213861, IMG submission 160110) | Coastal seawater microbial communities near Pivers Island, North Carolina, United States - PICO131 | ecosystem: Environmental > Aquatic > Marine > Coastal | place: USA: North Carolina...
TGTGGCAATGATTGGGCGTAAAAATGAATACGGCAAGGTTGAAATTTTAGGTATTGGTAAATCTAAAAGTTTAGGCGTGCATCGTGGTGTTGTTAATAATATTACACAAACCATTCAGTCCATTCAACAAGCAGTTCAAGAAGCAGAAGTTGCTGCGGATATGAAGATTGAAGATGTTACTGTCGGTATTGCAGGTCAACACATTCGAAGTTTACAGCATAGTGATTATATAACGCGATCAAATTCTGAAACTGTAATTGATGAAGAGGATATTGATAGACTGATTAATCAAGTTCACAAATTGGTGATGCTTCCTGGAGAAGAAATTATTCACGTATTACCGCAAGAATATAAAGTTGACGGTCAAGCAGAAATAAAAGAGCCAATAGGTATGTATGGAGGTCGTTTAGAAGCGAACTTTCATGTAGTTGTGGGGCAAGTATCTTCTATTAGAAATATAGGACGTTGTGTTCAAAGTTCAGGGTTAAACCTGGAAGGCATTACGCTTGAGCCATTGGCATCTGCTAATGCTGTTTTAAGCCAAGAAGAAAAAGAAGCTGGGGTTGCGCTAATTGATATAGGTGGTGGTACTACTGATTTAGCAATTTTTAGAGATGGAATTATTCGTCATACAGCGGTAATTCCTTTCGGAGGAAACGTAATTACAGAAGATATAAAAGAAGGTTGTTCTATAATTGAAAAGCAAGCGGAGTTATTGAAAATTAAATTTGGTTCAGCATGGCCAGGTGAAAATAAGGATAACGAAATAGTATCTATTCCTGGTTTAAGAGGAAGAGATCCTAAGGAAATCACTTTAAAAAATTTGTCCAAAATCATTCATGCCCGCGTTGTAGAAATTGTTGAGCAGGTGTATGTGGAGATTAAAAACTACGGACACGAAGAGCAAAAGAAAAAGTTAATTGCTGGTATTGTTTTAACGGGTGGTGGTAGCCAATTAAAACATTTAAAGCAATTAGTTGAATATATAACTGGAATGGATACCAGAATAGGATATCCTAACGAACATTTAGCTGGCGATAGTGATGATGATGTAACGAGTCCGTTATACGCAACAGCAGTTGGATTAGTATTAGATGGTTTAAAACGTCAAGAACGAAATAAAACAGAACAACAAGAGCAAGTTGTAGATGAAATAGAAACATCAGTAGATGAAGAGATTAAAGAAAAACCTATTAAGGAAAGACGCTCATTCCTCGATAAGTTAACAGAGCGCGTTAAAGATTTTTTAGATAACGCAGAGTAATTAAATCCATTGAATTAAAAATATAAAGTACAAAACCCCTAGAAAAATAGAATTTTATGAGCAGCAAAAAAGAATTCGAAACAAACATCTCATTTGATTTACCTAAAAACCAATCAAATGTCATTAAAGTCATTGGTGTTGGTGGCGGTGGTAGTAATGCCATTAATCACATGTTCCAACAAGGTATTAAAGGTGTAGATTTTTATATCTGTAATACAGATGCACAAGCCCTTCAAAACAGCGGAGTTCCTAACAAGATTCAACTAGGTCTTAATTTAACAGAAGGTTTAGGAGCAGGAGCAAATCCAGATATTGGTGAGCAATCTGCAGTTGAGAGTTTTGATGATATTTCTCAAATGCTAGATTCTAATACCAAGATGGTATTTATTACAGCAGGAATGGGAGGGGGAACAGGAACAGGAGCTGCGCCAATTATTGCTAAAATGGCTAAAGACTTAGATATTTTAACAGTGGGTATCGTAACCATGCCTTTTCAATTTGAAGGTAGAATGCGTATTGAACAATCTCAAAAGGGTATTGAAAAATTAAGAAATGTAGTTGATTCTTTAATTGTAATTAATAATAACAAACTTCGCGAAGTTTATGGGAACCTTGGTTTTAAAGCAGGATTTTCTAAAGCTGATGAAGTGTTGTCTACCGCTGCTCGTGGTATAGCTGAAGTTATTACACACCACTATACGCAAAATATTGATTTACGAGACGCCAAAACCGTATTAAGTAATAGTGGAACTGCTATTATGGGGTCTGCATTAGCATCAGGTCAAAACCGTGCACAAGACGCTATTAGTAAGGCTCTTGATTCACCTTTGTTAAATGACAACAAAATCACAGGAGCTAAAAATGTATTGCTACTAATCGTTTCTGGTGCCCAAGAAATTACTATTGATGAAATAGGAGAGATTAATGATCATATTCAAAATGAAGCAGGTCATGGTGCTAACATTATTATGGGTGTTGGTGAAGATGAAGCTTTAGAAGAGTCTATTGCTGTTACCATTATTGCTACTGGGTTTAATATTGAACAACAAGATGAAATTACGAATACTGAAACTAAAAAAGTTATACACTCATTAAGTGAAGATCAAGATTTAGATTCAAAAGCAAAAGAGCCTGTTGTTATTGAGCCAATTATTGTATTAGAAGAAAAGAAGGAAACGCCTGTTGTTCGTCATATTTTAGATTTAGAAACCGAAGAAGAGGAAGAAGTGATTTTTTCTAAAAAAGAAGAAGTTAGAGAGATACATAGAGATATAGAATTAATACCTTCATCAGAAATCATTAAGAATATTAATGTGGTTTATGATGAAGTAAGGGCTAACATTGCTCATCTTGAAGAAGATGAAGATTTTATAATCAAGCCAGTAACTAGAATGGTTGCAGATATTGAAGATGTTCAGGATATTGAAGTAATTTCAGATTACGTTGAAGAAGAGCAACAAATCACATTAACTTTCGATTTGCCATTATCAGCTTCAATTGAAGAGATAAAGGAAGAAAAAGAAGATGTAGTTTCTTATGATTTGACTGATGACATTAAAGATATTGCAGTAAACGATTATGTTGAATTAATAACAGTTAACGAGACCAATGAAGAAGGCGATGTTCGCTATGCTTTAGACGATTATGCTGAGGTAGAATCTTCTATGAATAAAACACAGCAAGCTCCAAACGATGTTTTGGATGAAGTTGATGAAGAAGTTGTTTTTGAAAAAAAGATTGTTAAAGAACCTGCTTTTCATCAAGATGTTGCTGAGGAAATTGATCCTATGAATAGCCCTATTTCTGAATTATTAAAAGAGCGTGCTGAGGAACGCAGACGCAAAATGAAAGACTTTAATTATAAGTTTAATAGTGCTAAAATTGAAGATATAGAAAAAGTGCCAGCTTACAAACGACAAGGTGTAGATTTAAATGAAGCTAAACACTCATCAGAAACGGACATGTCAAGAACAAGTATTGGTTTGGATGATAATGATGATATCCAGCTAAGAAGCAATAATTCATTTTTACACGATAACGTAGATTAATTTATTTGAATTAAACTTAGTGTGTTATTTAATGACCCGAAAAGTTCCCTCAACTTTTTGGGTTTTATTTTCTTATCATTCCTCTAAAGCCAGGGATCTATTTTTTATCTTCGCATTTCTTTCAAACAATATATTATGAGTTTACAACAAGATATTATGACGGCTTTAAAAGAAGCTATGAAGTCTAAAGATCAAATAGCTTTAACTGCATTGCGTGCTGTAAAATCAGCTATTCTTATAGCGCAAACAGAAAGTGGTGCAAAAGAAGATTTAACAGAAGACCAAGAGCTTAAAATACTTCAAAAGTTAGTCAAGCAACGTAAAGACAGTGCTGTAATTTATTTGGAACAAGACCGGAAGGATTTAGCATTACCTGAAATAGATGAAGCTGAGGTAATTAGCCAGTTTTTACCTGAAGCGCTCACTGATGAAGAAATCGAAAAAGTTGTTGTTGCAACTATAGAACAAATAGGAGCAGAAGGCATGAAAGATATGGGGAAAGTAATGGGCATGGTTAGCAAAGAACTTGCAGGACAAGCAGATGGTAAAACGATTTCTAATATAGTAAAGGCTAAGTTATCTTAAGTTAGTCTAAGTATAAATAAATAACGGCTGCGTAGTTCAACTGGATACCTGCCTGCCGGCAGGCAGGGAATATCAGATTAAGTAACAAATGAAAGAGTATTTTGCTCATGTTTTGAAAAGTGATATAGATGGAAGGCTATATAAAGGTCATACGGAGGATTTAAAAAAGCGATTAATTGAACATAATAGAGGAAAAACTAAATCAACTAAGGGCTATATTCCGTGGGAGTTAGTGTATTTTGAAACATTTAAAACACGAGAAGAATCCATTTTAAGAGAAAAATATTTTAAGACAGGAAGTGGGAGAGAATTTTTAAAAGATAAATTGTAAAATAAATAACGGCTGCGTAGTTCAACTGGATAGAATATCAGATTTCGGCTCTGAGGGTTGGGGGTTCGAATCCCTTCGCGGTCACTAAATCGGAGAATTGATTCACAGGAATCGGTTCTCCATTTTTTATGTTTGATATTTCCTTCGTTAAAATGGGAATTGAGCCAAAAATCGCATTCACTTTTGGGGTTCGAACTCGGTCGTTTGACTTGTCGTAACCCAATCCGGATGGAAACACTAAATTTTGCAGTTTTTGTCGTTGTTTTAAATTCCCTTCAGTCCAAATCTTCTCAAGAGAAGCCGATAAACTAAGCGCTTTATCAATAGCCAATTCAAGGTTCGAACTATTTAATATTGGATTTTCAATTTTTGACTGTAATTCTTCTTTTTGAGTTTCATATTTGTCTTTAAACTTTTTGTAGATAGCGTTATCTAATTCCCCAAGTGCGTATCGCTCTTCAATGGATTCTATTTTAGTATTTAGCTCTGTAATATTTTTTTTAATGAACTTCTTTTGGGTCCTTAAATCTTTGGTGATATTATCATAGGTATATGTCATCACCTCTTTTATGATGTCTTTATATTTTGGTTCAACTTGATACGTTCTCAAATCCTCTGTAAAAGTACTATGAAGTGTTTTAGCGGATTTGTTGCACGAGCACCCTTTAGTTCTACACTTGTAATAGTAAAGCCCTTTTTTCTTGACAAGATATCCTGTTAGCGGTAGTTTACAGCTTTCACAGTAGATAAACTGCTTTAGGGGTAGGTTATCATTTTCTGCTTTGTGGTGTGTTGGATGATGGGTATTGATAGAGTTAATCTTTAAAAAGTCTTCTTTAGATACAAGTGGCTTATGCTTTCCTTCAATTATTTCACCTGGAATCATCTTGCTCACAAGTATACCACAATAAAAAGGATTTTTAAACAACTCACTTAGTCTACGCTCATCTATTTTCATTCCTAAGTTTTGAAGCTTATCGATGATATCAATATTAGAATAGATTCCTTTTAATTTCCATGCAAATGCTTTCTTAATTAGCTTTCCATCTTCGGAGGGGATAATATCCCAATCTACCGCTTTGTGGTATTTCTTTTTATTGATGTATCCAACAGGCGGGTTCCATAACCAATAGCCTTTTCTAAGAAGGTCGGTCATCGCCGTAATTGTTTTGTCTTTTCGAAGCTCATTGTCAAACTGACTAAACATATAAAAAAGGTTCTGTTGAAACTTACCAGCTGCTGAGGTGGTATCCACTTCTTGGGTTACTGCTTTGACCTGAATCCCTTGGTCGTTTAACTCTTGAGAAATCTGTGCTGCACTACTTCCTGTCCTAGAGAATCTATCATAGGAGTATACAATGATATATCCCACTTTGCCACTTTGCCTGACGTATTTAAGCATTCGCTTAAATTCCTTGCGCTCATCACTCTTAGCAGATTCATAAGTTCCTCCATAATATCCTACAACATTGTAACCATTAGTTTTGGCATAATTCTCACAATATTTTTTTTGTGTTTCTAGAGATGTGTTTGTATCGGCTTGCTCTTTAGTGGATACGCGGGTGTAGATGATAGCATTATTACTTTGTCTGAGCTGATTTTTCTTAGGAGCAAACTCTTTAAGCTTTTCAAGCGTATTCATAATTCTTATTTAAGTGTGTTTAATATAATAATGCAGTAAGCTTCTAATGAAATCAAAAGCTCATCAATATTTTCATCCTTAGTGTAAATAAGGGATAGTTTTTCTTTTACAACTTTTCTTTTTTGTTCTGTTAATTTATCATCCTCTAAAATAGTTTGACTCATTTGGTCCATATCGAGTTAAGATTAACTCAGGCTGGATTCTCAGGGACCGATTGGGTGATACAATTGTTTTCATACTATTTAGTTAAAATGGTTAGTTTATAATTGCCTTGTGCTCTAGGCTCAATGAGCAGTCTAGCGGATTTAGGGAGTTTATTATTTAAAAAGAAATCTGCGAGCTGCTTTGCCTTTTTATGGTCTTCACGAATGACAAGGGGTTTGATGTTATCGTTATCCACAAGAAGCTCAATATACTTTGGAGATTTAAACATAATAATCTCGCGTATTTGATTTTCTATTTGGGTGAGATAGGAAACATCTTTTTTCACTCTTTCAAACTCAACAGAGACAATCTGCTGAATAAAGGGCATAAGGGGAATACACATATAAGCCTTATCGTTTATCATCTCCAAAAACTTTTCTGTAATGGCTTTATTACCATCTCTTAAGTGATACTCACCTGTTTTAGGAAAGTAGTAAAACGACATAGGCTTTTTATCTACCAAAATGCTATCAATAACAGCATCCGTAAATGGGTTTATCTCCATTCCATGAAAATGAAGAAGATTAGAATCGTTTAAAATAAATTCAAAACCCTTTAAAGACGAATCAGCAACCTTTTGTTTTTTCAAAAAAGCAATATGCTTTTCAAGCTTAGACTTAAAATACCCTTTCTTGCGAGGCTCATGCCATACCATTTTAGAAAGCTCAGCAAGTTTTGTGGTATTGATTCCAAATGTACTTAGCTCTTGGATTAAACATACCCAGAGCGCCTGAGGTACATTCATTTTTCCTTTTTTTCCTGTATCAAAAAAAGGAAGCACCATTTTACTCTTCCAATAAGTCACCATGCGTGGGCTAATACCAAAATACTTGGGCAGCGTGTAACGCTGATCCATAAGGTCTAATTTGAAATTTAAATCATTATTCATATGTAAAACTTTACACAAATGTAACAAATTTTTTAACAAACGCAATACTTTGAAACAAAATTCGTATATTTGAAAAATAAAAATGCCTTGAAATAGGCGTTAAAAATAAAGAGTTAGAGGTCTACCTGATGGAGCTGTATATATAGATTCTCTAGGTATACCTCTAAAATTTAAGAAGATTTACTATGGAAAATGAAAATGTGAAGTACAGAAATATGACTATCAGTCTAAAAGTAGCGGCTGATGAAAAGATAATGCTTAGGCGTTTAGCTGAAAAGCACAGTGTAACCCTATCAGAATTTATGTACAATTTGGTGATGTGTTTTAAAAACCAATATGACTACATAGGCATGCTTACGCCTAGAGAAGAAAAATTAGCTGAAAACTTAAGAAAAGTAAAAAAGCAAAATAGCAAGTTAACAGCTGAAATCGAAAATGCAGATTTTAGGGTAGACATGGAAATGGACCGAGCAGCCAAAGCAAACAATGCAAAGGATGAGTTTGCCTACCAGCTAAAAGAGCAAAAAGCGATAAATGCCGATCAATTAGAAGAGCTGAAAAGATTAAAAGAAATCAACCAGGTATTAAAAGAAAAAAACATAAAACTTAAAACAATCTCAAGTGAAAATCATTTTAAAAATATTATTGTTGGTACAGCAGGACTATTTGCAGGGTTCTCGTTGAATAGATAATTGTAATCCGTCAAACCAAAGTGGACTGTTTAGTATAAAACTCTAGTATATAGTTTTTATTAATTTTAACCTTTTAAATTTAATAAAAACTATATTTTAGATTATAATTCCCAAATAACAGGTAAAAAATAATAAACAATTAAGGTTAAAAGAATGATGGATAAAATATTCATCCATAACCCTTTTTTAATCATATCTTCAATTTTAAGATAACCTGACCCGAAAACAACCGCATTTGGTGGAGTTGCAACAGGTAACATAAAAGCGCACGAAGCTGCTACTGTTGCTCCTACTAATAATAAGTAAGGATTTACTCCAATGGCATTGGCTAATGAAACAAGCACAGGAAGTAACATTGCTGTAGTTGCTAAATTTGAAGTAATTTCCGTTAAAAAATTAACTGATGCAATTAAAATTAATAATAATAGAATTAAAGGGAACGTTTCTAATGCGATTAACTGATTTCCAATCCATAAAGCTAATCCACTCGACTCAAAACCTAATGCTAAAGCCATTCCACCTCCAAATAGTAGGAGTATATCCCAAGGTAATTTTACGGCATCTTTCCAATTCATAAGGCTATTTCCTTTTTCTTTACTTGGTAATAAGAACAAGAGAAATGCAGAACACATTGCTATAATAGTATCGTCAATTTCTGGAATAAATTTTTGCAGTAAAAAGGATCTACTTATCCATGCAAAAGCAGTTAAAATGAATACCACTAAAATCATTTTTTCTTCAAAAGAAACTTTGCCTAGTTTTTTTAATTGTTTATTTATTTCATCTTTCCCGCCAGGAAATTCTTTCTGCTTAAACTCAAAGGCAACCTTTGTAAGATATAACCACGATAAAAACAGAAATAAAAGACTGATAGGAAATCCAAACATAAACCATTGAGAAAACGTTATTTCTACACTATAACTTTCCTGTACAATACCTGCTAAAACTAGATTTGGTGGTGTGCCAATTAGAGTAGCCATTCCTCCAATTGATGCGCTGTATGCTATTGCTAGCATTAATGCTTTTCCAAAAATTTGGTTTTCGTCTTCAATAGTATCAGGATTATCTTTTAGTTGCAAAACAATGGCAATTCCTATAGGTAAAATCATAACCGCAGTTGCGGTATTAGAAATCCACATAGACAAAAATGCGGTAGCAATCATAAAACCTAAAATAATGTGAACTAGATTAGTGCCAACAATTCTAATAATTGTTAATGCAATACGCTTGTGAAGATTCCATTTTTCAATGGCAAGCGCTAATACAAAACCGCCAAAAAAGAGAAAAATATATTTATGCCCATATGAAGCAGTTGTTGCTTTTAAAGCTAAACCACCGCTTAATGGAAATAGTATTATAGGTAATAAAGCTGTAATTGCAATATGTAAAGCTTCAGTAATCCACCAAATAGCTACCCAAGCTGCTGAAGCTAAAACCGCATTTGCAGGTTTACTTAGTCCTTCAGGGTGAAAGAAAATTAATATAATAATAAACATAATTGGACCAAGAAATAGCCCAATATTTTGTTTGGTTAATTTCATATTTGAATTAATTAAAAATTAAGTTTGCCGCACTTTCTGAAGCGGTTAAATAATTATGAGTTCCTTCTTCATTAATATGCAAATCCCAATTAAATTCTAAATTATTTTCTTGAGATAATTGCAAAGCTTCATCAAAAAAATGATTGGCTCTTTCTAAGCGGTTTAATCCCTGTGCATCAGCAAATTGATTATGTCTTAAACCAGCCGAATTAGGGTCGTTATCCAACTCACCTATTTGTATTGTTAATTGCTTTTCAAATAAATTTTCAAAAGAATTGTCTTCTAGTGGACTGTTTTTAAAACCATATGGAAAATTAATATCTAAATCTGGGACTGTATACCATCCTGAACCAGAAGATACAACTTTATCGAATCTAGCATTGGGCTTAAACATCATAAACCGATGAGCAAACTGTCCTCCTGCAGAGTGTCCAAAAATATGATATTTAGGTGTAGAATTATTAAGGCTTTGCTTTATAAAGTCGAATAAGGGTTCTATTACTGAAAAAGCCCATTCTTCTTCAGGATTCAATGTGCCTATTGAAGGATTATCGCCATCGATAAACACATTCCCAAGATTATAACCATCACCACCAGGAAAATTAGCTATTGAAAACTCTGGCACTATAACAATAAAATTAAATTGATTTGATTTTGCTATCATGGCATCCCGATAATCTTTGGCATTTCTTCCGGCTCCATGAAAAACGAAAACAATTGGCGTATTATTAGTAACATATATAGGTATATGGTAATAGGTTTTAATAATTAAAGATTGAAAATCTGAAAATTCAAAAAATCCACTTCCTGTAACAAACTCATTTAGAATCGTTGGTTCATTAATTGAATTATCTGAATTATCAGAGCATGACATTATAGTAAATAAAGTGCTTAAAATTAAAAACACTCTTGTTGTGTGATTATGTGTGTTCATGTTGCAAATTAAGATTTGTTTTAGTTATTTTTGTGATACCAATCATTATAAATAATGAATACCAATTATAAATTTGCCATAAATAGAATACATAAAGAGTATCTTAATCAAGAAAAAATTAAACCCTTCAATAAATATGTGGTACTCTATCGTTCTGTTAAGCAATGCATTTTAAACAATGAGTTACCTCATGATTGGTTATTACCATCGACAAGAATTTTGGCTCTAGAATTAGATTTATCCCGAACTACAGTAAACAAAGCTTATGAATTACTGCAATTAGAAAAATTAATTTTATCAAAAGCTGGTTCGGGTAATAAAGTTAACTATGATAGTTCGGTAAAAAGTGAAATAGAAATCAGTAAAAAAAAGTCTGTCAATAAAAACTTATATCCAACTATTTCACAAAAAGGTGTTTCATATTTAAATAATTTTTCACTACTTAACAGACCACATGATAGTAATTTAGCCTTTCGTCCAGGGTTACCACCAATAGATGTCTTTCCTGTAAATCAATGGAAAAAACTTCTAGATGCTTATTGGCGTCATATTAAATTTTCAGGTTTATCGTATTCAAACTCTACAGGTGTTGAAGAATTAAAAAAAAGTATTCGAAATTATTTAAATGTAAGTAGAAACATTAAATGTAACTATGACCAAATAATTATCGTTTCTGGGTCTTTACAATCTTTATACCTTATCACTAATACTTTAATTGATAAAGATGATTCGGTAGTAATTGAAAACCCTCTTTTTCCGAATGTACATTCCGTTTTTAAAAGTTCTGAAGCTAATTTAATTCCTATAGATTTAGATAATGAGGGGATTGATATTGCTCAAATGAATACTATAAAAAAACAGGTTAAAGTTGCACATATTACTCCATCAAATCATTACCCTTTAGGGACAAAAATGAGTTTAAAGAGAAGGCATGAAGTATTAAATTGGGCAGCAAAAAATAAATCCTTAATTATTGAAAACGACTATGAAAATGAAATTGCAAATACTGTTGAAAGTATTCCAACTATTTTTAGTTTAGATGCTGAAGATAGAACTATTTATATAGGTACATTTAATAGATTACTCCATCCCTCTATACGTCTAGGGTACATGATTGTTCCAAAATATTTAGTGAATACGGTTGCTGCAATCCAAGAGCATTCACATCGATTTGTTACACCTTCAATTCAGGTAGTTATGAATCAATTTATTGAAAAAAATTATTTATTCCAACACATAAAAAGTATTATTGATGTTGCTAAAGAACGACATGATTTATTTATTTCATTATTTAATAAAAAAAGTAAAAACATGTACATACAAAATAAGTCTTTTTCTAGTTTCCATATTTTAGCATTATTTAAAAATTATGTTTCCGTGGAAGACGAAAAAAAAATTATTGAGGCGTTAAAAAAACAAAATATAACTGTGTTTTCATTAAGCAAATGTTATGTTGGTAAACCCAAACTTAAAGGTTTAATTATAGGTTATTCATCAGTAAAACCAAATATTATAAAAGAAAAAGTAAACAAGATGGTCAAATTTTTATAATTTACAACAAAAATTGGTATTGTTTTATTTATCTAACTGGTATCTTATTTCTTTTTAATCTAGTTTTATTTTAGCCATTAATTAATCTAAAACTAATTATCATGAAAAAACTTTACTTTTTGTTTTTATTAATTTCATTTGGTGGTTTTGCCCAGAATATAACAATAACCAAAATTATTGAGACTGCATGCGCTGATCCATTCAAAACAGTTGAA
>Ga0213861_10004135_pt1 | contig 11896 bp, 14 predicted proteins | sample PICome_4_FD_160110 | JGI IMG/M metagenome (GOLD analysis project Ga0213861, IMG submission 160110) | Coastal seawater microbial communities near Pivers Island, North Carolina, United States - PICO131 | ecosystem: Environmental > Aquatic > Marine > Coastal | place: USA: North Carolina...
AAGTCAACAAAAGCCCCTGGTCAATATTCAACCGGCACAGGTGGTCAGTATTCAACCGGCGCCAACAGGGGTAGATTCATGATGTGAGTTTCTCTTTCTTCTCAAAAGTTAGGCTATATAAACGATCGGTTGATTATATGAGTAGCCAACTTTAGCTGGTGAGCTATTTGTTGAGTTGCTTGCTTGTGGCAAAGATGTATGACGCGTTCAACCACCTCACCAGCGGGTGTTTAAAACCTTTATGCAAGAGGGCGGACCAAGTCAAATATCTGAACAAAATCAACCCTTGCAACAGACTACTGATGACCTTGGCGCACCAATCGAGACCTTACTGGCTTTTATATACTTCAAACGATACGTTAATCGCCGAGCGAGAGTCTTGATGAACGTTTTTTTATAGTGCAGCTTGTTTTAAGTGCATCTCGTAGTGTTCAAGAGCTGGCACATACTTGCCTGGTGTTTTGGCCAAATCATCATAGCGCCTCACACGTATCGCTTCTTCGGCGTAGGGTTGTGCAATAAATTTCTTCGCTTGTACTTCATTGAAAATACCACCCTGTTGCACTAGACTGAGTTTGGATGCATCAGACAAAGTTTGCCAATACTTGGTGTCGATTAAACATAAGTAACGTTTAGCATCGACATGCATGCGAATCGGTTCTAACACCGAGTCAGGAAATAATTGACGCAAAAACGGAAGCGCGATGAATTGATGCAAATCATCTTCAGTATTGTCATGATCTATTTTTCCTGCCCCTTCGGCCGCTAATAAGTGACCCAAGTCATGCAGTAAACAGGCCACGATCGTTTCAGAGCTTTCCCCAGCTATTTCTGCCAAATTTGCGCATTGCAGGGCGTGTTCGAGTTGGTTGATTGCCTCATGTCCGTACTGGGCTGTTCCGCGACGACTTAGCAGGTCATTGACTTGTTGAAGGGTTAGCGACATAAATTCCTCAGACAAAAAGTTTACGTATGCGAGCAGATATCAAGTCAATAATGCTTACAGTAACAATAATAATGAGCATCACTGCGCATGTTTCGGCGTATTGAAAGCCCCGAATGATTTCCCACAACACCACACCAATTCCTCCTGCACCCACCATGCCGACAACTGAAGCTGAACGCACATTCGATTCAAAGCGATAAAGAGTGAAAGAAATCCAGAGCGGAATTACTTGTGGAATAACGCCATAAATAATTTCGTGCATGGCAGAGGCGCCTGTTGAGCGAATGCCTTCAACGGGTTGTGGGTCAATCGCTTCAACTGCTTCAGAAAATAGTTTGGCTAAAATGCCCGAGGTATGAATCCATAAAGCCAAGACACCTGCAAAAGGGCCTAAACCCACGGCCACAACAAACAACATGGCAAACACCATTTCATTAATGGCACGACAGGCATCCATAAAGCGACGTATGGGTTGATAGACCCACCAAGGTACGATGTTTGAAGAGGCAAGTAAAGCCAGAGGTACAGCGGTGATGACAGCTAAGGCTGTGCCCCATAGTGCAATTTGCAGTGTGACGATCATCTCATCAACATAGAGCCGCCATTCTCTAAAGTTAGGTGGAAAAAAATCGGCAGCATAAGTAGCCATGTTGCCGGAATCGCTTACTAAGTCTAGCGGCCGCATATCAGCACCTTGCCAAGAGCCTGCTAACAGTAAGAGTAAAAGCCCCCAACCTAAGTACCAAGTCAAACTGCGTTTATGACCCGTTGTGTGAGCTAAAGCATGCAAGGGAGGATGAACGATAGGTGCCATAGCGGTCACTTTAGAAAAGTCTGGTTTCTAGTTGCAAATAAAATTGCAACTAGAAACCAGATGAACTCATTAACAAATTGTTTTACTTGAGTGCAGCTAATTGCTGATCGATGGCAGCCAATTTGCTTTGCTTTTCAGCGGCAGACAGGGTCGTGTCAACCTCAATTTTGTTTCGTTCTGAGAACAAAGCTAACTGGCGAATAGGCTTGAGTTGATCGTTTGTTGAAGGCTTGAAACCAGATATTTTAGAGATCTTCATGACAATCTCTTTTTCACGTGGGTCAGTCTTGGCGTAATTGTAGAAAAAGGTCTTGATCTTCTCTTGTGTGGCTGCTGGCACACTGTTGCTCATGACCAGTGGGTCAAGAGGGATCAAAGGTGAAGTCCAGATAATCTTGATGTCTCGAACTTTTTCGGGTTGACGTGCTTTAAGCTTTTCTAAATTTTCACTATTGTTTGTAGCAACGTCAATTTGCTTGTTGGCAACTGCCAATGCGTTGGTTTCGTGGTTTGCGCTGCGAACAACCTTGAAGGCAGTTTTAGGGTTTACATTGTTTTGAGCAAAAACGTAAAAACTAGGCACTAAGTAACCCGATGTTGAGTTGGGATCACCGTTACCAAAGCTGAGGTTTTTAGCGTTGGCGAACATATCTTGAATATTGTTCAAGGGGCTGTTTACATTAACGATGAGATGTGAGTAGTAACCTTGAGTGCCGTCTGCATTAACCATCTGGGCAAACACTGACACGTTAGAGCGATCAACTGCTTCCATTGCTGACTTATTGCCCATCCAAGCAATTTGAACTTTGTTAAAGCGCAATCCTTCAATGATGCCAGCATAATCGGGTGAGAAGAATGCCTTAACATTTAAACCTGTTTGTTTTTGCATGTCATCTAACAGAGGTTGCCAGTCAGCTTTTAGGTTCTGGGTCGCTTCAGTCGAGATAATGCCAAAGTTTATATCTTGAGCAAAAGCGCTCGTGACGCTCAGGCCAATAGCCATCGTAGCGATTAATTTTTTTAACATATTACAAACTCCACTAGGGTTAAAAGAATGACAAAAAAAGGAAAGATTAAGCGGCTTGGGATATCGAGCCTGTCCAAGCTAGAGTAGGGTTGTGTCTGGGTTTTGAAGTGAGTAATTCACTCCCAGTTAAAAATTCATCAGCTTGCATGCCGTAAAGCTGACGCAACAATTCAGGTGTCAGTTGTGAAGACGGCCCATCAAAAACCACCTTGCCTTGTTTGAGCCCAATAATACGAGGACAAAACCGAATAGCCATGTCGACTTGGTGCAGTGATACCACTACTGTGCGATTGTCTTCACGCTGTATCTTCGATAAAATTTCCATCACTTTGCGTGATGATTCTGGGTCAAGCGAAGCAATCGGTTCATCGGCTAAAACTAACTGCGCACCTTGAACCAATGTGCGTGCAATCGCGGCCCGTTGTTGTTGCCCGCCAGATAAGGTAGAGGCGCGTTGGGAATGGCAGTCGACTATGCCCACACGCTCTAAGGCTTCCAGCGCCTTTGATCGCTCGTGCGTGTTAAACCAACCCAACACGCCACGTAACCAAGACATATCGTGTAACCGACCGACCAATACATTAATCAATACAGGCAAACGATCAACCAGATTGAATTGTTGAAATACAAAGCCTACTTGTGACCGAATGCCTCTGACATTGCTTGAGATACGGCCACTGCGTTGCACACATAGACCATTCACTTCAATTAAAGAGCCTGCGTCTTTATCTGCTTCTAGCAGCCCTGCCACCATGCGAAGCAAGGTTGACTTGCCAGACCCAGAGGCACCAATGAGTGCCACCATTTCGCCGTCATCAATGTGAATATTAATGTCACATAAGGCCTGTTTGCCATTTGCAAAATGTTTGTTGAGTTTTGTAACGTTGAGTGCCATGAAAGTATGCTTTTAAAGTGTGCAATGCACTGAAGTATGCAGACCAAATATGACAGGCCTTTGACACTTTTTTTATACTTTTAAGACATTACAAAACTCTTTTTCCCTCTCGCCATACAGCCCGCACGACAGCCTGTTTTTTGCCTTGTGGTATGTTGACCATGCATACTTGAATGAGATCAGCGCGTAACCCAATGGCAATCTGACCACGGTCTTTGAGGCCCGTGGCTTGAGCAGGGTTATAGGTGACGGTTTGAATAGCCTGTGGCAAGGTCAAAATACTGTCGTCAACTAATCGCATCGCGGCGCTCAGTAAACTGCCCGGTACATAGTCAGAAGACAAAATATCAAGTAGACCATGACTGGCTAGCTCAGCAGCTGCCACATTGCCTGAATGCGAACCGCCTCGTACGACATTGGGCCCACCCATCACATTCAGTAAACCGTGTTCATGTGCGGTGCGTGCTGCGAGCAAAGTTGTTGGAAATTCTGACATGGTTGCGCCCTCAGTGTGGGCCTGTATGACATGTGCAGGGGTTGTATCGTCATGGCTGGCCAGCGCAATACCATGGGTTTGACAATAGTTTACGAAGTAGGCGCGGTGTGGCTGCGCATAACGTGCCTGTAACTCATTTGCACGTTGCAATTGTTGGTCAAACTTTTCGTGTGACCAACCCTTTTTACCAATGTAGTACACACGGGCTACTTCGATATTTTCCCATTGACGCTGACCAGGTGTATGGTCCATTAACGAAATAAGTGACAAACGGGGGTGATCATGAAAGGGGGCAAACAAATCAATCGTATTTGGTGCAGGTAATTCGCAACGAACATGCAGGTGGTGATCGGCACGAAGAATATCTTCGCGCGCACAAATATCAAGGGTTTCAAGCACAAGATTCCAGGCTGTACTGCGAAGGCTATCAGGGTCTGCGTCCCCCACACCTAAGGCATCAAATACAGTTGTGATGCCGGCTGCGGCTACCTCAGCATCATGGGCCAACAGCGAAGGCATTTCTGCCCATTGCACTTTTGGACGTGGCATCAGATGACGTTCAAAGTTGTCGGTATGCATTTCTACAAAACCTGGCATGAGATAGTCACCGTTCAGATTATATCCCTCGGCATGTGAAGCCGGGCCTTGGTCGATTGAGGTAATTAAACCATTAGAAACCGAGACACTTCCCATCACGACTTCGTTTGGTAAGACGAGTTGGGCGTTTTTAAATACAGTTGAGTTCATGTGGCATCCTTGGCAGCGAATCGGAATTGCGCTACATCGATGTGGCGTGTTGCAACGGCTTGTCCTACTTGGGTATCGTGAAAAATACCCATCACAGCCGCACCGCGTGAGACGGCTTCTTGAATGATGTCAATCACCGTTTTCGTGTTTGCGGCATCGAGTGATGCGGTGGGTTCATCCAGTAACAAAATTGGGCGTGGTTTGATGAGGTTACGTGCAATGTTGATACGCTGCTGTTCACCGCCAGAGAAGGTGGCTGGGGGTAAGCCCCATAGACGCTCTGGAATGCGTAAACGCGTCAACCATGTGCGGGCTTTCTCACGCGCATCATCGATTGCTTGTGGTTGATCTGTTGCCTCATCGATCAAGGGTTCAGCAACAACATCCAAGGCAGAAACACGAGGAATCACCCGCAAAAATTGACTGACGTAGCCCATGGTTTCGCGCCTCATCTGAATCAGTTCTCGTGGCGTGGCTCGTGTGAGTTCAAGCAACTGATTATTTGTCAGACTCACCTCAATGAGGCCGCTGGTCGCGCTGTAATTCGCATAGGCGAGTTTCAGTAATGTACTTTTCCCCATGCCCGATGGACCATCCAGCACAAGGCATTCGCCAGCTGAAAGTGTCATCGTGACGTTGTGAAGCACATTGAGCTCAGTGCCGTGTTGGTGATGAAGCGTGAATCGCTTGGACACCTGTTTCATTTGCAGCATATGTACTCTCTTAAACGGTTCAAGGTTGCAAGACTGAAGACACTAACAGTTGAGTGTAGGGGTGTTGTGGGTCGTCTAAAACTTGGTCGGTCAGGCCTGATTCAACGATTCGACCATATTGCATAACCATTATTCGGTCCGCCAACAAACGCGCCACAGCTAAATCGTGCGTGACGATCACCACAGCTAGTTGCATTTTTCGCGTCAGTTGTCGTAACAAATCTAGCACACGTGCTTGCACCGACACGTCTAACCCAGAGGTGGGTTCGTCCATAAAAACCAAACGCGGCTGGGTGACTAAGTTACGCGCAATTTGAAGTCGCTGACGCATGCCACCAGAAAAGGTGCGTGGTGTGTCGTCCATGCGGCTGATATCTATTTCGACACGATGCAACCAATGCTCAGCGGTCTGGCGTAAGCGACCATAGTGGCGTTCGCCCAAACCCATCAGCCGCTCACAAACATTCGCGCCAGCAGACACATCCATGCGTAAGCCATCAGCTGCGTTTTGATGCACAAACCCCCATTCAGTGCGACTCAATAGACGTTGTTGTGCCTCGGTCATCGTGTAAATATTTTCTAGCTGACCATTATGATTTAAATACTCGACTTGCCCCGCATCAGGTTGGGTGCGGGCGGCAATCACGTTGAGCAGAGACGATTTACCCGAGCCTGATTCACCTACGACGGCCATCACTTCGCCGGGCCATAAATCAAAACTGGCTTCGTGAATGGCAACGCGATCACCATAGCTTTTTACGAGACCTTGCACCCTAAGCAGGGGTGGCGATTGGTCGCTCTGACTCATGTTGCCACCGAAGATTGTTCATCTTGCCGAGTTTGGCAGTAATCTGAGTCAGAGCAAACGTGCATTCGGCTACCTGAATCATCGGTGATGATTTCATCTAAAAAAGAGTCTGTCGCACCACATTGTGTGCAAGCGACAGGCCATTTTTGTACCTCAAACGGATGGTCTTCGAAGGCTAAACTTTCTACTGAGGTGTAGGGAGGTACTGCGTATATACGTTTCTCGCGACCTGCACCAAACAATTGCAAAGCAGGGTTCATGTGCATCTTTGGATTATCAAATTTTGGATTAGGTGAAGGCGACATAATGTAGCGATGATTAACCATAACGGGGTAATCATAGGTCGTGGCAATGTGTCCATAACGCGCAATATCTTCATAAAGTTTGACGTGCATCAATCCATATTCAGCCAAACCGTGCAGCGTACGTGTTTCGGCTTCGCGTGGTTCCAAGCGCTGCATGGGTTCAGGAACAGGTACTTGGTAAACAATGATTTGACCTTCTACTAAAGGCTTTTCAGGTATACGGTGACGCGTTTGAATCAGTGTGGCTTCGTGTGTGCGCATTGTCGTGTTGACACCTGCGGTGCGTTCAAAAAAGCGACGAATATTGACTGCATTAACCGTGTCGTCTGAACCTTGATCAATCACTTTCAGCACATCTTCTGGCCCAATAACTGAGGCGGTGACTTGAATGCCGCCTGTGCCCCAGCCATACGGCAGTGGCATTTCACGTGAGCCAAAAGGTACTTGGTAGCCCGGTATAGCAATGGCTTTCAGAATAGATCGACGAATCATGCGTTTGGTGCGCTCGTCTAAATAAGCAAAGTTCACTTCTGGTGCGGTTTCATAAGAGGCACTCATGTTGGCCCCTGAGAATGAGCATGTTCAGCAGGATTGTTTTCGCGCATTTTACGAACCAACTCTAATTCAGATTGAAAATCAACGTAATGGGGTAGCTTCAAGTGCTGGACAAACCCAGAGGCCTCCAAACTATCGCTATGCGAGAGCACGAACTCTTGCATTTGGGCAGGTGACTCAATGGCTTCACCTAACTCATCAGCACGAAGGGCGCGGTCGACCAAACTCATGGCCATGGCTTTGCGTTCACTGTGACCAAAAGCGAGGCCGTAGCCACGAGTAAATTGCGGCGGTTCGGTTTTGCTGCCAACAAACTGGTTGACCATTTCGCATTCTGTGATGTCGATATCGCCAATCGATATAGCAAAGCCAAGCTCTTCCGGTTTAATTTCGATTGCAACTTGACCCAAGCGAACCTCACCAACAAAAGGGTGTGTGTGCGAATAACCGCGTTGTGTGGAATAGGCCATTGCGAGTAAGAAGCCTTCGTCCCCACGTGCAAGATTTTGTAAGCGTGTCGCACGATCAGCCGGAAAACGCAGGGGCTCACGGGTCAGATCTATCGGGTCTGGGTCGTGTGCTGGGCAAGTAAAAGTCTCAATCAACCTCTCTTGGTTAAGCAAGTCCACTACTCGAGGTACCTGCTCTGGCGGCATGCTTGGCACTGACGTCTTAGGCGATGACTCAGTGTGCTGCGATTGATTGTTAGCCAAGAGCGTGAAGTCAAGCAGACGTTGTGTGTAGTCATAGGTAGGACCTAAAATTTGACCACCAGGCAGATCTTTGAACGTGGCAGAGATACGTCGGTCGAGTTGCATACGTGCAGTGTCAAGTGCGCAGGTGTTGCCTATGCGAGGCAAAGTGCTGCGGTAAGCACGAAGTAAAAAAATGGCCTCGATCAAGTCACCACTGGCTTGTTTAATAGCGAGCGCTGCGAGTTCAGGGTCATATACTGATCCCTCTGTCATGACGCGGTCTACAGAAAGTTTGAGTTGCTGACAAATTTGCTCGACACTGAGTTCAAGATAGTCTGTGTTGCCGCGGCGCTGCTCGGCGAGCATTTTGTAAGTGTTGAGTATGGCGGTTTCCCCGCCTTTGACGGCCACATACATTTTTATGCCTCCGGTGAGTTTTCGAGGCGGGTTGTGCGAGGCAGGCCTACCAAGTGAGTGGGTGTGGTGAGTAAAATGTCTACGCCGCGAGGAAAGCTAGCGTGATTGTTTTGCCATGCGTGAGTAAAGTAAGGCGCTAAACCCGTTACTTGTAAGAGTCGCTGTTTTGGTATACCAGGCCCATTAAGGACCCAACCCGCTATGTCTGCCTGCAAGGTCAGGGTTTCAAGGATGCAAGTAGCAGATTGATCTGGATAAGCATCACTGCCCGTGCGCAAGCTCGAAAGGGCTGGCAGATTGTCACCCAAAGCCACCCATACGAAATGCGCTTCACTGATATCTTTAACGATGATGCAACCTGTGTGAAAGCGCAACCATTGCTCAGCATCACTGCTCACTAATGTGGGTGACAACCACAAGCGGGTGTCAGCATCGAGGAGGCTTAACAATATCACTGCAGCTGCAGGCTGGCCTTTATGTGGCAATTCACACTGAATAGGGACCACTAACGGACGGCCAGGATGTGACAGGGCATCCATGACCATGCGAAAAACAGCTTGGCTACCAAAGGCTTCATGGGTAAAGCCAGCGGCGATATGTTGCAGTTCTTGCTCCGTCATGCCTCATCTTCCTCATCATCACGAGTGGTTTCTCGTGCCAAAGTCATAAAGTCAACTTTTGTCGTTTGTGCACGTTCATAACGAGCTGCTTGAACGGCTTGTAATTGTTGGCGCAGCGGCTTGAGTAGTTCTTCATCAAAAATTTCATAGTGCTCGGGGTCTTGCAGCAGCGCATCGGCCATAGCCGCGAGTTGAGCCTGGCGATGATTGCGACCCAGAACATACGAGACGCCTAAAGGCTTATCGATCGCGGCATCACTCACGTGAAGTGCACAGCGTGTCACAGTGACTTCGCCAAGGTTAAAGCGCTCACCCGATCCACCAACCCGACCTTGCACCATCATTAAGCCTGTTTCAGGACGTCGTAGCCAATGGGGTTTCAAGCCTATATGGTGCCTCAGCGCGTGGTCTAGCATGTGTTGAGGGGCTCTAGATAATAAAGCCATCCATGCCTGACGCGGGTTAGTCGTTTGTGTGTTCTTGTCAAATGGGTGAAACATTTTTATGGCAACCTAGTGCTTTTGTATGAAACGAACGAATGAATAGATCTTAATGACTCTATGTTTAACTTTTATGACGAACGTTTCTTGGCTGTGGTTAAAGACTAAAAGCGTTGCAATTCAGCTTCGATATGACGGAAAATAATCTGCTATGGCCGTTTTTACTCTTGAGAATGTAGGGGTTCATAAAATGGTTGGTCGACAAAAATTTTAGTTTTTTACGGGTGATCTGATGACTTTAATGGCGAACCATAATGAATATTGAAGTGAATAACTTAACCACACCGTATCGATGTGCTGTTTTTTTTGTGCCCAACATGCAAAGTATTTGGTGGCAAGCGGGTTGTCATTGGTTGGGTCGTTGTGCGTTGACAAATCAACCTGCGACACAGCCAACTTTAGCCGGCATTTCTCAGGCTAATCAATGGGCCTTAACCGCAGGCCCCCGGCGCTACGGTTGGCATGCCACACTTAAAGCGCCGTTCAAAATATTGCCTGGGGAAACTATAACGTCAGTTGTGTCTGCGCTTCGTGCCTTAGCAAAAACTTTACCTGCTTTTGATTTGCCCGCACTTCAGGTCAGTCAACAAGACGGTTATTTATCTTTGCGGCCTGAAGGAGACCTTTCAAATATCAACCGTACTGCCGCCAGTTGTGTGATGTCCATACACCATTTGGCAGCACCATTAGACAATGCTGATTTAGAACGTCGTCGGCAAGCCCCTCTCACCCCAATGCAAGACCAATTGCTCATGGCCTGGGGTTATCCGTATGTGCTTGAGGCATTTCAGTTTCATATGTCGCTCACAGGTAGGCTAGAGGGCTTGTCTGATGAGGTGATTGCTGCTTGGCATCACGCTGCACAAACGCATTTTGAAAACCTTGGCGTCTGCCGCTTTGACCAGCTGGCTTTATTTATAGAGCCCGAACGGGGTGCTGATTTTAGGTTGATAGAAGTGGTTGAGTTAGCAGCATGAGCGAACGTTTGATTTATGTTGTTGGCCCTTCTGGTGCTGGAAAAGACAGCCTACTCAATTGGTTGCGTGAACAAACGCCACAGTTCGCCCCTGTGCATTGGGCTAAAAGAACGATAAACCGCCTTAATACGGATAAAGAGAGTTCAGATCTTCATGAAGTTGTAGACAGCGACGAATTTGAAAGTTTGTTGGCTAAAGGTGTTTTTGCAATGCAATGGGAGGCAAACACTCACCGATATGGAATACGTCGATCTGAGTTAAGCCTGTTGAATAATTTAACGCATGTCATATTGGTGAACGGTTCTCGTCTTTACATGCCTACTGCTGCCAGTCTTTATCCTGGGCTGACTTTTTTACACATTACAGCTAAACCATCTGTGCTTCGAGAGCGTATAAATTTGAGAGGTCGAGAGTCTGTTGACCAAATCAATGCTCGGCTGAGTAGGAAGATTGAATTGATTGTGCCGAATGGCTGTCAGTTAATGGAAGTGCACAACGATTCAACACTAGAAAGTGCTGGGCAACAATTGATTGCACAATTGCAAACGCTTAAATGTTGGCCCTTTGGTTTTAACTAGTTCTATGTAAAAGAGGCACCAAGGCAGGTACATGTTTAAGTATTGCCTCAAAAGATATTTTAATCTGGGCATCCGTTCGACTTGATTTCAGGGCAAGCATAAACACCAATAAGGAGGTGCGGCTAAAAACTTGGACTGATTTATGCTGCAATTCTGAGATTTTAGCGATACTCTAAGGGGCTGCGTGATCAAAGGCATATCTTGCTTCGTTTTTCATTTTACCAACGAATATACGAATCAACGATCTGAATAAACTGCTAAAAAAATGAGATATTTTTTTCTGGTTACAGAAAGAGAAGTGCGGGTAGCACAGTCGGTTCTTAACGGGTATCACATAGACTTTAGAACCCCCCATCCTCATTACAACGCCTCTAGATCTTGTCAGAACGGCGCACAAGAGCTTATAAGAGATGGTCTGAATTCTAACGAAGCTATACCTGTAACGCTTTAAATCTCTTTGTTGCTCTGCGTTCAATGACTTGCATCATGCAGATCGCTATGTCAAGCTCACTGGGGATCAAAAGTTCAAGCGATGAGGTACGAGGTCAAAACGATGGTCAGGTGGGGTTATTGGCCATGAGTCCGCCTAGTCATCGTGGCACTCAAATTTTAGTTTTGGTGGGTGAGGATAGATAGGAGGCAATTTCAAATATAGGTACTTTTTTTGGTACATAAATCGCTGAAAACAAGATATATCGAGATTGTCGAATCCCTGCGCCTCCGCCAGTACAAAGACCTCAAACCTGCTCAGCAGGCCTTGAGGCGGCCTGAGGCCCCGCACCACGCGGGGCTTTTTGCTTTGG
>Ga0213861_10004141_pt1 | contig 11885 bp, 10 predicted proteins | sample PICome_4_FD_160110 | JGI IMG/M metagenome (GOLD analysis project Ga0213861, IMG submission 160110) | Coastal seawater microbial communities near Pivers Island, North Carolina, United States - PICO131 | ecosystem: Environmental > Aquatic > Marine > Coastal | place: USA: North Carolina...
GTTCTTGATGACCCTGTTACCAGGGCGATCTAGGGCCTTCTTAAGGACAGTTGCCACTTCAACGTCCGGCGAAGCGTCGTCAATAAAGATGACCTCGACATCGGATGGTGTATAGGCCGCAATTCTCTCAATACAAACGCGAAGGTCGTCGGCTGCATTATAGACTGGTACAATCACAGCGACTTGTGATGTGTGCAATTCGGTGAAGACCCCTTGACGGGTCTTGAGTGTTTGCACAGTCTCTATATCGCGGGATACTGATTTTCCGTTTGGAAGGATAACAGAAACCTTATGGCTACCGCTTTCCAGCAGCCTAAAAGGCATCTCCAATTCGAAACCGCCTTGACCGGAACTTTTGCCCTTCGTTACGAGATCTTCCCGCCCATAATCCGTCCTGATACGCGCGTAGAAGATGCCATCAATAAGTATATCCAACTCAAAGACTGCAGAGGTGGAAAAGTCGGCGACGGCCCATCCTCCTATGCGGTCCGGGGTCAGCGTTTCAATTGCCCCCGTATAGTCTGATTCTCGAGAGGCATAGGCCCCACTTATTCGAAAAAACTCTGTAGAGCGAAGCTCTGTCGCCAAGAATGAACGCGATAGCAATGTTTTCTTGCCACCCGCCAGGCGGGCTTCAATGAAGACTTCGCTCTGACCTGGCTTTGCAACAACTGGCGTAAATATTTGAAATCCGTAGCATCCGTCTCCAATACCAGCGTCGCGGACATCCGCACGAAATAGATCTGCCCGGACACCCTGAGCTACGGCGTCGCCGTCGATGTATAGATCAATCGTAATCGGTTCATCGCTAGTTGATGCTTTGATCCAACCAGAAACACCTTCATGCGATACTTGATCGATAAAACCAAGCTGTCGCTGAACGCGTAGTGGGTTCCGAAGACTCATAAGGTTCATTAAATGTTTCCGACAAATGTCTTGTTTTAAAATTTGGTTGTTGCCCGAGAACAGGGCGCCACCATCGCGTATAGGAATGACAACTTTTGCACGGCGGGGCAATCTCTATGGCGGGCGAAGCGCTGCACGCTTTCTCAAACGAACACAGATGCGGCGGGATCGTATGTCTACGGTAACCTTGCTGGGCTCTCGCGATAGCAAGTTTCCACCCTGCACTATACGGCTTCGTTGCGGATGCGCGCGTTGGTCCAGACCCTTAGTCCTGAAGCGTTCGTGGGGCGAAATATGACCTAGTTTGAGCCAAACTTTGCCAGATCGGGCGGGTCGATCGCAGCCTGCGAGCCCTCGGCAAGCATGATGGGGTTGGAACTATCTGGGCTCTAGCGTCGTCATGGATGTCGGGGTCGGGCACCGGTGCGATGAAAACCACTTCAGTCTTCTTCGCAGTGCCCGCCCAAAGGGTCATGATCGGCCCCACCCTTGCATCGCCAGCCGCCTAGAAGCGGTTTGCACCCGTCGATGGGGTCTGGTCGGCCAGCAATGTGATAATGGACTGAAGAACACGGTTCGACGCGAGCCTTTTGGGATAGGCCACAAGGTATCCCTGCTCCATCGGGATTGGGTCCATTGCCAACTGCATGACCCTTCCAGCGGAGAGGTCATCCTCGGCGAACCGTCGCGGCAAAAGGGCAACTCCGAAACCCTGCCGCGCAAAGCTAAGCGCGGTGCTGCTTGCCCCGACCCTCAGACCGACGTTGGGGTCAACAACACGTCCCAATACAGAAACACCCCCCCAATTTGGTGAGGTTGAAAAATCGCGCCCCCAGTCGGTATGGATCAAAGAATGGTCCGCGATCTGCTCTAGTTCCGTCCCGTGGCGCGCGACGAAGTCCTTGGATGCCACTGCGATCAGCACGTCCGAAAACAGCGGTACGACCCGATAGTCCCCGTAAAGGTCGTGGCCATAAAAGATCCGCATGTCGATCCTGTCGCGTGCGAGGTCGACGGGATCATCCTCGACCCTAATTTCGAGAGCTTTGGCAAAATCCAGAGGACCGCCACGGGCCAACCGGGGGGCGAGCCAGGTTTCCGCGATGGAGTGAGGAACGCTCAGGACCAGCCGCCTGCGGTGCTCGGCATGGCGCATCGTATCCGAAAGTGCGGCCAGCGCGCCCATCGACTGACCCAGTTGCGGGTAAACCGCCTGTCCCGCATCCGTCAGCGCGATCCGGTTGCCTTGCCGAATGAACAGGGTCTTGCCCCAATAGGCCTCCAGTTGTTTGACATGCTGGCTGACCGCGGCAGAGCTGATCCCCATTTCTCGCGCCGCATTGGCAAACGATCCGGTCCGCGCTGCGACCTCAAAGGCGCGCAGGGCGTTCAAGGGTGCGAGACGTTTCATCAATCGGCCCTTCGTAAGAAAAACTTATGGATCACAATTAGAACTAGTATTTCTGAAGCACGCGGCCGGCAACATACTGCGTGCAACTTTGGAAGGACTTTACGCATGAAAGACATCATCGATCTGGACCGATATCCCCTCGACCAACCGCAAAGCGCAGCCTGCCTCGCGCTGATCGACGATTGCAAAGCGCGGCTGGCCCGGGACGGGTTGTTCAACCTTCCCGGCTTTATCCGCCCTCACGCCGTGTCAAAGGCTCTGGCGGAAGTGTTACCGGTCCTGGCAAGCAACGCCTTTGTTCACGCCAGAAAGCACAACATCTACTTCAAAAAATCGGTGCCTGGACTCGCCCCCGACGCTCCTGCCCTGCGCGAGTTCGAGACTTCGAACCGCACGATCTGCGCCGACCAGTTGGGGCCTTCCGTCGTCATTCAGCTGTATGAATGGCCCCTCTTTGCGCGGTTTCTGGCCGCCGTGATGGACAAGCCGCACCTTTACACAATGGACGACCCGCTCGCCCGGGCGAACGTCATGGGCTACTCGGAAGGTCAGGCGCTCAACTGGCACTTCGACCGCTCAGAGTTCACCACCACCCTTCTGTTGCAGGCCCCCACTACTGGGGGAGAGTTCGAGTATGACCAGGATCTGCGCAGCGACGATGATCCCAATTACGAAGGGGTGGCAGACCTGCTGGAGGGACGTCGCACGCCTGTCCGCATGCCTCTAACGGCCGGAACGCTCAATATCTTCAAGGGCAAGAATACCGCCCATCGGGTGACACCGGTCCAAGGCCAAAGAGACAGGGTCATCGCCGTGTTCTCGTACTACGACCGACCGGGCGTCACGTTCTCGGATGAGGAAAGGGTTGGCTTTTACGGACGCGCTTCGTGAAAGACGCACCCATCTTCAAAGACGACCGCAAGCTGACCTACCTGAATGCGGCGGGGGCGGACAAACCGTTGATAAGTCCGGTGTCCCCCAGCGTGTTGGCGGCCGCACGCGCCTACCGTTTGCAGCGTCTGCGCGACCAGCTTGCCCAGTCGGATTGCGCGGCCTTGCTGCTTTATGATCCTTGCAACATTCGCTACGCCTTTGACTGCTCGAACATGCAGGTCTGGACCCTGCACAACCCGATGCGCTACGCCCTGATCCTTGCGGATGGGCCTGCCATCATGTTCGAGTTCAAGGGCTGCCTGAAGCAAAGCGAGGGTTTGCCCGGGGTCGATGACCTGCGCATCGCCAAGACCTGGATGTTCATGGCATCGGGCGACAAGGTTGCGGCCGCCACCTCTGCCTGGGCTGACGAGATCGCGAACCTTGTCAGGGAATTTGGCGGGGGAAACAGGCGGATCGCCTGTGACCGGCTGGACGGCAGCGGCCTTCACGCCCTTGAGGCGCGGGGACTGTCCTATGTCGAAGGCACCCAGATTACCGAAATCGCCCGATCCATCAAGTCGGACGACGAGATTGAATTGATGCGTTGGACGATCCGGGTCTGCGAGGCCGGGATGGCCCGGATCTACGACCACTCGGTGCCAGGCGCCACGGAACGAGAGCTTTGGGCACATCTGCATTTTGAGAACGCCCGATCGGGTGGCGACTGGCTGGAGACCAAGCTTTTGACCTGCGGTCCAAATACCAATCCCTGGTATCAGGAATGCTCGGACCGGGTCTGCCAGCTGGGCGAGATGATCTCATTCGATACCGACATGATCGGTCCCTATGGCTATTGCGCCGACCTGTCGCGGTCCTGGACGTGCGGCTACACGAGGATGACACCTACGCAACAACGGCTATACGATACTGCCCTCGCGCAAATCCATCACAACCTCGACCTTGTGCAGCCGGGGATCAGCTTTGCCGAGTTCAATGAGAAAAGCTGGCGCATTCCGGATGCCCATATCCCTTATCGCTATTCGCTGGCCGCCCATGGCGTTGGGATGGCCGACGAATGGCCGGTGATCCCACTGCATGTCGATTGGGGACCGGGCGCAATGTCGGGTAGGTTTGAGCCGGGGATGGTCATCTGTGTCGAAAGCCTGATGGCCGAAGCCGGATCAGAAAGCGTCAAGCTGGAAACACAGGTTCTCGTCACGCCGACGGGCCACGAGCGGCTGGATCGTTTCCCCATTTGATGATGCCTGAGGAAACGCGCGGGCCGAATAAGGCCAAGCAGGCGATTTTCCTATGGGCGGGGCAATTCAGGGGCAGCTCTGTCCAAAATGGATTTCGGGTTTATTCGCGCCCCGGTTGTCCCTACAGTTGATCATGTTGGGTAATGATTGATGTGTTTTGATGCCTGGTCGTCATGCAGTTTCTTCGAGCAATCGAAGGCGGCAAGCACAGTTTGCCGAAGGGGCTGAACAGCCCCCTCATGACGGCTGCCGCCCAGCGCGAGCCAAAACCGATATCCGGTCATGAAGGTTGCCATCATCCACTATTGGCTCGTTGGCATGCGAGGGGGCGAAAAGGTCCTTGAGGCGTTTTGCCGGATGTTCCCCGACGCCGACATCTACACCCACGTCTACAACCCCGACGCCACCAGCAGCACCATCAACGCCCATCGTGTCACACAAACCGCGATTGGACGATTGCCCATGGCCAGACGGCTTTATCAATCCTACCTCCCGCTCATGCCGGGAGCGCTCGAATCCCTTGACCTGAGGGGCTACGACTTTGTGATTTCCTCCGAGGCCGGACCGGCCAAGGGGGTCATCGTTCCGCCCGATGCCTTTCACCTGTGCTATGTCCATTCGCCCATGCGCTATCTGTGGGACCAATATAACGCCTACCGCAACGGCACGGGTCCGCTGACACGACTTGCGATGCCCCTTCTGGCCCCCCGCCTGAGGGTCTGGGACGTCACAAGTGCTGCCCGCGTCGATCATTTCGTGGCAAACTCCACCCATGTGGCAAATCGTGTCCAAAAGTACTGGCGCCGCACCGCCGAGGTGGTCCACCCCCCCGTTGATGTCAAAGCCTTTGCCCCTGTCGATGTGGCCAAACGGGGGGATTTCTATCTTTGGGCAGGTGAATTAGCGCCCTACAAGCGGCCGGACATCGCCATCGCGGCATTTCGCGAACTTGGCCTGCCTCTGGTGATCATTGGCGGACCTGAAAAGACCCGGGTACGGCTTGCGGCAAGCGCACCCCGAAACATCACCTTCCTTGGCAAGACCGACTTTCAGACGCTTCGGTCCCACATGGCGCACTGCAAGGCGCTGGTTTTCCCGGGCGAGGAGGACTTTGGCATCGTCCCTGTCGAAGTCATGGCATCGGGACGCCCGGTCATCGCCTATGGGCGGGGCGGCGCTTTGGATACGGTCGTTCAGGGGAAGACTGGTCTCCTGTTTCAGGAGCAATCGGCAGACGGCCTAATTCAGGCCGTGCGTGCGTTCGAGGCAAGCGGGATGGCAGACGCGGACCCCGCGCCCCTCGTCGCCCATGCCGCACACTTTGACGAAACGGCCTTTCGGACCGGCATCCTGAAAAGCCTTGGGACCGTTCTGCCCCGGGATTGGCTCTAACATGCGGCGGATGCCACGGATCGACGGGGGCGCCACCTCGTGACCCTCTTCCCCATTGCGCTATATTGGTATGCAGCCATTTGGGGACTGTCCTCGCGCAAACCGGCCCTGATCTGGCTCTTTTTCGTCAGCCTGCCATTCGGCTCTATGGTCGTGGTGCCAACGGTATTGACCGGTGGGCTTTCGCTCTTGCCCGCCACGATGACCGCGATGCTGATCATCGTAAAACAGGCGATGCTTAAGCGCAGCGGACCAAATGCCTTTGCAACGCTGGCTTTGACCACCCCGGGGCTATGGCTTTTCCTGTTCTGGAGCGTGGCTGTAGTCGTGACCCTTTTTGCGCCACGAATTTTTGCCGGTGAGATTCAGGTCATTCCGATGGCCCTTGTGGACTATCGGTTCCTCCAATCCATGCCACTCGCCCCGACTCGGCAAAACATTTCGCAACCGGCCTATATCACCGTGTCGGTCTTTGCGGTCTTTGCTTTTGCCCGCGCCTTTTCGGGGGCCATTGGTGGGCCCGGTTCTGGACCCGATCTTCTGCTGCTGATCCGGGGCCTCATGCTGTCAGGCGCGATCGTGATTGGGACCGGTGCGCTGGACTTATTGGCAACCCAGGCGCCAATCGCCCCTCTTCTCGATCTCTTTCGCACGGCGAACTACGCGATTTTGGACAATGTGCTGATCGCCGGAGGGGCCAAGCGCGTGACAGGGCTGATGCCAGAAGCCTCTGAATTCGCTCGCCTAACTTTGGCGCTCTTGTCCGCCTTGTGGTTCCTGAGGCGGGCAATCACCGACCCGCACTTGCAACGCCAATGTCGCAACATCATCACGGGCCTTGTCGTGATGCTTGTCCTGTCGACTTCTTCGGCAGGGTATGTGGGCATCGCCGTGTTCCTGATCGTCGTCGTGGTGGAATGGTTTGTCAGGGCCAGCCGACTTGAACAGTCGATACTCAGACGTCGTGGAATTCGCCGGGAATTCATGATCGCCCTTGGCTCAATCGGGCTGCTTTCAGCGACCTTCCTGGCAGCGCCACAGCTATTTGATCCGGTCATCGAACGGTTGAACACGCTGGTCTTTACCAAGTCCGAAAGCCTGTCTTATCTCGAACGAACCTTCTGGACATGGACGTCTTTTCAGGCCGGCGTTTCCAGTCATTTTATCGGGGTTGGCCTTGGCTCGACCCGGGCGTCGAACTTTGCCGTTGCCCTGTTCGCCAGCACCGGGATCGTCGGGTTTCTTTTGTACTTCGCTTTCGCTCTGAACCGGCTTCTGACTCCGATCCGGTCTCGTGATCCCCAAACGGTCGCGGTTGCGAATGCCCTGAAGTGGTCTTTCCTTCCGCCCTTTGTCATTTTGCTTCTGATCGGGACCACGCCGGATTTCGGCACCTTCGAAGCTTTGCGATGGGGTGTCCTTATGACGCTTGCCATCGGCACCGCACACGCCCAAAGCCCGCACCGGTTTCAAGCCAGGTGGCCCGGTCCGGCGGGGTCGGGATGACCGAGACGGTTGGTCGAAAGGTTGCTCGGGCGGGTCTGCAATCGGTCGCGGGCAGGCTTGGCGGGAGGGCAATCGACTTTGCAACCTTGCTGGTTCTGGCGCAGCTTCTCGTTCCTGCGGATTTTGGGCTGATCGCACTTGCTATGACCGTGATCCTGCTGGTCGAGGCCGTGACGGATCTGCCCATAAACCAACCCATCCTGCGCGCCGAAGACCCGACGGCCGACGACTATGACACCGCGTTCACGCTAGGTCTTCTGCGGGCGCTTGTGCTTGCCGGCGTCGTGGCCGCCGCCGCCGGGCCGGTCGCCGCCTTTTACAAAGAACCACGGCTGCCGATTCTAATTCTTGCTCTTGCCACGGCCCCCATGCTTCGGAGCCTTGTCAGCCCTCGCATGGCTGACTTCACCCGTGCCTATAACATGTGGCCGGACTTCATCCTGACCCTGTCTGGCAAGGCCGCCTCCTTCACCGTGGTTGCGACGCTGGCGGTCACAACGCAAAGCTACTGGGCCATTGCCGCAGGAACTATCACCACGCCCCTTGTCGGGAACGTGCTGAGCTACTGGCTCGCCCCATATCGGCCAAGGCTTGGCCTAAGGCGGTGGCACGCGTTCAAGGACATTATGGGGTGGAGCAGTCTCGGACAGTTTTTTTCAGCGCTGAACTTTCAGATTGATCGCATCCTGCTTGGCCGCACGTTGCCAGCTGCGGACCTTGGCCGATACGCCTTGGCCAGCGATCTGACCGGTGTGGCGATGCAGGGCATTCTGGTTCCGTTTTCCGGGCCATTGACCGTTGCCTTGGCACAGGCCGGCAAGGCCGAGGATCTGCGCCGCGCCTGGGACAAGACACTGAATGCGACCGTCTGCATAATGGGCCCCGTCCTTTTGGCGATTTCAGTCATGACAGCTCCCATTGTCGGCCTCTTGCTGGGGCCAAGCTGGAGCGACCTCTCCCCAATCCTGTCCTGGCTGGCCTTGACGACGATACCGGCAATCGTCGGGCCAATTCTCGCGCCACTGGCCAATGCGCTGTTCCGTCCGCGCCTGAACGCCGAAAGGACAATTGTCGAATTCGCAGTAAAGGTCCCCTTGATGGTCGTGGGGATTGCGATGTTCGGGCTATGGGGCGCTATTGCGGCACGGGGGGTAACAAGCATGGCGGGAATGCTTTTCTCCCTGTCCGGCGCTGCCACATTGACCGGGACGAGGCTGGTCGATCAGCTTTGGTCACTTCGCCGAACGTCGCTGGGTTTGCTGACGTTTGCGGGGATCTGCTTCTGGATGTGTCCCGACGAGGGGCAAGGCTCTGGGCGACTTGTTCTCGGGGGCCAGCTTGCGTCGGCTTTCGGGCTCGCCCTGGCAGGTCAGTGGTTGAGCATGTTTGCATTTTGGTTTCTCGCCGGGCGTCCGTCACACACAATCGAAGCCGCGGCGTATAGTCGGCTGTCTAACTGGCGGTAGAGGCCGTAAATACTGCATCGAGGATGAGACATCGGGCAAGCCGCGTCAGACCCAGGCCCTCAAACGTCCCTCTATTTGGTCCAAACGCTCCCGCAACTCCGCGCTGATCGGGCCTGTTCGTGGCGCATCGCGCAGGGTGGTGATCCAATGCGGCTCTGGCAGCAGCTTGCGACCGCGCCTGTCCCATTCGAGTGCCGCCAGAACGGATTGCGCCGCATCTGGCAAATGCTCCGGAATGGGCCGTCCGTTCATGGTGCCCCAGACCCCGGTCCATAGGCGCCCGACGGACCACGGATTGTAGCCGCCACCCCCAAGGGCCAGGAACCGGGGGGACAGTTCCTGCAAGGCGGCGACGACAGCCCAATGGGCGTTGTTGGACAGGGTCAGGCGGGACTGAGGGTCTTCGGTCACCGCATCGGCACCGCATTGCAGCACGATTGCATCGGGGCGAAACGCAATGATCGCAGGCAGGATCAGACGTTCGAGGATCAGCGCCATCTCGGTGTCGTTGAACCCTTGCGGAACCGGCAGATTGAACACCTGCCCTGCCCCTGCATCCTCCAGTCGCCCAGTGCGTGGCCAGCGGTTTTCCTCATGAACAGACAGCATCAGAACGTCCTGATCGGCGATAAAAGCCGCCTCGACCCCGTCTGGATGGTGGGCATCTATGTCGACATAGGCAATCCGACGGGCGCCGTGATGGCGCAGGGACAGCATGGCAAGGACCGGGTCGTTGAAATAGCAAAACCCGTTGGCCCGGTCAGCCATAGCGTGATGGGTCCCTGCCGCGGGGGCATAGACTGCCCCACCCTTCGCCAAAAGCTCTCCGGCTAGGATCGCACCACCGGCCGAGGTGGCCGGTCGGCGGAACATCTCACCGAAGATCGGGTTCGAGTGGGTGCCGATGTTGTGCCTGTCCCTGACCGCATCTGATACGAATTGCGCCCTTTCGGCCTCGGCCAGTGCGGCGACGTATTCGGGAGTGTGAAAGGCATGCAGGGCGGCGGGCTTGGCCCGCGGGCTGTTGATGAATTGGACCGGGGGGAGCCAGCCTAGCGCGCGGCTTAGGTCCATCACGGTCGAGACTCGGGGAATGCGCAAGGGGTGCCAGCCACCATAGCTTGAATGGCGATAGATCTCGGACCCGATAAAGACTGGTGGATGGGCAGAGGTCATTTTCGATGCCTTGTCATCAGGGGCTTTCAGCACTTTTCCAGAACCTTCGCCACGGCTTTTGTCATGTCGGGTTTGCCCTTTGGCGTGCCATGCGGGCGATACCGGTCTTGGCCAACCCGTCATGTAGCGTCGCGGCGGCGGCGGACCATCCCCTGCGACCAGGTCACAGTGAGCGGTCATCTTGCCTCGAAAAAGACGCGGTGGCCTTGCATCCTTATCTTGGACAAACCATTGTCAGGAACGCTTTGGCGACTAGCTGAAGCATAGGCTACTTGACCGTCAAATTGGGCTATTGTCATGATCCGCTTCAGTCTTGCCTGCAAGGACGGGCACCGTTTCGACAGTTGGTTCGCGTCCTCGGCGGCCTATGAAGGGCTATTGGCCGCAGGGCACGTCACTTGTGCGATTTGTGGCAGTGCTAGGGTGGAAAAGGCTCTGATGGCGCCCGCCGTGCGGACGGATCAACCCGAAACATTGCCCGTTTCGCCCGAGCAGGGACCATCGTCCGCAGGCAGCCACGGCCCCCTGAGCCAACCGGCAAGCCCGGCTGAACAGGCGCTGGCCGCCTTTCGCAAGAAACTGGAATCCGAAGCGGACTACGTCGGGCCCTCCTTCGCCGAAGAGGCGCGGGCCATCCATGATGGCACGGCCCCCGAACGGATGATCTACGGCGAGGCCCGGCTGGATGAGGCCAAGAGCCTGATAGAAGACGGCATTCCGGTCGCCCCCATGCCCTTCTTGCCCAAGAACAGGGCCAACTAAGATTTTGATCTGAAAGGTTTCCCCACATGTCGATCCTCATCACCGGCGCCAATCGTGGCATCGGGCAGGCCCTGTGGTTGGCCTATCAGGAGGCAGGTCAGGATGTGACCGGCACAATGCGGACAGCACCGGTAGAAGGCTACGTTCAACTGGATGTGGCGGACCCGGCCTCGCAGGCAGAGCTAGGGCGACTTTGGGGCGACAAGTCGCTTGACCTTTTGATCTGCAACGCGGGCATCTACCCCGACAAGGGCCAAACGCTGGAAACCGGTTATCCCGCCGAGATGTGGGCCAATGCGATGGCGACCAATGTCACCGGGGTCTTTCTAACCGTGCAGACCATGTTGCCGGCCCTGCGACGGGCCAAGGGCGCCAAGATCGCGATCATCTCGTCCCAGATGGCCAGTGATGCGCGCGCACCCGGCGGCAGCTATATCTACCGGGCGTCCAAGGCGGCTGCCCTCAATCTGGGGCGCAATCTGGCCAAGGACCTGCAGGCTGACGGCATTTCCGTCGGGATCTATCACCCCGGCTGGGTGCGAACCGATATGGGTGGCCGCATGGCCGATGTGTCGGTCGAGGAGGCCGCAGCAGGGCTCATCGCCCGCTTTGCCGCCCTGTCGCCAGTGACGACCGGCGCATTCGAGGCCTTTGACGGCGAAGCGATGGCCTATTGAGCGACTAAGCAACAGGCTCATTGCTCTTGGCCGCAAGGACCATTATGAGAGCGGCGACTTTCGCAGGGACCTGAACATGTCCATCCTCGTCATGAAATTCGGCGGCACCTCAGTCGCCACGCTCGATCGCATCCACCGCGCCTCCAAAAGGGTGGCCGCAGAGGTGGCCAAAGGCCATGACGTTATCGTCATCGTCTCGGCCATGTCGGGCAAGACAAATGAGCTGGTCGGCTGGGTCAATGAGACCTCGCCCCTGTTCGACGCCCGGGAATACGACGCTGTCGTGTCAAGCGGCGAGAACGTGACAGCGGGTCTGATGGCCCTGCGTCTGCAAGAGATGGATATCCCGGCCCGCAGCTGGCAGGGCTGGCAAGTGCCGGTCAAGACGACGTCGGCCCACTCGTCCGCCCGGATCGAGGAGATTCTGCCGGAGAACATCCTGCGCAAGTTTGGC
>Ga0213861_10004144_pt1 | contig 11881 bp, 11 predicted proteins | sample PICome_4_FD_160110 | JGI IMG/M metagenome (GOLD analysis project Ga0213861, IMG submission 160110) | Coastal seawater microbial communities near Pivers Island, North Carolina, United States - PICO131 | ecosystem: Environmental > Aquatic > Marine > Coastal | place: USA: North Carolina...
AAGTGAAGCAGATATTGTGGTTCGTTTTCAAGGCGGACATAATGCAGGGCACACTCTAGTAATAGATAAAAAAGTATTTAAACTAAGATTATTACCTTCGGGAATTGTCCGAAAAGGTAAAATTTCAATTCTCGGAAATGGAGTTGTTATTGATCCGTGGGCTCTTTTAGGTGAAATAGAGGAGATAAAAAAAAAAGGTGTAGATGTAACTCCTGAAAACTTTATGATTTCAGAGTCCGCATCACTTATTTTGCCATTTCATCAAGAAATGGATGAGATAAGAGAAGATGCTGCTGGCAAAGGAAAAATTGGAACTACTAGAAGAGGCATAGGTCCTTGCTATGAAGATAAAGTAGGGAGAAGATCTATTAGAGTTATGGATTTAAGATCAGAAAGTAATTTAGATAATAGATTAGAAAATGTTTTGTTGCATCATAATGCTATTAGAAAAGGCTTAAACAAAAAAATTTATGAAAAAAATGATCTTAAAAAAAAATTATTAGCAATTGCTCCAGAAATTTTAAAATTTGCTCAACCTGTTTGGTTAAAATTAGATCAATTTAATAATGATAGAAAAAAAATATTATTTGAAGGTGCGCAAGGTATACTTTTAGATGTAGATCACGGAACTTATCCATATGTCACATCCTCTAATACTGTACCTGCAATGGCAGCAACTGGCTCAGGATCGGGACCTGATAAAATTAATTATATTTTAGGAATAACAAAAGCTTATACAACAAGAGTAGGAAGCGGACCATTTCCAACTGAATTGAATGATGAGATAGGAGAGAGTCTAGGCAGAAGAGGTAAAGAATTTGGAACTGTAACAGCAAGGAAAAGAAGGTGTGGTTGGTTTGATGGAGTTTTAGTTAGACAAACCATTAAAATTTCAGGAATTAATGGAATAGCGCTAACAAAACTAGATGTATTAGATGAATTAGATGAAATTAAAATATGTGTTAAGTATGAATTGAATGGAAAAAAAATAGATTATTTGCCAGCAGCTTCAGAGGATCAATTTAATATAAAACCTATCTACAAAACTTTTTCCGGATGGAAAACTAAAACAGAAGGTATAAGAAATTTTAAAGACTTACCTGATAATGCAAAAAAATATGTTCACGCTTTGGAGGATTTTATTGGAGCAAAAATATCAAGCATTTCGACCAGTCCCGAAAGAGAAGATACAATACTAGTAGAAGATCCTTTCAATAATTAATTAGCAGTTAGTAAATTTTTAGATTTACTTGCGTTAATCATAGACTTTTGTAATTTTTCAAAAGCTTTAGTCTCTATTTGTCTTATTCTTTCTCTACTAATTTTATATTTTTTACTTAATTCTTCTAATGTTTTTGGTTCTTCCGAAAGCCTTCGTGCAGCAATAATATCCTTCTCTCTGTCATTTAAAATTTTCATTGCACTATCTAACAATTCTTTTTTATCATCATACTCTTGTTTTTGAGAAACAATAAGTTCTTGATCTAGACCATCGTCTACTAACCAATCTTGCCATTCATCCATCTCACCACTTTTAATAGGATCATTTAATGATTTTTCTTGACCCATCATTCTTCTATTCATATTTATAACTTCATGAGACTCTACATCTAATCTTTTCGATATTTCATTAACTTGTTCATCCTTAAGATCCCCTTCTTGTCCCGGAGCTATTTGATTTTTAAGTTTTTTTAAATTAAAAAAAAGTTTTTTTTGAGCAGTTGTAGTACCCATTTTAACTAAACTCCATGATCTTAAAACATATTCTTGTATCGCAGCTTTAATCCACCACATCGCATAAGTTGCAAGTCTAAATCCTTTTTCAGGATCGAATTTTTTTACCGCTTGCATTAAACCTAGATTTCCTTCTGAGATTAATTCATTAACTGGAAGACCATAACCCCGATAACCCATTGCAATTTTAGCAACTAACCTTAAATGACTAGTAACTAATTTATGAGCAGATTTTAAATTACCGTTTTCCCTCCAATTTTTTGCCAACATGTATTCCTCCTCAGCATCAAGCATAGGAAATTTTTTAATCTGCGCTAAATAAATAGATAAGCCTCCCACTGAAGGAACAGGTAAATTACTTATCTGACTTTTTTTACTCATAATTTTTATTTATATATGAAATTTATTATTTCAACTGCTTAAATTTTCAAGCAAATTCAATATCTTTTTAAAACCTTTAGGTAAATCAGAGTTAAAACACATCCATTTTTTTGTTTTAGGATGAGCAAACTCTAAAGTCTTAGCATGCAGAGCTTGTCCAGATAATTTATTGAGTTTTATAAAAAAATCATTGTTAATTTTTTTAAATTTGATATTTTTTTTCCCATATTGTTTATCTCCAAGTAAGGAGGTGCCTTTATATTTTAAATGCACTCTGATCTGATGTGTTCTACCCGTCTCCAATTCACATTCAAGCAAACTTATTTTTGGGATATCTTTTATGTTAAAGACCTTTATAGTTTTATAATTAGTAATTGCTTTTTTTCCATTTATATCGCTTACCGTCATTAATTGTCGATTTTTTTTATCTCTTGAAATCAATGTATTTATCTTACCACAAAGAGGTCTTACTACACCCCAAGATAAACAAAGATATTTTCTCTTAATAGTATGTTTGCTAAACTGGTTACCCAAATTAGCATGTGCTAAATTGTTTTTTGCAACAACTAGCAGTCCGCTAGTTTCTTTATCAATTCTATGAACAATCCCTGGTCTTAAAGTTCCATTAATATCTGATAAATTTTTTTTATATTTAAATAATAAGGCATTTACTAAAGTATCTTTATAATTACCTGCGCCTGGATGAACTACCATACCTTTTGGTTTATTGATTACTAAAATATCTTTATCCTCATAAATTATATCTAATTTAATTTTTTTGGGCTCAATATCTTGATCTTTTTTTTTAATAATTTTAATTGTAATTTGATCTTGATATTTAACTTTTATTGACGGAGATGATATTGCTATATTATTTAATCTAACTTGTTTATCTTCAATAAGTTTTTTTAAGAAAGATCTAGTAAATTCATTAATATTATCTGCCAAAAATACATCCAACCTTTTGTTATTATTATTTTCATTAACAGAAAATTTAATTGTATTATTCATAAATTAATTTAGATTATTCATATTGCGCCGGTAGCTTCAACTGGATAGAGCGCCGGATTTCGGCTCCGGAGGTTATGGGTTCGACTCCTATCCGGCGCACCATATTTTAAATAATCCAGTCTGAATATTTGTCTTTATTGTTAAAAATATATTCAGGATAGGTGTCATCAATATTAATTTTTTTTAGCTTAATACCTCTCCCAAAAATATCTTCATTATTAATTATTTTTTCCTCAATATTTTTTTCATTTATATTTTTGTTATTATATTCGCCGTGAGAAAAAGACTTAATCTTATTTACAATTTGAGAGGGTTTTTGCATGTATGAAAAATGCCAACCACCGCTTATAGTTTGCTGATTTAATTTATCCAATCTCCAGAAAGGATAATCTTTAAATTTTAAATTTCTAAGATCTTGCATTGATTTTATATTTTTCTTTTTCGTAATTTTTGAGCCAATCCAATTACTTTCATTGAGATTTTGTAAATTTAATTTGTACATAAACATTTTTTGAGAAAATGCTATAAATTTTTTTTTATTATTAATTTTAGGTAATTTTGTTAAATCAGGAATTTCATCTGAGTCAGATAAAATTATAAGATCTTCTGATGAAGCTTCTTTAATACCTTCAATTAATGAATTTCTTTGATGTTGTTCAATTGGCGATTCTCCACCTGTGTGATTATCAAAATTTATTTTACCCTTATAGTCAGCTGTAATAAAAATAATTTTATTTTTAAATTTTAAAAAGTTTTTTATATCAAAATTAATTTTTTTAGGCTTTCCCTGGTGAGTTTTTGTTGACTCGGATATTACAAAATAATCAACAAACTTATCCAAAATATTTAAACGAAGATCTACTATATGATCTTCATTAAAATATTGAAAACAATCGTATATAGCCATTAATTAAAATAACGATCCTCTAATTTTTCTATTTCATCAATGCCAATTTGAAGTCTACTTAATATAACTTGCAGTATTCGCAATTGACCAAATATTAACATTAAGCTTATAAATTTATTATTATTATTCTTTATTAATTTTTTTCCAGCTTCAATATTAAAATTTGGTATGAAGATCATATCAGCTTCAGCCGGAACTCTGGCATTATGTTTGCCTATACCCTTCCAATCTATTAAGAGATAATTCATATTATATAGGTAATTAACAAGCTCATGCCAACTGGGAGCATTTTTATACATTGAAAAAAAATGAGCCTCTATTTTAATTAATAGCGGACGATAACTTCCTAAGCCTTTTAAAATTTCCAATTCAGCTCCTTGAGTATCTATTTTGAGGTAATCTAAAATATTTATATTCAGCTCAGATAACTGATTACTAATTGTATCACAATCTATTTCAATTGTTCGTGTCACTTTATAATTTTCATAATCTTTACTATTAATATCATGTAAATCAAAAACCCCTTCATTAGGCATATACATCGATGTACTTCCAAGTCTGTTGTCAAGAATATATAATTTTTTTTTCTCTTTCTTACTCCATAATCCTTTATTAATTATAAATTTTTTTTCCTTTAATTTATCAGCCTCTGTCTTAATTGGTTCAACTAATATACTTTCAAAAAAAATATTATATTTATTTGGAAAAAAATTATCAGAGTTAAAACCGCCCTGTGCACCCACATCCAAAGCAATAATTTTTTCATTCTTTATTAAATTTTGTATTAATTTATTAAAATTATATTTGTCATTACTTTTATAGGCGTTCTCACTTAAAAAATTTATTACCCTTCTATTTAATTTTAAATTTATTAAAATTTTAAATAGAATTGGAAGTATAATTTTTGATAAACTTCTAAATAATTTAAGGATTTTTTTTTTCATCTAAAAAAATGTTTATTTTTTCGTGAACGTAGTAAGACCTATTTTTTTTCCTTCAATTAAAGAAGAAGAACAATGAAGTCTAGTTCTATCAAAAATTAGTAACGAGCCTAATTCCCACTCAAAAACTAAATCTATTTCAAGACCCGAAAGATTTTCAATTTTTTCGTGCTTTAAATATTTTTCATGATCTTCTTTTTTAAAAGGTTTTTTTTCATATAAATCCAAGTGTTCAGATGACCTAATATTTTGACCGTATTTAAGGTCTTTGATTTTTAGCTCTTCTTCATCAATTGTAAAATTTGTAGAATTTCCATAAAATTTATTTTTAAAAATGACGGTACTACCTTTAGAAGTAAGTGGAACTAGAGTTTGTTTAAAAATAACTTCTTCAAAACTAAATCCAGCATCCACATGCAAACCAATAGGATTGTAACTTTCCTGAAAGAGGCCTAAAATATCATTATTATTTTCATCTTTAAGATTATCCATTTTAAAGTCTCCAATTTCATTTTTAACTCTATCGTAAAAAAGATTTTCTAGTTCCACATTATGATCTTTAATCCATCTTTTCTTAATTACGTTTTGTTTTTTATTATGAACAGTAGTTGGTAATTTTTGATATAGATTTAGAAATTTTTCTATTTCATTTTTACTAAATAAATTTTTTATTACTTTTGGAGAACTTTCTAAATTTTTTATTTTATCAATATTTTTATTTTTATGCATATTTTATTCGCCCATATTTATTAAAGTACCTCTATTTTTAGCCCCATTATACGATAGGTAAAAAACAGCAATTCCTATCACAAAATATATAAAAGATATGAAGATAGCTTTTAATATTTGATAATAGTTAACAGTATCATGAATTAAAATATTTCTCATCTCCTCAAAAATATGAACTAAAGGAAGAAATTTTGCAATAAGTTGAAGCCAACTAGGCAATATTTCAACTGGATAGTAAATACATCCTAGTGGTGCTAAAAAAAATAAGCTTGCCCAAGCAATATTTTCAAATGAAGGTCCAAATCTAACTAAACCAGAAGTTACTAAAAGACCTAAAGTGACACCAAAAATATATAAAGTGATTAGTAAAAAAATTAAAGGAGTTCCTATTTTTAAAATAGAAACGCCAAAAAAAGGTATTGCCAATAGCGCCGCTGGAACTAAGCCAATTAAAGTTCTAAAAATTGCTGTAAACGTAAGTGCGGCTATTATTTCGCTTATTTTGATAGGAGCAATAAATAAATTTGTAAAATTTCTACTCCAGATTTCTTCTAAAAACATCATATTATAACTAATACTGGATCTGAATAAAAAATCATAAAGAATAGCAGCACTTAAAATTATACCAACCGTGTTTTCATAGTAAGTTGAATTTAAAGTAAAAAATTTAGAGATAAATCCCCAAAGAAAAATTTGTATTGTTGGCCAATAAATTAAGTCAAGAATTCTAGGAAATGACCCTTTTATTAAATAAATATGTCTTAAGCTAAGAGCGTAAATTTTACTCCAATTCATTATTACTCCTAGCAATTTTTAAGAAAGTATCTTCCAGATTTTCCCTACCATGTTTACTTATTAATTCTTCACATGTTCCCTCGTCTACAATCTTTCCTTGTTTCATCATTATAATTTTATCACATAATCTTTCTACCTCTTTCATGTTATGAGAAGCTAACAACATAGTTAATTCATTTTTATTTTTATATTTTTCTAAATATTCTCTTACAAAATCTCCAACATCTGGATCTAAACTTGCTGTTGGTTCATCTAAGAAAAGTAATTTGGGCTTATTAATGAGTGATTTAGCTAGTGAGACTCTATTTTTTTGTCCTGACGACAGCTCACCCGTATTTTTATTTAAAAATTTTATTAAATTAAGATCTTCAGCGAGCTCTTCAATTCTCTCGATTTTATTACTAACACCATACAATCTAGCATAAACCTCGAGATTTTGCCTTACAGTAAGCTTTTTTGGTAATTCAACATAAGGAGAAGCAAAATTCATTAAGCTTAATAAATTAATTTTATTTTCTGAATTAAATTTAATACCATTTATAAAGATTTCACCATCATTAGGTGTTATTAAACCAAGCATCATACCAATAGAAGTAGTTTTACCACATCCATTTGGACCAAGAAGACCTAAAGTTTTATTTTTATCAATCTCGAAGCTAATATTATTTACAGCAATCGTAGATTTAAATTTTTTTGTAAGATTTTTTACTTTTAATTTCATTTAAGATTTTGATGCTCGTTGTATTCTGTCGTTAATAGCGACTCCAGATCCAAGATTAGGAATTTTACTAATTTGAATCTTTTTATAACCCTTTTTTTTAATTAATCTAAGAGTTTTATATAAATTTGAGGCAGCTTCATCTAAATCTAGATTTCTACTTAAGCTAAAAAAATTTTTTCTACTTTTATATTTATTTCCTAAATATATAAAAGCACTTTTTCCATCGAATTTTTTTTGGTTGATAAGAACAGGTATTCCAGGTGAATAATGCTTTTTCATCATTCCCGGCGATTTAATTTTTTTATCTTGAATGTTATCCTTAATTTTTTTCTTCAATATTTTTTCAATTGTGTTCTTATCAATAATTCCAGGCCTTAAAATTTTTGGAAAACCAGTCAAATCAATTACGGTTGACTCAATTCCAATTTTACACTTACCACCATCTACAATAAGTTGAATTTTTTTTTTAAATTCATCAAAGACATCTTTCGCTTTTACAGGGCTTACTTTTGTAGATTTATTAGCACTAGGCATTGCCAAAGGAAAATTAATTTCCTTTAATATAGTTCTAATAATTTTGTGCTTTGGAAATCTTATAGCAACTGTTTTTAATTTTGCAGAAGCAAATGGATGAATTTTTGAATTATATTTTTTTTTTAAAACAAATGTAATTGGACCCGGGCAAAGAAGTTTGTATAGTTTTTTAAAATTTTCATTGATCTCAATATCTTTCAAGGCATCTTTTAAATTACAATAATGTATGATCAATGGATTTGATATAGGCCTGCCTTTTAGTTTATATATTTTCTGAACTGAAATCTTTGAGTAGGCATTTCCACCTAAACCATAAACTGTTTCTGTGGGTAATCCAGCCACATTGCCATTATTTAAATTTTTAATAGTTTTATTAAGAATTTTTTTATTAAAAGAAAATATATTTGAATAGCTATTTTTCATAATGTAAATATTATTTGAAAGATGAAAAATGAAAATATTCCAGCTGACATAAAAAGTAAATCATTAAAAGAAGCCAAAGATGAAATTGTCGTAATTTTGAGTAAATTAGAAAAACTAGAGACAAATTTAGACGATTCGATTCAAGATTATCAGAGGTTAATTTTACTAAACAAACATATAGATCAATTATTTAAAAAAAAATTTAGAGAAATTTCAGATAAAAAAAATAATGATTAAAAAAAAATTAATAAAAAATGCAAATAAGATTGATAAATTTTTAATCAAATATTTAAAAAATCAAAGACAATCTTTGTTAGTTAAGCCAATGAAGTACGGAGTTATTTACGGAGGAAAAAAAATTAGATCAACTATAATTTTTGACACAGGAAAATTATTTAGAATAAGTGAAAAAAAACTTATAAATATTTGTGCTGCGGTCGAATGTATTCATTCTTATTCATTAATTCACGATGATTTACCATGCATGGATAATGATATGATAAGAAGAGGGAAGCCCTCAACGCATGTTAAATTTGGTGAAGCTTCAGCAGTTTTAGCAGGGAGCTCACTTCTTACATTAGCTTTTGAAATTATTACTGATAAAAAATATTTTCTTAACTCTAAAATAAAAAATGAAATTGTAAGATCTCTAGCAAATTGCTCTGGGCACACTGGTATTGCTGGTGGTCAAGAACTAGATTTAAAATTTGAAAGAAAGAAAAAAAAAATTAATCAAATTATTGATATGCAAAAAAAAAAAACAGGAAAATTATTTAATTTTTGTTTATATGCTGTTGGAGTTGTAGCAAATAAATCTGATAGAGAAAAAAAATTCTTAAGTAATCTAGGAGAGGAGATAGGGTTATTATTTCAGCTTGCTGATGACTTTTTAGATAAAAAGGGATCTAATAAGTTAGTTGGTAAACCAGTTAAAAAAGATAATAAAAAAGGAAAATCAACTTTATTAAACTTAATGGGAGAAAAAAAAGCACATTTGTATGCAATTAAGTTAAAGAAAAAAATATTGCGTAATTTAGAAAAACATGGAAAAAAAGCAAAAGAATTAATTAGTACAATTGAATTTATTTTAGAAAGACAATTTTAATGGGTAGACTTATAAAGCAAATAAATTTTCCTGCAGATTTAAGAAAATTTAGAAAAGGTGATTTAAGACAAATTTCAGATGAATTAAGAGATGAATTAATAGATGTAGTTTCTGAAACAGGAGGACATTTAGGCGCCGGATTAGGAGTGGTAGAATTAACAATAGCATTGCACTATGCGTTTGATACTCCTAAAGACAAATTAGTTTGGGACGTTAGCCATCAGTGCTATCCGCATAAAATTATAACAGGCCGAAGAGATAGAATTAAAACACTTCGAAAGGGAGGAGGCTTATCTGGATTTACTAAAAGAGCAGAGAGCGAATACGATCCTTTTGGAGCAGCACACAGTTCAACTTCTATTTCATCAACACTTGGAATGGCGGTCGCAAAAAAATTATCTAATAATAACAACAATGTAGTTGCAGTTATTGGTGACGGAGCAATGAGTGCTGGTATGGCTTACGAAGCAATGAATAATGCCGGTGCATTAAAATCCAAATTAATTGTAGTTTTAAATGATAACGATATGTCAATTGCTAGGCCTGTTGGAGCTATGAGTAAATATTTAGCGAAGCTTTTATCGGGCAAATTATATTTTAGTTTTAGAGAAACATTGAAAATGGTAATTTCTGCTTTTTCGAAAAGATTTAGTCAAAAAGCCGGTAGAGCAGAGGATTTATTAAGAAATATTGTAACTGGTGGAACATTATTTAGTGAACTAGGTTTTTATTATGTAGGACCAATTGATGGACATGATGTGGAAAATTTAGTTCAAATTTTTGAGAATGTTAAAAATTCAAATCACCAAGGACCTGTATTAATTCATGTTAGAACACAAAAAGGAAAAGGATATAAACCTGCAGAAGACTCAGGAGATAAATATCATGGAGTATCTAAATTTAATGTCTCAACAGGTGAGCAAGCAAAATCAAAGTCAAATGTTCCCTCATACACAAAAGTTTTTGCTGAAACTTTAATTAAACATGCTGAACAAGATACAAAAATAATTGGTATTACAGGTGCAATGCCTTCAGGAACAGGCTTAAATTTGTTTGAAAAAAAATTTCCAGATAGAACCTTTGATGTAGGAATAGCCGAGCAGCATGCTGTTACTTTTGCGGCTGGATTAGCAACAGAAGGATATAAACCTTATGCAGCAATCTATTCTACTTTTCTTCAAAGGGCTTATGATCAAGTGGTTCACGATGTTGCTTTACAATCACTTCCAGTGAGATTTGCCATAGACCGTGCTGGGCTAGTCGGTGCAGATGGGCCAACACATGCTGGTTCTTTTGATATTACTTATCTTTCAACTTTACCCAATTTTGTTGTTATGGCCGCGAGCGATGAAGCCGAACTTGTTAAGATGATCAATACTTCAGTAAATATAAATGATCGTCCTTCAGCTTTTAGATATCCCAGAGGAAATGGAATTGGAATTGAATTACCTTCAATCAAAGAAACTTTGGAAATTGGAAAGGGTAGAGTTATCAAAGAAGGAAAAAAAGTAGCTCTTATAAATTTCGGAACACGATTGGAGGAGTGTAAAAATGCTTCAGATAAACTTTTAAAAAAAGGAATTGATTGCACAATTATAGATGCACGATTTGCAAAACCTTTAGATAAAAAATTAATTATGGAAACAGCCTCAAGTCATGAGGTATTAATAACTATTGAAGAAGGTTCTATAGGTGGATTTGGATCTCATGTAATGCAACTTTTGTCCGATAGAGGAGTATTTGATAGAGGTTTAAAATTTAGATCTATGATTTTGCCAGATATTTTTATAGATCAAGACAAACCTGAGAAAATGTATGAGATTGCAGGTTTAGACAGTTCATCTATAGCTAATAAAGTTCAAGAAACACTTAACTCAAATATTATTTTAGCTAAAAATAAAAATAAGATTTCTAATTAACCACACTGTGCTCTATGCATTAACAAATGATCAAGCAACACACAGTTGATCATTGCTTCACCAATAGGTACTGCTCTAATTCCTACACATGGATCATGTCGTCCTTTAACTGAAATTTTTGTATTCTTGCCTTTTTTATCAATAGTTTCTCTACTAGTTAAAATAGAAGAAGTTGGTTTCACTGCAAAAGATGCAATAATATCTTGTCCAGTTGAAATTCCCCCAAGAATTCCACCAGCATGATTGGTTTTAAATTTTATTTTGCCAGAACTTTTTCTGATTTCATCAGAGTTCTCTTCACCGCTTAAGTATGCAGCATTCATACCTGAACCAATATTCACACCTTTAACAGCATTGATGCTCATTAATGCGGCTGAAATATCAGTATCAAGTTTCGAGTAAATAGGAGCTCCCAAGCCAACAGGAATACCCGTAGCTCTTAATTCTATTACAGCTCCACAAGATGATCCTGCTTTTCTTACAGCCAAAAGATATTTTTCCCAAAGTTTTACAGATTTTTTATCAGGACAGAAAAAAGGATTTTTTCTTATCTCAGCATTGTTCCAATTTGATTTATCACATGACATTAAACCCAATTGAGTGACAGCTCCAATAACATTAAATTTTTTACCAATAATTTTTTTCAAAACTATTCTGGCAACAGCACCTGCTGCAACTATG
>Ga0213861_10004149_pt1 | contig 11878 bp, 7 predicted proteins | sample PICome_4_FD_160110 | JGI IMG/M metagenome (GOLD analysis project Ga0213861, IMG submission 160110) | Coastal seawater microbial communities near Pivers Island, North Carolina, United States - PICO131 | ecosystem: Environmental > Aquatic > Marine > Coastal | place: USA: North Carolina | collected...
TGCGTGTTGAAAAAAATGGCCACGACTGACACATTTCTTCCAACATGGTCTGGCCACCGTCATCGATAACTTTTTGCAATGCCGCCCCCGCACCCAGCCATGCGGGTAGCATAAGACGGTTTTGACTCCACGAGAATATCCAGGGTATAGCGCGCAAGCCCTCTATACCGCCACCGGCATTCCGACGGGCCGGCCTAGAACCTAGTGGCAAGTTGCCCAATTCCGATTGCGGTGTGGCCGAGCGGAAATAATCGATGAAGCTTTCGTTATGACGCACCACGTTATGGTATTCGTTGCAGGAGATATCAGCGAGTTGATGCATTACCGTGCGCCACTCCTCGCTAGGAACCGGTGGCTTATCCAGATTGGCTTTGAGTATGGCACTGGTATACAGCGCCAGGCTTTTTATAGCGATAGCACTTAAACCAAGTTTGGCGCGGATCATTTCGCCCTGCTCGGTCACCCGCAGACCGTGACGTAAGGAACCCGGTGGTTGGGAAAGCAATGCCGCATGGGCCGGAGCCCCACCCCGACCGATGGTGCCACCTCGACCATGAAAAAGGGTCAAAGAAACACCCGCTTCCTCGCATACTCCCAGCAAATTTTCCTGAGCCATATACTGAGCCCAGCCCGCGGCCAGCACACCAGCATCTTTGGCAGAATCAGAATAACCGATCATCACTGTCTGAGATCCCTGGCAATTGCCGCGATACCACGGCATTTGTAATAGCTGTTTTATAATACCGGCAGAATTATTTAAATCGTCCAGTGTTTCAAATAAGGGTGCCACCGGTAACGGATCAACAACACAACTTTCCTTCTGCAGTAAATATACAGCAAGCACATCCGATGGGGTTCGCGCCATGGAGATTACGTAAATGCCAAAGCCGTCGCGGGCGTGCAGACTAATCTCACGACAAGTGCGTAATACTTCCTGCACGTTATCCGATGGTTGCCAGTTATTTGGGATTAACGGCCGTTTACTCTGCAGTTCCTTGAGCAGGAACGACTGCTTATCAGCCTCGCTCCATTCGGCATAATCACCCATTCCTAGATAGCGGGTAAGTTCAGAGAAGACCTCGGCATGCCGATCGCTTTCCTGCCGTATATCAAGATTAACCAGGTGCACACCAAAGCTTTGCACACGCCACATTAGATCCCGTAGCTTGGCATTGGCGATAGATTCCATACCTTGCTCTGTCAAAGAGTCGTAACAAGCCTTCAGCGGCACCCACAGTTGATCCACATCGGTTAGTATGACTGCATTTGCATCATCGATACCTTTCAGGGCACTTTCCAAATAAGCCAGTGTATCGACTAATAAGTCGCGAAGTTCTCTGAGCACTGCTCGATAAGGCTCCCGTGCTCCATTGGCCATCGTTTCGAGTATCTCATTAGCCCTATACATGGATAGCTCATCCATCAGAACCCGAACTTCCTGAAGATACAGGTCGGCAGCCCGCCAACGACAGAGCAGTAACACTTCCCGAGTTACTGTGGAGGTAACATTGGGATTCCCATCCCGATCGCCACCCATCCAGAAACTAAACTTTAACGGCGAGAAATCGAACGGTAATCGCTCCCCCGTCACTTCAAAACTGGTCGAACTTAAACGCCGCATAAAATTTGGCACTGCATCCCAAAGAGAGTTTTCTATAACCGCAAAGCCCCATTTAGCTTCATCTACCGGTGTCGGGCGATGCTCTCTGAAATCAACGGTGTGCCATATTTGTGCGATCAATTCACACAAGCGAGCGGCTAAAACAGTATGCTCCCGTTCGGTATGTCCATCGAGTTCGAACTGTGAGAGTACATTATCGATTTCCACATGCTTATTGATAAGACTGCGTCGGGTAATTTCAGTTGGATGGGCGGTTAAAACCAGATCGATTTTTAATAGGCCTAATTCTTCGAGAATCTGTTGTTTGGAATAGCCCGCAGACGCAAACTCCACAAATAGGTTTTTAAGGGTTTGTGTGGCCGACATGGCATGATCGAGATCGCGTGAAATCATCTGATGTTGGTCGGCAATATTTGCCAAATTTAAAAACTGACTGAAGGCACGAGCAACAGGAAGCAGTTCTTCATTAGGTAACTGATTCAGAAACTCGGCGAGCACGTGATAGCCTGTGCCTTGCTCGGTGCGTGCGGTTTTAGCTAACCCACGAATATGCTCAATTTTATCCAGCAAATCTTGCCCTTCTACACCCGCAATGGTTTCGCCAAGCATTGTGCCCAACCGATTGACATTAGTGCGAAGTTGCTGAGGAATTTCGATAGTTTTCATTAGAACAAACACAGGTGAATAACACGAATAAAAGCCGTTGTTGGTGTCATTAAAAGAAATGGCTTGAACGATCGACTAAGGAACATCGCTTAATAGCACATGGGCAAGAATTATAGCTAACAAGTTGTCATTAACAAACCATCAACAAGGGCTTAAAGAATACTTAGCAGCATTCTACATCATGATAATCAAGTGCGAACATACTGTTAGAGAATTTCGGAGGTGCGCTGTGTACGGGGAGAAATGTTATATCGCTTTTACCTTAGAAAAGCGATCGGAAGATCTAGTCCTGAAGGTTGGAGACAAATGCAGAAATTCGCTTTAGCGCTTCACTAAGATCTTGCCTGGAAGTGGCGTAGGAGATTCTGAAATACGGCGATAATCCGAATGCACTTCCCGGTGTAACGGCAACATTCTCTCGCTCCAATAACAAATTACAAAAGTCAGTGTCGGTCTCTATTCGCGTGCCATCAGCCGTTGATCGATTAAGCACGCCTCGACAACTTGCAAAGGTATAAAACGCCCCATTAGGTGTTGGACACTCAATTCCTTCAATAGAGTTCAACATACGTACGACTAGATCCCGTCGCTCACAAAAACTCCGTGTACGTTCTTGTAAAAAATCTTGTGGACCGTTTAAAGCCGCTACAGTTGCAGCCTGAGTAATGGAACTCGGACATGATGTGGATTGACTTTGCATAGCGGCCATGGCTTTTATAAGCTCAGCTGGACCACCACCGTAACCCAAACGCCAACCTGTCATAGCGTAGGCTTTTGAAACACCGTTTACGGTTAGGGTCCGATTCTTCAGCTTTGGTTCAACCGCTGCGGGCGTAGCAAAGTGAAAGTTATCGTATAAAACATGTTCGTAGATATCATCAGCCATTATCATTATGTTCGGGTGACGCAACAGCACATTAAGTAACGGTCGATAATGCTCACTCCCATAGGCCACGCCGGTTGGGTTGGATGGGGAATTGAACATTATCCATCTGCTTTTTTCAGTTATAGCCTGTTCCAAATCTGCTGCCTGCAAACGAAAACCGTTTTCGCCGGAACACTCAACAAAGACAGGTACACCTCCACACACGGTTACAATATCCGCATAGGATGTCCAGTAAGGCGTCGGAATAATGACTTCGTCGCCCTGCTGAATGCTGGCCATAAGCGCATTAAACAAAATTTGTTTTGCACCGGAGCCTGTGGTGATCTCGCTCAGATCGTAATCGAGATTGTTATCACGGAGAAACTTTTGCTGAACAGCCTTCTTAAGTTCAAGGGTGCCATCAATGGTGGTGTATTTGGTATCACCACTTTGAATCGCATTGATCGCTGCCTGCTTTACATAATCAGGCGTATCGAAATCAGGCTCGCCTGCACCGAGAATAATAACCGGCAACCCTTGCCGTTTCATCTCGCTAGCACGGGCAACAATCTGCATAATTTTCGAGACACCAACACCCTGCAACCGGTCGGCACGCTGAAATGGAGATGGACTACTATCACTACTGGTCATATCGGCAATTCCACTAACTAAAAATATTTGAATGGTTTAAGTTTAACCCGTTAGTCGACGGTTTTTGCATCGTTAACGATATTCATCGTAGCCAATCCACTGGAACCTAGGTCTGTAGAGGCAAATGGGCCACCGTGGCAAAACTGACCGGCATCGGACGGATCGGCCTCTGGGGCTTCAGCCAATATTTGCTCTGCAAACTGTTCTGCATTATCATTTGGACGATAACCTAGAAAACTCGCTTTGGCATTATCAACTGGCGCTCTGTCATTATCAGATACGCCATAAACAACGGAAAAACCGGTAACCGGTGTATTAATAGATGTTTCGACCAAATGGATAAGGTCGTCATAGGAAAGCCAGCTACCCAGTGCTCGAGCATTGGTAACCTGTGCACAAGAAAGAATACGCATGCAAACAGACTCCACACCACGTTTATCCCAATACATACTGCCTAAGTCTTCGGCAAAGCATTTTGCCAGACCGTAAAAGGTATCTGGACGATGTGGCGCATCTGTGCCGATAAATTGATTTTTTGGGTGCATGCCTACTGCATGAATAGAGCTGGCATAAACAACACGTTTTAGGCCACGCTGATACGCTGCCTCCCAAATATTATAGGCACCGACAAAATTTGGACCTAAAAGTGTCTCGAATGGTGCTTCATCGCCAATCGCACCAAAATGCACAACCATGTCTGCGCCTTCGAGCAGTTCATGAATATCTGCATAAACGGCTAGATCTGCCCGTTGATAAGTTTCCCCGGGATATAACGTACCAATATCATCGACTAGATCGGAAGATACCAAATTGTCTGCCATTTTACTTAACGGTTCGCGTAAGTAGGAACCAAGACGACCGGCTGCACCGGTTAATACAAGTTTTTTCATTTTTGTTCTCTAAATTTTAGTTTTAACTTTTTCACACAACTGATCGGCACCCTTTGCCAACAATGATAAATCGGAACCAACAGCCACAAAGGTGAATCCGTCGCCCACGAGTTTAATGGCGAAATCAGGATCCAGCATTAACGTGCCGACGGGCATTCCTTTAGCCATTAATGCTTTGGCAACCGGCAGAATTAAATCCCACACTTCTTTGCAATTCGGTTGCCCTAATTTACCGATATCAGCTGCGATATCAGCAGGACCGAAGAACACACCACTAATACCGTCTACATCGGCAATCAGCTCAGCACATTCCAGAGCCTGACGAGTCTCAATTTGCACAAGCACCGTGGTTTCATCTTCTACACGTTGAAAGTAATCGGTCTTTCGACCGAATGCATTAGCCCGGGTCGAACCGCTGACACCACGAATTCCACCTGGAGGATAGCGAGTTGCCGCCACCGCTTGTTCAGCCTCTTTAACAGATTGCACCATTGGAAATAGCAGCCCTTGAGCACCAGAATCAAGTAATCGCTTTACCATTACTGAATCGTTCCAGGGCGGACGCACAATAGCTGTGGTAGCACTTGCTGAAAAGGCCTGCAATTGCCCAAGCACTGACATTAATTCATTAGGTGAATGCTCCATATCCAGCAAAGCCCAATCATAGTTGGATGTAGCAACTACTTCAGCTGCGTAGTTATTACTCAGGCTTACCCATAAGCCGATCTGTTTTTGTTTATTCGCAATAGCGTGTGTAAACGGATTAATATTCGTTTTCATAATTAGATAATTGCCTTTTCGTTGAATGGCTCGTTACGTTCTATACGTTCAAAGTTAAATGGAGAAAGATCCAGTTCGCGATACTCTCCATAAGTTATCAACTCCGCGGTGCCCCTACCCATTGCCGGCGACTGCTGTAAGCCGTGACCGGAAAATCCGTTTACGAAAATAAAATTCTCAACTTTAGTATGAGGCCCAAGAATTGCATTGGCATCAAATGTGTTAAATGCATAATGACCCGCCCAGGAATTAACCAACTTAATGGCTTCAAACTGTGGAATACGATTTGCAATAATAGGCCAGACTTTTTCTTCCCAAATACTGTGATCTTGCTCATAATCATCATAATCTACGGCTGGATCTGTATCCGGCGGGCAACCGGCCAGATAGTACGTTCCATCGGTTCGCATATGCACACCGGTTGGATCGATAGTTAATGGTAAATCCCGATCCAGTGGCTTCGCCGCATCAAAAATGAAGGTGTAACGTTTACGCGGTTCAACTGGAATCTCAATTCCTGCCATGCGGGTAGTCAGGATCGCACGTGGCCCAGAAGCATTTACTACGGTCCCACAATCAACAACTTCGCCGGATTTAAGAACAATGCTTTCGACACGGGATCCACTGTCGTTTTTATTCATGGCCACTACTTCGTTGCCGATATATTCAGCACCTTTTTCACGAGCCGATCTTTTCCACCAATCGAATACCGTATTGCCATCGAAGTAACCTTCGTCGATCAAATTATGATTGGCACCTATGATGTCGTCAACATTATAAAATGGGTAGTCAGTTTTTATTTCTTCAGCAGTCATGTACTTGGTGCCGGCACCGCAACTTTGCTGTACAGCCTGACTTTCCTTTAGCACCTGGGAAAATTCTTCATTGTTGGCTAGATACATATAACCATAACTTTGCAAAACTATATCTGGCACCCGTGGGTCTTCGTCATGGTGCTTTCTGAAGTTCTTAACAAAGTCGGCGGCGAACTGGGATACTTTTACATTGATCTCACGAGAGAACTGCTGCCGCATACAACTATTGGTATGTACAGTAGAACACGCCTCATAAGCTAGATCTCTTTCTACAACGAGAATGGAACCATTAAAATCAGGGTTCTTTGATAAAAACCAGGCGACTGATGAACCATACATAGCGCCGCCTACTATCACTACATCGTAACTGGATTTTTTCGGCGGCTGGGTTAACCCGAGTTGACTCATTGCACTTCCTCCCCCTGTTTAACTTGTTCATCAACGTTGTTTATATCTTCATCTGTCAAACCGTAATCCTGCTTAGCAGTTTGAGCCGAAATATATCCGCGAGCATAATCTCTTCGCACTAGATTCAAATCTCTTTTCGCCGGATCTCCATAACCAGCTCCACCGGGAAATGCCATAAGCACACGACCACCGGATGGTACAAATTGTTTACCTTTGCCATTCATCAGTTCGCCATTACCCCGTGTAATGGTCGTAGGCGCACCATTGCCACCGCCCTGACGTCCACGGGCAGGATGATCAACTCGATCAAACATTGCCGAAAAATCAAACTCATGATCTTCAGTTGCTCCCACTTCCATGTATTGACCAAGACCACCACGAAATTCTCCAACGCCACCGCTATCGGGTCGCAATTCCTTTCTCCAAATTATAATTGGCCCGGTATGTTCGGTGGCTTCCACCGGCATGGTTTTTACACCGGATGGAAACGCTGTGGCGCTTAGCCCGTCTAATGTAGGTCGTGCACCTGCACCACCGGAATTAAATGCTAATACCTCGGCACGAACGGCCGATTTAGGCGCCTGAATATCTGTACGGGGCCGTAAAGACACTTGGAAGTTGCATAGGGTTCCTGCACCTTCCGATGGAACGGTATCCGGTAATAACTTATCCAGCGCATTGTATACAGCGTCCGGAATCATATGCCCAATCACATGTCGGAGTGCAACCGGCGCCGGGTGTACCGCATTAACAATACAGTTTTCCGGTGCGTCAATTTCAAATGGTGCTAATGATGCTGCATTGTTGGGAATCTCGGGTGCAATCGCACATTTTAATGCATAGCAGGCATAGGCCTTGGTATATACCAACGGCACATTAATACCTTTCTTATCGAGTCCCGATGTACCGGTAAAATCACAAATAATCCGGTCTTTTTGAATATCTAAGGAAACATGAATTTCGACGGGGTTACTATAACCATCAATAGTCATGGAACCACTAGCCTGCCCCGGTTTCAACGCGGCAATACATTCAAGTGTTGCCCGCCGAGAGTTTTCCATAATAAATTCGGCGATACCGTCTAACTTAGAAATTTCAAACTCGGCCATCATGTCGATTAGCCGTCGTTGACCAATTTCGTTACAGGTTGCCAGAGCATAAAAGTCTCCTACTACCTGATCCGGCTCCCGAACATTGCCGCGTAGTATGGCAATCAATGTTTGATTCACTTCCCCACGCTCGGCAAACTTCATTATTGGAATGTATAAACCTTCTTCATAAATAGAATTTCCATCGGCACCAAAGCCACGACCACCAATATCAACCACATGGGCCGTACAGGCAAGAAAACCAACGTGTTGTCCCTGATGAAAAGCAGGTGTAACCACGGTTATATCGTGAAGATGCCCCGTTCCTTCCCATGGATCGTTGGTTACGTATACATCGCCTTCAAATATATTTGGGTAACCGATGCGTCGGATAAAATGCGCTACCGAGTCGGCCATTGCATTTACATGTCCCGGTGTGCCGGTTACTGCCTGTGCCAACATTTGTCCATCCACAGCGTATACACCGGCGGATAGATCACCGGCTTCGCGCACAGATGTTGAAAATGCGGTGCGTATTAGTGCTTGAGCCTGTTCCTCTACCACTGAAATCAAACGATTCCACATGACTTGACTGGCGACAGTCGAATGTTTTTTGGTCATTAGTTTCTTCTCGGCTCAATATTGAGTTGTATCTATTCGCTGAATATCAATGCAGCCATCGGTTTGGCAAATAGCCTGCCTGCTTGAAGGTAGGATAATTGTTGTCTCATCCTCTGTAATTACGGCCGGACCCGGAATAAACGAGCCTGCTTCTAAGCTGTTTCGCAAAATGATATCTGCTTGAACATTCTCTCCACGAGCTGGATCGAATAAGCGACGTTCGCCGGATGATGATGCCTGGACACCCTGAACGGACAGATCAATAGCGGTTACAGCTGCAGGAATAGTTGAGGTATTAACCGACCAAACGGTTATTTCAATATCCATGCCTTCAACCGCACGTCCAAACAAGCCGATATAATCTTTTTCGAACAACTGATGAAAGGTTGACGCGTCAGGATTCAGCGCTTGCTCTTTGCTCAAAACAATAGGAATCTCTTCGCCCTGTCCGGTATAGCGCATATAGGCCTTATATTCACTGCGCATTTCGGCATTTGCATCACAGGAGCGAACGAAACTACTTGATTCAGTTTCAAGTTCGCTTAGGATATGTTGAATAACAGCAACCTTAAAGTTAGATAGCCGCATGTAAACACTGCGGTTAGCTTCAAAACTAAACGGTGCACGCAAGAAGCCGATCGCGGAACCAACACCAGCACCAGTTGGGACTAGTAATCTTTCCACACCGAGCTTTTCACATAACCTACCCGCATGTAATGGTGCGGCACCACCAAATGCAATCATGGTGTATTCTGCAAGGTCTTCGCCATTTTCGACAGCATGTACACGTGCCGCGTTCGCCATATTTTCGTCAACCACTTCACACAGCCCATAGGCCGATGTTTGTGCATCCAGATCCAGTTTCTCGCCAACCACAGACAATAAACTTTGTGATGCGCTATCGGTATCGAGCTTAATTGAACCACCGGCAAAATTGTCCGGATCCAGCTTCCCTAAAACCAGATCCGCATCGGTAACGGCAGGTCGATCACCGCCGCGACCGTAACAGGCTGGACCAGGCTCAGAACCTGCGGATTCCGGACCAACCCGTATCTGATGCATGGAATCCACGTGAGCTAACGATCCACCACCCGCGCCAATTTCAACCATGTCGATAACCGGTATAGAAATTGGCATTCCCGAGCCTTTTTTGAAGCGATAACTTCGCGCGACTTCAAACACACGACTGGTCTTGGGCGCTTGGCCCTTAATCAAGCAAATTTTTGCAGTAGTGCCGCCCATGTCGAATGATAATACTTTATCCAAACCATATTGAGATGCAATGTGCGCCGCGAACACTGCACCACCTGCGGGGCCAGATTCGACCAAACGCACTGGAAACTCAGCGGCACTCTCAATAGATATGATGCCACCTCCGGAATGCATTAAAAAGATTGGGCAGGACACGCCTTCATTTTGCAGTTGCCCGCCTAAGCGATCCAGATAACTTTTCATCATCGGTTTGATGTAGGCGTTTGCCACTACCGTATTAAAACGTTCGTACTCGCGCATTTGAGGAGATACTTCGCTGGATAAAGATACAGAAACACCGGGAAGCTTATCGATAAGCACTTCGCGAATCATTTCCTCATGACGACTATTTATGTAAGAGTGCATAAGACCCACAGCAATACTTTCGTAGCCAGCTATTTTAATCGTTTCAGCCAGCGATTCGACCTCTGCACGATCGAGAGGTATAAGCACGCCTCCTTTGGCGCTCACCCGTTCGTTAACCGTATATCGTTGTTGTCGCGCAAGTAAAGGTTCCGGCAGACTAAGGTTTAGATCATATTGCTCGAAACGGGATTCGCTGCGCATTTCAATAACGTCGCGAAAACCTTGTGTAGTGATTAACGCTGTTTTTGCTCCACGACGCTCAATAAGAGCATTGGTGGCTAGTGTGGTTCCATGAATAATCTGATTAATTTTTGATACCGAAATTGAAGCCAGCTCACATACTTGTTTCATTCCATCGATAATTGCGTTTTCCGGCGCAACGTATGTGGTGAGCACTTTTGTTGAAAAACTACGACCGCCAATTTCAAGCACAACATCCGTAAATGTTCCACCAATATCGACACCCATGCGGACTGATGTTTGACTCATTTTCTGCGTTACCTAGCAACAGGGACAATTTGAAGTATAAGTCTAAGCCTCACTCATTAATCAGTGCAAATTATTAAATTGTATGCAATGGATAAATATTTATGATCCTACGGAATTCTAATAAGTACCGAACTTATCCGGGAACTGGGTAACAAACTCAACAGAAACTTCGCTGGCGATATCGGCTGCTTGACCCACAAAATGAGCTGATTTCTCCTGATTGTATCGCGCATAAAAACTCAGGCTTTTGGGTGTCCAACCATAATTAACCTGCACAAGTTCGCCACTGCGAAGTTGCTCTATTACCATAGAGGCCGGAACCGTTGCCGTGCCATACCCATCGCTCGTCATGTGTATGCAAGCCGCAAGGTTACTCGACGGAACCAAACGTGCAGCTAAGTCCCTCCGTTCTGCAAAGTGGGCTGAAACTTCAAGATATGGCTGGGTGCCACGAGCATGAGTAAGGATCGGAAACTGAACCAGATCTTCAATACCCACTTCATTAATCTGCTGTAAACCGGTATTAGGCGATGCAATCCAGATTAGAGGATAAACACCCAATTCTCTATTTCCACTGGTTTGACGATTAAACGGTCCACTTTGAAAAGCCAGATCAATAGATCGGTCCAATAATTCCTTTTCAATATTGGCAGATAAATCAACAGTAAGTTCTACGGTAATATTTGGATAGCGCTCTTTTAAAACTTTTAAAAAATCACGTAACCAGGTATGCACCACCATCTCGGTAACGCCGAGTCTTAATATACCGTCAAGAAGCGCATTTCTATTGGCTGCCGATACAAGTTCATCGGCGGCTTTTAGGACCGCCCTGGATTGGATAAGCAGTTCTCTGCCCTTGGAAGTAAGACGAACTGACCCTGCATCACGTTCCATTAGCTTTACATCTAGCACGTTTTCAAGCGCTGCTATTCGTGCAGATATATTCGGTTGAGTGGTATTGAGTCGGTCTGCGGCGCGGCGAAAGCTACCTAAATCCGAAACCCACACAAACGCTTCGAGTTGCTTTAAATTAAAGTTCACAAAACATCCGGTGATTCAGTGCCAAATTCAAAAGACTCAAGCCGGACTCAAGAGTAATACTCCGCACGAACACAAGCCCCAATAAAATTACACAGTAATCGCTCGGCGTGAATCATGGTTATGTCACCGACATCGTTTTTTGGCGCAATCTCCACCAGATCCATACCCAGCACCCTACCCTTGTTTACCAAACCATGAATCAGCGCTCGCAGTTGTATCCATGTCATGCCACCCGGTGTTTGCGCCATCACCGCGGGCATAATCGTCGGGTCGATGCCGTCTGCATCGATCGTCAAGTAATACCTTTTGCCGTCGGGAATTTTTGC
>Ga0213861_10004153_pt1 | contig 11868 bp, 11 predicted proteins | sample PICome_4_FD_160110 | JGI IMG/M metagenome (GOLD analysis project Ga0213861, IMG submission 160110) | Coastal seawater microbial communities near Pivers Island, North Carolina, United States - PICO131 | ecosystem: Environmental > Aquatic > Marine > Coastal | place: USA: North Carolina...
TGGCGGGTATGACGGTTTTTGGTTGCAGTGAATTGCAAGAAACACAATGATTGATAGACGCGGGAGCGCATCAAATTTTAATTCCATGCATTCATTGCTAGCCGACATTCAGTGTTGGCCAAGTATGGGTGTCTGATAAACCATAGGAGATCGACATGCGCTCGTCAAAACTTATTCAAATTGTTGGCTGTCACGCTGAAGGTGAAGTAGGTGATGTAATCGTTGGTGGTGTAATGCCACCACCTGGAGAAACTATCTGGGAACAATCCCGCTGGATTGCGGAAGATCAGGTATTACGTAACTTTGTTCTTAATGAGCCGCGTGGCGGAGTATTTCGACATGTGAACCTATTGGTGCCACCGAAGCATCCAGATGCGGACGCGGCCTGGATTATAATGGAACCTGAAGATACACCGCCGATGTCCGGTTCAAACTCCATTTGCGTTGCTACAGTGTTGCTGGAAACCGGTATTCTGCCAATGACCGAACCGGAGACCGTTGTCACACTAGAGGCACCGGGTGGCATAGTGGTAGCTACAGCGCAGTGTCAAAACGGAAAAGTAGAGCGAGTATCAATTCGTAATGTGCCCGCATTTTGTGAACGATTGGGTGCAACGTTAGAAGTGACAGGACTAGGAACACTTACAGTCGATATAGCCTATGGTGGGGATAGTTTTGTATTAGTTGACGGGGTTGATTTGGGGTTTTCATTGATTGCAGATGAAGCTCGAGATATCGCCGAGATGGGCATTAAGATTACTAAGGCCGCCAATGAGCAACTAGGGTTTAGTCATCCCCTTAATCCTGATTGGGATCATATTTCATTTTGCCAAATGACAGCACCATTAGAGCAGCGAGAGGGAATCAAGACAGGCCGCAATGCGGTGACTATTCAGCCGGGAAAGATAGATCGTTCCCCAACGGGTACTGGTTGTTCCGCACGTATGGCGGTGTTATACGCTCGTGGTGAGCTTGCTATAGGTGAAGCCTTTACCGGGGTATCCATAATCGATTCGGAATTCCATTGTCGAATTGAGAGTTTGGCTAAAGTGGGTTCGATAGAAGGTATTGTTCCGGTGATTTCCGGTCGTGCATGGCTAACGGATACTCGACAATTAATACTAGACCCTGCAGACCCTTGGCAAGAGGGGTATAAACTTAGTGATACCTGGCCGCGATTAGGTTAGTTTCCCTTCAGCTTGTTATCGGCAATTTAATGAAAAGGTAAATAATGTGAAAACTCGAAGATTCGGTTCATCCGGCTTACTAGTATCTGAACTGTGTTTTGGCACCATGACTTTAGGCAAGGAAGCAAACAGTGAAACTAGTTTTTCGTTGCTGGATTGCGCCACAGATCACGGTATAAATTTCCTTGATTGTGCCAATATGTATGCAGATGGTGAGTCGGAGCGTCTGCTCGGTCAATGGTTACGCAAAAGTGGTAACCGCGATCGTCTTATTGTTTCGTCCAAAGTGTTTTATGCGGTCGGTGATGATCCGTTAACCCGAGGGCTTTCTCCCAAGACCATAACTAGAGAGCTTGAAAACTCATTAGAACGGTTACAGTTGGATTATCTTGATATCTATTTTTTGCATGCACCAGACTACAATACCCCCATCGAAGTAACCCTTAAATGCATGGACGATTTATCCCGGCAGGGTAAGTTTCGTTATCTCGGTCTATCTAATTTTTCTGCTTGGCAGGCGGTTGAGGCGATTCATATCGCGCGGGCAAATGGCTGGATACAACCGACGATTATTCAAAGTTTGTATAATGTTATCGGTCGCGAAGCGGATCGAGAACTGTTTCCTATGTGTCAGCGTTATGATTTTGGAGTTTGCAGTTACAATCCGTTAGCAGGTGGATTGTTAACGGGGAAATATGGTGTTGAAGGTAGGCCTGTAGAGGGGCGTTTGTCGAAGAACGCGACCTATCAAGATCGTTATTTACACGATTTGCAGCGACAGGCAGCGATGCGTCTTACTGCATTGGCAGCAGAAACCAATCGCACACCGGTTGAGATGGCACTTCATTTTTGCTTATCAACTGCTGGGGTGAGTACGGTACTATTGGGTGCCAGCAAACCAGAGCAATTGAAACAATCATTGGCGTCTATAGAATCTTCGCCATTAACCGACATGGAACAAACAGGCTTAGACGATATATGGGGTCAACTGAAGGGCCCTATTCCTGTATACAATCGGTAAATTAGTAAAGTTCGTTACGCTGTAATATCCATAGCGTCCAAATTATATTTGCGCTTTGCAAATTCGTTTTGTAAAAGGGCATAACACCGCATATAAAAAAACGTGTTAAATTTTTCCCAGATAGCAATTCGGCGTGGTACCCGTCTACTTTTCAGTAACGCTGTTTTTACCATTCAGCCAGGAGAGCGGGCTGGTCTTGTTGGCCCCAACGGGTGTGGAAAGTCGAGTCTGTTTCAGCTTATTCTGGGGGAACTGGAGGCTGATGACGGAGAATGGTCGGTAGCGGGTAATCCCGTTGTAGCTCATGTTGCACAGGAACTCGCTTACGATGAGCGCAATGCGGTTGAGCATGTACTTGATGGTGATCAGGAATATCGACATTTATTGGATAAGCTGGATCAGATCGATGGCGCTGCACAACTACGTTTCGAAGAAATCGATGGTTATGGCGCACCTGCACGTGCTGCTCGCCTTCTCTCGGGCTTAGGTTTTGCTGAAGATCGTATGCAGTTATCGGCCAATACTTTGTCCGGCGGCTGGCGCATGCGAATCAATCTTGCACGTGCGTTGATGTGTCGTTCAGATTTGCTGTTATTAGATGAGCCAACTAACCATTTGGATCTGGATGCGGTTATTTGGTTGGAGCAGTGGTTGATCAAGTACCAGGGGACACTGTTATTGATTTCTCATGATAGGGACTTCTTGGATGGTGTTATTAATCGTGTCGTTTCTATCGAGCGACAGCAGGTAACTGAATATACGGGTAACTATTCTGATTTTGAAAAAATACGCGCTATTAAACTAGGTCAACAGCAGGCTGCGTTTCAGAAACAACAACGGGAAATAACCCACATGCAGTCGTTTGTGACTCGTTTTAAAGCCAAGGCATCCAAGGCGCGTCAGGCCCAGAGTCGCCTGAAGGCGTTAGAACGTATGGAGCAAATAGCTCCGGCCCATGTCGACTCGCCGTTTAATTTCTCTTTTAAAAAGCCTGATGAATTACCAGAGCCATTAATAAAGTTGCAGCGTGTGGATGTTGGCTATCCTGGTGTTAAAGTACTATCGAATGTGAGTATGACCATTGCCCCTGGAGAAAGAATTGGGCTGCTAGGTTTAAATGGTGCGGGTAAGTCTACATTGAGTCGCCTGCTTTCATCTGAATTACAACCCACAGATGGAGTTGTTGAAACTGCTAAGCATTTGCGTTGTGGTTATTTTGCTCAAGAACAACTGGAATTACTTACAGCTGGGGATACACCGGCTGAGCATTTTCAACAAGTGTATGGGTTACATGATGAACAACAGCTACGAAACTTCTTAGGTGGATTTGGTTTTTCTGGTGATCGTGTTTTTGAAAAAGTAGGTCATTTTTCCGGTGGTGAAAAAGCCCGAGTAGTACTGGCTATGGTTGTGTATGCTAAACCCAATTTGTTGATCATGGATGAACCGACGAATCACTTAGATATAGATATGCGTCATGCGCTAACCGTTGCATTGCAGAGCTTTGAGGGTGCCGTGGTGCTGGTATCTCATGACAGACATTTATTGCGCGCTACCACTGATGTGTTATTGCTTGTTGATCAAGGTAAGGTGACACCGTTTGACGATGATTTAGATGACTACCCACGCTGGTTAAGTGAAAGAAAGAAGAATAAAACAGGAAAGAATATAAGTGGAAACGCGCAAAAGGATACGCGTAAGTTAAAAGCACAGCTACGTCAGCAATTGCAGTCAGTACGTAATAGGGTACGAAAGTGTGAACAAGTATTGCAGAAACGTATGGATGAAAATGAGTTATTAGAGCAAAAATTAGCTGATAACGATTTATATACCGATGATAATCGTGATTTATTAACGGACCTTGTATATCAACAAGCCGGATTGAAGAAAATTGTTGATGCCGCGGAAGTAGATTTACTCGAGGCGATGGAGTCAGCCGAACTCGCCGAGGGAGAGATTCAAAACTTAGATGCATGATCGAATTTACGACGGCTTACAATATGCCCTAGATGCTATTTGGTCGTTACCCCCAAGAAAGGCGCCGGCGGTAAACTGTATTCCGAATCTCGTGGCTCATCGAGGCAATACAGGGGAAGCCGATGCTCCGGATGAAAATACCCTTTCCGCTTTTCAGCGTTGTGCAGAACTTGGAGTTTGGGGTATTGAATTAGATGTGCGATGGACAGCAGATAATGTGCCGGTCGTTATTCACGATGACCATACTGGGAGAACCTTTGCAGCTCCAAAATTATGTATTGCAGAAACTAACTTTCTAAGTTTGAGGAAAAGCCACCCAGAGTTGCCTTGTCTGTCTGAAGTTATCGAGTCTTTCGGTGGTGATTTACACCTTATGATTGAACTAAAGTCTGAGACGATGTCACAGAAGCAAAAAAACATACTTGCTGCACAACTTAAAGACCTAGAGCCAGGTATAGATTATCATTTGCTATCTCTAAACCCACAGTTTTTATCAACGCTTGCATGTTTTTCGATACAGGCTATGATGCCGGTTGCTCTAACTAATACAGCATGGGTTATAGAACAAGCGATGCATTATTCTTTTACCTGTATTTCGGGGCATTATTTACTACTAAGCAGAAAGAAACGTCTACAATTGGGTGATGCAGGTATCGAAATCGGTTCGGGATTTATCCCGAATCAATCACTATTATTTCGTGAACTTGCTCAACCAAGTCGTTGGGTATTTAGTAATCATGCTGCTTTGATTCAGCTAAACCTTTCTAGATTAGAAATAAATTGATCGATCAATTAAAAACTTATGCGTGTGATGAAAACCTGCGAGTGTCTTTGCAAGAACGACTATTGGCTCACGACGTTTCCACATTTTCCGCGACAAGTCTTCGACGAGCCGCAGTAACACTGTTGATTGTGGAAGATTCCCAGGGAGAGGCCAGTATAATCTTAACCAGAAGACCTAAAACCTTGCGACAACATAGCGGTCAATATGCGTTACCGGGAGGGAAATTGGAGGATAGTGAAAATGCAATCCAAGCAGCTTTAAGAGAAACCCATGAAGAAGTCGGCGTAGAGCTGGATGAATCAAGTGTGTTGGGTGTAATGGATGATTACCAGACCCGTTCCGGTTTTTGTATTACACCCGTAGTGGTGTGGTCCGGACCAAATACGCAATTTAATCCTGATCCAAATGAGGTTGCTCTACTCTTCCATATACCGTTTTGGGATCTGGCTAGTCCTGAAATACCACAATTGCAAGATTCGATTGATAGTAAGCATCCAGTGTTAAGTGCACCTTTGCAAACGGTCGGTCATGAAGTGTATGCGCCAACAGCAGCTATCATGTATCAGTTTCGAGAGATCGCTATATTTGGGCGATCAACTCGAGTTGCGCATTTTGACCAACCAAACTTTGCTCGAAAATAACTCAGTTGTTTGTAATTGACGATCTACCCTAAAAAACATACGGAACCTGGTAGAGTCAGTGAAGATCAAGTGTTTATTCTGAAAACCATAAGGTGTTGCATGCCTCATACTGAATTACGTAAATCCACGATACTATGATCCGTTCTCCATTTTCCTTTTTATTCCATCATTAATGGCTTTAAACTGCTCAATGAGATGATCGCACTTTGGTTTTTCAGCTTCACACAACGCACTCATGTTTATCAGTATTTGATTATTCTTGCTGGCTATAACCCGTTTCACAACAGCAGGATATGCTGGATCGACATGGGGTGTGAATGACCACAATGTATAAAGACCATTATTTTTAATATTAAAAATCTTCCAACCCTCGTACTCGGTTAAAACCGCTTCCGGATTATTTTCAAGTGCTGTGTATGCTTCCTCAACGGTTTTATAACCGATGGCAGAATCATCGCTGGCGGCAATAAAATTGCTGTGGGAAAATAGAGAAAGTACCAGTGCAAGCGTAAGGAAAGTCTTCATATTATGTTTGATTTGGTTAACGACTAAGTGATTTATTTGGGACTAACGTTGATTATTACTCAATGTTAGTGAGCGTTGGTAAAGGAGTTGGTCAGGATAAGGATTGCAGAAAGCTGGATACCTTTGGTAATCCCTGTTGCACAATCGACGGTGTGTTGGCATATCCTATGCGTACCCATCCTTCCATATCAAGTGCGCTGCCGGGTGTAAATAGAACACCGGTCGATTGGAGCAATTGTACGCAAAAGTCACGGGACGATATCTTTGCATCATAACGCAACAGCGCAATGGTTCCCGATGCGGGTTTTACGTAGTGTATTTTTTCCTCGCCATTTACCCAGTTATCTAGTGTCGCTAAATTTTCGCGGGTTATCTTGTGGCTACGAGCTAGAATCCGATGGCGATGGGTTAGTGCCATGGTTGCAAAATAGTCATCTATCATGCCGACGCTAATGGTGTTGTAGTCTCTTTGATGTGTGACTTTTTGCATGAGCGATTCACACGCTACAATCCAGCCTAGACGAAGGCCAGCTAGGGAAAATGCTTTAGACATACTGCCCGTGCTTATGCCTTTTTCATATAGGTCAGCAATTGATGCGGTAAACCCGTCGCCCTGTTGATTGGTGCCACGATAGACTTCATCACACAGTATCCAAGCATCATGTTGTCGGGCTATTGCGACGATTTTTTTAAGCGTCTCTTCGTCAATCAAAGCTCCAGTTGGATTATTCGGATTACATAATGAAATTAGCTTTGTTTTATCTGTAACGAGTTCTTCAAGTTGTTGCAGATCCGGTAAAAATTGGTCTTGTTCTGTTAAAAGAAGCTTTTTCACCTCCGCACCATAACTTTCGGGTATCGAGTAGTGTTGCTGATAACTGGGTACAATTGAAACCACATGGTCGCCAGGTTCAACCAGTGTTGCGTAGACAAGTGCATTTGCACCAATGGCACCATGGGCAATAAGTACATTACTTACGGGTTGCTCCTTGAATAGACCACTGACCTGTTCTCGCAAAGCAATTGAGCCTTCAATTTCACCGTATGTCTGTTTCATTGATAGAAGATCCTTTAGTGAATCTTCCGATTTTCCACAAATGGCTAATAATTCAGCGATTGTTAGAGATTCCACGCAGGTTTCAGCAAGGTTGTGCTGGCAGTGGTTTTCGTACTCATTCATCCACATTTCTACGCCAAAGGGTTTGATCTTCATAGTGTTAGCCTTGTTATTGTCGAGTTGTGATTATTTGGTTTTGGGTTGTGCTGAATGTAAATCATTCAGGTATGGCTAGTTAATTCACGCAATTAAGAATTGGTTGGTGATCTGCAAGTCTTCTCAGGTTCTCGCACACAGCCTGTCGTATACCCGCTAGAGATAAATCTGTTGCTCCGGCTATGTGTGGAGTAGCGAGAACATTATATTTGAAAATCTCATCTTTTGGATTAGGAGGCTCATTCCAAAATACGTCCAGACCAGCACCAGCGATTAAATTCTGGCGTAATGCTTGTAGTAAATCTGCGTGAGGAATAAGTCCACCACGTCCAAGGTTAATCAAGAAGCTTTCCGGCTTCATAAGTTTCAGGTTCGGCAAATTCATAAGATGATGGGTTTGCGAGTTATCCGGCAAGGCTAGAATCACAAAATCACTAGATCCTAGCAAGTATGGGAGTTCTGTCATTGTTCCGCACCAGGATAGGCCGAGGCGATGCTGTGTCTCTTGTGGATTGCTTTTCTTTACACCGATCACATCCATGCCTAGTGCTTGTAGGCGAGGGGTAAGTGCCTCACCTATTCCGCCTAGGCCGATTATCCCGGCACGTTTTCCCGCTAACGCTAGACCCAATGGAGAACCGATTCGGCCGTCTTGAAGTGTTCTATGCATTTCTCGAGCATCTCTTGCCAGACCTATCATGAGGTAAATGCCCACTTCCGCCACGGATACAGCATTACCCGAATTATTCGAAGGTACATTGGCGACATGGATTCCCGCACGCGTTGCAGCGTTAATGTCGACACCTTCAAGTCCGGCACCCACTTGCTGGATTAATTTAAGCTGATCGGCAGTTTCCAGTATTTTTGCGGTAATTGGACTCATAGTTGGCAGCACAACATCAAAGCCTGCTAGAGACTCGATCTGGAATTTTCCATTAGCTACAAAATGATGCTCAGGATTAATCGATTGAATACTGGCAAAAAATCCTCCCCATGCATTTTCAGGAGCGGCGAATAATATGTTCATTAGTGGAGAAATTTTGAGTGTGGAACTTGTTTTTAATCACAAGACGCTTGTTATAAGGGCATGAAGGTATGATATGTTCTGGATGTCGAAGGGTAAACAAGATTAAGAACGTAATCAATCGACATGATAACGTTGTTCCATATAAACTATTTTAGAGTAAAGGATTTGAACCATGACTGCAGTAAACCTCACTTATTTTGATACCGATGGCGGTCGAGCCGAGCCTTTACGATTGCTGCTACATATTGGCGGCATTGAGTTTACTGATACACGCATATCATTTGCAGATTTTGGGAAGTTACGAGGCAACTACCCATTAAAGGCTGTGCCGGTTGTCGAAATTGACGGTGTGAGTTATACCCAAACAAATGCTATGTGCCGTTACTTTGGCAAGCAGACGGGTCTGTACCCAAGCGATCCATGGCAGGGATATCTTTGTGATGAAATTATGGAGACAGTCGAAGATGCCATTCATTTTATTGTGCGAACCTTTGGGCTTAAAGATGATGCGTTGCTGCAGGCACGGCAAAAGTTAGTTGATGATCGCCTTGTACCCTACCTGAAGATGTTAGCTGAGCGATTGGATCAGGCAGGTGGTGTTTATTTTACCGGTACTGATTTCAGTGTTGCCGATCTGAAGATGTTTGTCTGGATTCAAGGTCTGCGTTCAGGCAAGCTTGAGCATATTCCGGCTGATCTTGTAGCTAGTGTTGCCCCAACACTAGCTGACCACGCCGATCGTGTTGCTGCCCATAGTGGTGTTGCTGGCTATTATGCGAATAGAGGTTAGTCGCTCGTAATGTTTTTCCATGTTGAACTACAGGTAGAGAGATCATGAATATTAATGCTTCTTTTAATTCCATACCTGTAGTCGATTTGGCTCGCTGGCAAGGGAATACGCAGGAAAAGCAGGAGTTCGCTCGAGAACTTTGCGATATTTGTCATCACGTCGGCTTTTTTCAGGTGATTAATCACGACATCGATAAAGCGTTTATGGATGATCTTTTTGCCATGATAAAGCAACTTTTTACCTTGCCGGAAGATCAAAAACGCCTGATTGATAAGCGCCAATCAAGGCATTTTCGAGGTTGGGAAGACGTTGGTTCGGAGTACACAAATAACACGCCTGATATGCGCGAGCAGGTTGATCTTTGGAGCGAGTTAAGCGCTCGAGAAGGTGGGGTTAACCCGACTTATTTACGATTATTGGGACCCAATCAGTGGTTGCCAGATTCTGTACTACCAGAGTTTAAATCTACCAGTCTCGCATGGTTCGAAAAAGCAGGTGGATTGGCCACCCGATTACTAGAAGTACTCTCTGTTGGGCTTGAATTGCGTAGTGATGAACTGACCGGGTTATTCGGTGAGGAATCCATGTCGCTGGTGAAGCTGATTCATTATCCACCTACGCCGGAAAACTCAGCCGGGGTAAATGCCCATCACGATACAGGTTTTCTTACCGTACTTGCTCCTGGCCCTGTCGCCGGACTGCAGGTTCAAAATGCAAGTGGCGAATGGATTTCTGTGCCGTCGATTCCCGGAGCATTTGTCATAAATTTAGGTGAAATGTTACAGGCTATGACGGGTCAGTATTTCGTCGCCACTGCCCATCGTGTGATAACTAGTGAAGAGCGTTATTCAGTGGGTTATTTTCATGGTCCGACTCTGGACACCAAATTATCAGTACTTAATTTGCCTGATGAGATGGTGGAGGCTGTTCGTAACAGTCCAAGGCATGAAAAGGCTGGTTTTATGGCTCGTAAGGAAGAGACAGAATCGGGCGTTGGAGACATGGGTTCGAGTTATAAGCCAGCAGTATATGGCGAGCAGCTTTGGAATTATTTTGTGCGGAGTTATCCTGATGTTGTTAAACAACATTACCCCAATGAGGTGTCGTATTGAGGTTGTTATGGACATGTATATCCTAACGGCGCTCGATAGATTCAAATGCTCTAATCAAATGATTTGAAAGATTCGTAGCAGCGAGGGAAAGTGTCTCTGCGCTGCGGCAGATAACAGCGATCGGGTATCGTATGTTTTGCTTAATGGGTAGCGATACCATCTGTTTATCGGCAGCTGCGATACTGGCGGTGAAAGGATCGACCACAGCCATTAGTCCGGTCGAACGAGCAAGTGCGGCGATGGCCGGATCTGAATGACAAACGATACGAATATGTTTTCGAATGTTTTTCATAGCAATCTCGTCATTGCTGATTTCTTCGAGATAACTGGGATCCAATGTGATGACTTCTTCCGAAACCTTTCCTAGATCTATATCCATTTTAGAGTTGGCGAGATTGTGGTTTGCTGGAACTAGACATCGATAATTAACTGCGGTGCTGTACAGCACGTGTATTCCTTCTAATGGGCTGATAGGGCAGATGACGCCTAGATCTAGCTGTTGCATTAACACTGCATCAATAATTTCGGGTGTATTTTTAACCCCAATACTAAGATGTATATCTGTTTGTTTTATGCGATGGGCGTTAACCGCATCTGGCATAACTGAGGATGAAAACACCGGTATCACACCAAGAGATATGGTTTCATCTTTGGTGGTGCGAATGGATTCTGTTATCTCCTTCAGCTTATCTAAGCCGAAGAACATGCTTTCTACACTTTGTTGAAAACGTCGAGCCTCTACTGTGGCGATAACGCCGCGACCTGTGCGCACAAACAACGAAAAGCCAACGGTATGCTCGAGGTCTGAAATCAAACGACTTATGCTGGGTTGGGATATATGCAACAACTTGGCGGCACCTGAAATTGAGCCGCTACGCATGGTTGCGCGAAATGCTTCAAGTTGCCTTAGGTTCATAAGTTTATCATTCAGATCTAGTTATAGTATTTCTGTATACATATTGTAGATAATAGTATTTGTTCTATGTGCTAAATACAATATAGACTGCTGCTTCTCGAGTGCTTTAATTCGGCAAATACTTCTCGTTATTTATTGCCGTGGTGAGGCTTTTACGGGAAATTATAAACTTATTGTTTTGATCAGGAATTGGCCATGAAATTACGCGGTGGAATGTTATTAGCTCGCGCCCTGCAGCTAAAAGGTGTAACTCAGGTATTTACCTTAAGTGGGGGGTTTTGCAATCCGGCTCTGGAAGGTTTCATGGAGTGCGGAATTTCCGTCATTAACGCGCCCCACGAACAGGTAGCCGGTCACTTGGCCGATGGCCATACGCGGATTACCCGACAACCAGCGGTTTGTTTAGTTGGTCCGGAAGGTTTTGCAACTGCTATACCCGCCATGATGGAGGCTTGGGGTGAGCGTTCGCCGGTCATATTTGTTACCGGTTCAAGTACGCTTAAACGTCAGGGTAGTGGTGGCTTTAAAGAAATAGACGATGTGGCAATAGCAGCGCCTTTGACTAAATACAGTGTATCGATTACCGACGGCGAGCGTATATCAGAATTTGTTGATAGAGCGTGGAAAATCGCCATAAGTGGCTATCCCGGTGGTGTGCATTTGAGCATGCCGGTA
>Ga0213861_10004156_pt1 | contig 11865 bp, 7 predicted proteins | sample PICome_4_FD_160110 | JGI IMG/M metagenome (GOLD analysis project Ga0213861, IMG submission 160110) | Coastal seawater microbial communities near Pivers Island, North Carolina, United States - PICO131 | ecosystem: Environmental > Aquatic > Marine > Coastal | place: USA: North Carolina | collected...
TTTCAAAAGCACCATTATTAGCAAAAGGAAATCCTTTTATCAAGGAAAGTGAACACTTTCATTATTAATTAAAATTTAAAAAGACAACATATAACGATGACTGGCTTATTAACAATCTTAATTTTATTAGGGATCACTATTGCAATTTGGCAAATGGTCAAAATCTTTGATTTAGCACAAGTAAATAAAGATCTATCTCAAGTTGCAAACGATGGTGACAACAAAGTTCAAGGATACCTTATGTTAGCCTTTTTAGGCTTTATTTATGGGATCACAATTGTGTCATTTGCACTTTGGGGGGATTTACCTCTAACCTCTAATTCAGCTTCTGAACATGGCCCTGAAATCGATCGTTTAATGATCATTTCTATGGTGGTGATTTTTATTGTTCAAACAATCACACAGTTTCTATTACACTACTTCGCCTTTAAATACAAAGGAGAAAAAGGACGTAAAGCATTATTTTATGCAGATAACGATAAGTTAGAATTTATTTGGACGGTTATTCCTGTGATTGTTTTGGCAGGACTTATAATGTATGGCTTATTCACATGGACGGACATCATGACTATTGACGAAGATGAAGATCCAATAGTTATAGAACTGTATGCACAACAATTTAACTGGAAAGCACGCTATGCTGGTGAAGACAATGTTTTAGGAAAAGCCAATGTGCGACTTATCAATCTTGATAATGCCAATATTTTAGGATTAGACGAAGCAGATCCAAACGCACAAGATGATATTATTACCACAGAATTACACCTTCCTGTAGGTGTTCCGGTATTATTTAAAATGCGATCACAAGACGTTTTACACTCTGCATACATGCCTCACTTTAGAGCGCAAATGAATTGTGTGCCAGGAATGATTACTCAATTTGCATTTACACCAACAGTGACCACTGAAGAAATGCGATTGAATCCAGACATTTATGAAAAAGTAAGAAACATCAATAAAATCAGAGTCAATAAAAGTAAAGAACTACAAGCCAAAGGCGAAGAACCACTTGATAGCTATGAATTTGATTACTTATTGCTTTGTAATAAAATATGTGGAAAGTCGCACTATAACATGCAAATGAAAATTATTGTAGAATCTGAAGAAGACTACAACGCATGGTTACAAGAACAAAAATTATTTAAGAACTCTTTAGTTCAAAATTAAAAATTAAAGAAATAACAACATAAGATTATGTCAGCACAGGTAGATACTCACGCACACCAAGACGATCATGGACATCATCCCAAAGAAACTTTCATAACGAAATACATTTTTTGTCAGGATCACAAAATGATCGCCAAGCAGTATTTAATTACTGGGGTTATTATGGGAGTGATAGGAATTTTAATGTCTTTGTTAATGCGTATGCAAATTGCATGGCCAACAGAACCAAATGTAATTTTTGAGGCCCTTCTAGGAAAGTGGGCACCAGGCGGTGTAATGGATGCTGATATCTATTTAGCCTTAGTAACCATTCATGGAACCATTATGGTATTCTTTGTTCTGACCGCTGGTTTGAGTGGAACTTTTAGTAACTTATTAATTCCATTGCAAATTGGAGCACGAGATATGGCTTCAGGATTTCTTAATATGATCTCTTACTGGTTATTCTTTTTATCAAGTGTAATCATGATTATTTCCTTATTTGTTGAAGCAGGACCGGCAGCAGCAGGTTGGACAATTTATCCTCCATTGAGTGCCTTGCCACTAGCGCAAGGAGGGTCTGGAGCTGGAATGACTTTATGGTTGGTGTCCATGGCTATTTTTATTGCCTCCTCATTATTAGGATCACTAAACTATATTGTAACAGTTCTAAACCTCAGAACAAAAGGAATGTCAATGACAAGACTTCCCTTAACAATATGGGCGTTTTTTATCACTGCTGTGATTGGAGTCGTATCCTTCCCCGTATTACTATCGGCTGTCTTATTACTCATTATGGACCGTAGTTTTGGAACGTCTTTCTTCTTATCAGATATTTTTATTCAAGGAGAAGTATTGCATTATCAAGGCGGATCTCCAGTATTATTCGAACACCTATTCTGGTTCTTAGGACATCCAGAAGTATACATTGTATTACTGCCAGCTTTAGGAATTACATCCGAAGTCATTGCAACAAATTCACGGAAACCTATTTTTGGATACCGAGCAATGGTTGCCTCTATTTTGGCGATAGCATTCTTGTCAACGATTGTATGGGGACACCATATGTTTATCTCAGGAATGAATCCATTTTTAGGATCTGTATTTACATTTACGACCTTACTTATCGCCATCCCATCTGCTGTAAAAGCATTCAACTATATTACCACCTTATGGAAAGGAAATTTACAGATGAACCCAGCCATGTTGTTTTCAATTGGTTTGGTGTCTACTTTTATTACAGGAGGATTAACAGGAATCATACTTGGTGATAGTGCTTTAGATATTAATGTTCATGACACCTATTTTGTTGTGGCACACTTCCACTTAGTAATGGGAATATCAGCACTGTACGGATTGTTTGCAGGAGTATACCATTGGTTCCCAAAAATGTTTGGACGAATGCTTAATAAAAACTTAGGATACATTCACTTTTGGGTAACGGCCATCTGTGCTTATGGCGTATTTTTCCCAATGCACTTTATAGGAATGGCGGGACTACCAAGACGTTATTACACAAACAGTAACTTCCCATTATTTGATGACACCTCAAATGTTCAGATACTAATTACCGTCTTTGCACTTGTTGGTGGATTATTTCAATTGGTATTCTTATGGAACTTTGTATACAGTATGTTCTATGGTAAAAAAGCAGAACAAAACCCATGGAGATCTAATACTTTAGAGTGGACCACACCTGTAGAACATATGCATGGAAACTGGCCAGGAGCAATCCCTCACGTACATCGTTGGGCTTATGATTATAGCAAGCCAGGTCATGATGAAGACTTTGTGCAACAACACATCCCTTTAAAAGAAGGAGAAGAAGAACTACAACACTAGATACTAAGCAACTAAATAATATATTTAAAAGCCTTTCTTAAAAACAAGAAAGGCTTTTTCTTTATATTTGTGTATATGAATGAAAATCTGGATCCAACCGACGACCATTTCTCAGCTGAAGAACACGATATTGAAAAGGTATTAAGACCCCTTTCATTTGATGATTTTGCAGGGCAAGACCAAGTTCTTGAAAACCTACAAATTTTTGTAGAAGCCGCTGTTGAACGCGACGAAGCCTTGGATCACACCTTGTTTCATGGACCTCCAGGACTTGGTAAAACTACCCTAGCACATATTCTTGCCAATGAACTTGGAGTTGGAATCAAAGTTACCTCAGGCCCTGTATTGGACAAGCCAGGAGACCTTGCAGGCTTACTTACCAATTTGGAAGATAGGGACGTATTATTTATTGACGAAATTCACCGTTTGAGCCCAATTGTAGAAGAGTATTTATATTCTGCAATGGAAGATTATAAAATCGATATTATGATTGAATCTGGACCCAATGCACGCACGGTTCAAATCAACTTAAACCCTTTTACCTTAATAGGAGCAACAACAAGGTCTGGGCTATTAACTGCTCCAATGCGTGCCCGATTTGGTATTAGCAGTCGCTTACAATACTATTCAACCGAACTGTTGTCAACAATCATTCAAAGAAGTGCAGAGATTTTAAAAGTCCCCATCAATATAGAGGCTGCTATAGAAATTGCAGGTCGTAGTCGAGGAACCCCTCGTATAGCTAATGCACTGTTACGTCGCGTTAGAGATTTTGCACAAATTAAGGGCAACGGGAAAATTGATATTGCCATCGCTAAATTTGGGTTGAAAGCCCTGAATGTTGATGCCCATGGATTGGATGAAATGGACAATAAAATTTTGACCACCATTATTGATAAATTTAAAGGAGGTCCTGTTGGGGTCACCACCATTGCAACCGCCGTGAGTGAAAGCCCAGAAACGATTGAAGAAGTTTACGAACCTTTTTTAATTCAACAAGGATTTATTATGCGAACCCCAAGAGGTCGTGAAGTGACCGAACTTGCTTATAAACATTTAGGACGTATCAAAGGCGATATTCAAGGAGGATTGTTTTAAGATTAATTTTAAAATAGTGTCAGGCTGAACGTCGAAGCCCTAAAAAAGTTTTTATTATGTATTTATAGTACGTATACATTCTTAAATGCTCTGATGAAGCTTATTATACAGGTATAACAAACAATTTAGAAAAAAGGTTCAACGAACATCAATTTGGATTTAACAAAGAGGCATATACTTATAACAGAAGACCTTCGGTTTTAGCATTTCATCAAGAATTTAACGATGTTTTGCAAGCAATTTATTTTGAAAAGAAAATTAAAGGATGGACACGATTGAAAAAATAAGCCTTCATAAATGGAGATTTTGATATGTTGCAAATCCTTTCAGAATGTAGGAATGCAACGCATTATAAAAATATGGATTAGTTGATTTAGCACTTCGGCTGCGCTCAGTGTGACATTAAAATGAATTTAAAAAACCACTATACTAGCTTAATAAAATCTGAGGCCAAACGCCTGGGGTTTTTATCTTGTGGTGTGAGCAAGGCCGGTTTTTTAGAAGAAGAAGCACCCCGTTTGGAGTCTTGGCTTAAAACGAATAGCCATGGCAAAATGCAATACATGGAAAATCATTTTGACAAACGTTTGGACCCTACATTGTTAGTAGAAGACTCCAAAAGTGTTGTGTCATTAATCTATAATTATTTTCCTGAAGATACTCAACACGATCCAGAAGCTCCAAAAATAAGTAAGTATGCCTACGGTAGAGATTATCATTTTGTAATTAAAGATAAACTCAAACAACTTCTCGAATTTATTAAGGCAGAAATAGGGGAGGTGCATGGTCGTGCTTTTGTGGACTCCGCTCCAATTTTAGAAAAAGCATGGGCCAAAAAATCAGGACTAGGATGGATTGGAAAACACAGCAATTTACTGACCCAGCAAGTGGGTTCTTTTTATTTCATTGCAGAACTAATTATTGATTTAGAATTGGATTACGATTTGCCTGTAACAGACCATTGTGGCAGTTGTACAGCTTGTATAGATGCTTGTCCAACTGAAGCAATTACTTCAGAATATGGCGTTGATGGCAGTAAATGTATCTCCTATTTTACCATAGAACTCAAAGAGCAAATTCCCTCCGAAATGAAAGGACAATTTGATAACTGGATGTTTGGCTGTGATGTATGTCAGGATGTGTGTCCATGGAATCGATTTTCAAAAGCACATAACGAACCCTTATTCAATCCCAAACCTGAATTGTTGTCCATGACCAAAAAAGATTGGGAAGAAATTACACAAGAAACATTCAGTAAAGTATTTCAACATTCAGCTGTAAAACGCACAAAATTTTCAGGACTAAAAAGAAATATTGAGTTTTTAAAAGACTAGTGTTAAAATCTTTATTAATTTTATAACCCTAAATTATAAAGTTAATCCTAAATGTTATAATTAATAACAATTGAGGTAATGATTAAAATAGTCCCCTTTTTAAACTAAAACTACAATCATGAACAAAACCATCTCTCTCCTGCTCATTTCAATTTTATGTATTCAGTGCAACACAAAAGTTAAGACGCTCCCTGTTGACAAAACCCATGGTCTTATTGTAGAAAAAGCCATGGTGGTTTCCGCTAGAGAAGAAGCCTCCAAAATAGGGGTTTCGATTATGAAGCAAGGCGGAAATGCTTTTGATGCCATGATTGCGACCGATTTAGCATTGTTAGTCTCATATCCCGTAGCAGGCAATATTGGTGGTGGTGGTTTTATGGTTTATAGAATGAAGGATGGTACGACAGGCAGCTTAGATTACCGAGAAAAAGCACCCATAGCAGCTACAAAAGACATGTATCTTGATGAAGATGGAACTGTAAACCCAGTTTCAAGTAAAATAGGTGCTCTGGCTGTTGGTGTTCCCGGAACAATTGCGGGACTCTTCGAAGTCCATAAAAAATTCGGGTCACTTCCTTTTGAAAAATTGATAGATCCCGCCATAAAGCTCGCCAGTAACGGAGTTGTTGTAACAAAAAATCAAGCAAAATACTTAAATAAAAACAAACAAAATTTTAGGCAAGCTAATAAAAGAATTATCCTACTAGACAACAACTGGAAAGCAGGGGATACAATCAAATATCCCAAGTTGGCCGAAACATTAAAACGTATTAAAGCAAATGGTCGAGATGAATTTTATAAAGGAAAAACCGCTACTATTTTAATTGATCAAGTTCAAAAATTAGGGGGTATTATGACCCTTGAAGACTTGGCTAACTATGAAGTTAAATGGAGAGATCCAATCACATTTATATATAAAAAACATAAAATCATTTCGATGCCACCACCTTCAAGCGGAGGTATTTGTATGGCGCAAATTTTAAAAAGTATAGCCCCTTATAACATCAAACAGTACGCGCACAATTCAATGGAGTACATCCAACTACTTGTAGAAGCAGAACGCAGGGCTTACGCAGACCGATCTTACTTTTTAGGAGATCCAGATTTTGTAAACATCCCAACAGACAGTTTAATGTCTGAGGACTACCTTAACAAGCGCATGTCCGATTTTAATTGGGAAAAAGCCACAAAGTCTAGCGTACTCACCAGAGGTTCAATCCCAGGATATGAAAGTGATGAAACTACCCATTATTCAATAGTGGATCCTTTTGGAAACAGCCTAGCCGTGACCACTACTTTAAACGCAGCTTATGGATCTAAAGTTTATGTTGAGGATGGCGGATTCTTTTTAAATAATGAAATGGATGATTTTAGTGCCAAACCCGGAGAACCAAACATGTATGGTTTAGTAGGTGCTAAGAGCAATGCAATCGCTCCCCAAAAACGAATGTTAAGCTCCATGTCGCCAACTATTATTGAAACAAATGGTAAACTCAAAATGGTATTAGGGTCACCAGGAGGTTCTACGATAATTACGTCTGTGATGCAAAATATTCTGAACGTTTTGGAGTATAATATGAGCATGCAAGAATCGGTTACAAAACCACGGTTTCACCATCAATGGTTGCCAGATAACATCAAATTTGAAACCTCTTTTGACACCATTGTTTTTAATTCATTAAAAAAATTAGGGTATTCTATAGATCATTCAAATTCACCAATCATAGGAAAAGTAGATGCCATTTTGATTATGCCTGACGGTAAACTAGAAGGAGGTGCAGATCCAAGAGGTGATGATACAGCGGTCGGATTTTAATTTAAATTTTTAAGCAAATCCTGTTTTTAGATTTTAGGGTAGGTTTCTAAGTTTTGTAAAAGAACAGCCATAAAATTTCATTATTAAACTGAAGTGTCTAACTTTGTAGATCAAACCAACGAATATGTCAAAATTGAGTAAACACGATTTAGAAGCGCTCGCTTATCACCAAAAACCTTCTCCAGGAAAAATACAAGTAGTCCCTACAAAAAAATATGCAACCCAAAGAGACTTGGCATTGGCCTATTCTCCCGGAGTTGCGGCTCCTTGTTTGGCGATAGAAAAAAATCCATCCGACGCCTATAAATACACCGCTAAAGGAAATTTAGTCGCTGTAATTACAAACGGAACCGCCGTTTTAGGGTTAGGAAATATTGGTGCAGAAGCTTCCAAACCAGTGATGGAAGGAAAAGGGTTGCTCTTTAAAATATTTGCCGATATTGATGTGTTTGATATCGAAGTAAATACTGAAAATGTAGAAGAATTTATTCAAACAGTTAAAAATATAGCTCCCACTTTTGGAGGAATTAATTTAGAAGATATCAAAGCGCCAGAAGCCTTTGAAATTGAAAAACGTCTGAAAGAAGAACTCGATATTCCTGTGATGCATGACGATCAGCATGGAACAGCGATTATTTCTGCTGCCGCCCTATTGAATGCCTTAGAAATTGCTGAAAAGAACATCCAAGATGTAAGGATTGTAGTAAGTGGTGCTGGTGCTGCAGCTATTTCCTGTACACGGTTGTACCAATCATTTGGTGCGAAAAGCGAAAACATTGTAATGCTAGACAGTAAAGGAGTCATCAGAAAAGATCGTGAAAATTTAACGTCTCAGAAAGCCGAGTTTGCAACCCAACGAACTATTGATACTTTAGAAGAAGCAATGAAAAATGCCGATGTATTTATTGGTCTTTCGACTTCTGATATTGTAAGCCCAGAAATGCTCATCACAATGGCAAAAAATCCAATTGTGTTTGCAATGGCAAACCCTGACCCAGAAATAAAATACCATCTCGCCGTTAAAACACGAGACGATATCATTATGGCAACGGGACGAAGTGACACCCCTAATCAAGTCAATAATGTACTTGGTTTTCCGTTCATATTTAGAGGTGCCTTAGATGTGAGAGCGACTTCTATTAATGAAGAAATGAAAAAAGCAGCGGTCATTGCACTGGCCGATCTTGCAAAAGAACCCGTTCCAGAACAAGTAAATATTGCTTATGGAGAAACACGATTGACTTTTGGCAAAGACTATATCATTCCAAAACCATTTGATCCTCGTCTGATTGCAGCAATTCCGCCCGCAGTAGCAAAAGCGGCAATCGAAAGCGGTGTGGCCTTAGCACCAATTACGGATTGGGAGCATTACGAAGACACCCTTTTAGAGCGTATGGGGTCCGACAATAAAATTGTAAGACTTTTATTTAACAGAGCAAAACTAAATCCGAAACGTGTTGTTTTTGCAGAAGCCGATCAATTAAATGTGCTTAAAGCAGCACAAATTGTTTTAGAAGAAGGGGTGGCAACTCCTATTTTATTAGGACGACGAGATGAAATAGAACGTTTGATGGAAGAATTGGAATTTGATGATGAAGTGTTGATTATCGACCCAAAATCCGATGAAAGTAGTATTCAAAAAAATAAATACGCTGAAATATATTGGAAACAACAACAGCGAAAAGGCATTACACTTTTAGCGGCTCAAAAATTAATGCGTGAACGTAATTATTTTGCGGCAATGATGGTAAATGAAGGGGATGCTGATGCTCTTGTCTCTGGATATTCTACTAATTATGGATCCGTACTAAAACCAATGTTGAATTTAATTGGGATGGCACCCGGAACTACACGAATTGCCGCCACTAATGTGATGATTACACAAAGAGGCCCTATGTTTTTGAGTGATACAGCGATCAATATAAATCCATCTGCAGACGATCTGATAAAAATTGCACAAATGACATCAGGCGTTGTTAAAATGTTTGGTATAGAACCTGTGATGGCGATGACTTCATACTCAAACTTTGGCTCATCTAAGGATAAAACTGCAACTAAGGTAAGAGAAGCGGTTTCGTATCTGCATCGAAGACACCCAGATTTATTAGTAGATGGTGAATTACAAACAGATTTTGCGTTGAACAGTGATATGTTAAAAGAAAACTTTCCTTTTTCTAGACTAGCAAATAAAAAAGTAAATACACTAATTTTTCCAAATTTAGAATCGGCAAACATTACCTACAAATTGTTAAAAGAACTCAATAAAGCAGAATCTATTGGACCAATTGTGATGGGATTACGCAAGCCTGTTCACATTTTACAACTAGGCGCCAGTGTCGATGAAATAGTGAATATGACTGCTGTTGCGGTCGTTGATGCACAGCAAAAAGGAAAAGCAGCAAATTAACACTCTCAATCCCTTTCTTTTTTCTTCTTAAAATATTGTATTATTTTAGTACATTTGAAGTTCAAAGGAAGCGAAGATATGATTACACACATTGAGGGTAAATTAGTTGAAAAAACTCCTACTCACGTCATTATAGACTGTAATGGTATTGGGTATTTTATTAACATCTCACTTCATACATTTTCTCAAATACCAGATCAAGAAGCAATTAAAATCTTCACCCACCTTCAGGTGAAAGAAGATTCTCATACGCTTTATGGATTTATTAGTGCTTCAGAAAGAGAAATTTTTAGACTGTTAATTTCTGTTAGTGGAATTGGCGCAAATACTGCACGTACCATGCTTTCATCGCTTACACCCAAACAAATTAGAGAAGGAATTGCTGTTGGAGACGTAGCTTTGATACAATCCGTAAAAGGCATTGGTCTTAAAACAGCACAAAGAGTCATCATCGATTTAAAAGATAAAATTCTTAAAATTTATGATATTGATGAAACTTCCTTGACTCAAAACAATACAAACAAAGATGAAGCGTTATCTGCTTTAGAAGTTTTAGGTTTTATGAAAAAACAATCCGAACGCATTGTCGATAAGATCGTAGGATCTTCCCCAGATGCCACAGTAGAATTTATTATTAAGGAAGCGCTTAAAAACCTGTAAATCACTTGAAAACCGCTAACTATAAACCATATTTTAAAAGGCTCTTTTTTGCAGTCTTGTTTTTGCATAGTACTTCAGCTTTGTTAGCACAAGAACCTACGACTGTTAGAGATTCTACATCCACCACCTTTTCGTTTGGAAAACTAGATACGCCAGATCCAGCGAGTATTGAAAGTAAATACACTTACGACCCACTTACAGACCGCTATTTCTACACCTCAACCGTTGGGGATTTCAATATTAATTACCCTGTTATCTTAACACCAAAAGAATTTCAAGACTTAGTTGTCAAAGAAAGTTTGAAAGCCTATTACAAAGAAAAATTAGCTGCGTTAGACGGAAAGAAAGAAGGCTCTGAAGAAGCTAAGAAAAATCTAATTCCAGATTTATACATCAACTCCAAGTTTTTTGAAACCATATTTGGGAGTAATGTAATTTCGGTAGTCCCACAAGGATCTGTAGAAATGGATCTTGGAGTGATGTACACAAAACAAGAAAATCCAGCATTTTCACCAAGAAATCAAAGTAATTTTACATTTGATTTCGATCAACGGATTAGTTTAAGTTTGACAGGAAAAGTAGGAACCCGATTAATCGTCAATGCGAATTATGACACCCAATCCACTTTTGATTTTCAGAATTTATTCAAAATTGAATACACACCGCTTAATAATCCAGAAGAACTGCTTGGTGAAAAAGAAGGAAAATTACTTAACAAAGGAAGACAATTAGAAGATTCAGGAAGACAACTCCTTTCAGATCCCAATGGTGGAGCACAAAACCTTGCTCAAAAAGAATTAAATAAACTTAATTCTGATAATGAAGACTCAATTTTACAAAAACTCGAACTCGGTAATGTAAGCATGCCTCTCAATAGTTCCCTTATTACAGGGGCACAAAGCTTATTTGGTGTAAAAACTGAATTACAGTTTGGAAAAACAAGAGTTACAGCCGTGTTTTCTGAGCAACAATCCGAAACACGTTCAGTGACTGCACAGGGTGGAGGGACATTAGAAGACTTTGAGTTTTTTGGTTTAGATTATGATGAAAACAGACACTTTTTTCTAGGCCATTACTTTAGAGAACGATATGATGATGCACTCAAAAACTATCCATTTATCAACTCGCAAGTTCAAATTACAAGGGTAGAAGTTTGGATAACCAACCGAACGAACCGTATTGAAAACGTCCGAAATATTGTTGCACTCCAAGATTTAGGAGAATCTTCAGAGATTGGGTTAACAGCAATTCCAGCAGGATTTGTAAATGTAGGCCCCAATGCATATCCAGATAATGGAAATAATAAGTTTGATCCTACAAATATCGGCACTGGCTCTCTGCTTTCTGAAGCCGTCCGAGATATTGCTACCGTCCAATCAGGATTTTTAATCCCCGGGGTCAATGAAGGATTTGATTACGGAAAGCTCGAAAATGCTCGAAAATTAACTCAAGGAAACGAGTTTACAGTTGACACCCAATTAGGATATATTTCTTTAAATCAACGCCTTCAAAATGATGAGGTCTTAGCCGTTGCTTATCAATATACGGTTGGAGATCAAGTG
>Ga0213861_10004157_pt1 | contig 11865 bp, 8 predicted proteins | sample PICome_4_FD_160110 | JGI IMG/M metagenome (GOLD analysis project Ga0213861, IMG submission 160110) | Coastal seawater microbial communities near Pivers Island, North Carolina, United States - PICO131 | ecosystem: Environmental > Aquatic > Marine > Coastal | place: USA: North Carolina | collected...
CGGCCTTGTCTTGTTGTGACGTAATGAGGGTCATGGTGGCGGGGTAGTCAGCGCCATTTGTGGTGTGCGTGTCCACAAAAACGTCTGGGTCGAAGGCGGCCAGCAATTCGATGAAGGTTCGGGCATTGCGAGAGTCCGCTTTGACGAAATCGCGGTTCAAGTCGAGGTTCCTGGCGTTGCCTCGGAAGCCGTATTCTTCGGGGCCGTTTTGGTTTGCTCGTGAGCAACAATTCCGCTGGAGACCGCCGCCTACATTGTACATCGGGATGTAAAGCCAAACCGATTTCTCCATCCGCTCCGGCGCCGCAATCAATCGCCGGAGGTGTGCCAAACTCGCGTCCACCCCGCAGGGTTCTCCGGGGTGAATGGCATTGTTGATCAGAATGCGGGTCTTCTCCGGCTCAAGATCTGCAATGCCCGCGATGCCGGACATTCCAGGCTCCACGGGGCCGTCTAGACCAGCGATAACGGCGTGAAGTGGTCGGCCCACATCGGTGCTGCCGATGGTGATCAGGTGGACGTCCGGGTGGCTGTCCGCCAGCCTTTTGAACAAATCAATTGTCTCCTGCCAAGTCGGGGTGACGTCATTGTTTGGCAATCCTTCTGGATCTGATTGAGCGGTTGAAGGCGTCGGAGTGAATGCCGCCCAAATCAGGCCGGTGGCAAGGAGTTGTCGAATCGTGTGGTTCATCTGCTTCAAAAGTCGGAACTTTGCAAAGATGATTCGTTTCAGTCCAGGTCCACAATCCATCCCCCAACGCGGTTCGCTGCTTTTGAGTGAGCCGTTTTTGGATGATCCTTATTTCGGTCGGAAGGGTGTGCTGATTTGTGAGATTGGCGAGGGCGGAACGTTTGGTTTTGTGCTGAACAACTTCGTAGATGTTGATTTGCACGCCATTGCGTCCGAGATTCCAGAGGGATTTGGAAGGGTCAGTGTCGGCGGACCGGTGAACGTTTCAACGTTGTACTATTTGCACCGGATGTCAGACTTGGATGGTGCCACTCCTGTTTACGAAGGTTTGTTCATGGGAGGCGATTTCCCCGCGTTGGTGGAACGGCTGCAGTCCGGTCAGGTAGCTTCAGAGGACATCCGGTTTTTTGTGGGATATGCGGGCTGGTCGGAAAACCAGTTGGAGGAGGAAATCCAAAGTCGCTCGTGGTTTGTCACCAAGGCTGCACCGGAAACGCTAATGGACACGACCATTGACGGCGAGGATTTTTGGAAGCAGCGCATCGCGGCCATGGGAGAGGACTTTCAACACATTGCCAATGCGCCTTCGGACCCCTCCTTGAATTGAGGTTTGGGGCTGGGGGTCAATTCTGCCGAGAGATTTCAACCCGGTAACCGATGTGGTTTCGGATGTTGAGCGCCTGACCGTTGTCGAAGAGGAGATATTGCCCTTTGATGCCCACCAGTTTGGCCTCCAAGACATTGACCTTGTCCAACCGCACGCTGGTTATTTTCTCAGGATAATTGCTGACAGGGTATACCATTTCATGCACATCATCATTCTCTGAGAAGAAGGACTCATAAGCTTCGCCCAACGCCTCCAACGCCTCGTCTTTCGCCTCCAGCAGCTCTTCTTTCTCGGGCGCTTGTTCCTGGAGCATGGCTCGGTAATTCGTCTTGTCACCGAAGATGGGCTTCAAATCAACCTCCATCAGCCCAGCCAACTGTCGGTACGGTACTTCTGCTAGCACAATGGCAGCCGTGGCGCCCTGGTCATGCCATCGGTAAGGCATGTTCGTTGTTCGGGTGACCCCGACTTTCAAGCCACCCGTCCAACTGATGTAAACATAATGCGGAGCCAAATGGTGGGCCCGCTCCCATTCCTCATCCCGAAGGGCGATGCCTTCATGAATTCGGCTGAGTTCAGGCCGGATGACTGAAGGAACCGAAGAAGGAGAGGACATCCAGGCGTCGTAGCTCAACCCATCTCCGTAAGTCTTCTTGATTTTTTTGCCGGTGTGGGCGCAGTGAATATCGCCAGTCCAGCGAATGGTGAGATGCTGCCCAATCCACGTTTCGGGTTCCAAAATTTCCGACTGCTCGAGAATGTCGGTCACTGGGAGTTCATAGTGAACACGGAATCTTCCATCACTCTCACGATTGTCGGTCGTCGTCATTTTCCGCAGGTTTCCTGTCCACATGGTTTTGGGGATTTTGGCTTTGTTTCCATGGCAAAAATCCGTATTTTGCCACCCATGAAGCAACTGTACTGGTCTTTACTTTTGATTGCCACTGCTGGCCTGGGGGGTCAAGCGGTCGGTCAGGTGTATTATGAACAAGATTTCGACGGCTTGGCTGTTGGCGATTACATCAGCTCGCAGGAGAGCTGGATGACTTGGTCTGACAACCCGGAGTCAACTGAAGACGCTCAAGTCTCGTCTGACTTTGCGGCATCTGGCTCTAACAGCTTGCACGTCTTCCAGACCAGTCAAACGGGCGGCCCGATGGATGTCGTATATGTGGCTGGAATTTCTGACGGAGCTTATGATGTGAGCTTCAAAATGTACGTTCCATCTGGCGCATCGGCCTACTACAACTTCCAAGAGAATGCCAATCCAGGCACCGCTTGGGCATTTGATGTTGTCTTTGCCAATGTCGGGCAGTTCCAGATCACCATCGACCAAGCCGCTGTGGGAACAGGCGAGTTCCCGCTGGATACTTGGTTCGAGATGAAGCACAGCATCAACTTGACGACGGATGAGATGGTCATGTACATCGACGGCGAGATGATTGGTACTTATGCCTATGACGGCGCTCAGATTGGTGGGATCAACTTCTTCGGCTTCGGCGATGAAATTGAATTGGGCAACTACTACATCGACGATTTGATGGTGGCCGAGATGGTCGTGGAATCTGTTCTGAATGTCGATCAACCGCTGTCTTTCGTCATGGGCCCAAACCCGGCACAAAACTTTGTCAACTTGATGAGCGATTTGGATGAGGCTCAAGTGCGCATTTTGGCATTGAATGGTCAGCTGATTGATCAGCGGAATGTCAAGAACTTGAGACAAGGACAACGCCTCTCACTGAACCTGAACGAAGGCATTTACTTTGTTGAAGTCATGCAAGGCAACCAGCGCTCTATCCAGCGTTTGGTGATCCAGCACTGAAGATATTTTTGATGCCTGATTGCGATCAGGCCAGGGTTGTAACGAATTGGCCGATTTCCGGAAGGAGGTCGGCCATTTCTTTGGGCAAGGGTTTGCCATTGGGCCAAGGTTCCATGGAACCAAATGTGTGTCCGCCGGATTCCAGCATGACCTGCAACACACGGACGTTGTGTCTGAAGATGCTCGCTAGTTCTCTCGATTCACTTGCAAAGACAGCCTGATCATCCAAGGCGTGAACAACCATGACTGGAACATCAACGCGCGCAGCTTGTTGACGGATGTTCAAAAGGTCTTGGTGACGGAGGAAATCTGTGTAGAAATGGAACTTGTGATGGTAGATTTCACCAGTTCTTCCATTTTTGACCATCCATCGATTCGTTAATTTCCATTGCTCCAATGCTTCACCCTTGGGAAATCTGCGTTCGAAATCCGACACACTCGCCAGAAGTATCAAACCTTTAACAGCGTTCATCGTACCGCACAAGGTGGCTGCTGCGATGGTGGCGATGCCCCCTCCCCTGCTGTGGCCCATCAGGATTACCTCGTATCCTTGACGTCGCAATGATTGAACAGCAGCGATGGTATCCTGCAGTTCCTGGCGATAGGTATTGCGAGACCAGGACTCCAAATCGTGGATGTCTCCCGGTGTCTCAGCACTGGTGCCGTTGCCGGAAAAATCCAACCGAAACGCATGCACGCTGAAACCCACGAGTGCTTCACACATCAAGTCCCAGCAGCCCCAATCGGCATACCCTTTGTAGCCATGCAGGAACAAAACAGCTGTCTTTGAATCCTCCGAAGTTCGATGGGCCTGCAGGCGAAGGTTGCGGGCTGGCGATTCAGATTCCTTGGCGATTGAGATGGTGCGGGGGTGTTGCATTCGCTGTAAATTTGGGCCAAATCAAACAAGATACCATGTCAAATCTTTTGCGCGGAGGTTTTCTCTTGATGTCGGTCACTTGGATCGGAGCCATGTTGGGTCAAGAAATGAAATTTGAGGTGGATGGGCTTGGGGCCGACACGGTTTATTTGGCGAATTACTTCGGGGATAAGATGTATTACGCAGACACGACAGTTGCGTCTGCTGATGGTGTGTTCTCCTTTGACGCTCCTGTCTATGAGAAGTCTGGTAAGTATGCCGTCATTCTCCCCGGGAAGAAGATGTTTGAGCTGATCGGGGTTCCGGAGCGGATCGAGATGAAAACGTCGTTGGCGCGCCCCTCCGAGGATGTGCTTGTCATGGACAGTGATGAGAATCGATTGTTCTACGATTATTTGGGCTTCATCCAAGGCAAGCGCAAGGAGGCAGCCCCGCAAGAAGCCATTTTGCAAGACTCCACTTCGACGGAGGCTGATCGCGCCGCAGCGATGGAAATCATGAATGCCTTTGGCGAGGAAGTGGCTGGAGAGCAACAACGGGTTCTGCGCGATCACAGTGACAAATTGTTCGCGAAGTACCTGAACATGGTGGTCGAGCCTGAAATTCCTGAGGTTCCTGCGCAAATTGCGAACCCACGGGACTTGCAATATCGCTGGTACCGGGATCATTACTGGGATCGTGTGGATTTCGCAGACCCGCGTATGGTTAGGGATGCCGCATTTCACAGCATTTTGAATACGTATTGGACGCGCGTGCTGCCGCAAATTCCAGACACGCTGGAGACAGAAGCGCTGAAATTGATTAAGAAGGCAGAGGCGAATGCTGATATGTTCAAATACATCGTTCATTTCATCACGTTCAACAGCGAAAGTTCTCAAGTGATGTGTATGGACAAGGTGTTCGTGCGCATGGTGAATGAATATTATCGGACGGGAAAGGCGGTTTGGTTGAATGAAGACCAAATCCAGACCATCGTCGAACGCGCCGACGATCTCAAGCACTCCCTCTGTGGCAATCGCCCGCCGAATATCACGTTGCCAGACATCACCCAAGAGAATTGGGTCTCGCTTTATGACATCGATGCGAAATACACGGCGATCGTGATTTGGGAATCCACATGTGGTCATTGCAAAAAGGAATTGCCGAAGTTGAAGGAGCTCTATGAAGAGTGGAAACCGAAGGGGTTGGAGATTTACGCGATTGGTAATGATTTCGAGCCTGAGCCTTGGATGAAGTTCTTGAATGACAAGGGATACACGGATTGGATCAACGTTTCTGACAACCCGCTTGTGAACGCGCAAGACAGTGCCATGAAGCTCATTGCTGGAGGCATCACGACGCTGGAGAGTCTGAATTTCAGAACGACATTCGATGTTTATGCGACGCCCAAAGTCTTCCTGCTCGATGAAGACAAAAAAATCGTGGCCAAGCAAATTGGGGCGGAGCAATTGGGCGAGATTCTGGGGCGTCTCGAAGAGTTGGAACGAGTAGATTGATCTGTCGTCTAGTGAACTTGATGCGAACAAAGACGTGATGCCAAGTGCTCAGTTTTTGAAAAACTTTATCCGGAACCCACTTCGCAATGCGAGTGTTGTTCCGAGTTCTCGTCATGCGGCAAGGAAAATGATATCGGAAGTCGATTTTTCGAGCATCCAATACATTGTGGAACTGGGGCCGGGTACGGGAGTATTCACGCAGGCCATTTGTGAGGCCGCAGGGCCGCAAGCAGAGATTCTGGCGATTGATCTCGAATCAACCTACATCGAAGCCCTCGAAACGCGGTTTCAAGGAAGGGTTGAAGTGGTCCATGGGAGCGCAGACTCGTTGCCTGATTTGATAGCGGAGCGCGGGTGGCCAAGAGTAGACCTGATTGTCAGTGGTCTGCCTTTCGTCCTCCCCAGGGAAGTCAAATTGCGTTTGTTTGGTTTTCTTGAGTCGGTCACGGCCGAGGGTACCACCCTGCGGTGGTTTACTTACATGCCGGCATTGATGAAACCTCATTACAAAACTTTGAATCTGAAGAAACATGCCTTCGTTGCTTGGAATCTTCCGCCGATGTGGATTTATACGGTGAATTGACGGGGCACAAGCGCATTGGATTTTTTTTTTGGTGGAAGAAGAAAGGGCCAAGTGGATATCCACTTGGCCCTTTCCTAATTGTAGCTGTTTAATGGATTGCGCTTACTCGCAAGGCAGTCCAAATGAGCTGAGCATGATCAGCAAGTCAGACGCTCCAATGATTGAGTCGTCATTCAAATCCCCAAGGCAGGCGGGATCATAGGAGCAACTACCGTCGTCGTTGACTGCAGATGCATCGTAATTCGTGGCTGAGAGGTTTGTGCAACCATTGGGTTGATCGGCGGCAGCGATCAATAACTGACCGCACGACTTGTCGACGCCGCAAAGACTAGTTGCTGTGTAAATCCTTGTCACATGGTAGCGGCCATCATTCAGTCGCCCGGTGTAGTCCTCAAAAGCAACCGAAACGGCACCCTCCGAGCTGGTCAAGTAGTCGTTATTGGGCCATTCTGCAGGGGCATCGCTGATTTCAAGCACTGCATCAAATACGAGCTCAGGATTCGTATCAAAGATGCAAAGCAAAGGATCGGACAAAATGGCTTCGGAGTCGTAGTTGCAAGCCTCCGCGTTTTTACAACCTACGCATGTTTCGAAATCGCAAGAGCCGTCATTCTCAGTTACTGTTGGGTCAAAATTGCAAGAAAGGACCACTGTACAACCATAGATTTCAAGTTGATCGCAAACGCCATCGCCGTCCTCGTCAACAAGACAGTTTCCCTCACAATCCTCGAATTCATCGGGGTAGGTGCAGTTGCCGTCATCGTCGGTCGCGGCAGGGTTGTAGTTGCACGCGCTATCATCTTGACAGCCCTGTACTTCGTCTTCGTCGCAAATCAAATCACCATCGGCATCGTTCAAGCAGTTGCCATCACAATCAAGCCCAGGCTCTGGAAATATGCATTGAATCGGCTCATTCAACGTGATGGTCGGATCATCGCCTTCGTAGTTGCATGCTTCTGGAATCAAGCAACCTATGCATGAACTGAATTCGCACGAACCATTAGAGTTTGTTGCCAATGGATTGTAATTGCAGGCCTCCACGTTCATGCATCCGGGAACTTCGTCGGCATCGCATACACCGTCGTTGTCTGAATCGTTGTCAACAACGGTCCCCGTCCCATCGGTTCCTCCGCTGCAGGTTTCACAACCGGTAGCAAAGACGCATGTAGATGGTGCAGGGATAGTAGCACTCGCATCGTAATTGCAAGCCAATGCGTTCATGCAGCCTTCGCAGGAAGTGAACTCACAACTGCCATCGGAGTTGGTGGCTGCGCCGTTGTAATTGCATGCATTCGCGTTCATGCACCCAGGAACTTCATCGGCATCGCAAACGCCATCGTTGTCTGAATCGTTGTCAACAACGGTTCCCGTTCCATCGGTTTCTCCGCTGCACGTTTCACAACCGGTAGCAAAAACGCATGTAGATGGTGCAGGGATAGTAGCACTCGCATCGTAATTGCAAGCTAATGCGTTGATGCAGCCTTCGCAGGAAGTGAACTCACAACTGCCATCGGAGTTGGTGGCTGCGCCGTTGTAATTGCATGCATTAACGTTCATGCAGCCAGGAACTTCATCGGCATCGCAAACGCCATCGTTGTCGGCGTCCCCATCGGCGATTTGTCCTTCAGAACAGAAGTCGCAACCGACAGGGATGAGGCAATCACTTGGGACATTGATTGTGGCTTCGGAATCGTAATTGCAGGCTAATGGGTCCATGCAACCCGCGCAGCTGAGGTATTCGCACGTTCCATTCGAATCAGTCGCGGCCGGATTGTAGTTGCACGCTGAAGCATTCATGCATCCTTCGATTTCATCGATGTCACAAACACCGTCAAAATCAGCATCTCCGTCAACGATGACTCCAGATCCGTCTGATTCTCCTGAGCAGAAGTCACATCCGGTTGCAAAGACACAACCGACATTGATTGTCGATGAGCTGTTGTAGTTGCATGCCGTCGGGTCAGTACAACCTGTGCATGTTTCGTACTCACATGTGCCGTCTTCAAATGTGTTTGCCTCATCAAAGTTGCAAGCTGTTGAAACTGTGCATCCATAGCAAGAGGTCAGATCTGTACACGGCCCGGGGTATGGCGCATCGGGATCGTAATCGCAGTAGTTCTCGTTCTGGCACCCGAAGAAACAATCGTAATCACATGGAAGTGATGGGTCGCCACCCGGAAGGTAATTGCATGCGTTTGTGTCTGCACAACCGGTTACCAACCCAAGTGGGGTTGGTGAACCTGATGGGGTTTGTGCGGCAAAGCAAACGATGGACACCGGGAAACCCTGAAATTCCGCATTGGGGTCATAGTTCGGTGCCCATGGCAACATGCATCCTACGGATGGATAGGTACAAGAGTTGTCATCTATCGTAGCGAATGGGTCAAAATTGTTCGCTGTGATATCGGTGCATCCAGATGCCTCTAGTTGGTCACAAATATCATTATCATTTGAGTCTTCCAAGCAGCCATCACAATCGCTAAAGGGTGCAGGGAAGATACATGTGCTTGCAATGGTTGCAGAAGCATCGTAGTTACAGGCCGCAGGATTCAAACAGCCAATGCATGATGTGAAATCACAGCTAGAATCGCTTTCCGTGGCTTCAGGGTTGTAATTACAAGCCCCTGCTGTGGTGCAGCCGAGAATTTCATCATCATCACAGGTCCCGTCATTATCAGCATCATTATTCACGACAACCCCGGTTCCGTCTGTTTCTCCGCTGCATGTTTCGCAAGTGCCGCTGATCAGAGCACTTTCGGGGAAAACGCAAGTACCGTTGTTTGATATCGTCGCTGATGCGTTGTAATTGCAAGCGAGGCTGAGTGTACAACCTGCGCACGACTGGGTTTCACAGGATCCGTCATCCTCCGTGGCGTCAGTGTCATAGTTGCAAGCTGCTGCATTGGTACAACCGGAAACTTCATCCGCATCACATACTCCGTCGTCGTCGGCATCGTTATTGATCACAAATCCACTGCCATCTGTCTCGCCGGAACAGACATCGCAATTGCCTTCTGCGAACAGGCATGAGCCGTTGTTTGCGATTGTTGCAGATGCATTGTAATTGCAAGCGAGGCTGAGTGTACAACCTGCGCACGACTGGGTTTCACAGGATCCGTCATCCTCCGTGGCGTCAGTATCATAGTTGCAAGCGGCTTCATTGGTACAACCGGAAACCTCATCCGCATCACATACTCCGTCGTCGTCGGCATCGTTATTGGTCACAAATCCGCTGCCATCGGTCTCGCCGGAACAGACATCGCAAATACCTTCTGCGAACAGGCATGAGCTGTTGTTTGCGATTGTGGCAGATGCGTCAAAGTTGCAAGCCGCGCTGAGTGTGCATCCTTTGCAGGACTCATAGTCGCAGGCCGCATCTTCTGTTGCTGCCGGGTTGTAGTCGCAGGCTGCAGAGTCAGTGCAACCTGACAACTCATCAGCATCGCACACGCCATCGTCGTCCAAGTCATTATCGACAACTGTTCCAGTTCCATCCTGTTCGCCACTGCAGGAATCGCATCCTTCCGCGTAAATACAGAGTGCAGTACTTGAAATGGTTGCAGAAGCGTCATAGTTGCATGCTTCAACTACCGTACAGCCTTCGCAGGTCACGTAATCGCAAGATCCATCATTCTCCGTAGCAGAGGAGTCGAAGTTGCACGCTGAGGGGTCGTCACAGCCATCGATTTCGAATTCGTCGCACACACCATCATCATCTGTGTCAACGAGGCAATTGCCTTCGCAGTCCAAACCAGCAGCTGAATACGTGCAACTGCCATTGTCATCGGTTGCCGCTGCTGAGAAATTGCAGGCGAGCTCATCAGTACAACCACCGATTTCGTTCTCATCACAAACGCCATCACCATCTGTATCGTTCAGACATTCGCCATCGCAGTCATAAATATCTTCACCGTAAAGGTCTGCTGGGTATAAACATCCATCAGGATTTGGGATTGTTGCGGTGGGGTCATAGTTGCATGCCTGCTCAACAGTACAACCAGCGCAACTCGAATACTCACAGCTGCCATCATTGAAGGTTGCTGTGCATTCGTAATTGCATGCAAGCGCATTTGTGCAACCACCCATCTCCTGTGAGTCTGTGATTCCATTTGCATTACCGTCGCCATCGGTTGCGTCGGTGACATTCACGAGGACCTCATGCCAATTCTTCAGATTCCCACAAACATCGTAAATGCCAATGGCAAGCGTGTAATACCCTTCATCTTCGGGATTGAATTGTTGAATGTTGTCCGATTGAAAAGCCTGGATGAAGTTACTGGCGAGATTCTGGTTGATGCCAAATGCTCCGAAATTGGCATTTCCAAAGAATCCAATGAATTGCTCCGACACATTGATTTCAACCATGTCATCGACCAAAGCATCATAACATGGATCCATGTCGATGTACAAGCGCACGTCGACATCATCAAAAACGTAATCACCCATGTTGATGTACATGAGGAAATTCCACTTGGCGAGCGGCCCTATTTCACTGCTATTTTGTGTGAGCGGTGAATATCCGGTTTCAATGGTGTAGACATTGCCGTTGGGCACAATGTTGTCGCTCGGCGCGACAACATTGCGTCTCTTGACACCAATGAAGGTGGAAATGGAGGCATTTTCAGATACAGAAAGGTGGGCATTGCTTACCCCACTGCCAATCGTCCAAATCCCATCATACTGCGCTTCGTTGAGTGCATTTAAATAAGGCGCGTCATTAACGTAAGGGACGTTCGTAGTGGTCGTCCAATTCGATAATGGAACACTCGAAAGTTGTTCCAAACAGACTTGAGCATGTCCTTGGGCAAGGAGAAACATGCCGATGATGGTGAAAAAAGTGCGCATGACTGAGTAGATTGTTGACCTTTTGGCTTTTAAAGATACGAAAAACAAACAACAGGCCACAAGATTTTGTCGCTAAAACGCGAAAAATTTTAGTTGAATGCTGTTTCTTTTGATATTTCCTTGTTCTGAGGCTTTTTTATTTTTTCGATTTGGCAAATCTTTTGGGATTTCGAGGACTCCAAGCACTACCTTCGCACCCTTAAGTTATTTATCGTGAATATTTTTGTTGGAAATCTTGCTTGGGGCGTCGATGACGTGGTCCTGCGAGAAGCGTTTGAAGCACATGGTGTTGTTGAGCGTGCGAAAGTCGTCCATGACCGTGAAACCGGCCGCAGCCGGGGTTTTGGCTTTGTTGAAATGCCTAACCAGGACGAAGCCGAAGCCGCTCTTGAGGCAATGGCGGGGAAAGATCTGATGGGGAGACCCATTCGTTGCAATGAAAGTGAGGCCCGAGAGCGTCGTTAATCCTGCATCGTACTGAATTCAAATCCCCAAGTGGTCTTTTGACTACTTGGGGATTTTTTTTGTTTCACAAGTTCGGTCAGTTACAAGGGAACCCGAACACGGACAAGAAAATCAAGAGGTCCGCAGTGCCTACGACGTTGTCATTGTCCAAGTCTCCAGCACAGGCTACGTCATTCGTTGTGCACGACACACATGAACCATCATCGAAGATTGCGGCAGGATTGTAATTCGCCGCATTTTCATCCGTACAACCGTAGCAGTTGTAATCGCATGTGCCATCATCCTGTGTCGCAGCGCCGTTGAAATTGCAGGCATCTGCATACGTGCAGCCTAAGATGGGGGCTTCGGTAAAGACGCAACTGCCATCGTCCTGTGTTGCAGCAGAGTCAAAATTGTCGGCCAACTCATCCGTACAACCGTAGCAGCTGTAGTCGCACGTGCCATCATCCTGTGTCGCAGCGCCGTTGAAATTGCAG
>Ga0213861_10004160_pt1 | contig 11861 bp, 9 predicted proteins | sample PICome_4_FD_160110 | JGI IMG/M metagenome (GOLD analysis project Ga0213861, IMG submission 160110) | Coastal seawater microbial communities near Pivers Island, North Carolina, United States - PICO131 | ecosystem: Environmental > Aquatic > Marine > Coastal | place: USA: North Carolina | collected...
AAAAACCGAAGTTCAGAGTCAACGCCAACAAAATAAAGAAAGCAAATAGTACTTTTTCGAAGTTCATGTTACAGATTCCTATTGCATAGAGTCTTTATAGCATAAATGGCTAATTTTGTATGATGATATCAATAAATTAAAGGTTGAGTATTATCCCGTTTATCAGTTAGTCGCGTTGTTTCATGTAAACGGCATCAGTGAAAACATTATCTTTTCCAAGTCCCTTAATTACCGACTGTTATTGGTATTCCGGCTATGCGATGTTTCCATTCTGCAGGACCTGTTTTGTGGACTGAGTTTCCATTGCTATCTACAGCCACTGTAACGGGCATATCTTCAACAATAAACTCGTATATTGCCTCCATCCCTAGATCGTCAAATGCCACCACTCGAGACTCACGTATCGCGCGGGAGACCAAATAAGCGGCTCCACCGACAGCAATTAGATAAACAGCCTTCTTGTCTTTAATTTCCGCGATGGTCTGGTCTCCTCGCTCAGCTTTGCCGATCATCCCTAAGATTCCGGTATTAGCCAGCATTGTCGACGTAAATTTATCCATTCGTGTTGCTGTTGTTGGGCCAGCAGGACCAACTGCTTCACCATCAATAGGATCAACAGGACCGACGTAATAAATTAATTTGTTGGTAAAATCGACACCATCGGGAAGCGACTCACCCTTTTCAAATAGTTCAGCCATTCGTTTGTGTGCGGCATCTCGACCCGTCAAAATAGATCCTGATAAGAGCAGAGTGTCCCCGGCTTTCCAATCGGCTGTATCTTTTTTGGTTAACGTTGCCAGGTTTATTTTTTTCCCCCCTGTTGTATCACGGATAATTTCTGGCCAGTCGTCAAGTTGTGGAACTGGTAAAATAGCGGGTCCAGAGCCATCCAGCACAAAATGTAGGTGTCGTGTTGCAGCACAATTGGGTATCAACGCAACAGGAAGGGAGGCTGCATGGGTCGCGAACTGATTTATTTTTACATCGAGTACAGTGGTTAAACCACCAAGACCCTGGGCGCCAATACCAAGATTATTTACCTTTGTGTAAATTTCAAGTCGTAATTCTTCAATTGAATTTTGTGGACCTCGTTCTATAAGTTCTTGCATATCAATCGATTCCATTAACGACTGCTTGGCAAGGATCATTGCTTTTTCTGCGGTTCCACCGATACCTATTCCTAACATTCCCGGTGGGCACCATCCGGCGCCGAGTTTGGGTATGGTATCGACCACCCAGTCAACAATACTATCGCTGGGGTTTAAAATAATAAATTTGGATTTGTTTTCCGAACCACCGCCTTTAGCCGCTACGGTTATATCCACCTGGTCTCCTGTTACCATGTCTATATGAACCACGGCTGGAGCATTGTCGCCGGTATTCTTGCGTGAACCATATGGGGGGAACACTACAGATGCTCTTAACGGGTTCTCAGTATTCAGGTAGGCTTTTCGAACCCCAGCGTCTACCATTTCCTGAATGGTCATATCGCCTTCGAAGCGGGTGTTCATTCCAATTGACACAAATGCGGTGACGATTCCGGTATCTTGACACATTGGTCGATGACCTTCCGCAGACATTCGCGAATTAAGCAGAATTTGCGCGATAGCATCTTTTGCGGAAGGAGACTGTTCCAGGTTATAGGCTCGACTCATAGCATCTATAAAATCCTTTGGGTGATAATAGGAAATATACTGCAGGGCGTCGGCTACACTAGTGATAAAGTCGTGTTGTTTAATAAGTGTCATTTAGATTTCTCAAAAGAAAAAACAGAACAATCGAATAAGCTAATCAATCGATTATAGCAGCGCAAAGGAAGAATCGTTTAGCGGAATTAACATTGCACGGCTAACGTAATAAAATTATTGGGTTCAATGTTTTTTATTTCGACAAAATTTGCGGGTTAACACTTTTACACCATTTATCGCAGCAGGCTAACCTGTTAGCATTGTGTGACTTTTGCATAATATGTTTTTATGTTTCTTAGCTCGCAGCAAAGGTCATGACTCTCCGTTATGGTGTTGAATAAGCGTCGTTAAGATTAAGGAATACAATAGGTATGTTGATTATTAGTTCAGGTCAGATCTACCTGAGAACCGGAAACCGAAAATGATAGTGGATTTAACCAAAACGATGATTAAGAAAGGTATGCCATTCGTTTTGCTTTTTCTGGCTATTACAGTATGGCCGCAGAGTCTTTTGGCCAATGTTCCAGTTGAGCGTCATAAACTTAGTTGCGGTGCCGATTTCCCCTGTCCTAAAGCGCTTAAGAGACGCACAGACTTTTGGATTCAGGTTTATCGCAAATGGACCACTAAGCAGGGTGTTTTCCATGATTCATTGCATCCGGAGCGGGTGTATTCAGTTATCAATGTTAAAAACGGCTGTAGTAAGAAAAGTACACGGGTGAAAAAAGAAAAAAAACGCATCCAAACTCAACTTAATCGTATTGCTTCTGATCTGGAACGTGGGCGTCAACCGAAGTCATCCTCAGATAAAAAAATGCTGTCGCTTTTCCCGGATAAAAAAGCGAAAAGTATACGCACGGCTTCGTCTAATATTCGTTGCCAACAAGGCAACCGTGATCGATTTACCTCCGCATTAAAACGCTACGGTGCTTATGGTGGACTGGTAAAGAAATTGGTAGTTGATGCCGGTTTGCCGTCCGATATTCATTTCCTACCTTTTGTGGAATCATTGTATAACCCGCATGCCTACTCCCGTGTTGGCGCTGCGGGCTTGTGGCAGATTATGCCAGCGACTGCCCGTCAGCTTGGTTTAGAGCTAAATGCCACTGTTGACGAGAGATTGGATCTCGAATCGGCCACACTTGGTGCAGTTCGGTATTTGAACGATAGTCGTAAACGCTTAACTAAATTGGCTAAAACCAAAGATTCTAAGGTCACCGCAGGACAACTTACCCCGTTTGTTATTACATCGTACAATTTTGGTGTCAGCGGAATGCGGCGTGCACTGGATCAAGTAGGTACGGATTTTGTTTCAGTTTTAAATAACTATAAGTCGCCCAGTTTTCAGGTGGCGGTTAAAAACTTTTATGCCAGTTTTTTGGCAGCCAGGCATGTAGCGAAAAACTCGAAACGTTATTTCGGCAGAGTCGTCGCTCAAGAGCCGATTCGATATCATACCGTTTTGTTGAAACATGCAACGTCACTTGATCGAATTACGAAAATATTTGGGCTCGGTGAAAAAGAACTGAAGGATCTTAACCGAGGGTTGACCCGTTTTGTTTGGCATGGATGGCGTATGATTCCCCGCGGCTATCGTCTCCGGTTACCGCATCGACAAGGGGCATGGAAAAGTGAAGTTTCCCAACTGACATCGTTATCTCCAGAGGACGAAAGTCGTCGACCGGTGCGATATACCGTTCGAAAAGGTGACACCGCATGCGGCATTGCCAGAGCGTTTAGAGTTAAGTGCAAGGATTTGATCGATTTAAACCGTTTGGGTCGGCGAGCGTTTATAACAGTAAAACAAGATTTAATTATCCCGGGTAAAGGGGGCACAAAGCAGCTTTCAGGAAAAGCGCCGAATATTGATTCGAGCGGGCTGTACACTGTTCGAAAAGGCGATTCGCCATGTGGTATCGCAATTCGTGCCGATATACCGTGTACACGTTTGCTTTCGTTAAATGGTTTATCAAATAAGGCCGTTATTCATCCTGGGCAAAAAATTAAACTTCCGGGCGGTGTTGGTTCAACGTCGACTAAGAAAAATGCGATCGAAGACCCCAGCGTGGTAATGACTCCATCCTCATATACCGTCAAGGCACATGATACGGCATGCGAAATTGCTGCACGTTATAAGGTTAATTGTGGATTATTATTGAGCATAAATGGGTTGAAAAAATTCAGCGTTCTTTCAGTTGGCCAACGGCTAGTAATGCCTGGCGATGGAAAAACCCAGCCTAATTTAGGGCAATCTGCAGATCCGGAAAATTATATTATGGCGGCATACAAGGTTCGTGCCGGTGATAGTCCGTGCCAAATTTCGAGACAGCATGATATGCCATGTAACGAATTTCAAAAAATAAATAACTTACGTTCACATTCGGTCATTTATGTTGGGCAGACTCTTCAGGTAAAAAAACCGGTTTCTTTGGAAAAAGCCGAGCAAGAAATAAAACTAGCCGAAATTGAAGATGATGCCGCAGGTGATGCGATATCCAGCCCGTTGGATGTAAACGTTGATTTTCGTATCATTACCAAGACTAGCAATAATAAAACATCCTATTTGGTGAATGTTGAATCTGATGAAACACTTGGACATTTTGCCGATTGGCTTGCAATCGGTAGTTCTTCATCAATTTGGAAACTAAATGGATTACAACCCAAACAGTCTCTGATCACGGGACAACGCCTGCTTCTGCCGGAAACTACGTCACAGCAAAGAGATCAGTTTACGCAAAAACGCGAGGAGTACCATCGCGTTCTAGTGGAGGAGTTTAAGGAAAACTATCGTGTAGTAAGTATTGAAAACTACACAACGAAAAGTGGTGACAGCCCATGGAAGATAGCAAACAGCTTCCAGTTACCTTTATGGGTTATAACTCGTTACAATCCTAGTAGTAGACTTCGTATGCCATCGGTTGGGGAAGTTCTAAAAATCCCCTATGTTGTTCCCAAATCTTAGAATTCGCGTCTTATTTGGACATATGCTGCATTAATGGAATAGTTTAGTCAGTATACTTTTGCTTCAAAGCTTTACGTTGCAAATAGGCTTGACGGCTGATTTCAATGTCTTCTAGAAAATGGTCTAGCTCTGACATCAGTAAGGCTTGAGGCCCATCGACCAATGCCTTGGTAGGCTCTGGATGAAAATCAACAAGCACCATGTTTGCACCTGCGATGATACCTTGAGAGGTCGCGTGAAAAACGTCCAGAATGCCTTCTGGACATCCTGCGCGAGTGCCCACAGAGTGTGAAGGATCAATGCACACCGGCATCAGAGTTAATCGTTTTACCACTGGGACATGACTGAAGTCTACAAAATTTCGATGCGGATCACCCATGTTGGTTTTCATGCCACGCAGGCAGAAAATAATATTGCGATTGCCCTCACTAGCCATGTATTCAGCTGCATTTAGCGATTCTTCCAGGGTGATGCCAAAACCACGTTTTATCAGTACGGGTAATTGCGTTTGGCGACCAACTACTTTTAATAGCTCGAAGTTTTGTGTGTTTCTTGTGCCAATTTGCAGCATTACACCAGTCGGATGTCCAGTTTGCTCTAAAGTCTCAAGAATTTCGTCGACATGAGAATCATGCGTAATCTCCATAGCAACCACTTTGATGCCGTGTTTGCCGGCCGATTCGAAAACCCACGGTAAACAGTTGGCTTCTAATCCCTGAAAGGAATAAGGACTAGTTCGAGGTTTGTAGGCACCCATGCGAGTACATGATAGCCCGCGTTGACTCACCGCTTTCATCATATGGTCTACGTTCTCTGGTGTATCCACGGCACATAAACCTGCAAACACGTGAAGTGAGTCTTGATCAAAACGTACACCATTGTAGTCAAAGCCGTAAGAGCGGCTATCGTTAGCATGGCGACCCAATACGGCGTAGCTCTTGGATACACGCACAACACGCTCAACACCTGTCATGTTCTCAATCTCGGATTGATTAAGGCTCGCTGTGTTTCCAACCAAATAGATTTCAGTTAGTGTTTGCTGTGTTCCAGCTACCGTATGAACCCGAGGGGTTATTCCCTCGCGGCTATTTAGGAAATTTAAAACTTGTTTTCCAGCGTCCGAGTTAACATCTACTTCTGGGTCGAGAATTACAATCATTTTTCTAAGAGATAGTTAAGTGGTTATGGGTAATGTGTCGTCGTTGCCCCATTCTGACCAGGAACCGGCGTAGCCGCGTACCCTGTTGAATCCGAGATGTTTGAAAAGCAAATACGAATGCGATGAGCGATGATGGGTCTGGCAGTAAACTATGGTTTCGAGGTCGGGTTTTAAATTCCGGTCACTAATCATTGATATCAGAGTGTCTTGATTTTTCAGGCGTTGGTTTGTGTCTGAAATCTTGGTTGAATTCCAGTCAATATTTATCGCCCCTGGAATATGGCCGCCACGATTCGCCAGCTTTTTTATACCTGTAAACTCATCGACACTTCGGCAGTCAACAAGTTGTACATTTCGGTCGAATAAGTGATCAAGAATATCTTCTTTGGTCGCTAGGCTATCAGTATAGAAGGTCGGTAATTGATATTCTTCAGATGGGTTACGATCGCAAGCATCAGAGGTGGTTTTAAAACCTTCTTCTACCCATGATTGAATTCCACCGTCCAAGCTACTTGCCCGGTAGAACCCAAGTACATTTAAAAGCCATACAAGGCGCGCAGATGCACCACCACCAAGGTCATCATAGGCGACCACGATAGAGTCTGGTTTTAGTCCAATACTGTGTATAAGTTTGGCGAGTGCCGAATTTGTAGGAAGTAGGCCCGTGGCTGGTTTTTCACCGGAAATAAGGCAGGCATAATCCAGCCACAATGCATTCGGTAGATGATATTTCCGGTAACGATCTATACGGCCTAAGTCGACAATAATTAATTGGGTGTCCGATAGCAGTTTATTCAGCGTGCACGAATTGAGAAAAACTGGCAAATGGTCGGAAGATGGCATTCTATTTTCTAGGCAAATATCGAAATAGGTTATAATCTGATGAATCAAGTATACGCCCTGTTTCTACACGTCACTACTCAATTTCCTGCAAATTAAACCCTGTGAGCCTTAATATCTATGGATTCAACAAATCATAGTCGATTTTCAAGTACCAATAACTATGTCGCGACGGACGACCTGATGATTGCTGTAAATGCCGCAATTTCCCTCGGACGACCTTTGCTTATTAAAGGTGAGCCGGGAACTGGGAAAACACAGCTTGCAGAAGAGGTTGCCGCTTCATTGCAGGCAAACTTAATACAGTGGCATATAAAGTCTACAACCCGCGCACAACAGGGGCTCTATGAGTATGATGCCGTCGCTCGGCTGCGTGATTCCCAGTTGGGAGACGATCGGGTAAAGGATATTGCAAACTATATTGTGCCCGGCAAATTATGGGAATCTTTCGTTAGCGATGCACGCCCCGTGCTATTGATAGACGAGATCGATAAAGCGGATATTGAATTTCCTAATGATCTGTTGTTGGAATTAGACAAGATGGAGTTTCATGTATATGAGACTCAGAAGCAAATAAAAGCAAAACACCGACCAATAATTATCATAACCAGTAATAATGAAAAGGAATTACCGGATGCTTTTTTGCGCCGTTGCTTCTTCCACTATATCCAGTTTCCAGATAAGAAAGTGATGGAGCAAATTGTCGATGTGCATTTTCCCAATTTGAAAAAGGACTTGTTGGAAAGTGCGTTGTCAGTTTTCTTCGATTTGCGTGACGCCCCGGGGCTTAAGAAAAAACCGTCTACATCCGAACTGCTAGATTGGATTAAGTTACTGGTTACTGAAGACATTCCCGTAGATGTGCTAGCGGCTGATAATCCGCGCTCAGCGATTCCTCCAATGCACGGTGCGCTACTAAAAAATGAGCAAGATGTTCATTTGTTCGAAAAACTGGTTTTCTTGAATCGTCGTAATGCTCGTTGATTTTTACAACCACTTAAAATCAGCCAAACTTCCGGTATCCATTACCGAGTATCTAGCGTTAATGGAAGCGCTTTCCGCAGGCGTTGCAGAATACAGTATCGATAATTTTTATTATCTTGCGCGGGTTATATTAGTTAAGGATGAAAAACATCTGGATCGTTTTGATAAGGTTTTTGGTGATTATTTTAATGGTCGCTCCAGTGCTTTTGAAGAAATCTTAGGTGATGTGCCAGAAGAATGGTTGCGAAAACAACTTGAGTTAATGCTTAGTGAAGAGGAAAAACAACAAGTTGAGTCATTAGGCGGTTGGGATGAGTTGATGGATACCCTGCGCAAGCGCCTAGAGGAACAGGAAAAACGGCATCAAGGAGGTAATAAGTGGATAGGTACAGGCGGACGGTCTCCATTCGGCGCTTATGGTTATAACCCTGAAGGGGTAAGAATTGGTCAGAAAACTAATCGAAATAACCGGGCGGTTAAGGTTTGGGATAAGAGAAGCTTCGAGAATCTGGATGACGATGTTCAACTCGGAACGAGAAACTTAAAAGTTGCTTTGCGCAAACTACGAAAATTTGCGCGAGAAGGAGCGAGGCAAGAACTTGATCTTGATGACACCATACGCAGTACAGCACGAAATGCTGGTTGGCTCGATATTAAGATGGTGTCGGAGCGGCACAATGCCGTAAAAGTACTTATATTTTTTGACGTGGGTGGATCGATGTATCCTTACGTTAAAACCTGCGAGGAGTTATTTTCTGCGGCACAAACCGAATTTAAGCAGTTGGAATACTTCTACTTCCATAATTTTTTGTACGACTTCGTATGGAAAAATAATCGACGTCGTCATGATGAAATAACTCAAACATACGAATTGTTGCGAACCTATAAACCCGACTATAAGGTTATTTTTGTGGGTGACGCAAGTATGAGTCCGTATGAGGTAATGATTCCGGGAGGCAGCGTAGAGTACTGGAACGAAGAAGCAGGTCATGTGTGGGCGAACCGATTGCTGGAACATTTCCCCCAGGCTATTTGGTTAAACCCGGTGCCGGAGGCCAGTTGGCCTTATACTCAATCGATAAATATTGTCAAAGAGATAATGGCAGACCGTATGTTCCCGCTTACAGTTAAAGGCATAGAGCAGGGGATTGAAGCACTTAAAGGTAAGAAGCTTAATTGACCCTTGTGATTTCACTAATGAAATCTGATGGGTAGATGTTTATAATGCATCACAGATTTCAAATGCCGATTTATTTACAATATAACTGATGACTACCGCCGTTAATCGACTGGAAACTGACTGGGTTGTTGTTCGCAACACGCTAAAATTAAATAGGCACGGACTTATACCGGCTATTGCTCAACAATTTGATACGCGGGCCGTGTTGATGATGGCTTGGATGAATCTTACTGCGTTGGATGAGACATTGGAATCCGGCCGAGTTTGTTACTGGTCTCGATCAAGACAGCGTCTTTGGCGAAAAGGTGAACAATCCGGTCAGATACAACTATTAAAAAAAGCTCGCCTAGATTGTGATCACGATACGTTATTGTTGTTGGTTGATCAAACTGGGCCTGCTTGTCATACAGGTCGTGCGACTTGTTTTTATAACCATATTGACGGGGGTAGGGTGATAGTTGATTCAGATCCTCTAATTGATCCCGACAAACTGTACAAAAGCTGAAAAATAACATGGCTCTGTCATTACACAACACAATAACGCGTAGGAAAGAAAAGTTCATACCGCTGAACCCTAAAAGGGTAACTATGTATGCCTGTGGACCAACTGTCTATAATTTTATACATATAGGCAATGCACGTCCTATCGTTGTATTCGACATGCTATATAGACTGTTAAAACACACCTACGAAAACGTAGTTTACGCTCGTAATATTACCGATATAGACGATAAGATCAATGCTACGGCTAGCTCGCTTGGCGAGACGATTAGTGATGTTTCCGGACGTTACACCGATGCTTTTCATGAGGATATTGCGAGTTTACACACGTTAAAGCCTGATATTGAACCATTTGCTACGAATCATATTAGTGAAATGCATAGCATGATTCAAAGTCTGCTCGATAAGGATCATGCCTACGTCGCAGACGGGCACGTGTTGTTCAATGTGCCCTCAATGAGAGAATATGGTTCCTTATCTGGTCGAAACCGTGAAGATTTGATTGCCGGCGCTCGTGTAGACGTGGCACCTTACAAACGAGACCCGGCTGATTTTGTTCTATGGAAACCATCTACGGGAGATCAACCCGGTTGGGATAGCCCTTGGGGATTTGGTCGGCCTGGTTGGCACCTCGAGTGTTCCGCGATGATTGAAACTCATCTGGGTGAGACAATTGATATACATGCGGGTGGTCAGGATCTCATATTTCCTCATCATGAAAATGAAATTGCGCAGAGTGTTTGTGCTCATGGAGGGAAAGAGTTTTGCCGTTACTGGGTGCACAATGGCTATATTACGACCCGTGGCGAGAAAATGTCGAAATCGGTGGGCAATTTCTTTACGCTTCGAGAGTTGCTGGATATTGCACCGGGTGAGGTCATACGGTTCGCGTTACTTAGCGGACACTATCGTAAACCGCTGGATTGGTCTGTTGATGCGCTAAATCAGTCTCGGGCATCGCTGGACCGAATTTATCAGTCATTACAAATACATTGTGATATTCAGTTTACTGATGTTGATGTTCCGATAGGGTTAATCGAAGCATTGGAAGACGATTTGAATACGCCCATGGCGTTAGCGGTATTGCATGGTTTGGTTTCGGAATTAAATAATGCCTCAAACGATAACGATAAGCGTCGGCTTAAGTCGGAATTACTGGCTGGCGGAAAGTTTCTAGGTTTATTAACAACGGATCCCGATGGGTGGTTTAAGTGGCAGCCTAAAGCCGCGTCCGGATTGGATGAACAAGAAATTGAAAGGTTGGTGAATTTACGGATCGAGGCAAGAAAGAACAGGGATTTTGCCGAATCGGATCGCATACGTGACGAACTCAGCAATGCCGGTATCCAGTTGGAAGACGGTGCGAATGGCACAACATGGCATCGAGCGTCGGTTATCAATATGAAAACGTGAAGATTGAGTTTCTGTTCTGCACTACTATTTACGAGCATAACAGCGCAGTATGAATGTAATTAATCTAAAGTTTCGGAGGGTATATGAAATTTGAACTAGCAGGATTCATAGAAGAGTGTCGAGGCCTTGTTACTAAACCGGAGTCTCAATCAAATATTTCGGATTTAACCGAACAGGCTGTGTCCGTGCAGGCGGCGGTTCTATCAGAGTTAGGTGAGCCGACAAGAGGCGGACTAAACACGCTATATCACGCTCCCGATTTAACTATTTTGAATATCGTTTGGGCACCAGGGATGACACTGCATCCACATAACCACTGCATGTGGGCCGTAATCGGTATTTATGGTGGCGAGGAAGAGAATATCTTTTATCGTCGAGACGGTAGCGGTTTGACTCAACACGGTATGAAATCACTTGAAGCTGGGAATACCGTTCAACTCGGCGAGGATATAATTCATAGTGTTCATAACCCTAGGGAAAAACTAACGGGTGCAATACATGTTTACGGTGGAGACTTTTTTGCGGCTCATCGGAGCGAATGGATGCCAGATGAGTACCAGGAACAACCATTTAGTATTGAACATACTCGTGCGGTTTTCGAAGAAGCAAATAAACGTATGGATTCGCTTGTTTAGCTTTTTCTTAGTACTAACCGAACTTCGACATACATATAACGGCTTTTACCGTAATACAGATTTATGTATGTGATGCCCTGATTTGTGATCGCCGTAACTGGATACTGTATTGACCGCATTAATATTTTTACATTTGCCAAAAACTGCCGGCATGACGTTGCGGCCGGTTGTAAGCAAGCGATATAAGTTATCCACAACCTACCGAATCGAGTCGGATGTAAATGCTGATATTAATCGGTTTATAGCAATGCCTGCGACGGATCGTTACAGTATTGATCTATTGATGGGACATATGAGTTTTGGCTTGCACGAATACTTAGAACCCGGAACTAAATATGTAACGGTGCTTCGCGATCCAATCGAACGGGTGTGGTCCGAATATCGATTCCTACGATCAAATACGTTTCATCCACTGCATACTGCTGTCTCCAACATGTCGCTCCAGGACTATTTAACGAGTAACATCACAAATCAGGCATCCAACGGACAAACCCGTCTG
>Ga0213861_10004163_pt1 | contig 11854 bp, 11 predicted proteins | sample PICome_4_FD_160110 | JGI IMG/M metagenome (GOLD analysis project Ga0213861, IMG submission 160110) | Coastal seawater microbial communities near Pivers Island, North Carolina, United States - PICO131 | ecosystem: Environmental > Aquatic > Marine > Coastal | place: USA: North Carolina...
GCGTTGACAACATCACCCAATTTACCGACATGGCAGACAAAGAAGATATCAATCCAGAAAATATAAAGGGCACTTTCTACGTAGATAGCCAGTGCATCGACTGTGACCTCTGCCGTGAGACGGCCCCCAATAATTTCCGCCGTGAGGAAGATGAAGGTTACTCCTACGTATATAAGCAGCCTGAAAATGACGAGGAGCGCGAGCAGTGCGTTGAGGCGATGGACGGCTGCCCCGTTGAGGCAATCGGCGATGATGGCGGCGAATAATTCGGATACTGGAAATACCACAGGTTCTGATTCAGAGCCTAGAAAAATCACGTCCCGCGCTAAGTCTGGCACTAAACGAGGTAATGCTGCTAGTGAGCAGCAGAGGAAAGCCCGCGCGCGTATTTTGATTGAATGGCTTGGGGGACTTAATCCGCCTAATCCTTCGAGGAATATTCACCAGCCAAGAGAATTTGTTGATAGCCTGTTGAAGAGTATTGGCATTTCTGATGGTGTCGATGAGGCACGTCTCAGGGAGGTCTGGGCTAACGTGGCAGGCCAGTTCGTTGCTCAACACACCGTGCCCGAATCAATCCGTAGCGGCGTGCTTGTCTTGCGTGTTTTGCAGCCCACGATGAAATTTCACCTACAGCAAATGAGTGGCAAGCTTCTTGAAAATCTGCATCGTGAGCTAGGAGTAGACACGGTCAAAAAAGTCGTCTTTAAAATTGGTTAACCTGTAATCTGAAGCCGTGGTAAAATCAAAATTACATCATTATCAAAACTGGATATTTGACTGGTCCGGTACTCTTGTTGACGACCTTGCCATGGTGTTGGATGCCACCAATCACGTTTTAGCTAAATACGGTAAAGGCGAGATCGGGCGGGAGGACTTTAGGATGAGTTTTCGTCTGCCTTATGCAGGGTATTACGAGGAGATTCTGCCAGGCATTCCTCTGGTGGAGCTCGAGGATCACTTTAGGGAGGGCTTTGCACACTCCGAGGCCTCTGGGGTAACGTCACCTCTGCTTCCCTATGCGCTTGAGTTTTTGGAGTGCCTGCATTCCAAAGATAAGCGCATGTTTATACTCAGCTCGATGGATGCTGCTGCATTCGAGCGTCATGCGGTGGAGCTTGGAATAGATCATTTTTTCGAAGCAACCTATGCAGGGGTCTTGGACAAGAGAGATCAGATTCACACGATACTCGAAAAGCATTCTCTTGAGACCTCGGATACTGTCTTTCTTGGCGATATGTGTCATGATGTAGAAACGGCGAAACATGGCGGCGTGGCATCTATTGCATTACTCACCGGGTATCAAAACGCGGAACAGCTTGGGGCCGCAAACCCAGATCTGCTTATTGGGGATTTATCGGAAATACACCCATTGCTGGAAATGCCATTAAGCAACGAGAATCTATGAAGGAAAAAGATCAAATTTTCATACGTGGTCAAAAAGTCAGCTGTCACATTGGTGTGCCTGATCAAGAAAGGTCAGAGCCTCAGGAATTGATCATTCATACTCGATTTTCTTCCTCGGCATCTTCTCAAACGCTCGAGGATGACATTGATCAAACCATCGACTACCATGCGGTATATCTCAGAATTGACGAAGTAGCATCAAGTCAACCTCGTAAGCTGATCGAAACACTAGCAGAGGATTTGGCAGCAATGATTTTAGCGGAGTTTTCTGTTACGGAAGTTTCTATTGAAATCGAGAAGTTCATTCTGCCCAACACACAGTGCGTGGGGGTTGCCATCACACGTAGAAAGGTGAGTTAGCCATGCGGCAAGCTTGCCGCGCTGAGCAGGGGAGAAGTGGCTCTGTTGGCTGGAGGAAGAGATGATCTTCGGTGTTGATGGGGCTTTGACATCACCAGCATATTATTGCACAGTTACTGCAGTTCCAGGTTCACCCATCATTATCTATTCCCTTACTTTCCGGCGCACGTATGGCTAAAAAACCTAAATCAGTAGATCCGGATGCGGATTTGGTGAAGCGTGCGCAAGGCGGAGAAACACGGGCTTTTGATGAGCTGATTATGAAGTATAGCCGCAAGTTATACGGCCTTGTCTATAATATGACCTCCAACAAGGAGGATACGCACGACTTACTGCAAGATATATTTGCCAAGGCATACCGCTCATTAGGGCGATTTCGCGGTAATTCGATGTTTTACACCTGGATCTACTCCATTGCGGTCAATATGACCCTTAATTTCCTCAAAAAACGCAAGAGAAGGGCTGGTTTTAGCTTTGATGACATGGATTCTGGCATCCATAATGATCCTGGTTTTATCGATCAAGGGCATCATTCCAACCCGCGTAGGCAATCAAATATCAATGAATTGCAAAAAAAATTGAACGAAGCGATGCAAACGCTGTCTGAACAACATAGAACCGTGGTTACCATGTTTGACATTCAGGGTATGCCACACGCAGAAATAGGCCAAATTCTAGGAGTTTCAGAGGGGACTGTAAGATCGAGGTTGTATTATGCGCATCAACAACTTCAAGGATATCTAGAGGAATTCCTCTCACCGACACACTCACCAGACCAATAACAAGCAGCGATTACAGCCAATTTATTAATGAAATCTATTAAAAAACATCTGTGCAAACATGTGTTTAATTTAAAAAAACATGAATAATCTTGCATTCGGTAACTTTTTTCTTAAAATACAGCCATCACGACCTATTAAGCCCATGAACGACGATAACTTCCAATCACTCAGAAATCTGATTTCGCTCAAACGCCATGAGCAGCCAGATGATGCTTATTTTGATGAGCTGCTGGAGGAGTTTCATCGTCGTCAGCAGCAGGACCATCTTAACCCATCGCTGCGTAAGGAAATTTCAGAGCGTGTTTTAGCCTGGTTTGCTAACACCAACAAATGGAACTATGTGATGGGAGCTGGCGCTGCTTATGCGCTTGCCTTCTTTGCGGTCATTTTCTTCTGGCCTAAACCTGATGTGACACCTGTTCTCAACACGGCGCCTATCACGCACCAAGAGCAAGTTGAAGCAGTAGAGACACTAGACGAAAAGGCACTCGAGCTCAAGGGCGAGCAAGAGGGCGAGCAAGTTGCCGAACCTCAGGCTTATTAGGCATTTTGTCTACTTAGAGTATTTTTTTAGAGCCTAGCTCTTTTAGGAGACTGCTATTGAGCTCTCCGTTTTGAGATTGTCTCAGTGAGACCGCATGGCAATGCTGAGGATGATATCCCTTTTGCCTGCATCTTTTTTTGTATCGACCTATTTTGAAAGATCATTTTCACAGGGAGTGCTGATTTTTTGTTCTATTAATCCGGTATGATGAGCTGATTTGTCATAAGGCCGGTAGGCCATCTCACGGCGGAACAGCAAAATAACTCAAGATCTTGAATGGTTTTTGATATTAGGTGTTGGAAACCTAAGGCCTTACGGTTACCACTCCGCGCGCTCTTTGTTTTAGCGCTCATCTGATTTCATGGCCTTTGAATTTTCCAGTCTTAATGCCGCCCAGGCAGAGGCCGTCAATGCACTTGATGGCCCTGTATTAATTTTAGCAGGTGCGGGAACGGGCAAAACCCGTACGGTAACCTGCCGTATTTCTCATATGGTCGAGCGCGGGATTGCGCCTGAAAATATTTTAGCAGTGACCTTCACTAACAAAGCAGCCAGTGAAATGCGTGAGCGTGTTGCTGACATGGTGAGCAAGGCAGCTGGAAAGGAGATTACCGTCTGTACTTTCCACTCGCTTTGTGTGCGTATTTTGCGAACGGGGATCGACCGGCTTGGTTATAAAGATAATTTTACGATCTACAGCGGTAACGATCAGACCGGCCTGATCAAGCAAATCATTATCCGCAAAGGAGGGGCGCAGGAAAAAATCGAGCCAGGCATGGTTTTGTCGATTATCTCAAAGGCAAAAAATGCTGGCGGCGATGCCGACTCGATTCAAGACCCCTTTATTGCTGATGTTGCACGTGCTTACCAAAACGAACTGCGTGCGCAGAACGCGGTCGATTTTGATGACCTCTTATTACTTGCAGAGCGATTGCTACGTGAATTTCCAGATGTCTGTGAAATTTGCCGGAAACGCTGGACACGTGTTACGGTGGATGAGTTTCAGGATACCAATGGATTGCAAATGCGTCTACTGCAGCAGCTGGTCGGTGAGCCTTATCATGTCTGTGTGGTGGGAGATGATGATCAGAGTATCTACGGCTGGCGCGGTGCTGAAGTAGAGAATATCCTCCAATTCGAGAAATTTTTCCCCAATCCGAAGATCATTAGGCTTGAGAACAATTACCGAAGCTCGGAGGCTATTATCCATACGGCGAACTCTCTTATTGTGCATAATGTAGGGCGGAGGGAGAAGCAGCTCAGGTCAGTAAAACCAGTAGGGGACCCGCTGCGTATTATCTCGATGCCCGGTGACGAAGAGGAGGCAGAATTTATTTCCCATGAGATTACTGAATTGCATCGAGTAGAAAAAAAACCACTCGAAGATATAGCGATCCTATTCAGAACAAACTCGCAGTGCCGCCATCTCGAGCTCGCTCTGCGCAAAGAGCAGATTCCATACCGGATGATTGGAGCGCAGAGTTTCTATGACAAGCGTGAGGTGCGTGACATGCTGGCCTACCTGCAGGTGCTGGCCAACCCGAGTGCCGACGTGCCCCTGCTTCGCATCATGAATTCTCCCCCGCGTGGTATTGGCCAGGCTGCTGCAGTATTGCTGACAGATACCTCGCGCGAACGTGGCGGCAGTGTCTGGGAGGCCATGGGCTCGGCATCTGATCAACTCTCGAGCCGAGCTCAGAAATCCGTCGATGCCTTTACCGAGATGATCCTTGGCTACCGCGAAAGGATGACTTCCAACCAAGAAAATATGGGTAGCGTGATGACCGCTATGCTCGATGAGATGGGCTACATTGAATGGGTCAAGCGCAGTAGCAAAAATGACAGCGAGAGGGACAAGCGGCGTGATAGTATCGACACGGTAATTCAGGATCTCAAGGAGGCCTCGAAGAAAAAGCTTTCGCTACAAAAGTATCTGGACATGTCAGCGCTTGCACGCGAGCGCGAGACGGATGATGACATCGATAAACAGCGCGGGGTGACCCTCATCACCCTTCATGCTTCCAAGGGCTTGGAGTATCCCATCGTCTACTTAGTGGGGCTGGAAGAGGGGATACTTCCCCACAAACGAAGTATTGAAGAGGGCACATCGGACGAGGAGCGCAGGTTGCTCTATGTGGGCATCACCCGAGCTCAGGATCGATGCACGTTGACCTGGTGCTCTGTCCGGACAAAATGGGGTCAGCAGCAGGCCGGTGAGGCGAGCAAGTTTTTGATGGAGCTGGATGACAAACACGTTGAGCATCACGACTACGATGATATCATGGGAGCTGAGGTCACCGAGGAGGAGACAGATAACTTCTTCGCCGATCTGAAGAGCATGTTTGACTAGTCATTGAATCACCAAGCAATCTGCGTGCATGGAAAATTTTCCGTGTATTCCAGCATCAAGATGATTAATACGTTTTTCTATGAACTCTTACATTCTTAAAATCTTCCTCTATGAAACTGAGCCGCAGGTGTGGAGGAGGTTTTCTGTGCCCGAGACAGCCACCTTTTCTGATTTGCATCAGATTATCCAAAAGGCGATGGGTTGGAATGATGAGCAGGCTCATCAGTTTCGCCATGGCAAGGGCCGCCACCTCAAGCAGGTGATTGCCAATACCAATGAGCAAGTCGGTCCTGGGGATGAATTTACCGATGAAAAAGACATTACTCTGGGGCAGTTTGCAGGGCGGCGTAAATTGCCTGTTCGGCTAATGTATCGTTACGATTTTTTTGATGACTGGACTCACGAACTTGTCATCGAAGAAAAAAAGGAAGGTGAGAACACGCTTAAGATGCTGGGCGGCGAACGAGCCTGCCCACCAGAGGACTGCGGGGGATCTTTCGGCTACAAGGAATGCCTTGCAGGCTATGCTGAGTGGATGGACGATGATTATGATCCAGAGACCTTTGATCCGAGATCGGTGGAGCTTTGAAACTAGCCGGCGTTTAATTGCCCCTACACGAGTAATAAGTAGTCCCGAAGATCTATGACTTCTGATCGACACTACGCATTTGGATGTCGGTAATTTCGACGTGTAGTGGGGTGTTGAGGATATGCAACACAGAGGCGGCAACGTCCTCGGGTTGAAGCAAGCGCATACTGGCCTTGGTTTGGGCGAGTTGGTCCTCACGACCTTTAAAGTAGTCATCGAGTAGTGGAGTGTCTACAAAACCGGGAGAGACGGTAGCGACGCGCGTGGGGTTGCCGTCAGCCCGAAGTTCATAACGCAAGGCATCACTAATCCCGCGCACGGCAAACTTGGTGGGGGAGTAGAATCCGCCAGAGGGCGGCACACGATGGCCGCTCATGCTGGAGGTGTTGATGATCTGGCCACCGGATTCAGGAAACAGAGCGAGGGATTTCTGGCAGCAAATGGTGAGTGCTTGCACGTTGAGCTGCCACATGGTTTCCCAATCGTCAGGGTTGCCATCGGAAATGCGTGACAGCAAGGCGAGCCCAGCATTGCTGACGAGGATGTCGAGGTGGCTAAGTGACGCGAAGACCTCGTCGATTTGGTTTGGATCAGAGAGATCGCAGGTGATGGGCTCGACACCTTCGGGAAGTTTGGACGTATCACGGCAGAGGCCAAGAACTTTGGCTCCAGCCTCAAGTAGCTGAGTCGATACGGCACGGCCGATGCCAGAGGAAGCTCCGGTGACAAGGGCGATTTTGTTAGTGAGGGACATATCAATGATCAGTTGCCAGGGATGGTTGGACAATGAGTCATTTAGCTAGCCGGGCGGCTGCAGGTCATCATGAATTCATTGCCGTCAGGATCGACACACATGGCAAGGTGAAGTGGGTCCTCGGGAGTGTCGGTTGGCTCTCTGGTGAGTGCGCCTCCGTGCTCTTTGAGCCGGACGATACCTTCGTGAAGATCATCGACACGGAAGCTGAGTCCCGTCCATGTGCGTTTACCTTCACCACCTCCGTGGATGCCGATGGTGGCTCCAGCAATGACCACTTCACTCCATGGTTCTGAAGCAAAGCTGACTTCGCCGCCAAATAAATCACGATAGAAGTGGAGACAGCGCTCCCAATCGGCGGCCCAGAGTGCGTATTTGACTTTTTCTACTTTCATCGTGTTAGTTGGCTACGATGTTAACCAGGCGGCCTGGAACTACGATGATTTTGCGAATGGTGTTGCCTTCGGTGTGCTGGATCACGTTGGCATCTTGCTGGGCGAGGGCTTCGATCTCATCCTTCGAGGCATCCTTGGCGACAATGATTTTACCACGCAGCTTGCCGTTGACCTGGACAACGATTTCGACTTCGTCTTCGACCAGGTAGGCTTCGTTGTATCCTGGCCAGTCTTGATTGCATAGCATCGTTTTGGAGCTTGCGATGGGCAGTTGAGAGTTGATTTCCTCGGTGATGTGCGGTGCAAACGGGTTCAAGCACTTAAGCAGATCACGTATTAAACTTGCCGGCAGCTGCTCCGCTTTACCAAAGGCATTGGTGCAGATCATCATTTGGGAAATAGCGGTGTTGAATGACAGTCTTTCGATGTCCTCACTCACTTTTTTAATGGTTTCGTGTAGAACCTTGAGTAGGTCCTTGTGCGTTTCGGTTGAAGCTTGCTCGTCGCTAAGTTTGCTAGAGAGCACCCATTGCCCTTCTTGGTTTTGCTCGAAGGCGAGGCGCCATACTTTAGCGAGGAAACGTGAGACGCCTTCGACTCCTTTCATCTGCCACGGTTTGACTTGTTCAAGTGGGCCCATAAACATCTCATAGAGACGCAGGGCATCGGCACCATACTCGGAGACGACATCATCGGGATTGACGACATTGCCGAGGGACTTGGACATCTTGGCCCCGTCTTCCCCCAGGATAAGACCTTGATTGACTAGTTTCTGGAAGGGCTCGATGGTTGAGACGTGGCCGAGGTCGTGGAGGACTTTGTGCCAGAAGCGAGCGTAGAGCAAGTGGAGCACGGCGTGTTCGGTGCCGCCGACATAGAGGTCAACCATACCCGCAGCCGAGGAGCCGTCGGTAGTTCCTGCCCAATACTCTTCAGCCTCTTTAGAGATGAAGCGGTCGGTGTTGTCGGGGTCGCAGTAACGCATGTAATACCAGCATGATCCAGCCCACTGGGGCATGGTGTTGGTTTCACGTTTCGAGCTTTCCGAGTAGGAAATCCAGTCCGTAGCCTTGGCCAGCGGACCTTCGGGGGAACCGGTGGGCTTGAAGTCGTCCATCTCAGGCTGCAGCACAGGGAGCTCGGACTCGGGCACGGCTTGGTGGTTGCCATTTTCCCATAGGATGGGGAAGGGCTCGCCCCAGTAGCGTTGGCGTGAGAACAGCCAATCACGAAGTTTGAAGTTCACTTTGAAAGTGCCCTTGTTGTTATCGCGCAGCCATTGGATGATGGCTTGCTTGGCATCCTTGGTTTTCATGCCGTCGAGGAAGCCTGAATTGACGGCGACTCCATTGCCGGTGAAACCTTGCCAGTCTGAGCCCTTATTGGGCTCGACGACCTGGGTTACGGGAAGCTCAAACTTGTTAGCGAATTCGAAGTCGCGTTCATCGTGAGCGGGCACGGCCATGATCGCCCCGGTGCCGTAGCTCATCATCACGTAGTCAGCAATCCAGACAGGTATTTGCTCGCCATTGACAGGGTTGGTGGCAGTTGCACCAGTGGGGACTCCGGATTTGTCTTTGTTGAGGTCGCCGCGTTCGAGGTCGGACTTGGATGCACAGGATGCGATGTAGCTATCCACGGCCTCCTTTTGGGCCGAGGTGGTGATGTCCCGCACGAGCGGGTGCTCAGGAGCGAGGACCATGTAGGTGGCGCCGAAGAGGGTGTCAGGCCGGGTGGTGAAGACGGTGACTTGGTGACCTTCGATGTCGAAGTGGACTTCGGCACCGGTGGATTTTCCGATCCAGTTTTTCTGCAGTAGCTTGATCGATTCGGGCCAGTCGAGTGGCTCAAGTTCGTTGATGAGGCGATCCGCGTATTTGGTGATGCGCAGCATCCATTGGCGCAGTGGCCGGCGCTCGACGGTTTCGCCCTTGGCTTTCCATTCCTCGATTTCCTCGTTGGCGAGTACCGTGCCCATGGACGGGGACCAGTTGACCGGTGCCTCGTGGACAAAGGCGAGGCGGACATCGTCGATTTGTTCGCGGCTCCAGCCTTGGGCTTCGAGTTCGGAGACAGGAGCAGCTTTCTGAGTTTCCTCGTTAAAGTAGGAGTTATAGAGCTGGAGGAAGATCCACTGGGTCCAGCGAACGTAGTTGGGGTCGGTGGTGTTGACTTCGCGGTCCCAGTCATAGCCGAAGCCAAGGGATTTGAGTTGGCGCCGGAAGTTGTCGATATTCTGCTCGGTGGTGATGCGTGGGTGTTGACCGGTTTTGATGGCGTATTGCTCGGCCGGTAGTCCAAAGGCGTCCCAGCCCATCGGGTGGAGCACGTTGTGTCCATTCATCTTTTTATAGCGACCAAGGATGTCTGTTGCGGTGTAGCCTTCAGGGTGGCCGACGTGGAGCCCCGCACCGGACGGGTAGGGGAACATATCAAGAATGAAGTACTTGGGCTTCGATGCGTCAAAGTCCTCGTCACCCGGGTTTGGGGTGTGGAAAGTTTTGTGCGCATCCCAGTGCTGTTGCCACTTGGATTCGAAGTCGGCAAAGGGGAATGGTTTACGTTGATCAGACATGTTGAATGTAGAGTGGTGAATGATTTATTAGCCGCGATCTCTCTCAAGGAGGAGCAGCATCAGGAAGGAATAAATCAGATTGAGCTCTTCTTGGGGGGTGAGGTCTGCGAGTTTTTCGATGGCGAACTTGCCCTCGAAGAATGCGGGTTGTTTTTTCACACGCATGACCGGAGTGCCATCAGGGCGGGCGGCGGTGTAGGCGGGGTGAAGAAAGTAGCCAGTGAGAAAGCCGAGAATCGGGATATCACCGAGGATGCTATCGAGGACTTTGGTCCAGGGGTTGTCTTCGTGAATACTGAAGTCGGGTGAGTCGTCACCTGGGTTGAATACATCATAGCTTGCTCGCCAGATGGACTTGAATCCCCGTCTGCCTATCGAGCCAATGTCGCTACCCTGTGGATCTGTAAAGAAGTAGCGGGCAGACCAGTCTAGAATTTTGTTCGACTTGATGTTGGCAATCTGCCGGGACTTGGATGAGTCCGAGAAGACAATGATATCCTCCTTGAGCTTAAAAAGCTTCTGTTTGACGAAACAGACGGGACCACCCTGAGCATCGCTGACATAGATCTGCGGCGCGATTGCCACGATTTTGAAGCTGAGGTTCAGCGGGTAGTTCATGGCGCGATGAGATGCAGGGAGAGCTGGGGGCATGGCCCCCATGATGCATCCCCAGGGACGACTTAGAAGTGGGTGTCCTAGAAGTGGATGGCGTGGCCGTCGGCATCGAGGGTGGCCTCGTGGATAGCTTCTGCGAGCGTCGGGTGGGCGTGGATGGTGGAGTGGATCTCGTCGGTGGTGAGTTCCATCTCAAGGGCAAGCCCCATTTCTGCGATGAGCTCTGTGGCATTGTCCCCAATGATGTGGGCTCCGAGTAGTTCGCCGTGCTCTTTGCCAAACAATAGTTTCACAAAGCCCTCGGCGTCAGCAGAGGCCTGGGCCTTGCCGCTGGCAGCGTAAGGGAACTTGCCGACCTTGTAATCGATGCCCTCTTCCTTCAGTGCGCGTTCGGTTTTGCCAACGGAAGCGACCTGTGGGTGGCAGTAAGTGCAGCCTGGGAAGTTGCCGACCTGACGTGGGGTGTGGCCATCTACAAAAAGACCTTCGACACACTGAACCGCCTCGAAGCTGGCTGTATGGGCAAGCCAAGGAGGACCAGAAATATCACCACAGGCGTAAACATTTGGAATAGAGGTTTGGTAGCGGTCATCAACGCTGATGAAACCACGGTCATCGAGTTCAGGCTGAATCCCACCAGGGAGAACCGGAGCAACGCCAATGGCAACAAGACAAACGTCGGCGGTGATGGTTTCATTCCCTTTGGGGCCCTCGACATCAATGGATACCGAGTCCCCATTATCTTGAAAGTTTACACACTTGGTATCTGTCAGGCTGCGAACTCCTTGTTTGGTGAACGATTTTTGAAGTTCCTGGCCGACTTCTTCATCTTCAACAGGAAGGAGGTTTGACTGCATCTCGATGATGGTGACCTTGGTGCCGTATGCGTTGTAAACGTAGGCAAACTCAACGCCGATCGCTCCAGCGCCAATGATGACCATGCTCGCTGGTTGTTTTTTGAGAACCATGGCTTCCTTGGAGCTGATGACGGAAGTGCCATTGAATGGGAGTGGTGGAAGTTCACGACTTTTGCATCCAGTGGCAACTAGGATGTTGGCAGCTTCGTGGAGCTGCTTGGAGCCGTCAGCGGCAGTGACCTCGACATGATTGCTATCTATGAGGTCTCCAAAGCCTCGGATATAGTCGACTTTGTTTTTCTTAAAGAGGAACTCGATACCGCCTGCGAGGCGTTCTGAGACTTGGCGTGAGCGGCCAACGACCTTTGACCAATCGTAGGATAGATTATCGAAAGAAATACCGAAGGTGTCTGCTTTTTTAGTTAGCGTTTGGTAGAGTTCAGCATTCTTGAGAAGTGCCTTGGTAGGAATGCAGCCCCAGTTGAGGCAGGTGCCTCCAGCGCGGTCCGCTTCGATAACGGCAACATTTTTTCCGAGTTGGGCAGCGCGAATGGCTCCGACATATCCGGCAGGGCCGCCGCCGATGACAATGAGATCATACATGGTATTAGTAGACAGTTGGTGTT
>Ga0213861_10004164_pt1 | contig 11854 bp, 14 predicted proteins | sample PICome_4_FD_160110 | JGI IMG/M metagenome (GOLD analysis project Ga0213861, IMG submission 160110) | Coastal seawater microbial communities near Pivers Island, North Carolina, United States - PICO131 | ecosystem: Environmental > Aquatic > Marine > Coastal | place: USA: North Carolina...
CTGTAACAAATTCAACTCTATTAGAATTTAACCCATTTGTTTTATAACTCACAAATCGTCCTTGTAAATCAATAAACCCCGTGATTTTTTTTGCTAATTTAAAAGTAGCTTTTGAAAATATGCTAAAGTCATTTTTTGTCGCATCGCTCTCGTAATAACGATCTCTTATGTTTGTATTTGGTGCTAAATCGCTTCCCCAAATTACTTCCCCAAAATGATCACCATCATAGGAGCTATAAGATAATCCTGAAATGATTTCTAATCTGTTTTTTTTATAAGTAACGTTAGCATTCAATACATAGAAATTGTTATCCAACCACCTACGAACTATTACATCTGAATCATCTTCTATTAAATTGTTAAAATCTGCTGCTGATTCTTCTAGTTTATATTGCTCAAAATATCCTTTCCCTTTGGTATAGTTTAGTCCAAGGTTAGTAGACCAATTATTATCAAAACGTTCATTCCAATGGAGTTGATAATGGTCTTGCCAGTAATTATCAGTTTCATTTTCGTAAGTATATGGGTTTTGGCGACGATCTTCTTGCAACTGACTCGCTGTTAAACCAAACCAAGATTGATATGTTTGTTCTCTATTCCCAAAAGTTAAGGCTTTAATCAACGTGTTGCCATCTTTATATACACCTTGTAAAAAGTAAGAACGCAAATCTGTAAAAGCACGATCTACATAGCCGTCGGAATCTATTTTAGAAAAACGTCCTGAAATCTCGAAATGATTATTAAGTAGTCCTGTACTCAATTTCACAGTATGTTTTCTAGTTCCAAAACTACCAAAACTATTCGAAATTTCTCCAGAGGCTTCTTCTGAAAATGCATCAGTCAATAAATTTAAACTTGCTCCAAACGCACCTGAACCGTTTGTAGATGTTCCCACACCGCGTTGTAATTGCAAGCTTTCTGTTGATGAAGCAAAATCTCCTAAATTCACCCAAAATGTGCCTTGGCTTTCTGGGTCGTTATAAGGAATTCCGTTGATAGTCACATTCACACGAGTTGCATCTGTTCCACGCACTCTTATTCCAGTGTAACCTATTCCTGCGCCAGCATCACTTGTGGTCACTACCGAAGGCAAAAAGTTAAGCAAAACAGGAATATCTTGCCCTAAATTACGTTTTGCCAATGCTTCTTTGGTGATATTGGAATGTGTAATTGGAGAATCGGCATCCACACGAACTGCTTTTACTAAAACTTCGTCTAGTTTTTCTATTTTAGTTGAATCTTGAGTTTTTTCGTTTTGTTGCGCATTGACACTGAATGATAATACCAGTAGTGTTAAAAAAAGAAATAAATTTTTCATTACGATTATTCAAAATCGAATAAAAAGAGGTTATTATTCTTTGTTGTTAATAATTTGGTTTTCAGAATTAATCTCGAAAGACAGCTATTTCGTTGAAAAACGACTGGCAATAACGATAAAAATTCACATTCCTAAACAGCATTACCTGTTCTAGGTTCAATGGGTATGATCTCAGCCGATAATAGGCACCCCTTTTATGAGAACGCAACAAAGGTATGTTAGATTTATGGATTTCGATTTACGAATTTGAATTTTTTTAATAAAGGTCTGGCTTTTGCCTATTTACCTTCTTTTCAGATTGCTTACGCTTACTCTTAAGTCGTTTTTTTATAACAGACTTAGGAACTTTTGTTGGTTTTCGTTTTTTTGGAACTTTTAAAGCGTCTTTTATCAACACTAAAAATCGTTTGATAATAATTTCTTTATTTTTATGCTGGCTTCTGCTTTCTCCGCATTGTAAAATTAGCACACCTTCTTTTGTTAATCTATGTTGAAGTTTACTCAGAAGACGCTCTTTTTGATCATCATCAAATAGGAGTGATTCTGATAAATTAAATGTTAACTCAACTTTTGAAGACACTTTGTTAACGTGTTGCCCACCGCTTCCCGAACTTCTAATGGCTTTAAAAGTTAATTCATGTAATATGGCTTCTTTATTAAACATTAAGAAACTTGGTGAACCGGTTTTAGCAAATCATTTACCGTTTTAACTGGGTTAAAAGTTTCAAGAGGTACTTCTACAAAAATAGAGTTCCAATATGCCATACTTCCGTTCCATAAACCAGGTAACTCAAGCGCTTGAATATCTATTCCGTTTTGAGTTTTCATCGTTATAAAGGCAGCTTCAGGATCTACAAAATCCATAAGATTAAATTTTTCACCTTTATAATCTTTTACGCCACAAACTAAATCAGTAGGATTAAAATGCGTTGCATTTTTAACAATGTCAGACTGTGCTCTATTATCAATATTTATCTGCGCGAATTCAACAATCTGTAATGACATATTGCCGTCTTCATCTTTTACCCAGAATGGACCACCTCCAGGCTCCCCTTCATTTTTAACCATACCACAAACACGAATTGGGCGGTTAAGCTTCTCTTTTAAATAAGCTGTTTTTTCATCAGCATTTAAACTCTCGAAGTTACCATCAAAAACCAAATTCATTCTATTTGATGCAAAATCGACCATGCCTTTTAAATCATCTTCGGAAACGGAATTGTTTTCAAGCTGCTTTAAAAATTTAAAAGTCTGATCTTGTACTTCTAGAAGTACACCGGCCAGTAATTTTTTATATTCAGATACTTTTCTATTCATATCTGCGACAACAATATTATCAATATTTTTTATGAATATAATATCATTATTTAGGTCGTTCAGATTTTCTAATAAAGCACCATGACCTGCTGGTCTGAATAAAATAGAATCATCATCATTCCTAAAAATAGTATTATTTGTAGTTAAAGCTAAAACCTCCGTAGCTTCTTTTTGATATGAAAATGATATATTGAAAATTGTACTTGTTTTTTCTTCAAGTGAACTTTTAAACTTATTTAATTCTGAATTAAAATAGTCTTGGTGCTTTTCTGAAACTGTAAAATGAAGATTCGCATATCCGTTTGATGATGCATACAAGGTAGATTCGAATAAATGTTCCTGAAAAGCTGTTAATGATCCATCTGCATATTTATGAAATGGCAATAACCCTTTTGGAAAAAAACTATAGTTTAAAGCATCTTCATTCAGCATCGTTTTTACAAACTCAACATATATCTCATCGACTGATAAGTTATCGAAATTTGGATGTGTCGCTTTAAGTTTTGTCAAAACAAGCTCATAAAAAGGAAAGTCTTCTAATCCTGAAACAAATGTTTTTATTAAAACATTATTGGCTTTTTCAATATAATCATTGAGACTTTCTTTTGAATCATCAAAATTATTTAAAAACTGAAACAAAAACTTGAACATTCGTGATGCAGCACCAGAAGCGGGAACAAACTTGACTGTAGTCAGCTCGTTCTGTTTAGCTTGATAAAATTCAATTAATGCCTTGGTTTCCGTATCATTATATTTCTCAATCCCCTCACCTATAGTTGCTGCCGCAATTAAATTTGAGTAAGACATACCATTTTTAATTCGTAATACTTGTGCCTTTACTGCATCAATTGTAATGCCTTTACTTTCTATTTGTTGAATATCTTTATCCGAAAACATTATATTTTGAGGTTTAATAGTTTGTCTATATGCTTCACCGCTGTTTCTAATCGTGTTTTTTTATCTCCTTTTAGAATTACATATGGTCTATTATATCTTATTAATGTGTTTCGAAAAGCTTCAAACATTTCTTGTCTGTGTTCAGGCTTATCGCGCAAATCATCAGCTTCCCAAGGTGTATCAATATAGGTTAAAAAATACAAATCGTACGAATTCTGTAAAGAATATTTTTCAAGAATGGGACTACAACTCCCTAAGTAATACGTTTCAGAATATACTTTGGTTTCTAACAAATCGGTATCACAAATTAAAACAGAGTTTGTTTTTTGTGCCAATTCATTTTCAAGTTTCATTTGCCCTTCTGCAATAGGTAACAAATCTTTTGGTTCACAGGTTTTTCGTTCGTCATTCCATTTTTTCTGTAAATAATCACGCGCATATTCAGGTACCCAAACCGAATTATAATAACGCGCCAAATGACGAGACAGTGTCGTTTTTCCTGTAGATTCGGGCCCGAACAAAACTACTTTTACGCAGTTAGCGGGTTGTTGTCTATACTTTTCTTCCATGCTAAATATCCAAAAATGGCAATAAATGTAAAACCTAAATATTGTAAACTAGTAAATGTAAAACCTTTGTAAAAGTACAAGGGAACAGAAATGACATCTCCAATAATCCAGAAAATCCAATTTTCTAATTTTCGCCTGGCCATTAACCACATACCTACAAAGAATATAGCTGTAGTTATGGTATCAACATAAGCCACCAAACTTGTCCATTTATCAAACGCTTGGTAAACTAAATATACAAATAGTAAGGTTACTAAAAATATAGCTATACTTATTTTTTTTTCATTGAAAGACATTCTTGAAATTGGAGTAACATGTTTATCATCCACTTTTCTTGTCCAGATATACCATCCATAAACACTCATTATAAAATAGTAAGCATTAATCATCATATCTCCTAACAATTCCCACTTAAGCAATAAGTACACAAAAATAACAGTACTTATCATACCTGTTGGAAAAACCAAAACCTTGTTCTGTTTTGAAAACCATACAGAAAGGAAGCCAAAAAATACTGCTACAATTTCAAGAACAATATCAATAGTTTCATATTCGGAATATTGTCCAAAGAAAAACTCAAAAATGGGGTTCATAGTTGTGTCTGTCAGATTTTACAATTTTCATATACAATAAACCGCTTTCAATTAATTCGAAGGCTTCTTTTATTTCAGTAGTAAGTAGGTGCATAACTTCATCATAATCGCCATAAACCTGAGTAGATAATGGATTTTCTAGCACTTTCAGGTTAGATGCTCTTAATTTTTTTATAAAATGAATAATTGCAGGTTCGTAATCGTCATGCAAAGGTATCAAAGTTAATTCTATAGATATTTTCATTTATATGAGATAATAGAAAATAGAATAGAGAAAAGAGCGCGCCCCTTTATCTTTATACTATCATCTTGATTCTTTATTCTCTCTTAATTCTTCAAAAAACGATTCATCTTCTTCAAAAGCCGTTCCGATAACCACTAACTCTGCTCCAGCATTAAAGGCATGATCTAATTGAACTTTACTTCTAATTCCACCTCCTACTATTAAAGGAATATCCAATTCCTGTTTAACCCTTCTAATAATAGTTTTAGTAAGTGGTTCTCTGGCACCGCTTCCAGCCTCCAAATATATAAGCTTCATTCCTAACAACTGCCCAGCTTTTGCTGTATCAACAATATTCTGAATGTTTCCTCTAGGCATTGGCTTGGTATTCGTAACCTTTTCTACAGCTGTTTCCTTTCCGCTTTCAATTAAAATATAGCCTGTTGAAATTACCTCAAGTTGCATTTTAGATAATTTAGAAACCGCTTCCACCTGTTTGCCTATTAAATATTCAGAGTTTCTTCCTGAAAGTAATGATATAAAAAGCAATGCATTTGCCTTATCAGTAATTTGAGAAACATCCCCAGGAAATAAAACAATTGGTAAATTACTATGCTTTTTTATTTCTGAAACTAAAATATCCGTAGCATCTTTATTTACAATACTTCCACCAACAAAAATGTGTGTTGCAATAGATTCATTTACTTTTCTAATAAAACTACTCGTGCTTTCAATTGAGAATTTATCAGGATCAATTAATACTGCCAATAATTTTTCACCCTTACTAATTGAATCTTGTATGTTTTTATAAATCGAATCCATTTAAGCTATAGCATAAGCACAAGTGAATCCTTCAAACTCTAAAAAGTTAATATTGTAACGGTATTTTTTTTCCTCGTAATCAATCCAAGCTATGGTTTCGTTATCGACTATTGAAAATGGAATGACCAAACAATGCTGTTTAAAGCTTAATCCAGGTGTGCAAAAAAGTTTATAAAGCGATTCTTTAACACACCAAATAGCGGTTAACTTCTTTATATAATCAGTAGATTCTTCACTCAAATAATCCAATTCATAGTCAATAAACTTATGAGCTATTATACTGATTTTTTCACGCTGTTTTTCAACATCAATTCCGACTATGAGGTCACTAACAATAACTGCCGAAAAATTGAATGAATGCGTTATAGATATGTGTTTACCATCTTTTAAATGAGGCTTTCCATTTTCATCATAAAATAAATCAGAATCGGTATAACCAAACTCAGCTAATAAATGCCGTACACTTAAAAATCCGCGCTGATGTAATTCACTTTTCATACCTAAAACACGCTCTAGAGCTATTGGTTTCAAATTAACCTTCTCCATTAAATATTTATAAGACTCCGTAATCTTCCAGATTTTAACAATGGTTTGTGAATTTGGAGTAATGGTTTTATATAAAGGCATTTAATATTTTAAAAGTTAATAGTTATCTTTGCAATCTCTAAGTGAAAAAGTGTTTTTCTTAGAAGCGAATTTAAGTATTTTTAAGTTCCGAACACAATGGAGCTTAGCATTAAAAAAACAAAAGAAAAATTACTATGAGCACAAAAACAAATCCTTACGTAGCTAGTAAAATAAAAGATATCTCTCTAGCTGATTGGGGACGAAAAGAAATAGAATTAGCTGAAGCTGAAATGCCAGGACTAATGAGTCTTCGTGAAGAATACAAAAACGAACAACCTCTTAAAGGGTCAAGAATCGCTGGGTGCTTACACATGACCATTCAAACGGCAGTTTTAATTGAAACTTTACAAGCTTTAGGTGCAGAAGTTACTTGGAGTTCTTGTAACATCTTCTCAACACAAGACCAAGCTGCTGCTGCCATTGCTGCGGCAGGAACTTCGGTTTATGCTTGGAAAGACATGACTGAGGAAGAGTTTGATTGGTGTATTGAGCAAACCTTATTCTTTGGTGAAGACAGAAAACCACTAAACCTGATTCTTGATGACGGTGGTGATTTAACCAATATGGTTTTAGACAAATACCCAGAATTAGCTGAAGGAATTAAAGGTTTATCTGAAGAAACTACAACAGGTGTTCACAGACTTTACGAAAGAGTAAAAAACGGAACATTACCAATGCCTGCCATTAACGTAAACGATTCTGTAACTAAATCTAAATTCGATAATAAATACGGTTGTAAAGAAAGTGCTGTTGATGCGATTCGTCGTGCTACAGACATTATGTTAGCTGGAAAACGTGTAACCGTTTGTGGTTATGGTGATGTTGGTAAAGGTACAGCGGCCTCTTTTAAAGGTGCAGGAAGTATTGTTACCGTTACAGAAATCGATCCTATTTGTGCGCTTCAAGCGGCTATGGATGGTTTTGAAGTTAAAAAACTAGAAACTGTTATTGGTAATACAGATATTGTAATTACAACAACAGGAAATAAAGATATTGTTCAAAGTCATCACTTCGAAGCTTTAAAAGACAAAGCTATTGTATGTAACATTGGGCATTTTGATAATGAAATTGATATGGCTTGGTTAAATAAAAACCACGGACATACCAAAAACACAATTAAACCTCAAGTTGATAAATATACTATTGACGGAAAAGACATTATTCTTCTTGCCGAAGGACGTTTAGTTAACTTAGGTTGTGCTACAGGCCACCCAAGTTTTGTAATGAGTAACTCATTTACAAATCAAACTTTAGCGCAAATCGAGCTTTGGAATAATGCAGATGCTTACGGAAACGACGTATATATGTTACCTAAAACTTTAGACGAAAAAGTAGCTAAATTACACTTAGAAAAAATTGGTGTAGAGTTAACAGAGCTTCGTAATGACCAAGCAAGTTATATTGGTGTAACTGTTGATGGCCCATATAAGCCAGAGCATTACAGATACTAAACATCATTGCGAGGAGTTCGCGACTTAGCAATAACTTAATAACTAGTAAAATTCAAAATCCCAAGCAGCAATGTTTGGGATTTTTTTTATTTGTGAGTTACCACAGGGGTCGGGCTTTATTCGTTGATTTCTATTTTATATTATTCTCCTCATGGATATAACTATTTCACTACTCACTATCCCTGTGTCGGAGAACTCAAATAATTAGTCTACATTGAGAACAGTCGAAACGTTCAATCTCTAACGCAGAAGTCACAACTTGTATCAATCCACCAAATCCTCCTCAAAATACCACCAAAGGCTGGAATCAATAGATTGTTTCAATTTATTGATATCAACGTCGTCTTTCATATATACTGTGATATTTTCACCAGCTCTATTTTGGCTAATACTTTCTGTTATCTCAATAGTTTCAATCTCACTAAAATGTTCTAAGTGTTTTTTAATTCTTGCATCTAAAGATTCATCACTTAAAAAAATCTTAATAGTTGATTGCGTTGGGGAGTTTCTAATTTCAGATCTAAACGGTAGCATAATCAATTAATTTCAAGTTAGACAATACACAATTTGGGAATGCAATAGCTTAAAGTTAAGGATTTAATTAATATCTTTTACAATTAAATATTATTGCATGAATAATAAAAGAATTACTATTTTAAAAAAACAACTATCTAATTTAGAATCATATATTCCTTTAATCGATAAAGAAAACTCTAAAGTTTCAAAGGCCACAGTGGGTTGGCAATTAGACCATACCTTGAAAGTATTTAATGCTGTTAGTGAGTGGACTGAAAATTCTAACCCTAAAGAATATAAACCAAATTTCAATTTATGGCGTTCTATTTTATTCCCATTATGTTATATCCCAAGAGGTAAAGCGAGAGCTCCTAAAAAGGTGTCGCCTCCAGATATAATTACAAATGATGACTTACTTAATCAATTACAGCAAGCACGTCAACACCTTGAAATGATAAAACCATTACCAAAAACTTCATATTTTAATCATCACATGTTTGGTTTGTTAACCAAACAACAAACACTTCGCTTTTTAGAAATGCACACGAAGCATCATTTAAAAATTGTGAAGGATATTTTAAAGCAATAAAAAACCCTCTCTGTAAAACAGAAAGGGTTTTTTTAAATTTTAAGAAAATGATTTCCTAAACCTCAAAAGGTTCAATAGAAACATAAGATTTGTTATCTTTTTTCTTTGTAAATTTCACTAGACCATCAACATATGCATGTAATGTATGATCTTTTCCTTGGTATACGTTTTCACCTGGGTGATGCGTATTACCACGTTGTCTTATGATAATGTTTCCAGCAATAGCAGCTTGTCCACCAAAAATCTTAACGCCTAAACGTTTCGATTCTGATTCTCTACCATTTTTCGAACTTCCGACTCCTTTTTTATGTGCCATTTTATTTCGATTTTAGTTTTTAAAATTAACTTAAAGCAGCTATTAAATCGGCTTTCTTCATAGAAGAAATTCCTTCAACACCTTTTTCTTTTGCTAAAGTTTTTAACTCAGCAACAGTTAGTTTGCTTAAGTCTTGAGTTTCTTCAGCCTTTGGAGCTACAACTTCAGCTTTAGGTTCTGCTTTTTTAACTTCCTTTTTCGGAGCAGCTTTTTTAGCTCCAGAAGCTGCAATACTTTCAATTACGATTTCAGTTAAAGATTGTCTGTGTCCGTTTTTTACACGGTAACCTTTACGTCTTTTCTTCTTGAAAACTATTACTTTGTCACCTTTAAGGTGCTTTAAGACTTTCGCACTTACTTGTGCTCCATCTATAGCCGGGGCGCCTACAGTTACTTTGTCACCATCACCTAAAAGAAGTACATTATCGAAAGAAACTTTCTTACCTTCTTCAGTTTGTAAACGGTTAACAAAAACTCTTTGGTCTTTTTCAACTTTAAATTGATGCCCTGCTATCTCTACAATTGCGTACATAGCGTAATGTTTTTATTAATTAATTTTGTTCAAAAATGAGTGCAAATATACTGCTAATTAATTAATTCACAAACGTTATTACTAATTTTGAGGAATATTTCCAGTCTTTTTAAAAAGTTGCATAACCGTAAGTGAAGAAACTACTGTTGTCGCTAGCCCCATAACAGCAACCACAAACGTTACCATACCAATATCTGCATTAAAACCACCCTTCATTTTTTGAAGTAACTCTGATAAAAAGACACTATTCAATTCAGTAGCATAAATCAAAAAGAAAATGGTGAAAATTATAGTAGCAACAAAACCCGTAATAACACCAGTTTTAAATCCTTCGCCATAAGAGAAATTATCCAAATCCTTAAGCTTGCTTAAACGTACTGCTTCATAAATGCCAAAACCTGTAATGATTGCGTTTACAAAACTAAAGGCCGGATTTGTATGCTTATCTACCAATGCTAAAACCAAAAAATAGGCTATCAATACAGCACTTGTAACTAAACCGAAACGAATGGGAAGCGATAAATTTTTCATGTTTAAGCGGTGTTGGTTCTTTTAAATTACGTGAAAATTGTTCAATAAAAATAATTTAACAACGAAAAAATTAATTCCAAGAGTTTGATTACGAAGGTTATTGCGTCTTTTTTGATTGGTTTTTATGGGATAAATACACTCCCAATAAAATAATTACACTGGCAATGGCTTGGAGCCAACTAAAGGTTTCACCATCCAAAAAACCCCACATCAAAGCGACGATAGGCATCAAATAAGTTACTGATGACGCAAAAACCGGTGTAGACATTTGGACCAACTTGTTAAATAATATTTTAGCCAAAGCCGTTCCAAAAAAAGATAAAACAGTAATGTAAACCATTGCCATTTTAAAGTCAAGTTGATTAAACGTTTCTTCTGAAAAAAAATCTGTAAAAAGCAACACGATAATGGCTGGAATAAAAATACCAACAAAGTTTCCTGTGGCTATCGTTAACGGTTTTACATGTTGCAAATACTTTTTTATAATATTTACATTAGTAGCATACATTAGTGTTGACAAGATTACAAAAATAGCATACCAATAATTTTGATTTGGGTTTAAATCTGCACCTTTTAAAATTAGCAGCGTTGTTCCAATAAATCCAATAATAACACCTATTATTTGTCTTTTAGTAGAAGTAATCTTAAAAACAGCAAAACCCAGCAAAATAGCATTAAGGGGTACTAAGGAATTTAAAACAGATACCACTGCGCTATCAATTTCGGTTTCAGCAATCGCAAAGAAAAAAGAAGGAATAAACGAGCCTAAAACTCCAGATATAATAAGCCATTTCCAATCTGCAGTTTTTATTGTTTTTATAGTTTTAAAGCCCATTACAAATAGAAAAATCCCCGTAAGAACAACTCTTAATGCGCCTAACTGATAAGGAGTTAACCCTAAAAGCGCTTTTTTAATTAAGATAAAGGAACTCCCCCATATTAATGACAGAATAAAAAGATATAACCATTTAGAACTTATACCGCTCATTAATTTGATTTTGGAAGTACAAAAATGTGCTTTTTAACACAATAAACCACATTATTTAGTAGTTTTGTAGTATAAACTTTTAAAGATTATTTTAATGAAAACTATCAAGTATATTTTAACACTTACACTAATTGCAACTATTGTTTTTAGCTGTAAAAACGAAAAGAACCCTGAAGTAAAAACTATTGAAGTAGAAACTGAAGTTGTAAAAGAATTAGATCCAAATGCTACTTATGCTAAAGCAGAATTTACGATTGATGGTATGACTTGTGCAATTGGTTGTGCTGCACAAATTCAAAAGAAAATGGCTAAGATGGATGGTGTAAAATCTGCCACTGTAGATTTTGATAGAAAACTAGCTATGGTTGAATATAACGAAGCTAAAGTAACACCAACAACATTAGAAGAAGCTGTGGCAAAAGTATCGGACACTTACAAAGTAAGGGATATGAAAACGGTTGAAGATTTCTCAGCAAAAAAAACATGTGCAGCTGATTGCAAAAAGGCGTGCTGTGCTAACAAGGACAAAAAAACGTGTGAACCAGGTTGTAAAAAAACATGTTGT
>Ga0213861_10004165_pt1 | contig 11854 bp, 10 predicted proteins | sample PICome_4_FD_160110 | JGI IMG/M metagenome (GOLD analysis project Ga0213861, IMG submission 160110) | Coastal seawater microbial communities near Pivers Island, North Carolina, United States - PICO131 | ecosystem: Environmental > Aquatic > Marine > Coastal | place: USA: North Carolina...
GTTGCTTTTGTCCGGCGGGATCGACCTGGGTAAGCAATGCCCGCTGTGCAGGCGTGAGCAATTGAAAGCGCTTGAGGAGTTCCCGGAATTCGCGCTGATTGGTGCGGGTATTGCTGCGGCGCATAATCACATCCGGATCGAGGTCTGTTTCCCCATTTTCCGCTTCGGCAAAACGCGCCAGCCGGACAAAGTCGTGAAACTTCATCGAAGCAGCCGTAAAAGAAAAGCCATAGGTGTAATTGCTACTTTCCATAGACCAGAGCCAGTTGAGCCAGCGGCACTTCGAGTAAAACACGGTGTTTTCCGAAGTGTCCTTGTTTGGGGGCGTTATGCGCCAAATCCTGTGGGGCACTATTGGGTTGAGACTAACTCCCCCCGTTTTCTGCGAGCCACTGCTTGCTTAGTACCTAAGATCGGCCACAATTGTTTCAGACTATTCTGATTATTGTTAAGGATGGTGTGCAAGATAGCACGAGAAACAAGAAGTGCGGCTTCTTGGTCTGGCTTTTTTAGCTGGCAACCTGCGTCGGGGTACGCCAGCATAGCAAGGAGTGAGTCAGAAAAAACCATTTTTCAGTTTGATGTTATAAACTAAAATAATATACGTTAAAACTAATTATTTTTTTGCGGGCCAACAAATTTCGGGGTTCTTTATTTCAACTGCTCTGCCGCTCCCCCAGCCCTTTTTGATGATCGGGTCCATTGTGCGGCGGGGGAATGAGAATGCGGTGGGGTGAGTGCAAGTGATAAACTAAGCCACAGAAGCGCGCTTTTATTGCGCAACTTTTCGTCTGCGGCACACGTACAAGAAGAATAAGTCTAATCAACTGCAATAAATCTCTCTTTGAAAAAAACAATCATGAAAACAAAAACAACCCTATTCACGGTTCTCTCTCTCCTGGCTACTTTCCTATTCGGCCAGGCCGACCTGGCACTCTCCGCAGCAGCGTTTCAGTCAGGCTCAGTAGATCGGGGTGAGCTATTCTCCGTTCAGGCACAGGTAACCAATTTTGGCAACCAGACTGCACCCGAAAATTACCTGTTTATTTATTTTAGCCAGGATTTAACCGTAACGGATGACGAGATCATCGGCAGAGTGTCTATTCGAGAACTAGCGCCGGGTGAGCGCCAGGACATTGATTTCTTGTGTCCCATTCCGAGTACTTTAGTCCCCGGTGATTACTATATCGGATATGAGATAGACCCTTTTGATGAGGTAGTTGAATCTGACGAAAACAACCTCTTTTGTGCGTCCGATGACACCAGCTGCCTCACCTTCAATATTGGTAGCGCTATTATCGGCACGCAAAAAACCACCTATCCGATCATTTTTGTACACGGCTGGACGGGGGAAAGCAGAACCTGGTTTGATTTTACGACCGAGGCAAAGCAGTTCTACGGCTGGAGTTACGGTGGCAGACTGGATTATTGCCTGAACCCGGATGACAACCAGTCTACCGCTGATGGTGTTATCAGATCTTTTGTCAACGTTTCAAACCTGGGGACAGGCGATTACTACTATGTCAATTTTGATGTCTCTACCGAGGGAGATTTGTACGTTGGCAACGATGGAATCCCATTCAATGACGACTACAGTAACCAATCAGCCATCGTAAAACAAGGCTGGGCGATTAGCGATGCGGTCGAAAAGGTACTTGATGTGACAGGTGCGGAAAAGGTTATTCTAGTTGGTCATAGTATGGGAGGTTTGGCGGCAAGGGAGTATCTGCAAAACCCGGGTAACTGGCAAACGGATGGAGATCATCACGTAGCCAAGTTGCTGACCATTGGAACACCCAATGGAGGGAGTAACACCACCGGAGCATCTTTAGGGGTATTTTTGGGTTATGATGAGTCTTCCGAGGCGGTGAGAGATTTGCGGTATCCTTCTTTTCTTTTCGCGGGACAATATCTGGAGGGAGGTTTTGAAAGCGCCTTGTCGGCCTATTACAACAACGATATCAACTGCAACGGGTTTGTTGGTGACAACATTGACGGGTTGAACGAGAAGACGGCATCGGCTGACGTGAACTACGCTTGTATTGTAGGCGTAGGAGATAACTTTCCAAGCCTGGAGGGAGATGGTGTCGTAGCTGCAGTTAGGGCGGACCTAAACAACTACCTGCTGGCTCAGCCACCACTTGCGGCCATACACGCAGACCGGTTTGACGTGACAACGGGCCACACCAGTATCCATAAGGAGAACCATTCGGTACTCATCCAGGGATTAGACGAACCGCGATTCTACGAGCAGGCTTATCCAATTCCTTTAAATTCGCTTTACTACGGCCACTCTACGATACAGCCGCTGAATAATCCGATTCCGGCACCCAACAATGTAATTGACTGGGACGATTATGTGTTAGAAATTCCAGAAAGCGGACTCCTGGAAGTGGCTGTTTCCAACATACCGGTGCATGGTTTCGCGCTGTTTTTACTTGACGACAACTACAATGTATTGGAAGAAGTGCAAGCGGTGGGGGAAAGCAACATCAGTTTTAGTCGGCAGGTCAGCCCTGGCACCTTTTACCTCGAGTGTGGAAGTATACCAACTGGCAACAGTTGGCGGTTTCCCTACGCTTACGCTGTGGTGTTCAATGCTGCCTTAGCAGCCAACTTCAGTTCAACTGTTCAAGGAGGATGCGGGCCACTAACGGTGAGCTTTGCTGATCAGTCTGCCGGCAGCCCAACTGCTTACGCTTGGACATTCCCGGGAGGCTCTCCGGGGACGTCCAGCGCAGCGAATCCGACGGTTACCTACGATGAGGCTGGTGTTTATCCGGTTTCACTTACCGTAAGCAATACAGCGGAGACCAATTCCATTACACAAGAGGGGTACATCACCGTACAATCTGCCCCTGTCGCTGATTTTTCTTCGGTTCAGCAAGGCGATTTGGTGACGTTCACCAATCAGACACAATATGACCTTGAGGAGCCTGACTACTGGTGGGCTTTTGGCGATGGCCAGACCAGTACGGAAATCTCGCCCACGCACAGCTATCAAACGAGTGGAACGTACACCGTGGAATTAATGGCAACCAGTACTTGTGGCACCACCAGCAGTGCCAAGGTAATTGTCGTGGTGGTTGTTTCGACTAATGACCTTGTTAAGGAATCGACGATCTCTGTTTTTCCGAATCCTGCGACCCACCTTGTCCAGTTGAGAATAGAGGGGGAGTATACTGGCGAGTATGAATTGACCTTAACCAATAGCCTGGGGCAGTTGGTTAGATCAGCTAAAGGAACGAAGCTTGGTCCTGTTGCGGAGTTCACGGTTGATGTGTCTAATCTAGTGCCTGGTAATTACCTGCTGCAGTTTGCTGCGCAAGAAGAGCGTCAAATGGTTCAGCTATTGGTTGAGTAAAGCTGTGGGGCTGGCAGCCAGGGCAAGTAAGAGTTCTTCCCGCGAAGCCTTGTCGGGTAAGTCAGCGAAGCGCTCAATGGGAATGCGATAGGGGTAAGTTTTTTAAACGGGCAAGTCCTTTGGGGTTGGTATCGCAGCAGTCCTAACAAGCAAGCCCAACGAAAGCCCAACCTTTTTTATCCGCCACATAATAGCAAATTCCCAAATTTAGCTTACTTTTGCGGTCTTAAATGGTCCTATAGCTCAGCTGGATAGAGCACCTCACTTTAAGCGGTCAACATAAAGATGTTGACAATAATAGGAGCCTCTACCCAGAAACAGAAATGGGTAGAGTGGACAGCACCGTATCGGGGAAACCTTCCCAGCCGTAACCAGCTGAATGGCAATCCCGAGGAAACTGGTATCTTTTTAGTGTTTTGAAAAGCAGCAGGAACAAATATTATTCGTCAACGAATCTTTTTGTTCTATGAAAAAGCATCATACAAAATCACTTGGAGATTTAGGCATTTTGAAGGCTCAGCTTGATTTATTTGAAAAAGGGTTCATTGTTGCTATACCGCAAACCGAACATGCACCATTCGATTTAATGATCCATAAAGGAGGAGTTAGTCGGACCGTACAAGTGAAGGCCCGTTCCGTTGACGCTAAAGGAAACTTGAACGTCAATTTTAGCAGCACTTACAGTGATTCGAAAAAGATGCACACCGTAAGAGTAGACAAAAAACAGATAGACATCTATTGTGTTTATTGTCCAGATACGGATAAGTGTTATTACTTCGACCCTAAAAAGTTCAATAAGTCAGTTTGCTTGAGGGTAGAAATGCCAAAGAATAACCAGCGACAGAATGTCAATTTTGCCGATGATTATTGCCAGGTTCCGTAGAGACTAAACGTGCTGCACCTGAAATGGTGAAGTTATAGTCCAGACCACAAAGCTCGGCCTGGCCGAGCGCAGTGAAAACTGTAGTTGGTAAGCTAATGAGGCGGTCGCAGGTTCGAATCCTGCTGGGATCACTAGAGAGAGCGGTTAGGCCGAAAGGCCAACTGTTCGGAAACAACAATATCCACCAAGCAACGCTTGAGTGGATATTGTTGTTTTTGGACAGTACGAGCGACAGCGCGTGTAACCGCTTTTTGACCTCGGAGCCCGAAAGGAGCTTTCATCCTGCTTCTGCCAAGCGAACGCTTGAGCAGATTTTTTTATTTGGAGGAAGTCTGAACGCAAGTGAAGAAATTGCTTTTTGACCTCGGAGCCCGAAAGGCTCTGGCATCCTGCTCCCAAACAGCAAGACAGCAGATCGTTTCCCAGCACTTCATGCTACTTTCCAACACGCCCTAAACCCCCACCACCCCCCCAAGATTCAAAAAATAGCGCGTCCCCTTCAACTGGCCAGTTTTCCGGAGCGCGCCCATCTCAACCAGCTTTTGCAGGTCGCGGGTAGCGGTGGATGCGGTGGTTGGGGCCATCCGCAGATAGTTTTCCGCGCTGAGTCCGCCCTGAAAACCATCGGCGCCTTCCCGAAACATCCGGTTGATCACTTTCCGCTGGCGGTCGTTCAGTACCGCGGCAAATTGGGTATAGAATCGGCCTTTGGCGATGACAAAGTCTACCATCCGCTGGGTATGTTGCTGTGCATCGAGCACCATGTGGCCAAAGTAGCGCAACCATGAAGTGATGTCCAGTTCCGAGCTGTTGTGGTGCAATGCGGAATAGTAGGCCTTCTTGTCGCGTTCAATCGTATGGGAAATAGCCACCAAAGCCGGACGGCTCAATCCCTGCGACAAGGCTTTCTCTGAAATAGCCCTGCCTATACGGCCATTACCATCCTCAAACGGGTGGATACTTTCGAAGTAGAGATGTGCGATACCAGCCCGCACAAGTACCCCGCCACGGTGGCTGCCGTTGAACCAGGTCATAAATGCTTCCATTTCCCGCTGCACACGCGAGGATGGAGGTGCTTCAAAATGCACCGTGGGCCTGTCTGTGCGCCCCGACACAATCTGCATAGCATCTTCGTGGGTACGGTAGCGACCCATAGCTGTCAGATCTTTGCGGCCATCCGTCAGCATGCTGTGCCAGCGGAAGAGCGTGTCTGCCGTTAGGGGAGCATCATAATTTTTGTACAAATCCACCATCATCTCCGCAATTCCGTTCTCCGCCGGAGATACCCGCCGGTTATCGGTCTCCAGCCCAAAATGCCTGCGGATGGAGGATTGTATGGATTCCCTGTTCAGCAGCTCGCCCTCTATTTCCGTGGTTTTATACGCTTCCTGGCTGAGCAAGTCCACCTTCAACACTTGTTGTTCTTCTTCCTCCATGTACTTCAGGCTACCCGTCAGCATTCCCGCGTTTTGCAGAAAACGTGCCTCTAGCCCATCCAGTTCTTCCGCTGAATAGGTGAAATACGGCCAGTCGTTGCGTTCCCAATTCCAGGTCATGGGCTATATTTTTTAAAATACAGCTCAATATATGTTTTTTTTTGGGCTATAAAAATATTTTTATAGCTCAGACTGGGTTTGGCTGCACTTTATGCTGAATACTAGTATGCAAAGGCTCGCCGCGAAAGAGCTTACCACGCTTTTTAGCGTGGGAGGCGTGATACGCGTATTCGCGAGGTTTTAACAGTCGCGAATAGTCGTTCATCGCCCATTCTAGCACTTTTGAACAGTGCAATAGCCTCAGACCAGTTGCAAGTTAAATGCCAGCGTTGAATTTACCACTAGCCTCGGCAAAAATCGCGCGTCTGGACTCCCTTCCTTGAAAGGGAAGGGCGGGGGATGGGTTTTCTTGAATGCCTAGGATGGTCGCGGATTGTATCCGCGATACCATACGCTCATCACAATACAAGCGTATAGCATCGCGGTCGCAGACCGCGACGATCTGGAGGGCTTCCAAGAGCATTTCCTTGTCGAAAGCAATGCGTACGAGGCAGCGGCTCTCCTCGTCCAGCTTCATCTCCTTGGGTATCTGATAAAGGATATTGCCCCTGCGGATGCGGGCATTCTCGGTAATGCGGGAGCGGCGCGTAGCCGGATCAAAATCCTCCGCAGTCAGGTCGCTGAGGAGCTTTAGTAAGCGATTGTTCAGCTGGCTGGTCTTCAGGCTTTTTACGTCCTCCGACAATAGATTGCGGATGACCGCTACCTCAAACTCCCTATATTCGGCCTGCAAGGCGATGACCATATTGTATTTGGGCGATGACGGGGGCAATAAATCCAGTAGTGCGTTCAACACGAAAGCCCCACCCCGCTTGGGCAGTGTGGCCTTGAGATTGTGTTGAACAAGAGAAAGGTGGTCCATAGGTGCTGTGGAAAAATGAAGTTGGCGGTGTCTAGGAGGATGTAAAATAGTATTTTTTATTAAATTACCTGTTTGGGGGAACATCAAAATTCATCGTCCGTACAAACAACCCAGCAATATGTTACGCATACTATTAATCGGGCTAACGCTCCTCTTGGTTATTATCCTTATCGGTTTTTTGATTTATGTGAATACCGGCATCCAATTGCCTGATCATACGAACAAAACGATCCAGGATGTCCTGGCTAATGAAGATCACTTACCGGAACTCATCAAAGGCAAAACAGGATTCGCAAAAAACGGAGCCACCAGGCTTTGGTATGAGGTGCTCGGAGCGCCGGGCGCCAGCCGAGGAACCATTTTGCTTATATCGGGAGCTGGTATTACGGCTATGGCTTGGCCAGCCCGTTTTTATCAACCGCTTATTGACGCTGGTTATCAAGTTATCCGTTATGACAATCGCGGGCTGGGCGAATCGAGCTGGATAGAGGATTGGTCAAAGGAAAATGCCTATACGCTTGAGGATATGGCCAAAGACGGTTTAGCGGTACTCGATGCTGCCGGTGTAAACAAGGCACATATTATTGGCGTCTCCATGGGCGGCATGATTGCTTTATGAAATAAGAAAGCGGAAGGGGTTTAATTTAAACGTCAGCGAACAACATATCCAGGCCATTACCAAGTCCGGTTCCCGCTTAGAAGCCTTAACGAATTTGTCGCTACCTACCCTCGTGATACACGGTAAATCTGACCCGGTAGTTCATTTCCAACATGCGCAAAAATATGCTGCAGCTATCCCTAATGCAGCAACATTATTCCTGGATGGTATGGGGCATGATTTACCGCAAATCTATATGGTGCAAATTCAGGAAGCTATTTTAGAACACTTTGATTAGGGACGGAGAAAAAATAAATCTATTTTCTTTTGATTACCCGCAAGGTAAATTAGACACGACTTCCAGGCAATTCAAAATCATAACGGGAATCGCCTGCCTAATCGGTTTGGCCGTTCCTATCTTCGGCGCGAATCCTATTCAAGCCCAAATCTTAACCCAGGTTTTCAATGTATTTGTCCTTCCGTTAGTCATTGTCGGCATCCTCATAAGGCATCCGTATTCCGATGTCGACACTGGCCTTTTTCGGGTAATAGTCACTGCCTACCCAACCAGAAAAATTAGGCGTCAGTTGCTCTATCACTACGAAAGTGAAGTAGAATCTGGCGATGCCGACCCCGTATTACATCGCCTAATTTTTGGGAAAGCACTTCGGTTTTAAAGGACAAATCTGAAGTTCAAAGAAAAAAACCTCGCTAATTTGATCTGAATGCTACTACTTTCTATATCTTCCCGCCCGGATTTATACTTATACACCTGAACCAGGGCAAACCAAAACGGTAGCCTTTTGAAAAATGAACTCCTCATGCTCGCCATTTCAAATTGAAAAAACACATAACGGAATTTATTTTAACTGCTGTCAAGTACTCTTGAAGTGCTTGCAGCTTAACAACCTTTTTAATTAAAAAAATGAAAAAGCTAACACTCTTCCTGGCATTTTTTTGCCTTTCTCTAACTGTAAATTTTGCGCAACGATTGGATGACATCACCTTTACGCACAACTATTTACGACTTCCGCTTACGCCACTCCAAGGTACTTTCAAGACCTATTCCGTATTACTGGATCCCGGCACGATTAACCTTGCTAAAATGGGCATGATAGAATCTGCCATGATGAAAAACTACTTTGCTTTGGAGCAGTACGAGTATGTGAAAACTGGTGGCGATTTTCTCATCCTGGTTACGCTTGACGGGGATCACTTTGTTTCCAAAGAATTGAAAAAAGAAATCAAAACCGAAGGCAAAGGAGAGACCGCAAAAAAAGTAACGCATTACAGCTACGAGGTTAAATTTCGGACACCTATTACCTACGCTATTTACGATGGTAAGCGAGAGGTAATGGTCGAGAAAATCTATTCTGGCTACGATCGGATCATCGCCAGATCTTTCGGAGACGAGTTGTACACCACCAACCTGGACAAAGCGTGGAACAACAGTGGGGAAGCACAACTCGAGACTTGGGTCAAAGAGGATTTTTCCATGCTTATGGCCAAACTCTCCAACCACCTGATGGGATCTTTTGACACCCGACCGGGCAGCCGGAAAGTCACTTTCTACAGCATGAAAAATGCCGACAAAATTGGTTACGAGGCCATGGCGGAGGCTGTTCCGGCTCTAAAACCAGTAATAGAAGGTGCAAGTGTAGAAAAGCCTTTAAGCCTTGCTGATTTTGGCGACAATATGGCCACTTGGGAATCGGCACTGGCTTCGGCTGACCCATCTGATAAAAAAGAATCCGTTGCATTTCAGGCAGCAGCCTTTAATTTAGCAATGGCTCATGCTTTGGTGGGAAATTTTGACGAAGCGGTTGCTTTTTCAGCCCGGGTAGAAGAAACTGGGCGTAAAGAATACATTACCAAAACGGTGAACGAGATCATTGAAGACAGCCAAAAACGAATGGTCGCAAACCAAGATATTCCTCAAATTTTTGTGGGTACTTACGACCAAGCTGCCGATGAAGCATTTATGGCAGCTCGGATCCCTCAGGTTGTTGCTGCCACGCAAGTCATTCAACTTCCCGATTTTGTGGTGCTGGCTGAAAAGCAAGACACCTTATTTGGCGTCGTAAGCTATGAATATAAAATAGTAAGAGGTACCGACGGTGAAACGAAAACGTTAAGAGGATTGTGGCTAGAAGATGCGACCGACCCCAGTCAGGCCAAGCGTCATTTCGAAACAGATGAGTTTATCTTGGTCCGAAAGGATAACATTCAATACATGAAGGTGTTTTTGGGTGTAGGTCCGTTGGGCATTCTGACCCTTCAGGAACCACTACATTCGACCAAAGACCTGATCCTTAGTCGTTTTGAAGAATCGCCAAGCAAATATTCTCACTTTCTAACACACCTGACCACAAAAGACAATGGCAAAGAAACGGTAAAAGTGTATGGTTTAGATGATGGCATGGCTTTTCTAAATTTAAACAAAGGACTGTCAGGAAAATTTGAAGACTGTCCAACTATTTTTCAGAAAGCCCAAAATGAGGAGTACAGCAGTAACGAGACTTCCTACCGCCAGGTCGTTGACGATTATTCGACTTGTAATCAATAGACCATAACTAGTGAAGTGCCTGTTTTGTCGATTTCCTTCGCCAAGGCAAGCACTTCACTAGCTGTCTTTAGCTAGTGTGCCAAACATGCGCTAACCCGGCACATTATTCACCAAATCCGCCACGTACCAATCTTTGTCGGCAAAGATGGCTTCTACATCGCGGCGAAAGGCCATATGATCAAAAGGAGCGACCAAGGGGAGCGTTCCGATCAGATCAATACCCTCCAGATAAGCTTTTTCCATTAAGCGAATGGTCTCTTCCTGGTTGGCGGACAGCACCGCTTCCAGAGGAACTCTTACGGCTATTTCGACGGTCCGTTTTTTGCGGCTGTAATGCTGGCCATGAAATTTCAGTGTGGTATTTCCTAATGCTACAAAAGTGAAGTAGAATTTATTAACACCTTCCCCATAGCGAGAAAGATCAATCTCCCGACGTAATACATCACTAAAAACACCAGGGTTGAATTTTGGAAACACCTCCTCCACAAATCGCCCAGACACGTGGATTTGCTGCTGCTCCAGCCACGCCAGCTGCTCCGCCATTATTTGTTCTCCGTTAGGTATCATATTTATTTCCTGGTGGTCTGATTGAAAAGCGCGCTGACGTGCTACAGCAAATAAGCCAAACATACCAATTTGGTTGGTAAACAGCATTTCAAGTTAAGGGAAATTCTTGAATTTCGCAAGGTTGTTTTTAAAATTCCTTCTCTGACAATCCAGGACAAAACGTATCTCCAGGTTACTCCCGCTCCAACCGCTCCAACCCAATCTCGGCAATCCTAAGCCTGACGTAAGTCGCCAGGTCTTCGGCTTCGTTTTTGAAGCGACGCTTGATCTTCAGGGAGATGTGGCCGTCTTTGGCGCCCGGAAAGCGGGTCAGGATGCGCAGGTTGTTGATTTTGAGCTCCATCCGCGACTTGAAGAAGGTGCGCACGTAGGTCATGGCCGCCAGCTCGGAGTATTCAATTTTCAGTTGCTTGGCGCCGGATTTCAGGGCGCCAATGAAACTGTCCTTGATTTCAAATTCCAGGACGAGGTGATCCCGCTCGACGTGCAGGATGCCATTTAATTCGGCGAAACCGTGGTAGACGTCGTCGGTCTTGAAAGGTAAGGACTTTTCGAAAGGTTGCATCATAACGTTCTGGCTCCTATTTAGGCAGCGAGCCACTATCCAAAGATAGCAAAAGAAAATAGACTTGTTCTGCTGGTGATGGCTTTATACAATGGCCGACAGGTGATTTTTTTTGCAGCTGTAAAAGGCTCGCGAATGCGTGTATCACGCCTGCCTTTGAGAACCCATCCCCCGCCCTTCCCTCGAAAAGGAAGGGAGTCCAGACGCGCGATTTCTGCCGAGGCTAACAGTAAATTCAACGCTGGCAGGTTAACTTGCAACTGGTCTGAGACTACCCCGCTGCCCAAATGCTGTAGAACGGTCGATGGCCGGCTATTCACAACCGTAAAAACCTGGCGAATGCGTGTATCACGCCTCCCTTTAAGAACCCATCCCCCGCCCACGCTAAAAAGCGTGGCAAGCTATTCCCTTGAAAAGGAAGAGCTTGCCACGCCCCTTCGGCGTGGGAGTCCAGACGCGCGATTTCTGCCAAGGCTAGCAGCAAATTTAACGCTGGCAGGTTAACTTGCAACTGGTCTAAAGCTACTGCCCCAAAAGCAAGGAATTACGGCTAGTCGACTTTTCACAATGCCCGATAGACGGCTATTCACAACCGTAAAAACCTCGCGAATGCGTGTATCACGCCTGCCTTTAAGAACCCATCCCCCGCCCTTCCCTCGAAAAGGAAGAGCTTGCCACGCCCCTTCGGCGTGGGAGTCCAGACGCGCGATTTCTGCCAAGGCTAGCAGTAAATTTAACGCTGGCAGATTAACTTGCAACTGGTCTAAAGCTATTGCCCCAAAGGCGAGAAATTACGGTTAGTCGACTTTTTACAATGGCCGATGGCCAACTTTTCACAACCGTAAAAACCTCGCGAACACGCGCAGCACGCCTCCCTTCCTTTTCAAGGGAAG
>Ga0213861_10004170_pt1 | contig 11846 bp, 7 predicted proteins | sample PICome_4_FD_160110 | JGI IMG/M metagenome (GOLD analysis project Ga0213861, IMG submission 160110) | Coastal seawater microbial communities near Pivers Island, North Carolina, United States - PICO131 | ecosystem: Environmental > Aquatic > Marine > Coastal | place: USA: North Carolina | collected...
AAGTTTTTCCTTCCCAGACACTATCCCCTTCCTTCACATCAAATTTAACGATCATTCCTTGCATAGGAGCGTTTACACTTTCATAACCTTCTTTAATTTCTTTTTGTTGAAGTTCAAGTATGTTTTCTGATTGATCAACGAAAGCTCCACCAGACTTGCCATGATCGAGGACCGCAAGTGGATCAAGGTTCTCTATCTTTCCTCTCTTTGGCTTATTTTTAGGAATACTTCTATTTATATCAGAAAGATCTGCGTGAGTTTTTGAGTCAGTTAAGATTGCTAAGTTGTCTTCAAAAAAGTTAGTGTGGACTTTGTTATTTTTAAAATCTTGGTTTACTAAAATATTCTTTAGTAATTCTATATTTGTTGGAACTCCAACAATTTTAAATTCACAGAGTGATCTGTAGTTTCTCTTGATTGCTTGCTTAAAGCTATCTTCAGGTGAATATGTAATTATCTTAGCAATTAATGAATCAAATAAAGGGCTTGTTTCATATCCAGCATAACCATAACTATCTGCCCTTACCCCTGGACCAGAAGGGAGATCAAATTTTTCAAAAGTCCCTCCTCCAGGATTAGCATTACCTTTAGAATCAATAGTTTCCATATTGACTCTTGATTGAATTGCATACCCCTTTGGCTCAGGTATATTTTTTTGCTCTAATTTAAGTTGTTTTAGTGTTTTACCAGATGCCACTTGAATTTGTGCTTTCACAATATCAAGAGACAAAACTGATTCGGTCACGGTATGCTCTACTTGTAATCTAGGATTACATTCAATAAATCTATAGTCATTTTTCTCAACATTCACTAAAAACTCTATAGTTGCCAAGCCTTCATATTTTAATTTTTGAGCTAGTGCCAGTGAGGCATCAATCATCTTATTTTTTAATTCCAAGTTTAGACTTGGACTAGGAGCTATTTCTATAAGTTTTTGATGTCGCCTTTGAATAGAGCATTCTCTTTCATGTAAATGGCTTACTCCACCTTTCCCATCACCAATAATCTGAAATTCAATATGTCTATAGTTTTTGAGATACTCTTCTAGATACAAGTCAGGAGAATCAAAAGATGCTTTGGCTTCTGAAGCAGCCCTTTCAAAAGACTCTTTCAAGTCCTCTACTTTAGAGACGACTCTCATACCTCTGCCTCCACCTCCAGAGATAGCCTTGATAACAACAGAAGAATTATTTTTTAAAGACTTCATGAAGTTTTGAGCTTGTTTTACAGAAGTTTTTTCGTGAGTTCCTGAAATTACTGGAATATTTAGGCTCAATGCAAGTTCTTTTGCAGAAATTTTATCTCCAAATATTTTTAATGTTCTTTCGTTAGGTCCTATGAATTTAATCTTTGCTCTTTTAGCTGAAGATGCAAATAAGGAATTCTCACTTAAGAAGCCATATCCAGGGTGAATGGCATCTGCCTTGGAATCTTTAGCTATTCTAATTATGTCTTTAATATTGAGATAAGCTTGCGCTCCTTTTCCATCAATCTTATAAGCTTCATCTACTTTTGAAAGATGCAGAGAATTGGAATCATCTTCTGAATAGATGCCAACAGTCTTAAGACCCAAATCATTACAAGTTCGAGCAATACGAATTGCAATTTCACCCCTATTGGCTATTAAAACTTTTTTCATTAACTTATTTCTAAAGTTTAGAAACTAGTTTCTACCATAAATCATATTTTTGCATTTCAGCTCTACCTACAACCATGTGATGAACTTCATCAGGACCGTCAGCAAATCTTAAGTGTCTAATATCAGTATAAAGTCCTGCCAATGGAGTCCATTGAGAAATCCCTGCTGCACCATGCATTTGAATAGCTTGATCAATAATCTTACAGGCCTTTTCAGGAACCATTGCTTTTATAGCGCTTACATAAACTCTAGCTTCCTTGTTACCAAGAACATCCATAGCTTTAGCAGCTTGAAGTACCGCTAACCTCATAGCATTAATCTCTATCCTGGCTCTTGAAATAATCTCTAAGTTACCTCCAAGTTTAGCAATGGGTTTACCAAAAGCTTCTCTTGTTCCAGCTCTTTTAACCATCAATTCTAAAGCTATTTCAGCCTTACCAATAGTTCGCATGCAGTGATGAATACGACCTGGTCCTAATCTAACTTGAGAAATCTCAAAACCCTTTCCTTCGCCAAGTAAAATATTTTCCTTAGGTACTCTGACATTATCAAATTTAATATGCATATGACCATGAGGAGCATGATCATGACCAAAAACTTGCATACCTTCTAGTATTTGAACTCCAGGAGTATCTTTAGGGACTAAAATCTGTGATTGCTGTTTAGAAGGATGTGCATCAGGACTAGTCTTGACCATAGTGATCATAATTTTACATCTAGGATCTCCGGCACCTGATATATAAAATTTTTCACCATTAATAACCCACTCATCTCCATCGAGAACAGCACTAGTGCTTATATTTTTTGCATCAGAAGAAGCTAGGTTTGGTTCAGTCATGGCATATGCTGATCTTATCTCACCATTTAAAAGAGGCTCAAGCCATTGTTTCTTTTGTGCTTCGGTTCCAACTCTTTCAAGTACCTCCATATTTCCAGTATCAGGTGCAGAACAATTCATACTCTCGGATGCTAATGGATATTTACCTATCTCACTTGCAACATATGTGTAATCTAAATTAGTCAGTCCATCACCAATGTTTCCATCTGGATCAGGTAGAAAGAAATTCCACAAACCAAGCTCTCTTGCTTTTTCTTTGGCTCCTTCCATAAGTTCGATTTGTCTTGGATGCCAAGACCATCTATCTTCTTTCTCGTTTTGCAAAGCAGAGTATTCTTGTTGAATAGGCTTAATATTTTCTTCGCAATGTTTTTTTACTAAATCCATCAATGGCTGAGTTTTCTCAGACATAGATAGTTCAAAAAGTTCAGGATCATTTTGTAACATGTTATTTCTCCTTTAATAACTAATTAATACGAATACCAAATTGGAGAGGACCAAGCTCTTTCTTGTATTGTTGGTTGTAAATCTTCTCTAGGTTGTGTTCCATTTTTAACTGCATCCCAAGTTGACCATCTGCAACTAGGATTCTCTAATACTCTTACATAATAGAAAGACTTAACGGACGAGTCAAAGGAATCATCCGTCCAAACTGTCTTTATCTCATTTGCACCCCTATCAGAACTTATAGAACAATCAGAAATATCAACTAAAGCTCCATTATCAGGACATCGATTAGTTGCAGGATCAGGTGCCAATCCATCAGAACAAGCTACATCGATGACTTCTTCAAAAGGACGTCCAGTTGTCTTCTCAACCCAACCTTTTATTACCTGAACTCTTTGCAAAGGGGCAGCATTTTTATCTCGCATAGCCCAAATTAAAAAGGAAGGTGCTTTACCTTCAGAGGCTGCTAAATCCTGACCCATAGGGACGCCTTTTTGATAAGCTTCTTTGATTAGATTATCTTTTGTCAGAATGGTCTTATCTAAATCATATCCCCCAAAAAATCTTAGTTTGATTCTACTTCCGGATGTTGCGTAAGTTTCTTTTCTTCTGAAAGCATCAAATATTGAATCTCTTGTATTTTCTTCTGCCCAAACGGCAGCTATCCCAGAAGCTCCCCATGTATTAAAAATTGTATTATTAAAATTTCGGTCCCCAATTTTTTTGAAAGACAATTGCCTTATGACATTACCACCAGTTAAATCTTGGACTTGCTGATCTGATATCGGTACCGAGCCTCTTGCCACAGCAGTACCATCTAGTATTCCAACTTTTGAATGAAAGTCTGATTCATCATCCGAAATGGCGCCAGTATGAGTATCACTTGCCCCAACCATACCAAATTTATAAGGGTTACCTCTTCCTTCTTCTTCCATACCTAAACCGTCAAGATAAGCTTGTCTTACGTAACTGCCAAAAGGTCTGCTATACGCTGAATTTCCAACTCTTTGCCACATAATTTCAAAGTCAGCCCATTCATCATTTGGAGATAAAATTGGGTGAGTTTCTGAAGTACCTTTTACTTGTGTCATTTCCACAAGAGGTTCATTTCGCATTCTAAATTCAGCATATTGAGTACTAATAGGAAGTCCTTCCCAGTTTTCCATTTCAAACATTTGTCCGTTTGATCCATTAGAGTTATGAGGTATAGCTATTGTATCGACACCATTATCTCTTAAATCATCCATCCAAGACCAAAGATTTTCAGGGTTTACGGATTTCAATCTTGTAAAAGGCTCTACAGTAAATTTATTTCCTTTATAAATGACATTTCTATGTAGATTTGCATTTTCAAGAGGAGGCGACCCCTCAAAATTGCAGCCATTTCCAGTTAAAAGGCAACCTAATGCAGATGCCCCTTGGGTATTAGCTGATCTAGTTGTTGAAGCAGTAAATTCATACGCTACAAAAGTAGTAAAATTACCTGGATCATTATGCCTCTGAGCACTTTTAATAACATCCCTCCAAGCCGTTCTGTGCACATCCACATCATATATCGTTGAACCTCTGGCTGTATCTCCAGTTAAGTAGGCTACTGTTCTAGTCCAAATATTACTGTATTGAGCTATATTTCTAACGTAGTTTTGAAAAAGTTGCGACCTTGCAGCTATAGATTCCTGATTGAGATTTTCTGGTGCATTTATATTATGAAAAGGCTCAGTACCTGCCCTGCCATTATTGGGATCAGCCCAACCCTCAACACTTCCTAAGAGAAATCCATGATCCGTTACCGCATAAAAGTCTAAAGGCTCTCTAAGCTGCATGTCATATCCCAGAGGATGTTTGATGGAATTTCCTTTTGCATATTTGTATGCATCATCAGGAGTAGCTGTAGTTCCAAAAATATAGGCATCAAATGAATGCTTGGTGTGTACATGCAAGTCGCCAAAATAAACATTCTTATCTTCACTAAAACCAGGAGTAGATCCCGGTAGAGGATCTGCAATTGATAAATCTTCGGAATAATCGACGATGTCATCTGGGGAAGTGCAACTCCAAATAAAGAAAATTAATAAGTAGCCAAGCAAACTTTTGTGAATATTATTCATGCATCTCCCCAAGTTAAGTTGAGATAATTTAACAACTTATCACCTTATTGAAAAGGTAAGATTCTGTCAGAATTGAGACAAAAGAAAATATCTCAGTAATCTATATCTTAGGCCTAAACATCATCAGGAAGAATATTACTAAAAATTGTTCCTTTATTGTCTGGAACAAACCAGATCGGTGAGCTCCATGCCCTTTCTTGAATTGTTGCAGCAATATCTTCTCTAGGTTTTTCTCCTGATTTAAGAGCGTCCCAAGAAGACCACCTACATGTCGGATTTTCTAAAACCCTTACATAATAAAATGCTTTCAAATCAGCATCAAAATTCGGGTCTTTCCATACTGCCTTGAGTTCATTTGCACCTAAATTTTTAGATATTTGACAATTTTCTAGGTTTACACTTGCTTGGTTATCTTCACATAGATTAGATATAGGGTCTGGCTTTCTTCCGTCAGAGCAGGCTACATCATATATTTCTTCATGCGGTTTGCCGCTAAGCTCAGTCCACCCTTTGATGATTTGAACTCTATCAAGAGGTGCTCTTTTAATGTCACGCAACGCCCAAACCATAAACATAGGATTTTGGTTATCTTTAGCAAGTAAATCTGAACCCATCGTAACCGCATTAGAATAGGCAAACTTCACCGGGTCTATTTCTTTAAATATATTATCAAGTTCATATCCACCAAAAAATCTAACTTTAATTCTACTGCCTGTTGTTGCAAAAGTTTCTTTTCTACGAAAAGCATTGTAAATAGATTCTCTTGTATTATTTTCTGCCCATACTGCTGCTAGACCAGAAGCACCCCATTCTGTATAACCTGTGTCTATGTAATCTTGACCATCAATCTTTTTAGTACCTCTTATAATTACGTTTGATCCAGACTCTTCAATTTGTTTTTTAAAAGATTCCGATAATGGAGCAGCTCCTCTTAATTCAGGAGTTCCATCGAGTATTCCAATCTTAGAATGATAATCGGATTCTTTATCGGAAATAGCTCCAGTATGAGTATCACTTGCTCCTACCAAACCGAATTTATAAGGATTTATCTGGAATTCAGATTCTAGTGATAACCCTGCTAGATATGCTTCTCTTACGTAGCTTCCTGTTGGCTTTGAATAGAAAGGAGATGCTACTCTATTATTCATTATCCCAAAATCTGCCCATTGATCCTCTGGCGAAAGTAACGGATGAGTATCCGAAGTACCTTTTACTTGAGTTATTTCAACTAAAGGTTCATTTCTCATTCTTTTAGTGGCATATTCATCATCCATTGGGTTCCCTGCCCAATCTACTAATTTAAACATCTGACCATTAGATCCATTGGAGTTATGAGGAATAGCCAAACTTTCTACACCTTGCTTACGCAGACCGTCCATCCAATCCCATAAATCTTCGGGGTTTCTAGAGTCGGCTATAGAAAAGGGCTGAATAGGAGCTTTGCTATCTTGAAAAATTACATTCCTATGTAAATTGCTTTGCCCAGGTCCACTAGAAGTAAATTCATAAGCAATAAAAGTTGTAAATTCTCCTGGAACATTGTGTCTTTCTGCTGCTTGAGCAATATCTTGCCAGGCAGATTGATGAGTTTGTCTATCGTATGCTTTGGTAGCATAAATTGTGTCTTCTTGAAGGTAAGCAGTTAACATCTTTAAAGGGTTACTAGATGGCGCAATAAGTTCGTCAGTAATTAAACTTGCAAAAAGACCTGATCGCCTTAAAAAGGTATTGATATTTTGATTCTCTGGATCATTCAAACCATGCAGGTCAGATGCAAAATCTAATTGTCCTGGTTTTGTATTTGGATCAGCGTAAGCCTGTAACATTCCTAGCCATGCCGCATGATCTGTTACGGCATAAAAATCTAGAGGGTCATCAAGTTGCATATCAAAACCCAGAGGATGTTTGATTGAATTCCCTTTTGCATATCTGTATGCATCATCAGGCGTTGCAGTCGTACCAAATATAAAAGCATCAAATGAGTAAGTTGTATGTACATGCAAATCACCAAAAAAAGCATCTCTATTTTGGTTTTCATCCACCTGCGTGGATTCTTTGAGTGGGTCTATAGAGAAATCCGTGAAATCATCTTTTATAGAAAAGATATTATTAGCGCCTAATATAAAAATTAAAGCAGCGAATACAAGAGCTATCAAAAAAGTTCTTATTACTATAGCCATTTTACCTTCTCCAATTAATTGATTAATCAATTTACCAATTTACTAATCTATTGTGAAGCTAATGTCTTGATATTCTCTAGAGCCTTCAAAACTCTTAATGGAGAGATTCAAGAGACTATTCATCATAAATTTGCATAAATTATAAAATACTGTATATTTATACAGTATGAAAGATATATATAGAAAAAATCAACATTCAGGCCATCCAATGGCTGTAAAGAGCATAGACGCAATCGAATTTTCAGAAGCACTCAATTACCTGTGGATAGATAGATTGATTACTTCCCTATACATTGTGTTATCTGTATCACTTACGGTGATTTCACTAGCTTTGATGTTGGGTATTTCAATTTAATCCTAACAGATAAATAGATATCATCCTGTTAAACTCTCTGAATGAGTTTAGAAGGTATATATTTCAACTTCCTTATTTTTTGGACTCTTATAGCAGTCCTTACCTTCTTCAGTTTATTCTTCAAAAACGCTCCCTATGGAAGATTTTTAGACCTTAACTCTTCTTATACATTACCCTCACGAATAGGCTGGGTCATTATGGAATCTCCAACCATTCTAGGTATCTTTATCTTTATTATTTACTTTTATGAGCAGTTGGGGGGGATTGAAATTCTTCTTTCTTTTATTTGGCTCGCCCACTACTTACATAGAACATTCATTTGGCCCTTTAGGGCAAAATTAAAAGGTAAGGAAATGACATTAAGCGTTATGTTTATGGCACTAATATTTAATGTAATCAATGTCACTTTGCAATGTATCTGGATTTTTATACTTGGAGAATACTCTGATAATTGGATTACTTCTCCTTTTTTCTTAGCAGGCCTTTTTCTGTTTATTCTTGGAATGATGATCAATATCAATTCCGATAATATTTTGATGAAGTTACGTAACGACCAAGGGAGTGGCTATCATGTTCCTAAAGGTTTCCTATATAAATACATAGCCTGTCCTAATTATTTTGGAGAGCTTGTAGAGTGGTTAGGCTGGGCTCTATTGACAATGAGTCCAGCAGGATTTGTATTCTTTTTATGGACTGCAGCCAATTTAGTTCCAAGAGCAAAATCAAACCATGAATGGTCTAAACAAAACATCTCTGGTTATCCTTCTGATAGAAATTCAATTATTCCCTTTATTTATTAAATCTATATCACCATAGACTTGTTTATAAATAAGACTAACCTTATTCTATGCACAATAATAAGACTTAACAGGAGAGATTCATGGATCTTGAATATGGCCCCCAGTACGATGACTTTAGAGCTGAAGTTATCAACTTCATAAAAGAAAACGAAAATACAAAAATAAGTGGTCCACCGAGAAGTGACAGTAGAATTGAGTGGCAACAAAAGCTAATAGACAATGGTTACTTTGCACGATCTATCCCTAAAGAATATGGTGGTTATGGTGGGGATATGGACATCATTAAATTAAGAATTATTGCTGAAGAATTTGCTAAGTCCCCTATTCCAAAACCAGCTGGTGGCCAAGGCATTCAAATGCTCGTGCCCACTTTGCTATCTTTAGGAACTGAAGAACAGAAGCAAGCTTATATAAGACCAACCCTAAGAGGCGAGATACTTTGGTGTCAAGGATACTCTGAACCTAATTCAGGGAGTGACTTAGCAAGCCTACAAACAAAGGCTGAGCTTGATGGAGATGAATGGGTAATAAATGGTCAAAAAATTTGGACCAGTACAGCTCATCTTTCTCAAATGTGTTTCATCTTAGTAAGAACTGAACCTGATGCACCTAAACACCAAGGTATAAGTTATCTTCTTATGCCTATGGATGCTGAAGGAATAGATAGACGTCCCATCAAACAAATGACTGGTGACTCTGACTTCAATGAATTATTTCTTACAGATGTCAGGATACCAGCAGAAAATATTGTTGGCTCAAGAGGTGAAGGCTGGAAAGTTGCTAATGCAACTCTTGGTCATGAAAGAGGCTCGTTGGCTGATCCAAATGTCACTCAAAATAGATTAAATTCCCTTATCGATCTCATGAAAAATGAGACAATAGATGGTCAAAGAGTTATAGATAAACCTATTTTTAGAGACCGACTGCTTTCTATACAAGGTAGATTAATGGCGCAACAATCTAATGCCTTACGCATACTGTCTTCGCAAATCAACAAAGAACAAGACGCAAATCTAGCAAAGTTCATCGTAAAACTCCAAGGTACCGAACTGAGACATGAGCTTGAGGGATTAGCGATTGATGCCATGGGGGAAATTGGGACACTTTATGAGGATAGTCCTCATCTAAGAGATAACGGTGTGTGGCAAATGACCTATATGTATTACTTAGGTTTGATTATTGGTGGTGGCACAAATCAAATTCAAAAGAATATTATCAGTGAACGAGCTTTAGGTATGCCTAAAGAGCCAAAAATTCAAGGAGCATAATTATGTATTTTGGTTTATCAGAAGAACAAAAAAGTTTAGAAGAAAATATTAATAGATTTCTTGCCGACAACGCATCTTTGGACACGATAAAAGCTGTTGCGAATGGAGAAGAAGATAAAGCTCAGTCTGTCCATCAGGGTATTCTTGATTTAGGCTTAAGTGGATTAGTCATACCTGAAGAATATGGTGGTCTAGAACTCAATATGCTTTTTGCAACTGTAGTAGCCGCAGCTTTAGGTTCTGGAACAGCCCCTGTTCCTTATGCAGGATCCTATGTAATGGCGCCTCTAGCTATTAATCTAGCTGGAAGTGATGATCAAAAAAATCAATGGTTACCAAAAATAGCTGGAGGCGAATGTGTAATTGGAGTTGGTTTATCCGAATATGTTGGAGCTAGAGAAGATGCAGGTATTGAGTTTTCAAATGGAAAATTATCAGGAAGGTGTCTTTTTTTAATTGATGGTAAAAATGCAGATGCATACTTATTAGCCAATAAATCTGGAGAGTTGTTTTTAGTTGAAGCCTCTGCTCCTGGAATAGAGGTCATAGAACTCACAACGGTTGATAAAACTAGAACGTCTATAGAGTTAATCTTAAAAAATGTTGATGCCGATTTGCTTTCTGGTTCAGATAACAAATCTATAATTGAAAAAGTCTTAGATGCTGGAAGAATAATGTTGGCGGCTGATACTGTAGGAGCAGCTCAGGTAATGCTTGATAAATCGGTAGCCTACTCCTTAGAAAGAAAACAATTTGGAAGATTGATAGGCTCCTTCCAGGCAGTAAAGCATATGTGTGCGGAAATGGCAGCAGAACTAGAACCATGTCATTCGATGATATGGCACGCAGCGCATTGCTTTGATAATGTACCTGAGGAGGCTCGCCTAATGGCCTGTCAGACAAAGGCTCATATTTCTGAAGTAGGTCAACAAATTTCTAAAACTGCCACGGAAGTTCACGGTGGAATGGGTTTTACTGATGAGCTTGGGCTTCATTATTGGTTTAAAAGAATTGGATTAAATAGACAGCTTTTAGGCTCTCCTGAGCTAATAAGAGAAGAAGCTGGAAGGTTGCAAGGTTTCGATCAATAAAATGCGCAATCCGTATGACACTGATGATCGAAAGTCTTTTAGAGAAATGGTCACGAAATTTTTAGAAACTGAAATTTGGCCACATGTAGACGAATGGGATGAGGCCGGCCAATATCCACAAGAAATAAACGAAAAAGTATGTGAGTTGGGAGTATTTGGTTTTGGAATAGATGAAAAGTATGGAGGTCTAGGCTTTGATGATCAATTCATGAGAAAAGATATTTCAGTTGAAATGGGTAGAACAAGTGCCGGAGGTCTTTTTGCTAGTGTTGGTTCGAGAAACATCATGCTTGGGCCTCTAACAGAGTTAGCAAGCGAAGAAATAAAAATGAAAGCCCTGCCAGATCTAATGTCAGGTAAAAAAGGAGGTTCGTTGGGGATAACTGAACCCGGTGGTGGCTCTGATGTTGCGCAAATGAAAACAGTTGCTCACAAAGAAGGCGATGAATGGGTGTTAAATGGGTCTAAAACTTTTATCACTGGAGGTATGCAAGCATCTTACTTTGTCATTGGTGCTCGTACAGGAAAAGAAGGCCTTGGTGGCATCTCACTATTTTTTGTTGAAGCAGATACTCCTGGATTTACAAGATCAGCTATTGAGAAAAAAATGGGATGGTGGACTTCAGATACTGCAACACTCTACTTTGATGATTGCAGAATCCCAGTGGATAATCTCATGGGAGAAGAAAATAAAGGCTTTTATGCCATCATGAATAACTTCAACTATGAAAGATATATGATGGGTGCTCAGATGTTGGGTATGGCAAAAAGATGCTTTGAAGAATGTGTTGAATACAGTCAAGAAAGAAAGACTTTTGGAAAAAACCTTATAGAACACCAAGTTATAAGACATAAATTAGCAGATATGTCGGCAAAAATTGATGCGATGGATGCCTATCTTAATCAGGTAGCTCAGTTAATGAATGATGGGGAAATGCCTGTAGCTGAAATCAGTAAAATCAAATTCTTTTGTTCGGAGTGTCTGGAATCAATTGCCAGTGAAGCGATGCAAGTCTTAGGAGGGGCCGGGTACTTGAGGGGCAATCCAGTTGAACGAATCTATAGAGAAGTAAAGGTTATGGCCATTGGCGGAGGATCGAAAGAAATCATGAAAGACCTT